>Ga0079037_100002311_pt1 | contig 10407 bp, 8 predicted proteins | sample Mud3Dept4metaG_FD_71479 | JGI IMG/M metagenome (GOLD analysis project Ga0079037, IMG submission 71479) | Freshwater wetland microbial communities from Ohio, USA, analyzing the effect of biotic and abiotic controls - Mud 3 Core 4 Depth 4 metaG | ecosystem: Environmental > Aquatic > Freshwater >... | reverse complement strand
GGGCGGCGTGGCACTCGCGGCACGAGGCGCTGCCCGCGAAGGCAGGGGCCGCGGCCTCCGCCGTCGCCGGCCCGGCCCCCGCGCGCGGGCGCAGCAACGACAGCGGGACGGCCGCAACGATGACGCAGGCGGACACGAGCGCCGCCATTTCCCACCGGCGGAGGGAGTCGTTGGCCACTAGCCCACCGTCACCTGGGAGGCGGCGTCGAACGCCGTGCGCTGCCGGCGCTGCCGCGTGTCCACGCGAACCACGCCGTTCTCGACGCGGACGGGGTAGAAGTCGAGCGGCCGCGGCGCCGGCGCGTTGAGCACCTGGCCGGTGATGTCGAACGCCGAGGCGTGGCACGGGCAGGCGAAGCGCCGCTGCGTCGCGTCCCACGGCACCGTACACCCGAGGTGCGTGCACTCGCGGTGCAGGGCCAGGAAGCCGCCGTCGGCCAGCCGCACGAGGTAGAAGTGGCCCGTGGGGAAGGCCGTCACGCTGCCCGGCTCGAACCGATCGGCGGGGCCGGCCACGAACAGGCCCGAGGAGGCGGCGTCGCGCCCGCGCGGCCGCAGGAAGGAACCCGTGACCCACGCGAGCTCGCCGAGCGCCGCCACCCCCAGGATGCTCCAGAGGCGCACCACGAAGCGGCGTCGCGGCTGGCCGTCCCCCGCCATCGCCGCGGGCGTGGCCTCGGCGGCGGGCGGCGCGGGTGACGGCATCACGGGCGGGGTGGCACGATCGTCCCGCGGCGCGGCGGGGACGGTGGGCGGAATCGATGGTCCGTGCTTGCGGCGCGTCATCTCGACTCGACTCACCGGTTCCAGGGCCACACGAGCGACATGCCCGGTCCCCGGAACCAGACCCCCACGGCGGTCAGCACGGCAAAGGCGACGAAGCCCAGGACGACGGCCGCCTGCATCGTCTCGTTCCGAGTGAGCGCGAAGCGGCGCCGCGTGTGGCGGAGGAACGCGACGCTGCCGGCTGCGATCACCGCGAGCGGGATCACCCCCCCCGTGATCCACGTCGTCCCGCCCGGCCATCGGCGGCTCACCGCCTCGTGCAGCACCACCGCAGTGGACGTGACGAGCAACGCGACGAGCGCCGCGAGGCCGGCGGCCCGTTGGCCCCGAGCCGACAGGAACCACGCTCCGGACGCCTCCCCATCGTCGGTGACGTAGGGGAGCAGCAGCATCGCCACGGCGGCGGCCAGCGGGATCAGCACAACGGCGACGACGGGATGGAAGTGGACCAGCAGTTCCTGGAATCCGAGGAAGTACCACGGGGCCTTGGCCGGGTTCGGGCTCATGCCCGGGTTGGCAGCCGCCCCGAGCGGCGCGCCGAGCGCCGCCCCGAGCACCACGACAACCGCCGTGAGGACCAACGCGAGGGAGAGTTCTCGCAGGAGCAGGTGGGGCAGGAACAGCACCTTCCCGGGCTCGGCGGCCACGTCCTCGCCGGGCCCCGGCGGCGGCACGACCACGCCGCCCGCCTTGCGGACGCGCCAGAAGTGGAACGCCATCAGCCCGATCAGCAGTGCCGGAACGATGGAGGTGTGGACGGTGTAGAAGAGCACGAGCGTGTCGGCGCCGATCTCCGACCCGCCGCGCGCCACACGCTGCAGTGTTGGGCCCAGCCACGGCACGTAGCCGACCATGCCCGTCGAGATCGTGATGGCCCAGTACGAGAGCTGGTCCCAGGGCAGCAAGTAGCCGGTGAAGGCGTTGGCGAGCACGATGAGGAGCAGCGAGACGCCCACCACCCAGTTGAACTGCCGGGGACCGTGGTAGCCGCCCGTGAGGAACACGCGGGCCGCGTGCAGCAGCAGCACCACGACGAGCAGGTTGGCGCTCCAGTAGTGGACGCCGCGCACGAGCGGCCCGAAGCGCACGGCGTTCTCGATGGTGAGCACCGACTCGTGGGCGGCGCCGGGCACGGGCTGGTAGGCCAGCATCAGCAGGATGCCCGTCACCGCGAGCAGTGTGATGAGCACGAGCGAGGAGCCGCCGAGGCCGAAGGTGTGCGTGAAGCGGATGGTGGCGGCCGGGACCTTGACGGGCCGCAGGTGCAGCAGCAGCGTGTGGACCGTGACGAACGCGCGGTCGCGATCCGTGCGCGGCACGACCGGTCCGCGCAGCACGATCGACTGCCACACGCGCCGCCACAGGGGCGCGGCCGGGGACCTCGCGGGATCAGGCGGCGCCGCATCGCCGCCGTGCGGCAGGCGGGTCATCGGGGGGCATTGTATCGGAGGGGCGTGGCGCACGGTATCACCGCGCGTCAGCCGCGGAAGTCCTGTCCCACGTCGGAGTGGGGTGCCTTCGGCTGATGACTCCGGCCTGGGGCTCGCTGTCACCGTCCACGGTCGGGCTCGACCGCACCAGGACGCTCCAGATCCACGCGGGGCACGGCGTCAACCACGCTTGGCTGGTCGATCCCGTGCTGCGCACGCTCGACGTCCTGCGGCGCGGCGACGACCGGCGCTGGACGCTCCTCGTCACGTCCACGTCCTACTTCGCGAAGATCGTCCTCCAGTCGTCCTTCATACTGACGACGGTCCAGCCCTTCGCCTGGGCTTCGTCGAGCCCCTTGTCCAGTCGGCCGACGTGGGACTCGCGTTCGTACGCCCACTCCCGCTGGGCGTCGGTGTGGCGCACGTAGAGGCAGAAGCCGGCGCCGGCCCCCGCCGCCGTCCACTGCAGCATCTGGAGGTCCCCGTCCGAGTTGCCGAACGCCGCGATGGGGCGGCGCCCGATGTGGCGCTGGATGCCGACGGGTTTGCCGTCCTTGTCGTCGTTGAGTACGAGCGTGGGGAGCTTCAGGAGCGCGGGCACACCGTCGCGCATCTCGAGCCTCAGCCCGCCCGTCGTGCCGATGACCTGCTCGGGCGGGATGCCGTAGACGCGCTCCGTCCAGGGGCGCACGAACTCGACGCCGCCGCCGGAGACGATGACGCGTGCGGGTGTCCCACCGCCTGGAGGGCCGTGATTGGCCGGCGCTACAACCCTCCCTCGAACGCGCGCTGGAGCGCGGCGATGTCCAGCTTCTGCATCTGCAGCATCGCCGCAAACACGCGGTCTCGCGCCGCGGTGTCCCCGCTCGTCAGCCACTCGACGATCCTCGTCGGCACGACCTGCCAGGAGAGCCCGAACCGGTCCTTCAACCAGCCGCAGGGCCCGTGTTCGCCGCCCTCGGCCAGCGCGTCCCAGTAGCGATCCAGCTCCTCCTGATCCCGGCACATGACCTGCAGCGAGAGCGCTTCGCTGAAGGTCATGTCGTGGCTCACGTGGCCGTCCATGACCACGAACTCGTGCCCGCCCAGCACGATGCGCCCGTGCTTGACCGTGCCCTCCGGTCCCTCGCCGGCGCCGTACGGCTCCAGGTGATCGATGCGGCTGCCGGGAAAGACGCTCGTGTACACGCGCGCCGCCTCGGCCGCCCTGCCGTGCTGCGTCCCCGCGAACATCAGGCAGGGAACGATCACCGCGCCTCCGGCGGGACGGCGCCCCGCGATCACCTGCCACGACACCCCGCAGCGATCCTCCACCCAGGCGTATCGCTCGCTCCACGGGTAGGTGTCGAGCGGCATCAGGGCCGTGCCGCCCTCGAGCAGAGCGGCGGCGAGGCGTTCGACCTCCTCGACGGTATCGAGGTGCACGAAGAACGAGATGTTCGGGGTGAGCCGGAAGAGCGGGCCGCCGTTCAGGGCGGTGAAGTGCCGCCCGGCCACCTCGAACTCGACCGTCAGCACGCTGCCCGGTGGCTTGCCCGTCGGCGTGGCGGTGGACGCCGGATAGTGCGACACCGCCGTCACGCGCCCCCCGGGGAAGGTGCGCACGTAGAAGTCGGCCGCCGACTCGGCCTGGTCGTCGAGCCAGATGCACGGGACGATCGTGGACATGAGGGACCTGACCCTTCCTCGACAGCCGTGTGTCGCGTTACCCAGGATACGCGAGACGCCGCCCTCGGGGGCTGCCCGCGCCCGTGTTCGACGCCGTTGTCGCGGCGATGCCTTCTTCCAGCCCCCAGGCTTCGGGCCGTCGGATCGCGCGCCGCAGGCCGCCGGCGGACGCCGGACGGCGCATCGCCGTTGACTCCGGCCGACGACGATGGCATCGTCGTCGGCATGGAGCACCAGTGCCGGTACGGCGAGCCGATGACCGTGTCGGAGTACCTGCGAACCCCCGAGACCACGCGCCGGATCGAGCTGATCAACGGCATGGTCCGCGAGCCGGCCGCGCCCGCGCGGCGGCACCAGGACATCGCGGTGGCGATCTGGCGCCATCTCCACAATCACGTTCGGCGCCACGCGCTCGGGTACGTGGGCATGTCGCCCATCGACGTGATCCTCGATCGCCACGCCGCCGTCGTCGTGCAGCCCGATGTGCTGTTCGTCGCTGCCGAGCGTGCACCACACATCGTGCGGCGCCGGGTGTGGGGCGCGCCGGACCTGGCCGTGGAGGTCACCTCCCAGGGGACGGGCCGTTTCGACCGCCGCGACAAGCGCACGCTCTATCGCGAGCACGGTGTCGCCGAGTACTGGCTGGCGGACCCCTGTCTCGGCGAGGTGACGGTCGAGCACTTCGCCACACAACAGGTGCGGTGCTTCGAGCCGGGCAGCGTGGTTCGATCCCTCGTGCTGCCGCGGCTGCGGCTCCCGGTGGCCCGCATCTTCGACGCGGGGCCATTCTACTGACGCAGAGACCGTCTGCGCTGCGTGGCGATCCCGATCACGCGGCCGCGCGCGGCCGGCGGTCTCCCGTGCGGGACGCCGCCCAGCCGGCGAAGGCCAGCAGTCCGGCGAGCAACGCGACGGTGAGCGCCGACTGGCCGAACGTCCACGCCGAGGGCCTCCAGCTCCACGGCACCGCCGACAGCACATAGCTGAAGAAGAACGCACACACGGCGGCGAGCAGGCCGAAGCGGATGGCGACGGTGGGCATGGCGGCGACGATGATGACGGCGCCGAGGACGTTGAGCCAGCGCGCGCCGGGCGATGCGAGGAAGCTCGGCACCGTGAGGACCACGTAGAAGAGCACGGTGCCGAGCCAGGCGAGCCACACGCGGCCGAGCAGCACCTTCAGCCCGACGATGGTGAAGATGCAGACCATGGCGTTGAAGGCCGCCCCGAAGGCGAACTGCAGGCCGAGGCCGATCACCATGTGCGGACCGCGGAAGAAATCGATGTTGGCGGGCGACACGGCGGGCAGGTCGTGACCGAGCCACATCTGCAGGGGCCGGAGCAGGGCGAAGGCGAGCTGCACCGCGATGCCGACGGCGGCGCCGGCCAGGAGATCGCGGCCCACCCGCGGGTCGCGCACGGCCCCCGAGAAGAGGCGCGTCCAACCCATCAGGCTGTCGGGCCAGAAGCGGCGCACCCACGGCTCGAGCGCGACGTAGAGCACCCAGGCGAGTGCCACGTAGAACAGCAGCATCCCGATGGCGACGAAGAAGCGCTCGAGTTCGACGTCGGGCTTCGCCACGTGCGTGGCGGTGAGCAGCCACGCAACCATCTGCGTGAGGAACACCACGAGGGCGAGACGCGTGGCGCCCGCGCGATCGCCGCGGCCCGCGCGGAGGTTCATACGTGCCACGAGCAGGCAGGCCAGGATGAGTCCCAGCATCGCCACCGTCACGACCCCCGTCGTGAAGCGCTCGCCCGGCGTCGGCCGCGCCTCCTCGTCGCGGGCGGGCCGCGACCACGGCCCGACCAGCTCGAAGTAGACGGGCCGGCCGTGCGCCGCGGCCGCCTCGACGCGGAGCGGCACCCCTGAGCGGCCCGGCCACTCGCCCGTCCACGCGGTTCGGACGTCCGCGTACACGCGCGGCGTCCACGCCGGTACTGCCGGCGCGAGGCGCGACGGGTCGAGCTGTGCCGCCGCGAAGAGCGGGCCCCAGTCGACAGCGGCTGGCGGCGCGGCAACCGGCCGATCGACCACCCGGCTGATCGACGGGTCGTCGGTCCGCGTCTCTCGACCGAGCGGAAGGGCACTGGGGGGCCCGGCCGATCGACCGACCGACGGAACGGCGGTCCGCGTCGCTCGGCTGGCCGGCCGGCCGAACGACTGACCACCCTCGTGATCGACCTGCCGCGGCACGCCGTGGAACGCGCGCAGCCGCCCGTCCGGATCGAGCAGCACGAGCGTCATGCCCGACACGATGAGCGGCGGGTTGCCCACCGTGACGTCGCTCGTGTGGCCGTAGGGCACGAGCGTGCGCGGGCTCGTGCGGTATGCGAACAGGAGCCCCGACGGCGTGCCCGCGTGCGGGGCCGTCCCCCACTCGGCGGGTCCGCCCTCGCGCAGGTACCGCAGGTAGTCGCCGTCCACCTCGAAGCGCGCCCACGTGTGGGCCGTCCCGGTCCCGTAGCCGAGTGCGGCCACGAGCTGCTGCGATCGGTCCTCCAGCACGGCGGGCGGACGCGGCAGCGGCGCACGCCCCGTCAACTGTTGCGTCCCCAACATCATCGTCGTGAGGAGCAGCGCGAGGAGCAGGGCGGCGACGGTGGCGATGGCGCGAGCGGGAGGGAGCGCGGCGGCCGCGCCGGCGGCCGCCACGAGCTCGGGCGACGGCGTCTCGCCGGCCGCGAGGGCCGCGGCGAGCGGATCGCCGCCGGGCAGGGCCGCGGCCACCGCGAGCGCCGACCGCGGGCGCTGCGCGGGATCGTGCGCGAGGCAGCGGAGCACCGCCCGTTCGATGGCCGGATCGAGGTGGGCGACGATCGCGGTGGGCGGGGTGACCTCGGTGGGCGGACGGCTGCGCGCGGCGTCGGCAGGCGTCGGCACCTCGTACGCGCGCCGGCCCGTGAACAGCTCGTAGAGCACGAGGCCGAGCGCGTAGAGGTCGCCGCGCACCGAGGGCTCGCCGCCGGCGCGCAACTCGGGCGCCATGTAGGCGGGCGTCCCGCCGTGCGCGCCGCGGGCCGTCTCGGCGAGCGCGGCCAGCCCGAAGTCGGTGAGGCGCACGTGGCCCTCGCCGTCGATCATCACGTTGGCGGGCTTCAGGTCGCGGTGGAGGACGCCGCGATCGTGCACCGCCGCGAGCCCCGCGCACAGCTGTCGCGCGACCTCCAGGCCCTTGTCCTGCGGCAGGTGGCCGATGCGCCGCAGCAGCGAAGCGAGGTCCTCGCCGTCCACGTACTCCATCGTGAAGAACGGCGCGCCGCCGGCCTCGCCGATGTCGTACACGCGGCAGACGTTCGGGTGCGACACGTGCCGCGCCAACCGGATCTCGGCGTGGAACTGCGCGAGGCGCGCCGGGTCGCGCTCGATCCCCGGCGGCAGGAACTTGAGCGCAACCGCCTGGCCGAGGCGCAGGTCGTCGGCGCGATACACCTCCCCCATGCCGCCCCGCCCGAGGCGGCCGAGGATGCGGTACCGGTCGCCGAGGATGGCACCGGGCGCGAACCGCTCGGGATCGCTGCCGCCCGAGGACGAGGCGCCGGGCGTGCGCGACGCGGGTGACCCCGCTGACGGCACAGCCGCCATGACGGTCGGCGCCTCGTCGGGCGTCAGCGCGAGCCCGCACGACGGGCAGGTGCGGGCCGTGCGGTCGAGGGTGGCCGCGCAGCGGGGGCAGGTGGGCACAGGCGGATTCTAGCTGACGTCCTCCGTGCCTCGTGTCTCGCGCCTGGTGCGTCGGCGTGCCTCGGGTCTCGTGCCTCGGGGTGCGTCTTGCCTGGGGCTGCGGTGCGCCTCGGGCTTCGGGGTCCCGGAGGGCCCACGCGCCGTCGAGGCCGCGGTCGGCCAGCTCAGGCCTGCGGGAAGCCCACCTTCTGCACCAGGGCCTCGAAACGCGGGCGGCCGCGCAGCGGGTCGAGCAGCGGATCGACGAGCAACTGCTCGGCCCACAGGTCCCGCTCGTCCCAGCCGCGCTCGAGGCAGGCGATCGCCTCGTCCAGACGGCCGAGCCCGATGTTGGGCCACGACAGCATGCCCGTCCACACGTGCTCGGTGCGCGTCCGCGCCGTCAACTCGGCGAGGATCGTCTCCGCGCGATCGCGCCGGCCGGCCAGCCCGTAGGCGTAGCCGAGGGCACCGAGGACCGCCTGGTGGGGGTTCAGCCGCCGGCACGCCTCGAGCGCGGCCAGCGCGTCCGACCGACGCGCCGCGAGGAGCGCGACCGCCTCGCACCACGAGAGGTACGGCTGCTCCGGCGCGACCCGCCGCGCCACGGCGGCTGTCTCGAGCGCCTCGTCGAAGCGCCGTGCCTGCAGGAGGATGCGCACGAGGTCGCCCACCGTGCAGTCCGACAACGGGTCGAGCCGCGAGGCCTCGCGGATGTGTGCCACGGCGTCGTCATGACGCCCGCACCACGAACGCAGCCAGGCCCGCCACTCGTGCGCCACGATGCAGTCCGGCTCGAGTGCGAACGCACGCGCGAAGTGCGCCTCGGCCTCGGCCCACGCGAAGCGGCCGATCGCCGAGGCGAGCCCCACGACGGCGTGCGCCTCTTCGAGTGCCGGGTCGAGGCGAAGCGCCCGGCGCGCGGCCTCGACGGCCCTCGACACGAGTATCGGGCGGGGTGCCAGCCCCACCCACGCGGCCAGCACGTGCGCATAGGCGAGGCCGCTCCACGCGTGTGCGTCGTCGGGCGCCCGATCGGCGTACTCCCTGAAGAGCGCCAGGCCGGTGTGCATCTCCCCCGCGGACCGATGGTCCATGCAGACGCGTGCCCTCAGGTACAGGCGACGCATCTCCGCATCGAACGGTGCGTCCGACGCGCCGTCGGCGCGCTGGACGTTGGCGAGCGCCACCGCGACGTCGCGTGCGATGCGGCGGCCGAGCTGCTGCGGCAGGGACGAGGGCGTCGCCCGCTCGCGCTCGTAGCCGCGCGCCCACATCACGGTGTCGGCGGGGAACCGCACGAGCTGCGCGTTGACGTGCACGTGCTGGCCGTCGACCGTCATCGTGCCTTCCACGACGAAGGCCGCGTCGAGCTCCCGCGCGATGTCGCGGAGCGGACGCTGCGCGCCACCCGCCCGGGCGCCCGACGTCCGGGAGACGACGCAGACCGAACCGAGGCACGCCAGCGTCGAGATCATCTCGTCGGCGAGGCTGGCCCCGAGTGCGGCGTGCGCGGGCGTACCCGAGAGGTCCTGGAACGGAATCACCGCGACCCTGTCGCGCGCGCCGCCTTCGCGAGACACTGCGGAGGAAGACGCCGCCGACAGCGGCGGGAGTGACACCGCAGCGGAGGTCACCGGCACCAGGAAACGGTGGCCCCGCCGCGGCAGCACCTCGACATACCTCGGCGTGTGCGCGTCGTCACCGAGCGCCTGGCGCAGCTCCCACATCGCGTTCGCCAGCGCCTGCTCGTAGTCGACGTGCGTATCCTCGTCCCAGAGCGCGCGGCGGAACTCGTCGTGCGTGATCAGTTCACCCGGGTGTCGAAGCAGGACGGCGAGCACCTGGCTGGTCCGCGGCCGCAGCGTGCGGCGCCGCTGCCCGTCTGCCAGGTCGCCCGACTGGGGATCGAACTGGAACGGGCCGAAGCGGAAGACGGACCGGCCAACAGGCATGGTGGCAGGCGTTGCCTGGGAACGCGCACGTGCAGTATACGCCCACGCCGCGGGTGCCGTACACGGTTGCTTGCGATCCCAAGCATGCCGATTTCGTTTGTGTTGACCCCGATCCGACAATACGGGCGTCCGTCCGTGGTTCCTCGTTCTTGGTTCCTGGTCCGTTCTTGGGGCGTGGCTCGGTGTTGGTTCCAGGTGCTTTTGCCCAACTCGTGACCTCACTGTCAGTGACCTCTCGTGGAGTACCGCCTCGGTCGCTGCGCACGACGAACCAAGCGCGCCGAACGGACCAAGAACGAAGAACCAGGGACCAAGAACCAGCACCGCCTTTGACGGATCGAGGTTGACCGCGGGCTGCGGTCAGTCCCCCCGGTGAGTGCGAGAGGAAAGGGAGCCGGAGGCGGACAGCCTCGCCGAGACAGCCTCGCCGGGGCAGCGCCCCCGGGCGGGTGGGCCAGCGCCCGGCGGGGGTGGTGCCTTCGGGCCCGGACGGGCAAACCGAACCGTGCCGCGGTCCCACCGCCTGTCGCGGTCGAGGCCACTGTGCCGTCGTGGCCGGGAACGCAATGGCCGGGGAGGGCCGCGCGGCGTCGCGGCCGCGTGCCGGCCCGGCGCCGACGCGCGGCGCCCTCTCGGTGTGGTGCGACGCCGCCTGCGCGCTCGGTCGACCAGTGCGCCTTACCTGGCGGCCACCTGCAGCGTCTCGAGGTGCCGCGTCAGGTTCACGGCAGCGCGATGTGCCAGGCCGTCGCACTCGTTGTAGTTGGTCCGGAGCACCCGGTGCCAATCGGGCATCGGCTCGCTGTTTCGCAGGATGTGGAACATGACGTGCCGCTCGTCGAACTTCCCGTCCCGCACCACGATGAGCGTGAGGTCGGGCACGGGCACCTCGAGCAGCGCGGCG
>Ga0079037_100002310_pt1 | contig 10409 bp, 8 predicted proteins | sample Mud3Dept4metaG_FD_71479 | JGI IMG/M metagenome (GOLD analysis project Ga0079037, IMG submission 71479) | Freshwater wetland microbial communities from Ohio, USA, analyzing the effect of biotic and abiotic controls - Mud 3 Core 4 Depth 4 metaG | ecosystem: Environmental > Aquatic > Freshwater >... | reverse complement strand
CGCGCCGCCGCCACCAGAGCTGCCGCCGCCGGAGCTGCCCCCACTCCCCAACGGTTCCCGTGCCCGAAATCGGGCCTCCGCACCCTCGGTCGACGTGGCGACGCGGGAACGTGGAGACCCCCCTTCTCCATGGCCGGCGACCGCGAAAGCGGGTCGCGCCGCCTCGACGTTGCTGTCCATACCAGGCCGCCGCGGGCCCGTTCCGGTTTCTGCTTGACACGGGCGTCTCCGGAGGCGTAATCATTCGGTGAGCTCCCCTGAGGCCCGCCCCAATGGGCCCACGCCGGCGTCCCTCGGCCAGGTTGCCGCACCGACGCGACGCGTCGGCGCCCGGTCGCACGTGCTTTGCCGCGCCGGTGTCCTTCCTGTCACGAGTCTCCGCCGGCTCCGACGTGGCGCGGACGCCGCGCCTCCTCATCGCGCTGCTGGCAACGACGGTACTCCTGACGGGGACATCACGGTCCCGTGACGACTCCCAGGCGGACCGGGGCCTCAGGCTCGCGGTCCTGCCCTGCACCAACATCGAGGCGACCTTCAGGAAGTTCCATCCCCTGCTGGCGCACGTGAAGTCGGCCACCGGCCTCGCGCTCACCATCGTGCTGCCGGCCGATGTCGACGACTTCCGGACGGCCGCCACCCACGGCCGGATCGACTTCGCGCTCCAGGACCCGCACGTGTTCAAGCAGACGGCGTCGTACTTCGATCCGACGTCGCTGCTCCAGACCCGGGCGATCGACGGCTCCACGAGCCAGTCGGCCGTGGTCGTCGTCCGGCGCGACAGTGGCGTGACCGACCTGGCCCAGCTGCGCGGGAAGACGGTCATGTTCGGGCCGCGCACGTCCAGCACGAAATGGGTCGCCGCGCGCTTCCTCTTCGAGTCGAAGGGCATCACGGTGGGCCGGGACGTGAAGGTGGTGAACGGCGGCTGCTGCGAGGACATCGCCTTTGCGGTGTCGGTCCGATCGGTGGATGCGGGCACGGTGTGCGACCACTTCCTGGGACAGCACGGGGCGCGTCAGAAGGACCTCGGGGTGGATCCCAAGTCGCTGACCGTCGTCGGCCGGACGCCGCTCGTCCCGACGCGCGTGTTCGCGGCGCGCAAGGGCGTAGCCGCGGACGTGATCGAGCGCGTGGCGCGGGCACTGCTCCAACTCAATCCCGGCAACCCCGCCCACGCGGCGATTCTCGAGAGTGCCGAGGCGAGCGGGTTCCTGAGGACGACGGAGGCCGAGTACCTGAGCGGCGTGACGGACCCGAACGCGGGGGCGCACCCGTGACGACCGCGCCGCCGGCCGTCGTCGCCGCCCCCCGGCCCGTGATGCGTCTGCCCCGCTGGCGTGATCTTCGCCTCCAGACGAAGCTCACCTTGCTCATCGAGAGCATCGTGCTGCTGCTGGGTGGTGCGACCGGACTGCTCGCCACGGTGCGGGCGCGCGACACCCTTGACACCGAGCTCTCGAAGCGGGGCCTCGCGATCGCGGGCGACCTGGCGATGTTCTCCGTTCGACCCCTGCTCGCCAACGACCTCGCGGCCCTGCGCCGGTTTGTCAACCACACGATGAGCCACGACTACGTGCGCTACGTCGCGGTCGTGGATCCGGACGGCAGTGTCGTCATGCACAGCGACCTCGGTCGTCTGGGCACGCGCCTCGCGGACGAGCCCGCCCGCGCAGCGCTCGCTGCGGAGGCACCGGGATACGCCAGGCCGGCGGAGCGCGCCGAGGAGGAGTCGCTCTACGACATTCACTTCCCGATCACGGCGGCGGGGGCCCGGCTCGGTACCGTCCTGATGGGCTACTCGCGGAAAGCGGCTGAAATCCAGATGGCGCGCGCCCGGCGGGAGATCTTCCTGGTCTGGCTGCTCGCGGCCGCGCTTGGCGGCGCGCTCGCGTTCTTGCTCTCGTCGTACATCGCCCGCCCGATCGCGCGAATCGCCGCGGCCATGCCGCAGGCAGCCGAGGGGGCCACCGGTCTCGTCCTCGACGTGACGAGGAAAGACGAGCTCGGCTTGCTCGCCGCGTCGTTCAACAAGATGGCCGAGGACCTCGCGCGGCATCGGCAACACCTGAACGAGCTCGTCGAGGCCCGGACCGCCGCCCTGCGGGAGGCCAACGTACGGCTCGAGAACGAGATCGTGGAGCGGCAGCACGCGGAGGACGAGCTGCGCCAGTCGCGGCAGGAGCTCCGCGACCTCGCCTCGCACCTGCAGTCGGTCCGCGAAGAAGAACGCGCGGACATCGCCCGCGAGATTCACGACGAGCTGGGCCAGGCCCTCACCGCCCTGAAGATGGACGTGCATTGGGTTGGGCAGCGGCTCGGTGACGCGGCGCCACAGCTGGAAACCCGCACGGTGGAGATGTCGAGACTGATCGATGCGACGGTGCAGGCCGTGCGCCGGATCTCCTCGCGGCTGCGGCCGAAACTCCTCGACGACCTCGGCCTCTCGGCGGCGATCGAATGGCAGGCCCGGGAGTTCGAGCGGCACGCCGGCGTCGCGTGCCGCATCCGCTCCGAGCCCGACGACATCATCCTCGACCGAACGCGGTCCACCGCCCTCTTCCGGATCTTCCAGGAGACGCTCACCAACGTGGCGCGCCACGCGCGGGCGTCGCGGGTGGACGTGGTGCTGACGAACTTCGGCGGCACCGTCGAGATGACGGTGGCCGACGACGGGGAGGGCATCGCGCCGTCGCAGGTCTCCGACGGCCGTTCGCTTGGCATCGTCGGGATGCGCGAGCGCGTGCGCTCGCTCGGCGGCCGCCTCGACATCGTGGGCAACCCGGGCCGGGGGACGACCGTTCGCGTGTCGATTCCCTGCTGATCGCGAGGGCGCGCCATGATCAGGGTGCTGATTGCCGACGACCACGCCGTGGTGCGCGAGGGCCTGAAACGGATCGTGGCCGACACCGCCGATGTGACGGTGGCGGGCGAGGCCGGCAACGGGCACGAGGTCCTCGCCTTCGCGCGCAAGCAGGAGTGCGACCTCGTGCTGCTCGATCTCGCGATGCCGGGCAAGGACGGGCTCGACACGCTGAAGGAGCTGAAGGCCGTCCGTCCGCACCTGCCGGTGCTCGTGCTCAGCGTCTACCCCGAAGAGCAGTACGCCGTCCGGCTGCTACGTGCCGGCGCGGCCGGGTACCTCACGAAGGAGAGCGCCCCGGAAGAACTGGTCGCCGCCATCCGCAAGGTGTCGAAGGGCGGCCGGTACGTCAGCGCGGCGCTCGCCGAGCAGCTCGCGTTCCTGCTGGGCTCGACCACCGACGGCCCACCGCACGAGGCGCTCTCGGACCGCGAGTTCCGCGTGATGCTGATGCTGGCGTCGGGCAAGACCGTGGGCGAGGTGGCCGACGCACTCTGCCTCAGCGTCAAGACCATCAGCACCTATCGGTCGCGTGCGCTGCACAAGATGAACATGCGCAACAACGCGGAGTTCTCCTTCTACGCGGTGAAGCACGGGCTGGTCGGCTGACCGCCCCACGACGTCGCTCGTGTAGGACGAGGACCGACACGAGCAACGGCACCGTTCCTACCCGAAGATCCGTTCCCCGCCGATTTCCACGGTCCGGGGCTCGCCATACCCTCGTCAATCAGAGGCCGCTGACCGCCAGCCGCGGAAAGGAGCGTGGCCCATGACCGGCAAGTTCGCGAACCTGATGCTCGTCGCCATCGTCACCCTGGTCCCGTGCCAGGACAAGCTGCTCCACTACTTCTACAACTTCCTGTACCTGTGGGGCGGCAAGCACTGAGGGTTGATGGGCTGACGGCCACGGCCTGGCGTCCGTTCACGGGGGCCGGCACGACCGGCCGGCCCCTCTCGGGCCCCCGACGAAGGGAGAGTTGACCATGAGACCAGCCAATTTGGTCAACGCCCCGCTGACCGCCGTTCTCGTGGCGGTCGGCCTCGCGCTGACGACGCCGGCGGCACTCGCACAGGGCAAGGGCGGTGGAGGCGGTGGCCACACGACGGCGTCCACCAACCTGTCCTACCCCGCCGTGTACACGAGCACGGTCGTGATCACCAACGGCGTGGAGGGTCAGTACACACTCGGGGGGAATCTCGGTGAGACGTGGTCGTACGGCTGCGCCGTCCCCGTGGAGGAGTTCCCCAACACCTCGTGCATCGACCCGGCGACCAACGAGTTCCTGGACTACGCCAACTGCCAGACGGTCTGCGGCGACGTGCAGGTGGAGCGCATCTACTGGCAGCGCGAGAGCCCCGTCGCGGTCTGGCAGGCCGGGTCGCTCACGTCGCAGGACAGCCCCCCACCGATGCCGGCCACCCACGTGGACTGGGGCGACAACATGGAGAGCCAGACGTGGTCCGCCACGTCGGTGATTCGGGTGGAGACGACCGCGTTTGCCACACTCACGGTGAACCAGCTGGGCTTCCAGATGTGGCACGTCTCGGGCAAGGGCCCAGACGAGCTGTGGGGTGTACGGGCCACCGAGCCGGCCGAGGGCGCGGCCCCACTGCCCTTCGTGTACAGCTCGCCCTACGCCATCCTGCACGCGCCAAACGTGCACATCAGCTTCACGAAGCTCGAGGAGTCCGCCAGTACCTGTCCGACACTGCCTGGGCCGTCGCCCTTCGACGACCTCGTGTGGAACCCGACGGCACACCAGTGGTTCCGACCTGGCGGTGATGGCGAGCTCGACACGTACTTCTGCGTCTGGAACGACCTCAAGTACACGGTCGAGCTCAACATCGGCGGCAAGTTCGTCCACGGCTACAACTGGCAGACGAGCCGGATCGCGCCGATGTTGTGCGGCACCTACAGGAAGGAAGGCTGGTGGCGCCTCACGTACCACAGCGCGGCCGACGCGGTGAACTTCCTGGAGGGAGTTGTTCTGGCTCCGCCCCCGCTGCCTGACGCCGCACCACCCCCGCCTGCCGTGACAACCGAATCCGAGGAAGGCGATACGGGGTTCCTCTACACACCGGTGGTGGATCCCGCGTCCGACCTGACGTACATCGACATCTGCCTCAAGCCCGGCAGGGGAGGTGGCGGCCGGCGCTGACGACGCTTCGCGACCTGGTCTCGAGCGCCTGCCTGAGGCCTCGCAGGCAGGGGCCCGACAACACACCGAGCAGCCAGAGAGTCCCGCTGCCGGTGCGCACGCCTCACCTGCGGCGCACGAGTTCTGCGCCAGGGCATCCGGTGGCGAGGGCAGGAGGTCCCGCCACCGGTTTCCGACCGCCCCGCGGATGCCCTGGCGCGGGACCTGGTCTCGAGCGTCCGTCGAGGCTGGCGATGTGGGCGCTCGGGACCAGGCGCTTCACAGCCGAACCGGCGACATGCCGACCATCGCCGGCACCGTCCACCGCATGCCCCAGGACTCGGTTGCCGACTGGCCGCCGAGACTCCGCAGCGAACGGCCAGCCGCGGGTCCCGCCGATCCGGGCATCCGCTGTGCTGGCGTCACGCTGGTCTCGGGCGCCCCGCGCGAAACCCACGGTAGTGCACAGACGCGTCCGCTCAGGGTTTCGCAGGCTTTGTGGCTGCACCCGCCTCTGGCAGCAGCGTCACGACGGTTCGCCGGTCCAACGGGAAGTAGCGGCGCAGCGCGTCGCGCACCTGCTCGGCGGTGAGCGCGTCGATGTCGGCGGCGCGCCGCAGGATGGCCGCGGGGTCGAGCCCGAGCTGGTGCGCGCTGCGCAGCCATCCCTGCCAGAAGCCGTTCTGCTGCATCGCCGTCTCGAGTTCGCGCTTGTCCATCTCCTTGACCTTCGCGAGGTCGTCGGCGGAGGGCCCCTCGGCCTGCAGCCGCGCGATCTCCGTCAGCACGGCCTCGCCGAGCTTCTGCACGTTCTCCGGCGAGGAGCCGTAGCTCACCCCCGTGTAGCCGTAGTCCTTCTGCGGGAACAGCGACGAGTGGCCGACGCTGACGCCGTAGGTGGCGCCGAGGTCCTCGCGCAGGAGTTCGCGCAGCCGGATCTCGAGGACGTCCCCCGCGGCGCGCAGGCGGAGGCGCTCGGCCTCGTCGGCGCCGGGGTCGGCGAAGAAGGCCAGCACGGTCTGGCTCCGCGGTTCCTTTCCCTTCTCGACCGTCTCGCGCACGACGCCGGACGGAAACCTCAGGCCGACCTGCCGGACGGTGCCGGAGGCAGGCGGTGTGCCCGGCAAGGATGCGAGATACCGCTCGATGAGCGGCGTGATCCCCTCCACCGTGAAGGCGCCGATGATGAAGAAGGTGAAGTCGGCGGCGTTGGCGAACCGCTGGCGGTAGAACTCCGCCATGACGGGCCGGCGGAGGGCGGCGATGCGCTCCGCGGTGAGGGGCTCGGTCGTGTAGTGTCGGCTCGCGTTGACCGCCTGCACCCTCTCCCCGAACAGCAGCGTCGGGTTCTCGGACCGGTTGGCCACGCTCGCCTGCATCCGCCGCGTCAGGAGGTCGAAGGCCCGCTCGTCGTGGCCGGGGGCCGTGAAGGTCAGGTAGGCGAGCTGGAACGCGGTCTCGAGGTCCTTCGGCGTGCTCGAGCCGGAGATGCCGTGATCGGAGAGCGAGATGCGTGGTTGGACGTTGACGAGCCGGCCCGCGAGCACCTTGCCGAGCTCGACCGGATCGAACCCGCCCACCCCGGCCAGTGACACGAGCGAGGCGGAGAGGGAGGCCTCCAGGTGGTCCTCCCTGGGGGCGAGCGAGGCCCCGCCCAACGAGTACCCGCTGAGGAGCACCTGGTCGTTCTTGAAGGTGGTGGGCTTCAGCCACACGGCGGCGCCATTCGAGAGCGTGAGCACCGTGACGCCGATCTCCGGCATCGCGCGGGTGGCCGTCACGCGTCCCGGCTGTGGCAGGTCCTGCAGCAGCGGGCGGCTGATTGCGTCCTCCGTGCGCGTGTCGATGGACCTGGCCAGCACGGCGGACAAGGTCGAGCGCAGCGCCGCCTCGGTCGGCACCGTCACGCCGGCCTTGTCGGGTGACACGGCGAGCACCACCCGGCCTGTGTCGGTGATCAGCGAGCGGGCGCGCGCGCTCACCTCCTGGCCGGTGATGGCCGGCACGAATGTCGAGGCGATCCGGAACTCCGTGTCGATGCCGGGCGAGGGCTCCTCCTCGAGGAAGTGGGCCACGTACTCGCGCGCGTAGCCGTCGCTCTCGGCCTTCTCGCGCTCGGCGAACGCGCGCTCGAAGCCGGCCATCAGCCGCCGCCGCGCGCGGTCCACTTCACCCGCCGTGAAGCCGTGCAGCTGCACGCGGCGGATCTCGGTCAGCACCGCCTCGAGGCCGCGCTCGATGCCGCCGTCGTTCACACGGGCCGACACCTGGAAGGTCTCGACCGTCCGCCCCAGCGTGCCGCCACCCGCGAAGGCGCCGAGGAAGGGGGCGTCGGCCTGCTGCGCCAGCTCGCCGAACCGCTCGTTGAACGCCTGGCTCGCGAGGCCGTCGACGAGGCTGCGCCGGTAGTCGCCCACGGTGCCTTGCGGTTCGATGGGGCGCTTGAAGCTCACCGACACCGACGAGCTCTGGGCCTCCTTGTCAGTTGCCACACCGACCAACGTCTCACCATGCAGCGGAACCGGGAAGGCGGGCGGGGTCTCGCCGCTCGACGCGGCGGGCAGGCTCCCGAACCGGGCCCGCACGAGGGCCTCCACCGCTTCGGGTCCGATCGTGCCGACGACGACCACCGCCATGCGGTCGGGACGGTACCAGCGCGTGTAGAAATCGCGCAGGCGGTCCACCGTGAAGGAAGACAGCACCTCGGGCTTGCCGATCGGCAGGCGGTCGGCATACCGCGACCCGTGATAGAGGATGGGCAGCTGGGCGTCGCGGATGCGGCTGCCCGCGCCGAGGCTCTGGCGCCGCTCCTCGAGCACGACGCCGCGCTCCTTGTCCACCTCCGCGGGATCGAGCCGCATGCCGCCGCCGAAATCGGCGAGCGCGAGGAGGCCCTTGTCGAGCAACCCCTCGCGGTCGGTGGCGACCTCGAGCATGTAGACCGTCTCGTCGAACGACGTGTAGGCGTTGACGTGCGGACCGAAGCGCGCCCCGGCCCGTTCGAAGGTGGCCGTCAGCTCGCCGGGGCCGAAGTGCTCGGTGCCGTTGAACGCCATGTGCTCGAGGAAGTGCGCCAGCCCCTGCTGGTCGTCGGCTTCGAGCACCGAGCCGGCCTTCACCGCCAGCCGCAACATCGCCCGATGCTCCGGTCGAGCGTTGCGCCGGATGTAGTACGTGAGCCCGTTGTCGAGGCGTCCCACGCGCACCGCCGGGTCCAACGGCAGCGCCGCGTCGAGCGCCAGGCCAGGCGGCGGCGCGGCTGGGGCGGCTGGCGCCGGCTGGCCCGCCGGCGGCGCCGTGGCGGTCGCCTGCGCACGAAGCGGCCACGGCAGGAGTGCGGCCGCCACCAGCAGCAGGACGGTGATGACGGAGGCGGTTCGCGGAACCGAACGGGTCACGAGGTCTCCTCTCGGGCCGATGCGAACGGGCATTATCGCACCGGCGGCCGTGACCCAGATTGGCACTGCCGTGGCACAGCGCTTCAGCGCTGTGCTGACACTGGCTGTGCTGACAGTGTCGGTCGGCGTGTGCCGTCGATCCGGCCCAGCCTCGCAGGGTCGGGTACACTCATGTCATGGGCTCTGTTGCCGACGACCTCCGCGCCCGCACGGCCGCCCGTGTCCTGGCGCTGCCGGTGGAGGCGCGCATTCAGCTCGCGCTCTCGCTCGGCGACGAGGACCTCGGCGCGTTCATCCGCTCGAGCGGTCTGGACCCGGCGTCGGCCAGGCATCGGCTCCGCGAGCAGCGCCAACGCGGTCGCACCCCCAGCGGGTGTGCCGCGGGTGAACGGCCGTGACGCTGTTCGACCGCGTCAGGTCTCTGCTCGATGACCGCAGGGTGTCCTACGCAGTGATCGGCGCCGCGGCCCTCGCATCGGCTGGGGTCGCGCGCTCCACCTACGACATCGACCTGCTGGTGGTCGACCGCTCGGTCCTCCAGAACGAGTTCTGGGCGGCGCTGATGAACCAGGGCGTCGAGGTGGAGGTCCGCCGTGGCGACGCCGAGGATCCGCTCGCGGGGGTCGTCCGAGTCGAGGCCCCCGACCAACGTCCCGTTGACGTCATCGTCGGCAGGCACGACTGGCAGCGTCGCGCCGTGGACCGGGCCGAGACCGCCGGAGGCGGCCCTCCCGTTGTGACGGCGACCGACCTGATCCTGTTGAAGCTCTACGCAGGTGGGAACCAGGACCTCTGGGACATCGACGCCCTGCTCCACGTGCCGGGGGCGGAGGGGCTCCCGTCGCGTGTCGAGGCGGAACTCGCGGCGTTGCCGCCGGTGATGCGGGATCGCTGGGCGCGCGTGCGCAGCGGCGCCTCGCGCGGGTAGCCCCGATCCACCAGAATCGGGTCGGTTCTCCGCCGAGGCACCAGGAACGGACCACGCACGGCGGGCCTGCCACCAGGAACGGGAGGGCGACCGCCGAGGTTCACGCCGAGAGCGTCTGCAACTCGATCGACTTCCCGAGCAGTTGGAGCGCCGCCACTTCCTCGTGGCCGGCGAGCGTGAGCGCGGTGCCGGTCGCCTCGGCCCGGCCCGTGCGGCCCACGCGGTGCACGTAGGCGTCGTGCGTGGCGGGCACCTCGAAGTTGACCACGTGGCCGATGCCGTCGATGTCGAGTCCCCGCGCTGCGATGTCGGTGGCCACGAGCACCTTGAAGCGCCCGCCGCGAAACCCCTCGATCGCGGCCGTGCGCTGGTCCTGCGTACGGTCGGCGTGCAGCGCCGTGCACCGGATGCCGCGCGCCGCGAGCTTCGTGCTCAGGCGATCGGCGCCACGCTTGGTACGGACGAAGACGAGCGCGGGGCCGTCCACCCGCCGGAGGAACCCGGCGAGCCAGTCCACCTTCTCCTGCGTCGGCAGCACGTGGGTGAGGTGCGTGATGGTGGCGGCGGGGCCGCCCGCCGGGCCGATCTGCACGAACGCTGGCGTCCGCATGATCTGCCGGGCCAGGCTCACCACCTCGTCGGACATCGTCGCCGAGAACAACAGCGTCTGGCGCTCGACCGGCAAGCTCGACACGATGCGCCGGACATCGGGCCAGAAGCCCATGTCGAGCATGCGGTCGGCCTCGTCGAGCACGAGCACCTCGACGGCACCGAGGTCGGCGGTTCCGCAGTTCAGGTGATCCTGCAGTCGCCCTGGGGTGGCGATGACCACGTCCACGCCGGCCCGGAGGGCGCGCGACTGGGGGTCGGCCCCCACGCCTCCGTACACCGCCACGCCGGTGAGCGCGGTGTGATAGGCGAAGCCCTGGAAATCGTCCTCGATCTGGACGGCCAGCTCACGCGTCGGCGCGAGCACGAGCACGCGCGTGCGGGCCGGCTCGCCGGCCGGCCGCGGCTGGTTCAACAGCCGGTGCATGATCGGCAGCAGGAAGGCCGCCGTCTTGCCGGTGCCGGTCTGGGCGCAG
>Ga0079037_100002309_pt1 | contig 10414 bp, 9 predicted proteins | sample Mud3Dept4metaG_FD_71479 | JGI IMG/M metagenome (GOLD analysis project Ga0079037, IMG submission 71479) | Freshwater wetland microbial communities from Ohio, USA, analyzing the effect of biotic and abiotic controls - Mud 3 Core 4 Depth 4 metaG | ecosystem: Environmental > Aquatic > Freshwater >... | reverse complement strand
GTCAGGAACCGGTCGATGCGGTGGATGAACCAGCTCTGCAGCTCCTCCTCGTTCGTCAGCCGCTCCCGGCGCATCACCTGCTGCGCGAGCTCGCTGCGCTTCCAAGCCGTCTTGGGCGCCTCGTCGCCGCCGATGTGGATGAACTTCGACGGGAAGAGCTCCATCACCTCGCCGAGCACGTCCTGCAGGAACGCGAAGGTGCGCTCGCTCGGGCAGTAGATGTGCTCGCTGACGCCCCACATCGTCCAGACGGAGTACGGGCCGGGACCGCATCCCAGCTCGGGATACGCGGCGAGCGCCGCCTGCGAGTGCCCCGGCATCTCGATCTCCGGCACCACAGTGACGTGCCGCTCGGCGGCGTAGCGCACCACCTCGCGCACCTCGTCCTGGGTGTAGAAGCCGCAGTGGGGCACGCCGTCGCCCCGGTAGGGATCGAATTCGCGGGCCACCACCGTCTCGGCGCGGCACGCGCCCACCTCCGTGAGCCGGGGGTACTTCCGGATCTCGAGCCGCCAGCCCTGGTCCTCGGTCAGGTGCCAGTGGAACGTGTTGAGCTTGTAGCGCGCCAGCAGGTCGATGTAGCGCTTGACGAAGTCGACGTCCCGGAAGTGCCGGCCCACGTCGAGGTGCATGCCGCGCCAGCGGAAGCGGGGCGCATCGTCGATCGTGACGACCGGGGCGGCGCCGTCCGGGCCCAGGAGCTGCCGGAGGGTCTCGGCGGCGTAGAAGAGTCCCGCGCCGCTTCGCGCCGTGAGGGTGACGCCGCGCGGTGCCACCACCAGCCGGTAGCCCTCGCGCGTCGGATCGGCGAAGGCGGGATCGAGGTGCAGCAGGACCGTGCCGCCGGCCCCGCCGGTCGAGTCGCCGAGCGTGCGGCCCGTCGTCTCGAGCACCACCTCGCGGAGCCGCTCGGCCGCGCGTGCCGCGTCGCGGCCTCCTCGCGCCACCAGCGCGGTCGCCGGACCGAGCACGAAGTGCCCGTCGCCGGTCACCACGCGTGCCGGCCGGGGCACCACGTGCACCGACGGCTGCTGCGCGGCAACCGGCGCGGCGATCGCGAGCGCGACCGCCGCGCTCAGGCCGCGCATGCGCTCATCGCTTCCCGGATGCCCTCGTACGGCGGGCGCGTGGGGATGAACTCGTGCGCGACGAACCCCGAGAAGCCCGACTCCGCGATGGCCGCCGCGATGGCGCGGTAGTTCAGCTCCTGCCGCTCGTCGAGTTCGTGCCGCCCGGGCACGCCCGCCGTGTGGAAGTGGGCGAACGCCGCCCGGTGCTCGCGGATGGTGTGGATCACGTCGCCTTCCATGACCTGCATGTGGTAGATGTCGTACAGCAGCCGGAAGCGCGGCGACCCCACCCGCTCCACCACCTCGAGTCCGTAGCGGGTGCCGTCGGCGTCGTAGTCGGTGTGGTCCACCCGGCTGTTGAGCATCTCCATGCAGAGCGTGACCCCGTGCCGCTCGGCGAGCGGCGCCACCTGCCGCAGGCCCGCGGCGCAGTTGGCGATGCCCTGCTCCACCGCCTGGCCCCGCCGGTTGCCGCTCATCACGATCAGGTTGGGCACCCCGGCCGCCGCGGCCGCCGGCAGCGCGGCCGTCACCTCCGCGATCAGGACGTCGTGGTTGGCGAGGTCGTTCCACCCCTGCTGGATGAGCCCCCGCCGCCGGGAGCAGTAACCCATGGAACAGCGCAGCCCGTGCTTCGCCGCGACGGGCCACTCGTCCTGGTACAGGAGGTCGATGGCGCCGAGACCCAGCGTCCGGATGCCGCGGCAGAAGTCCTCGAGGGGGATCTCCTCGAAGGGCCAGCGCGCGACGGACTGCTGCAGCGTCATCGGCTGCGCCTCGTCCGCCTGCGACGCCCACCACGGCCCGCGGCCGGCAAAGAGGGCGCCGCCCACGGCGCCCATCACCCGCACGAACCCGCGCCGGCCCGGGTCCACCCTAACCGCCCTGGCTCAGGTACCGGTAGCTCGCGGTGATGGACCACATCGGGTCCAGCGGTTCGTCGTGCTCCACGAAGAAGTGGTCGATCCCCGCCTGCTTCCGCTTCGCGAAGATGGCCTTCCAGTCGATGACGCCGGCACCCACGTCCACCATCCGGCCGTCGCTGGTCATGTCCTTCACGTGCACCAGCGGAAAGCGCTTCGGCCAGCGGGCGAACGTGACGAGCGGATCGTTTCCCCCGGCCCGGAGCCAGAAGAGGTCCAGCTCGAACTTGACCAGCTTCGGGTCGGTCTCGTTCAGGAGGGTCTCGTAGGGGACCTGCCCCTCCAGCGGGGCGAACTCGTAGTCGTGATTGTGATAGGCGAACGTGAGTCCCTCCCGCCGCGCCGCGTCGCCGGCGCGATTGAAGCGAGCGGCGAGTCGCTGGTAGTCGGCGATGGTGCGGCGCTGAGCCGGGCTCGTCGAGGGCACGATCACGTACTCGTGGCCGACGGCCTTCGCGTCGGCGAAGATCTTCGCCCAGTCGCCGACGAGGAGCTTCTCGTCCACGTGCGCCGCCGGCGCGGCAAGCCCGCAGCGGTCGAGCATCGCACGGATCTCCTTCGGATCGCGGCCGAAGTAGCCGGCGAACTCGACTTCCCGATACCCCACCTCGGCCACGCGCGCGAGCGTGCGCTCCATGTCCTCCTTCATGAGGCTGCGCACCGTGTACAGCTGCAGTCCCACCCGCTTCACCAGCGGATCGCCGGCGGCGAACCCCGGCACTCGGCCGAGACCGGCCACGGCCCCCATGGCGGTGACGAACGTGCGGCGATGCATCAGAGCTCCCGGCGCTTCATCAGATGCACGGCGTGGTCCACCGCGCGCGCCGTGAGCGCCATGTAGGTGATCGAGGGGTTCTGGTTGGCGCTCGAGGTCATGCAGGCACCGTCGGTGATGAAGAGGTTGGGCACGTCCCACGACTGGTTCCAGCCGTTCAGCACCGACGTGCGCGGGTCCCGGCCCATGCGGGCCGTGCCCATCTCGTGGATGGTGAGGCCCGGCGGATTGTCCTCGAGGAAGGGGCGCACGTTCTGCACCCCCGCCGCCGCCAGCATCTCCGCGGCCTCGGTCGCGGCGTCCTGCATCGCGGCACGCTCGTTCGCGCCGAAGGCGCAGTGGATCCGGAGCGCCGGAACGCCCCAGGCGTCGCGGAGTTCCGGATCGAGCTCCACCCGGTTGGACTCGTACGGCAGGCACTCCCCGAAGCCGTACAGCTGCATCTGCCACGGCCCGGGAGTGCGCAGCGCCTCCTTGAGGCCGGCGCCGAATCCCGGCATCGCGTTCCCGCGCCCCCAGCCGGCGCGGTACCCGCCGCCCTGGTAGGCGTATCCCCGCAGGAACTCCTTCGACGCCGACGCGACGTTGCGGAAGCGGGCCAGGTAGATGCCGTTCGGCCGCGCGCCGGTGGTGGTGCGATCCTCGAATCCGCGCACGACACCGCTGGCGCCGGCGCCCATCCAGTGGTCCATCAGGTACTTGCCCAGCACGCCGCTCGAGTTGGCCAGCCCCGCCGGCCACTGCTCGCTGCGCGAGTTGAGCAGGATCCGCGTGGACTCGAGCGTCGAGGCACAGAGGAAGACGACCCGCGCCTCGAACTCGAGCACCTCGCGCGTCCGGGCGTCGATGACGCGAACCCCCTTCGCCCGCCCGGTGCGCCGGTCGTGGATGACGCTGTGCACGACGCTGTACGGCCGCAGGGTCAGGCGCCCGGTCCTGGCCGCTGCCGGCAGGGTCACGTGCACGCTGTTGAAGTAGGAGAACGTCGAACAGCCCCGCTCGCACACACCGCAGTAGGCGCACGGCGCCCGCTCGCCGAGCTGGCGCGTCAGCACGGCACACCGGCCGATGGTCAGTACCCGTTCCCCGCCGTAGCGGCGCAGGAGTCCCTCCCGTACGTGCCGCTCGGCGATCGTCATCGGCATGCCGGGCTGGAACTGGCCGTCCGGCAGCTGCGCCAGCCCCTCCGCATCCCCGCTCACGCCGATGTGGCGCTCCACGTAGTCGTACCAGGGCGCGATGTCGGCATAGCGGATGGGCCAGTCGACGCCGTGGCCGTCGCGCGCATTCGCCTCGAAGTCGAGGTCGCTCCAGCGGTACACCTGGCGACCCCACACGATGGAGCGCCCGCCCACCTGCCGCCCGCGGATCCAGGAGAAGCGCGAACCCTCCGCCGTGGAGTAGGGGTGCTCGCGGTCGTTCACGAAGAACTGGTGGCTCCACTCGTCGCAGGCGTAGCAGGTCCGCTGCATCGGCTGCTCGCGCTCGAGGGCGGCGCGGTCGCCCATGCCGCGGAAGCGGACCTCCCACGGCTGCACGTGCATGGTGTAGTCGGCGGCGGGCGAGATCGGGCGGCCGGCCTCGAGCACGAGCGTGCGAAGGCCCTTCTCGGTGAGCTCCTTCGCGGCCCAGCCACCGCTGATGCCCGAGCCGACCACGATGGCGTCGTAGCGCACCGCCACGTCAACGCCCTCCGTGCCGGGTGCGGAGCGGGGCGTCGCCCTCGAAGCGGCCGGGCATGAACACCTCCCCCAGTTCCTCCCTGATGCCGGCCTCGGAGCTGTAGTAGCCGAAGAGCGTCAGGTGCTTCATCCGCCGGAAGAACGGTGCGGGCGCGGCAGGCGCGGTGCGCGCCTCGGCCTCGAGCGCCGAGAGCACCCGATGCTGCTGCCCGGCATCGAGCTCGAGGAACGTCCGGCCGGCGACCGACCGGCTCCGCGCGTCCACGTCGGCCAGCCCCCGCATGAACGCCGCTCGCTCGGCGTCGGTGTCCCACTCGGCGACGATGACCTCGATGAAGCGCGCCACGCCCGCGTCCCGGGCGCCCGGCGTATCCGTGCGCGGCAGGATGAGCTCGGCGACCTGGTCGACGGTCCGGAACTCGGTCTCGCTGAAGAACCCGGTGGGCGGGGCGTGCGCGACGCGGCGCGCCACGGCGGCGCCAAGGGCATGGAGTCGCCCCGGCGCGAGGGCCAGCGCGGGAACGGCCGCCGCACCGAGGAGGTGCAGCACTTCGCGTCGCTGCATGGGCGATCGATGCGGGAGGTCGAGTGAAGGTAGCGCGCGGGGCGCGCAGATCGCCACCTCGCGCACCGTTCCGTCACGGCCGTCGCCCGCCTAGCGCACCTCCGACATCGCCTCCGCCGCCAGCGTCGCCTCGTCCACCGATTCGCGCGCCGTGGTCCGGAGGCCGTGCCAGCCGGCCACCGCCACGCCCAGCAGCAGGATCGGCAGCACCTGGATGGCCTGGCAGACGAGTCCCGCCGCGATCGCCCGCTCCATCGGCACGCCGAACGGGGCCAGGCCCAGCACGAACGACGCCTGCATGACGCCGACGTTGCCCGGCGTGAGCTTGGGCAGCCCGCCGATGTTGGTGGCGAGCACCGCCACGAACGAGGCGGCCAGCGGCGTGCTCCCCTCCACGGACGCGATGGCGAGGTGGTACACGATCCACTGCGTGAGCCAGTTGACGAGCGCGAGGCCGAAGATGGGCAGCACCCGCCGACGAGGCGCCGTGGCGGCCACACGCTCGAGCAGCGGCCGCATCCCCTCCGGCAGGCGTCGAGCCAGCGCGCTCCACGACCCGGTGGCGGTCAGCAGCGTCAGCGCCACGACCGCCACCAGCAGCCCGCCCTGGATGGGACGCACCCAGGCGGGCAGCGGCAGGAGCGCGGCACCCACGATGATCATGACCGCGAGCCCCACCCCCTCCACCGCGCGCGACCACACCAGCGACGCCACGGCCGAACCGAGCGGCACCCCGTCACGCTGCACCACGACGTGCACGCGCGCCGCGTCGCCGCTCGCGGCCACGCCGACGGTGTTCACGGCCGCACCGATCACCGTCGCGTCGAGCGACGTCCGCCACCGCGGCACGCCGTCCCGGCGGAGCAGCAGGTGCCAGCCGCCGGCCTTGGCCACGAGGGAGACGATGTTGACGACCGTCGCGAGCAGCAGCAGCGGCACGCTGGCATTCGCCAGCACCCGGCCCGTCTCGGCCCACGGGAACCGTGTCGCGAACTTCACCGCGAAGGCCACGAGCGCCGCCGCGATGAGCCAGAACCACCATTTCCGGCGCCGCATCACTCGGCGGGCGCCGCCGGCGGCTGGATGAAGTCGGTCAGGGGATGTGTCTCCAGGGGGTGGGCGAGCCCTTGCGTGCAGGGCCCATCCCTGCCCGGGGAAGGTAGCCGCTCGACCCGCGGTCGCGACACCGACACCCGGCGGGGGCGGGTTCCGTAGGGAGGGCACGGACCAATCATCAAGGAACGCCATGCCGACCCTGCGACGCACGTTGTGCTGGGGCCTGCTTCTCGTTGCGGCCGCCCCGGCCTGCCGGCTGGAATCGCAGGACCCGCCCTCGCCGGCGCGGGTCCTCTTCATCGGCAATTCCCTGACCTACTTCAACGACCTGCCCGTCCTCATGAGCCGGCTGGCGGAACAGGCCGGGGATTCGACGCTCGAGACCGCCATGGTGGCGAGGCCCGACTACTCGCTGTCCGATCACTGGAACGAGGGAGCGGCGCTCGCCGAACTGCGTACGAAGCCGTGGGACTACGTCGTGATGCAGCAGGGCCCGTCCTCGCTGCCCGAGAACGCCGAGTTGCTGAGGGAGTGGGCCGAGCGGTTCGATCCGGTGGTGCGGAAGGCGGGGGCCCAACCCGTGCTCTACATGGTGTGGCCCAGCCTGGCGCGCGCGTCCGACCTCGAGCGCGTGCGCGACAGCTATCGCGCGGCGGCGGCCGAGGTGAACGGCATCTTCGCGCCCGCGGGCGACGCGTTCGGGCTGGCCCGCGCGGCCGATCCGCGCGCACCCGTGTACGGTCCGGACGGGTTCCACCCCTCGCTCGAGGGGTCGTACCTGGCGGCGGTGGTGCTGCTCGCCCGCGTGCGCGGCATCGAGCCGGGCTCGCTGCCGCCCGTGATTCCCGGCTCGCCGCTTGGCGAGCCCGAGGTGCGGGCCCTGCAGCGGGCGGCCGCCGCCGCGCTCGCCCGGAATCCCGCGCGCCCCTGAGGAGCACGCCGCCGCCCGCCATTGAGTCGCCCCCCGCGGCCCGTTAGACTCGCTCCCTCCAGAGGGGAGCCATGAGCGCACCGACACCCGGATCCACGACCGACCCGCACCGCCTCGAGGAGGAGGTGCGGGCGCGTCGCACGTTCGCCATCATCAGCCACCCGGATGCCGGCAAGACGACGCTCACGGAGAAGCTCCTGCTGTACGGCGGTGCGATCCACCTCGCGGGCACGGTCAAGGCGCGGCGCGCCGACCGGCACGCGTCGTCGGACTGGATGGAGCTCGAGAAGCAGCGCGGCATCTCGGTGACCTCGAGCGTGCTGCAGTTCGAGTACCAGGGCTTCAAGGTGAACCTGCTCGACACGCCGGGTCACCAGGACTTCTCCGAGGACACCTACCGCACCCTCGTCGCGGCCGACAGCGCCGTGATGCTGCTCGACAACCGCAAGGGCGTCGAGGAGCGCACCCGGCAGCTGTTCCAGGTCTGCCGGCGGCGGCGCATGCCGATCTTCACCTTCGTCAACAAGTGCGACCGCGCCGGCGAGGACCCGCTCCGGCTCATCTCCGACGTCGAGGCCGATCTCGGCATCGGCTGCTACCCCATGACGTGGCCCGTCTTCCGCGACGGCGGCTTCGTGGGCGTGTACGACCGGCAGCGGAAGGACGTCCTGCTCTTCGCGCGCAACGAGGACCACGGCGCGAGTCGCGTCGAGACCCGCCGCGTCCACGTCGATGCGCCCGGCATCGAGGACCTGCTCGGCGAGGAGAACCTGCGCCACCTGCTCGAGTCGGTGTCGCTGCTCGACGCGGCGGGGCACGAGTTCTCGGTGGAGGCGCTGCTCGCCGGCGAGCTCACGCCGGTGTACTTCGGCAGCGCGCTCAGCAACTTCGGCGTGGAGCCCTTCCTGGAGGAGTTCCTGCAGCTGGCGCCGGCGCCCACCGAGCGCGCCTCGTCCGCTGGTCCCGTGTCGCCGCTCTCGCCCGACCTCACCGCGTTCGTGTTCAAGATCCAGGCGAACATGGACCCGCGCCACCGCGACCGCATCGCGTTCCTGCGCATCTGCTCGGGACACTACGAGGGCGGCATGTCGGTGAAGCACGTGCGGAGCGGCAAGGAGCTCCGCCTCGCCGCCCCGCAGCAGTTCATGGCACGCGAGCGCACGCAGGTGGAGGAGGCGTGGCCCGGCGACGTGGTGGGCATCATCGACCGCGGCATGCTGCGCATCGGCGACACGCTGAGCGAATCGCGCAACCTGCAGTTCCAGGACATCCCGCGGTTCCCGCCGGAGCACTTCGCGCGCGTGCTGCCGGCCGACCCGCTCCGCCGCAAGCAGCTCGACACGGGCCTCCGGCAGCTCTCCGAGGAGGGCGCCGCCCAGGTGTTCTATGGCGAGGATGGCACGGGACAGGCGCCGATCGTGGGCGCGGTGGGCATGCTGCAGTTCGACGTGATGCAGTTCCGGCTGGAGAACGAGTACAACGCCCCCTGCCGCCTCGAGCCCCTCAAGTACGGCCACCCGCGCTGGGTCACCGGTCCGGAGGAGGAAATCGACCAGCTCGCGCGCCGCACCGGCGTCCAGCGGGTCTTCGACTCGAAGGGTGCGCCGGTCATGCTCTTCGAGACCTCATGGACCCTGCGCACCGCGCTGGACCGCCCGGGGAAGATCGCCTTCCACGACGTGGCGCCGTAGCCGCTCGCGGGCGGCCGGCGCCGACCGGCTGCTAGACCACCTTGCGCCCCTGGATCACCCGCAGCAGGACCACCACCACCGCGATCACCAGCAGCACGTGGATCAGCCCGCCCATGGTGTACGAGCTGACCATCCCGAGCGCCCACAGCACGATCAGTATCATCGCAATCGTCCACAGCATATTGCCTCCTTGGCGTTGACTACCTGGCCGCGACCGTCAGGCGATCCTGCAGCGTCAGCAGCAGGTGCGCTCCCGCCGGCAGCACGATGTCCATGTCCTTCATGATGACCGAGACCGCGGCCCCGGTGGCTCCGCCCACCACGCCACCGATGATGGTGCCCGTCGGGTTCTTGGCGATGACCTGGCCCAGGATGGCCCCGGCCGCCGCGCCGCCCGCCACCCGGCCCACATCGACCACCTCGACTCCGCGACCCTCGCTGATCGTCTTCAGCGAATCGATCGAGGCATTGAGGTCATAACTCTGCCCGCGCACGGTGACGTTGGTGACCGCGAGCGTGAGCGTACCGGTGGACTTCGTGTTGGGCGCCGGGCTCACCTCGCGGATGACGCCGTGCACCGTGGAGCCGGTGGGAATCACCACCGAACCGCCCGCGTTCTTGACGTCCCGCACCACGCGGGCCGTGAACGCGTCCCCGGCGTGGGCGTGACGCGAGCTGATCGTGTCGTTCATCGTGGCGTCGATCCGCGACCCCACGGCGAGGGAGACGTTGCCGGACGCCGCCGGGGCCTTCGCTGGGGCCTTCGCCGAGGCGGTCGGTGCATCGCCGGTTCCCGGCAGCGCAGGAGTCGCCCCGCCCTTGGAGCACGCCGCGGCAAGGACCAGCGCGATGGCCAACAATCGGCCGTGAGAAAGTGATGTCATTGTTGCGATCCTCCGTTCTCGGTTGACGTTCGTTGCGCCGTGCCTGCAGGCGCCTTCTTCGGTGCCGGAGACGGCGGCATGGCAAGCAACCGGCGACGGAACGATTGAAATGCTGGAGTGTCCTTCGACAGCTTCTGGAGCTCGCTGGCGGGATACGTGGCGATCTGCGCTTCGGTGTGCGCGATGCGGTCCTCTTCCAAGGGGTGGCTCGCGAAGAACGCGTCCAGGGCGCCGGGATTGGTCCTGCGCTCGGCCAGCAGGACGCGGAACATCGACGGAATGCCGTACGGGGAGATGCCCGCCTTGACCGTGGTGGCCACCGCCTCGGCATCGGCCTCGGCCTCGTCGCTGCGGCTGAACTTCGCGAACAGCGCGCTCCCGCCGACCCCGACCGCGGCCTGACCCGCCTCGCTCTCGCACACCTTTGTCAGCGTGCAGAGCAGCACCACGCCGGCGTCGGCGCCCTGTGCCTGCTGCATCTGCTCGACCGAGTGGCGCCTGGTGACATGCCCGATCTCGTGGGCCATCACGCCCGCCAGCTCGCTCATGCTGCTCGCGCGCTCGATGAGGCCGCGGTTCACGTAGATCCAGCCGCCCGGCAGCGCGAACGCGTTGACTTCCTTGCTGTCGACGACGGTGAAGTGCCAGGTGAGGTCGCGGGTGTCGGTGACCTGGGTGAGCTGGGTGCCAAGTGCGCTGATGTAGCGCACCACGGCTTCATCGCGGAGGAGGGGCAGCTCGGCGCTCACCTGCGCCGCCGTACTCGCCCCCAGATCGACTTCCTGCTGCTGCGAAATCGCACAGCCGGCCACGAGGATCGCGGCCAGGCACCCCGGA
>Ga0079037_100002308_pt1 | contig 10416 bp, 7 predicted proteins | sample Mud3Dept4metaG_FD_71479 | JGI IMG/M metagenome (GOLD analysis project Ga0079037, IMG submission 71479) | Freshwater wetland microbial communities from Ohio, USA, analyzing the effect of biotic and abiotic controls - Mud 3 Core 4 Depth 4 metaG | ecosystem: Environmental > Aquatic > Freshwater >... | reverse complement strand
CGGTGATGGAATACCTGCTTTCACCGGTGCGGAAGGCCTGGCACGAGGCCGGGCGGGAGCGGTAGGGATGCCGCATTCGCGCTCCTCATCCGCTTGTCAGCACTGGCTGGCCACGGTCAATGTTCGATACCGTACATACGGCAGGCCGCGCGGACGGGGAGAATGCCGGTATGGGTGATCGATTCGCCTCGATCAGTGGCGGTCGCCGCGCTTTGCGCGGCGATCGAGCGCCGTTATTGGGAGAAGCCATCTTGTCCCCGACATCGCCGCATCCGATGCGCGACCGCAAGTCGGAATTCGCGATCCGTTCCACGCATTCCAACGCGGCATCCCGGCGGCCGCATGCCATTCTTGCGGGGACGATGCTGGCCATTGCGGCCATGGCCATGGCGATCGCGCCCGCGACCCTCCTGGCCAGGGACGGGAGCGATGCCGGCCACTGGGTCGGTACCTGGAACGCGAGCCCCCAGGCCGCCTGGCATCCGGTCGAGCTCAATGGCCAGACCATCCGGCAGATCGTGCACGTGAGCATTGGTGGCACGCAGGTGCGCGTGCGTCTCTCCAACGCCTACGGCAAGGATTCGCTGCGCATCGGCGCGGCGCGCGTGGCCCTGCGCAGCACCGGTGCATCGATCGCCGCCGGCTCGGACCGGGCACTGACGTTCAACGGGTCGGAGTCCACGACGATCCCGGCCGGTGCTCTGGCGATCAGCGATCCGGTAAGGCTCAGGGTGCCCGACCGCGGCGATCTGGCGGTCAGCATCTATCTGCCCGGCAGCGCGCTGGCGGCCACCGAGCACTCGCTGGGGTTGCAGACGACCTATGTCTCGCCTGAAGGCGATTTCAGCGGCGCCGACTCCCTGCCGACGGCGTCCACGACCCAGTCCTACTACTTTCTGACCGGCGTCGACGTGGACGCCGCCCCGAAGTCCGGGGCCGTCGTCGTGCTCGGCGACTCGATTACCGACGGGTTGCACTCGACGCCGGACGCCAACAAGCGCTGGCCGGATCGCCTGGCCGAGCGGCTTCGCTCGCGGCAGGGCGGCAGCAAGGTCGCGGTGCTCAACGCGGGCATCAGCGGCAACCGGCTTCTGCACGATACGGTAGCCACGAACGGATCGGCGCGCCTGGATCGCGACGTGCTGGTGCAGTCCGGCGCGCGCTACCTGATCGTCCTGCAAGGGATCAACGACATCGGGTTCCCCGGAACCACGACCGCCGACGAGATCATTGCCGGCCATCGTCAGATCATCGATCGGGCGCATGCGATGGGCCTCAGGGTCTATGGCGGGACCCTCACGCCGTTCCAGGCGTTTCTGCCCGGGCTCTACTACAGCGCCGAGGGCGAGGCAATGCGCCAGGCCGTCAACCAATGGATCAGGACCAGCAAGGCCTACGACGCCGTGATCGATTTCGACAAGGCGATACGCGACCCTGCCCATCCGGCCACGATCCGCCCGGCCTACGACAGCGGCGACAACCTGCACCCGAACGATGCCGGCTACCAGGCGATGGCCGATGCCATCGACCTGCGGTTATTCAGGGACCAGGGTTCGGGGCGCCGTCCGGCCGATGCCGGTAGCCGGTCGGCGCAGCCCGGCAAGCCGAAGGCAGCGCTCTGCCCGTGCCCGCGTTGAGGTTCTACCGCGTTGCGGCGCTGCCGTGATCAATACGGGAGCCTGGCTTTCAGCCTCAGGATCGGCGCCTCGACCAGGTGCCACATCGCCGTCGCGAGCAGGATCGTCAGTCCGAGCCGCAACGCAGAAGGAGGAAGCTCGCGTATCACGGAAGAACGCACGGAGAGCCAATCGACAAGCGGCCACATGAACAGATGGATGAGATACAGGCCGTAGCTGATCTTGCCGAGGAAGCGGAAAGGTGCGTAGTTGAAGAACCCGAGCAGCCAACGGTTGTTCGTTTGCCACAATCCCAGCACCATCGCCAGAAACCCGAGCGCCAGCAGCGTTTGCATGGGTGGCGGGTACATGACGTGGTCGATCGACGGCGTCTCCGGCCGGAACAGCGCGAACAGCGTCACCACCAGCGCGAGACCGGCCGGAAACATCCATTGACGGGCAGCAGCGCGTATCCTTTCGGCGGCGGCGGACGTATCCGCAAACAGCACGGCGCCCACCGCGCCCGCGACCAGATATTCGCCGCACACCAGCGGAATGAGCCCATACGCCGCCTTGGGCAGGAACGCGGCGCAGAGGAAGCGAACGCCGATGGACGCGCCCCACAGCACGAGCAACCAGTGAAGCCGCGCGCGCCCAGGGCGCAGGAAGGAGAACAGCAGCGGGAAGACGAGATAGAACTGCTCCTCGACGCACAGCGACCAGAAGTGGATGCCGTACATCCGCACGGGATCCCACGGAATGTCCGCAAGCTCGGGCTGGATCCACGTGTAGAAGAAGATCCCCCAGTTCATCACGTAGAGAACGTAGGCCCACAGGTAGGCGATCCCGACCGTGGCTGCCGCCACTCCCAGCACGAGATAGTAGGCGGGAAAGATCCGCAGCGCGCGGCGCGCATAGAAGTTCACGAGCATCTTCCCGCGCGGGTGGTTTTCGAACGCGATCAGGATCCGGGTGATCAGGAATCCGCTGATCACGAAGAACAGGGAGACGCCGTAACTGCCCCACCAGAAGCGCGTGACGTCGACGTGAATCAGAAACACGGCCAGGAACGCGAAGAACCGGAGGCCGTCAATCTGTCTGCGATGCTCCAGCGTTTGCATGTGGCGTGGCGGGGGAGGAGATGGCGAAGACCTCGTGCGCGATGCCTTCGTTCCGGCCGGCATCATTGCGGTTCTCAGTGTGTCCCGGATGGCGGCGGACGTTCTGTGCGGTAACGTACACAAAGCGCGCCGTGCCGGGTCCGCAGGACGTTTCGACGCCTTGGCCGAGGCGGACGTTCGACCCGGCAAGCGGGGATAGAATGCCGAAGGGCGGACCCGGACAGGGAAGCATGACCACCACGGCTCGGCAATCGGTTCTGGTCACCGGCGCCAGCGGATTCATCGGCACGCACCTCGTGCGCCGCCTCATCGCGCGCGGCTTCCGCGTGTCCTGCCTGGTGCGTGCGACGTCGCACGCCGACGATCTTCGCGCCGCGGGAGCGGTACCGATCGTCGGCGACGTCGATGATCGCGCCGGCGTCTGCCGCGCCCTCGCCGCATCGAAGGCGCGTCTCGTGTTCCACCTCGCGGGGCTGGTGCGGGCGCTGGGCGCGCACGACTTCATGCGGGTGAACGCGGAGGGTGTCGACAGCGTCGCTGCGGCATGCGCGGAGCAGGCCGACCGCCCGGTGCTGGTGCTCGTCTCGTCGATCGCCGCCGCCGGGCCCTCGGGCGAGATCCCGAAGACCGAGAGCGATCCGCCGATGCCGGTCTCGGCTTACGGGCGCAGCAAGCTGGGCGGCGAGCGCGCGGCCGCCCGATACGCCGGTGCGCTGCCGATCACGATCGTGCGGCCGGGCGTCGTGTTCGGCGCGGGGGATCGCGGGGTCTACGAGGTGTTCAAGCCGATCGCCCGCTCCGGTGTCCACGTCGTCCCCGGGTCCGGCGACCGGCGCGTCTCGCTCATCGCCGTTGCCGATCTCGTCGAATGCATCGTGCTGGCGGCACAGAGCGGCGAACGCCTCGGCGGGGACGAGCCCGGGCGTGGCATCTATTTCGCCGGGGCGGAGGACCTTTCGCATCTGGAGCTCGGCGGCGCAATCGCTCGGGCGCTCGGAATGAAGCGGCCCCGCGTCGTCCATCTCCCGGAATGGGCGATGCGGGCAGCGGGTCTCGGCGGTGACGTCCTGTCGCAGATCCGCCGCCGCCCGGGGTGGATCGGCCGCGACAAGATCGCCGACCTGCTCGCAGGTTCGTGGACGTGTTCGTCCGCGAAAGCACGACGGCAGCTGGGGTGGTCGCCCGCGGCCCCGCTCGCCGATCGCCTTCGTGACACCGCGCAGTGGTATCGCGACGCGCGCTGGCTTTGAATGCGCATGGCCCCGGTTGCCGTACCCGCACCGACCCCGTCGACGGAGCGAGCCGGCGTCACAGCGCCCGGTCGTAGATGCGGTAGGTCTTGCAGCGCCGGGTCCCCGCGCGTTCGAGTGTGCCGCGCGAGCTTTCGTTGCTCTCGAGCACCCAGGAGAACTCCCAGCGTTTGAGGCCCCACGGCTTCGCGGTGTCGACAAGGCGGTCGAGCAGCACGATGCCGAGGCCCGATTGCTGGAACCCGGGCAGCATCATCACCGCCATCGCCCGCGCGACGTCGATCCGCCTGCGGCCCCACATCAGCCGGAAGATGCCGAACGGAAGGAGCCGGCCGTTGAGCTTGCGGATGATCTGGTTGTAATCGAGCAGCGCCAGCACGACGCCCACCGTCTTTCCGCCGGACATCGCGAATGCCATGAATTCCGGCGCGATGATGTGCCGCAGGTCGGCGGCGATCTGCTTCACCTCGCCGTCCTGCAGCGGAGTGAAGCCCCAGGTGCCTTCGAGCGCGCGGTTGTAGATTTCGAGGAACGTCTTGATGTCCTCGTCCAGGCGCGACGGGACCATTTGCCGCAGCGAGACATCGTCGTTCTCGAGCGAGGACATCACCGCGGGCTTGTAGCGATCGACCAGCTTCGCGAGGAGCGCGACGTCCATCTCGTAGGCGTAAAGGTCCTGCGACTTGGCGAATCCGCACGCCTCGATCAGGCGGGCATAGTACGGCGGGTTGTGGGTCGTCAGGAACGTCGGGGGGGTGTCGAAGCCGTCGATGAGCAGGCCGCAGGTGTAGTTGAGCGACAGATTCACCGGCCCGCGCCACTGCGTCATGCCGCGCTGGGCGAGCCACGCTCGCCCGGCGTCGAAGAGACCACGCGCCACCGCGACGTCGTCGACGCATTCGAAGAAGCCGAAGAATCCCCGCTTTTCCTGGTACTTCCGGTTATGGACGTCGTTGACGAAGACGGCGACGCGCCCGACGACCTCGCCGCGCCGCTCGGCAAGCAGAGTGACCATCTCCGCATTGGCGAAAAACGGGTGACGACCCCAGCCCAGCTGCAGACGCTCCTGCGAGAGGATCGGCGGGACCCAGTTCCGATCGCCCGCGTAGATGGCCCAGGGCAACCGCTGAAAGCGCCGCCGGTCCCACCACGATGTCGCCGCTCGAACGGTGATTTCGTTGCTCACAGGGTGCCCCCCGGGCTAGCGGCGGTCACTGCAACGACCGATCATCGAGCACCCGCCGGCATACGTTCGCGATGTTGAGCGCGGCGGAACGGTTCTGCAAGGGCAGCAGCCGGCGCAGCTCGTCCATCGGGTAATCCGAATGCGTTTCCTTGCCGAGCGCCAGCCCGACGAAAACCGTCGACGAGTACCGGGTGATCAGCACGTCGCAGTTGGCGATCATCGCTTCCGCGTTCCCGGTCTTGAAGACCAGGGCGCCCGGCGCGTGCGTCTTCACTTCCTTCTCCGCGCGCGCGAGGTCTTCGTTGGGATGGAACTTGAAGATCATCGGGCGCCCGCCCGCGATCCGGACGGCATCGAGAATGAACGCCTTTCGATCCTCGCCCCGGAAGATTTCCCGCAGCGGCGACGTGCAGACCAGCACGAAGTGGCGGTGAGGAAACGTGTTGTCGCGATAGCGCTGGCAGTCGTCGAAGTTGGGGATGCCGGTCACCACGATCTTGTCCGCCTTCGCGCCTTTGCGGACGAAAAAGTCGCGGTATCCTTCGCTGGCGACGCAGAACGCGCGGTAGGCATCGGAGAGGCCCGTCGCGGCGGTGCCCGCGATCCAGAGCGGCAGCCAGCGGTGCCGCTGCACGAGGCGGAAGTTGCGGTCCTCCGGATCGGTGATGCCCTCCTGGACCAGAACGATCCTGTTGCCGCGAATGTTCTTCGGCACGAAGACATCGGAGCAGGTGACCACGAGGTCGTACGGGCCGGAGCGTCCCCCGTAATCGATGGCGAGGTTCTGGGCCTGCAGGTACTTCTCGCAGCGCTCCGCCAGCTTGTCGCCGGCGACCGTGAATTCCAGCAGCTTCATTCGCCGCATCGCTTCCTGAACCCCGTCGCAGTAGTAAGGCGTGAACGCCTGGCCGTACTCCGGCAGATGGCGCGCTATCTGGTGCATTTGCGTGGTCTGGTTCATCGAGCCGCAGATGAACAGGATTCGCCTTGCCGTGGTCACGTCCCCTCGTCCCATCGTGTCTTGAACGTCCCCGCGGCGAACGCAACCGCGGCGAATGCGGCGGTCACGCCCACGCTCCGCAGCGTCGCCGGGTCGTCGGCGAAGATCATCGCCGCGCGCAGCGCTTCGTTCACGTAATACAGCGGGAGCAGCTTCGCGAACGACTGCAGGAAGGCCGGCATCATTTCCACCGGGAAGAACGTGCCCGAAAGAAACATCATCGGGAACAGGAAGGCGTTGGCGACGGCCGATGCGCTCTCCGCTTCCTTCGCGAAGGGGGTGAGCAGCATCCCGATGCCGGCGAACGCGATGACCTCGACCACGACGATGAGCGGGAGCCAGGCGCCGATGTGCAGGCGGACGTCGAAGACGGCGTAGCTGACGAGGAGGATCGCCGCGGTGGAAATGGCGGAGAGTATGAGCTGGTAAAGGATGCTCGAGACCAGCCAATCCGCGCGCGTATTCGGCGTCGTGGACAGCTTGCGGAGAATGCCCTTCTGCCGCAGCTCCGCGTTCATGTTGAGGGCGTTCGACAGGCACGAAGTCATGATCGCCATGGCGATGATGCCGGGAACGAAGAATTCGATGAACCGGTAGCGTTCCGGGAGAATCGACGCCGGGACCAGCTTGAAGCGGGGCGGGACGCCGGTGGCCGTCTGGTTCGCTGCGGCCACCACCATGTCCAGCAGGTGGATCTTCGTGGTGACCGATGTCGAGCTCGGGTCGTAGACATAGGTCAGCGGCACGGCGCCGGCGACGCCGCCTTGACCGAGGGGGTGATTCGGCGGCGCGTCGAAGTTCGCGGGGATCACGAGCACGAGGTTCTTCTTCTGCTCCCTGGCATATTGCGTGGCGTCGACGTCGGCGGCGACCTGGGTGATCCGGAACGTCTCGTTCGCGGTGAGGGCGTCGATCAGTCTCGTCGACGAAGCGGTGCGGCTCAAGTCCTGCACGGAGAGGTCGAGGTTCAGGTGGTCCGGCGTGGTGAAGATCGTCCCGAACACGAGCACGAGAATCACGGGGAAAGCGAACGTGAAGAACATCGCCGATTTCTGGCGATAGAAGCTCCTGAGCCGCACGTCGAGATTGGCGGCGATGATGCGCGGGGTCACGCTTCACCCCCGTCCGGACGGTCGTCGCTGGGCGCATCGGTCAGCTTGAGGAATACGGCTTCGAGGTTCGGCTTGCGCACGTCGAGTCCCGGGAGAGCGAGACCGGCCCGATGCATTTCCTCGAGGATGGCACGGACGTCTTCCGCGCCCGCCACCGGCACCTGTACGTTTCCGTCGCCGGTCCGCGTGGGGACGAAGCCCATCTTCCGGATGAGGCCGAGCGCCGACGCATCGATCGATTCGAGCGTGAGCTGCGCTTTCTCGGCATTCTGCTCGGTGAGGCGCGCCGGGGAATCGATGGCGACGATCCTGCCCCGCGAGATGATCGCGACGGTGTCGGCCAGAAGCTCCGCTTCTTCCAGGTAGTGGGTCGTGAGAAAGACGGTCTTTCCGCGCTTCTTGAGCCCCTTGAGCACATCCCAGACCTGCCGCCGGGCGTGCGGGTCGAGCCCCGTCGTCGGCTCGTCGAGAAAGACGACCTCGGGGTCGTTGACCAGCGCGGCGGCGATCCCGAGCCGTTGCTTGAGGCCGCCGGAGAGCGTGTTGAACTGGGCGTCGGCCTTGTCGGTGAGATTCGTGAGGTCCATCAGGGCGTCGATGTCGGCCTTGCACCCGAATACCCGTGCGTAGTACCGCAGGCTTTCGCGCACGGTGATCCGGTCGAACGAGCTGAAGTTCTGGGGAAGCACGCCGATCCGGCGGACGATCTCGGTCTTGCGCTTGCCGACGTCCAGGCCGAGCACGGTGACCTTGCCGGAGGTCGGCGTGCGGATGGTCTCGATGATCTCGGTCGTGACGCTCTTGCCCGCGCCGTTGGGGCCCAGGAACGCGAAGACTTCACCCTTTTCGACCTTGAACGAGATGTCGTCGACCGCCACAAGGGCGCCATAGCGCTTGCAGAGTCGATCGACGACGATGGCGTGTTCGGCGTTCGGCATGGAATGACGCATGGCTTCGGCGCAACCGGCACGCCCGTCGCACTAGCCCGAATATTTCATCCGGCAACGTGAAATGAGATCGACGGAATCATGACTTCCCACGTTGAGTCGGTTGGCGAGACTGATCGCCGTGGAGGTTCCGCCGAGGCCAAATTGTACCGCGACCCAAGTGCCGTTTGCGACGTCCGGACGACTGCTGCTCGCTGCGCTCGCTCGCCGTGCGCGTGCCAGGATCACCGCGAGGGTGAACTGTGCAGGCTAGAGTCGCGCGAGCTCCTCGACGAGCGCGTCGACCGTGTTCCGGATCTGCGTCTCGGTGTGGTTCGTCGTGATGAACACCCGCAGCCGTGCGGCGTGCTCGGGAACCGCCGGGTGGATGATCGGCTGGACGTTGACGCCGCGCCGGAAGAGGGCGCGGGAGAGCCGGAGGCATTTGACGGAGCTGCCGATGATGACGGGGACAATGGGGGTTCCGCCGGCGTGGCCCGTGTTGAGACCACGTTCGCGCGCGAGCTCGAGGAAGAGGTCCGACAGCGCATGAAGCCGGGTGACGCGCTGCGGCTCACGCTGCAGGAGCGTCAGGGCGGCCAGCGCGGTGGCTGCGTTGGGCGGCGAGAGGCCGACGCTGTAGACGAAGCCGGGTGCGGTGTATTTGAGAAACTCGACGAGCTCGGCGGAGCCCGCGATGTAGCCGCCGCAGCTCGCGAGCGACTTGGACAGCGTTCCCATCCATATCTCGACCCCCGCGCGGTCGATGCCGGCGTGTTCGCCGATGCCGCGGCCGGTTGCGCCCATGGTTCCGAGCGAGTGCGCCTCGTCGACGAGCAGCATGGCCCGGTGCTTCGCCTTGACGGCGACGAAGCGCGCGAGGTCGGGATAGTCGCCGTCCATGCTGTAGACGGCCTCGATGGCGATGAGGACGCGCCGGAAGCCGTGGCGGATGCCCGAAAGGAGCGTGTCGAGCGCGCGCCAGTCGTTGTGGGCGAACCCGCGGCTGGTCGCGCCGGCGAGCCGCGCGCCCTGGAGGATGGAATTGTGGGCGAGGATGTCGTGGACGATGAGGTCGCCCGGACCCATCAGGTGCCCGATCGTCGTGACGTTGGTTGCGTGGCCCGAGACCAGGACGATCGCCGCCGGCGTGCCCAGGAACCCGGCCAGCGCGCTCTCGAGCTCGCGATGGATCTGCTTCTCGCCGGAGACGAGGCGGCTGGCGCCCGCCCCGGTGCCGTAGCGATCGATCGCGTCCTTGGTCGCGGCGATGACGGCCGGGTCGTGCGCCATGCCGAGATAGTCGTACGCGCAGAAATTGGTCAGCACGCGGCCGTCGATGCGGGCGAGGCCGCCGCCGTCCGAGGTCGGCGCGTCGGCGCCGTCGTCGACCTGGAAGTAGGGGTTGTCCTCGGCGACGGCCACCACCATGCGCTGGTGGCGCTTGAGCTCGAGGTATTCGGGGAACAGCGCGACGGCGTAGTTCTCCGCGGGGATGTCCCGTGTGGGGGCGTCCGTTTGCGGGTGATCGATCAGGTGCTTCTGGACGGCGTTGGCGAGGTCGCCGAGGGTCGTGGCCTGGCTGTAGACGGTGTCGGGCAGATGCCGGCCGAAACTCTGGTCGAGCGCGGCGACGAGCTCGACGCGCTGCAGCGAATCCAGGCCGAGCGCGTCGATCGACGTCTCGGGCGTGACGTCCGCGAGGACGGCACCCGACATCGCGAGTGCGTGCTGACAGACGGCGGCGAGCGCGGCGGATTGCGCGGGCAGTACGGCAGACGTGGGCATGGGATGCCTGTGGCTCTGGGCGAGAGGTTTGAGCCCGCCGGCAATGAATGCGGCGCGGCTGGCGTGGCGCCGGACCTTGCCGCTGGAGGTCTTGGCGATCGTGCCGCAACGGATCAGCACGACGGCGTCGAGCGCGAGGCCGTGCGCGTCGAGGACCGCGGCACGGACGGCGTCCAGGGCCGGGGCCAGATCGCTGCTGCCATCGCGCTCGACCTCGTGCACCAGGACGAGGCGCTGCGTCCCGTCGTCGTCGACGGCGAATGCGGCGCCGAGACCTGCTTCGAGCAAGGGGTGGCAGGCGCGCGCCGTGGCTTCGATGTCCTGCGGGTGGTGGTTGAGGCCGCGGACGACGATGAGGTCGTCGACCCTGCCGGTGATGTAGAGCTGGCTGTCGTGGACGAAGCCGAGGTCGCCGGT
>Ga0079037_100002307_pt1 | contig 10417 bp, 11 predicted proteins | sample Mud3Dept4metaG_FD_71479 | JGI IMG/M metagenome (GOLD analysis project Ga0079037, IMG submission 71479) | Freshwater wetland microbial communities from Ohio, USA, analyzing the effect of biotic and abiotic controls - Mud 3 Core 4 Depth 4 metaG | ecosystem: Environmental > Aquatic > Freshwater >... | reverse complement strand
GACCACGATCTCGGTGGTGTAGCGGTCCTGGCCGTCCTGCGCCTGCCACTTGCGGGTGCGCAACTGGCCCTCGACATACACCTTGGAGCCCTTGCGCAGGTACTGCTGCACGATCTCCGCGAGCTTGCCGAAGAACACCACGCGGTGCCATTCGGTCCTCTCCTTGGCCTCGCCGGTGTGCTTGTCTTTCCACGACTCGCTCGTGGCGAGCGAGACGTTGGCGATGCCCTCGCCGGACTGGGTGAAGCGGACTTCGGGGTCCGCACCGAGATTGCCGATCAGGATGACTTTGTTGATGCCACGGGACATGGTGTCTCTCCTACGGGTTGGTGCCGCTTGCGCGGCGTTGCTGGCGCTTGCGAATGCAGGTGGGCACATCGAAGTGGGCCCAGTCGGTCGGGGGCGGCGATGCGGCGCGACGCGCGCGGGAACGGCGGACCTGGGCGGCGATGCCCAGGACGGCGAACGGGGTGAGCAGCACCCCATAGAGAATCGAGAACAGCAGTGCGTGGTCCATGGTGCCTCCAAAAGGGATGGGCACCATGACCCATGGGGGCAGCGGGTGCCCCGGTGGGGTGGGATCAGGGAGGTTGGTTTCTGCTGCGTCGGGCAGGAAGCCCGGGGCCAGCGACCCCTTCAATCGGTCTCACGCAGGGAGAACCGAACGAATCGGGAGGGCAATTCGTCTGTCCGCTGCGAACCCACGCGGGGTGCAGGCGCCCCGGGAGCGCAGAGGACAGGGGAATCGATGGGTTTCGAGCAGAGTTGCGCGAGCGCACGGCACACAAGCGCGCGGCGTTGCGGCGGTCGGGATCGGGCTGTTGGGGGTTGGCCCTGGATCGTTTCGGCTGTCACGCCCTGGCGGACGTTTCGGCCCGCGTGGGGCCGCGGCCAGCTACCGCTCGCAACTATCTAGCGCGTTTAGGGCGCGATTGCAAGCGTATCGGCGACCTGCCGCAAAGGGGGCGATTTCGCCGGTTTTGCTCCGGTGCGGACACGCCCTGCCCGGGGGTAGGCTCAAGTCTCCAGTCACCTGCCGAGAACCCTCATGCCAGCCAAGCGAGGTTACAGCCGTCCCGAGTTCCACGTGCGCGCCGTGCTGCAATCCGCCCACGCCCACCAGGTCGTCGGCCGTAGCCTGATCCGGGTCGCCCGCGCCCTCTACGGGATCGATGTCGTGCTCCACGCCATCGGCGATGCCGAGAAAATCGACGAGGTGGAGGCTGTGGTGGACGCGCTGCTCGGCGATTTCTCCAAGGCACTGGGCGATGAGGTCGCTCGACTGGACGCCGTGAAATCGTCCAACGGGATTTCCGCGGCTCCCAGCTACACCAATCCCGCCCACGTCACGTTCCGCATCTCCTCGCCGCAACTCTCCCAGTACGCGGACCTGATCCAGGCCCTCGACCGGCTGATGGTGAGCACCGATACCCTGTGGCTGAGCGGTGTCTTCAGCAACCGGCAGCGCGCGGACGCGGCCTACCAATGGCGAAACGCTTTGCTCGCGCTGGGTCGGCGCATCGTCGAGATCGAGGCGCGCGCCCGCGAGTTCGCCGTGCGCAAGGGCAAAGGCGAGGAGGTCGCGGCCGGCGAGGCCGACGCCGAGGCGGTGGTGACCCTGGATGGGCAGGACGCGTTGGCGGAGGACGACGAGAAGGCCGCCGCCTGAGCCTGGCGCGATTCGGCGATCCGCTGCACAGGCCGCAAGAGGTCCCCGGGCAACGAAAGCACGCGGCGCCGGCGATCGTGGCGGGGCAATCATCGACGTGCGCGACGAGACCGACCTACCCATCGCATGGGCGGGCGTGCTAACCCGACTTCGACTATTCGACTCTGTATTTTGCCATTTTCGGGCCATTTTGGCCCCGGGTGGCGCCGTAAGCGCCGGATCGAGCGAGAGCCGGTTATGCGAAACCGTCTGTAGTGCCGACCTTGGCCCCTGCGGTAACCGCCAAACAATGGGTTACGTGAAAAATGGACGCGAATAGTCGAAGACGGGCTAAAGGGAAGCGGCGCCGCTCACCAGTGCCGCCGTGCACCACCGAGCGCCCCGACCCGCGCTCCCCATCCCCGGGCGTGCTGGAATCGGCGTTTCGACCCACCAGCCAGTCCGGGGCTTGACCGGGCAGTCGCCTAATCGGTTACGCCCCCGGCGTTCTCCTCAAGCTCCGAACTGTGTCGCCAGCAGCAAAACAGCACGGCGCTGCGATAGCCATGTTGCCGCCGCCGCTTCGCGATCTCCTCGATACGCGCGAGGCCGTCCTCGTAGGACGGCACGCTCGTCGAGCGCGCCTGACCCCGGCGCGAGCCGAGTCCGCCCCAGGCCGTGATCAGGGTCCAGTCGCCGAAGAGGTCCTTGACCAGATCGGCCTGGTAGTACCGGAATTTTTCGGGGTTGGTCCAGCGCCACATACCCGGCTCTGCAAGGAGTCCCCCTTGTCACTTTGTCCGTCCGCCGGCGGCTCGCCGCGAGGCCGCGGAGATCGGCGAGGATCACTGTCGCACTTGATATTTCCGATACCTAAGTCTAGTTTAAGAGTGTCGCATTGAAAACTCTATATATGGAGCGCGCAAGCTGAGCGCACTTCCGCATCCCCAGACCGGTTTTGATCCCGAGCGGCTATCCAGCGCCGCCCTACAGGCCTTTTTCAACCTGTCCGCGCGTTGGGGGCTCACGGCCGCTCAGGAGCGGATTCTGCTTGGCAGCCCGCCGGAGTCGACCTTCTTCAAGTGGAAGGCGGAGAGGACCGCCCGGCGCCTGGGGCGGGACGCGCTGGAGCGCATCAGCTACCTGCTGGGCATCGCCAAGGCATTGAACATCCTCCTGCCCTCCCCGCGCGCTGCCGACGAATGGGTGAAGAAGCCCAATGCGGCACCGCTGTTCCATGGGCGCTCTGCGCTTGACAGGATGCTGGGCGGCAGCCTGGTCGATCTGGCGGATGTGCGGCGCTATCTCGATGCCCAGCGGGGACTCTAGTCCGCATCGCCCGCCACTCTCCGTGCTGGACTGGGAACACCAGTACCGCATCGTTTCCTCGGAGTTTCCGCCCATCAACTTCTTCGAGAGGCTGGTGGAGCCGGGGCTGATGGAGGAGCTGTTCTATATCGAAGGGCTGACCAACGACCGGTTGCGAGACGAGGCGGGGGCAATCACGCTGGTCGATCCCGAGGACCGTGTCAGCGGCCCCGGCTCATCGCCCCTGATGGCCGCGTTCACGCATATCGGCGTGGAGAGTCGCTTCAGCGACGGCAGCTTCGGCGTTTACTACGCGGCCAAGAGCCTGAAAACGGCCATCGAGGAGACGAAGTTTCACCGTGCCAGGTTTCTTGCCTACACCCAGGAAGATCCCGGGGAGATCGATCTGCGGGTTTACGTAGGCGAGGTGGCGAAGCCCTTGCACGATATCCGGGGAAGGGAATACCGCCATCTGCATGACCCGGACGATTGGCGGCCATCCCAAGCCTTCGGTCTGGACATGTGGGCGGCGCGTTCCTGGGGGATCGTCTATCGCTCAGCGAGGGACGCTGGAGGCGAGTGCATCGCCGCGCTACGCCCGCCCGCGGTGACGATCCCCCGGCAGGGTCCCCACCTCTCCTATGTCTGGGATGGCACGCACATCGTCCGGGTCTACGAGAAGACGCTGATCCAGTAATCAAGACAGCACAAGGTCGACCAGGTAAAACTCCTGCGGCAACGCCCGTCCATGGCGGCGGATGACGGCCCAGAGCGTGCGCACGGGCTCGTTCATGCTGGCGTCGAGAACCGCGGAGGTCCAGGTCGATGTCGTAGATGCGGTTGAACGGCTCCCAGTTCTCGACCAGTAGAACAGTCTCGTGGGCGAGCAGACCAGCAACCGTGGTCCGTCCACGTCCGGGTGTCACGCCGGCGGGAGGATCAACGCCCGGCCGTCGAGATACTTTGCCCTCGGCGAGTGCAAAGCTCATACGTCGTCAGCGTCGAGCGCGCACATCAGCGCATCGGTGTCCTCGTAACGATTTATTCGACCGGCCTCCAGGTCCGCCAGCGATGCGAGCAAACGATCCCTCGCTGCCTCCTGCTGGGTCTGTTGTTCATGCACCCTTTGCCCCCGCTGCGCCGCGTCACCCCCGCGGCTGCCTGAGAACGCCTGCGGCGCTACAACAGAATTTTTATCAAAAGGGTCTGGAGGATGCTATCCCCTACGCACACTGAACGTAACAGAGGCAACAAAGTTCGCCCGCGCCCGCAACATCATCTTTCCTATGATTATTCTGCCTTTTGGCGTCCTGCCCCAAAGTTCTCCCTATTGCACCGTCTGACTCCCCCGCCCCGTCCGGTGAGTCCTGAGCTGCCGCAACAGATCCTCTCGCCCCGTAAGCGCCCGCGCGAGGGCCTCGTCCACGGGCTCCACTTCGACGTCGAAGCTCTCCGCCCACGCCGCCCCAAATCCCCCGAGCCATCACCGCTGCGCCTCCATGTCGTTCACGGGCGGAAACGACTCCGGATATCGCCCCCCTTCCTTGTAGGCATCCCACCCGATGTCGAACCAATCATCAACCGTCATCGCCTCCGCCACTCCCACGGCGGCACCGGCGCCGCGTCGCGCCACAACCCGCGCCTCCGTGATACCTTCCTGCTGGGATCCAGAAAACCGACCATGAACGACACCAGCACATCCGCTGCACACGGCCTCCTCGAGACCGGCACGCTCGTTCTCTTCCGTGTCGTCGACACCCACACCGAGGCCAGTCACGACAAGGAAAATGTCTTTGTCCGGGCCGACCTGGTGTTCACGGGCGACGACGAAGATACCGACCCGGACGAGATCGCCGAATGGGCCGCCTTCGGCTTTCTCTTCACCCTGGCAGCCCTCTCGTTCCACGATGCCCGACCCCGCGGCATGTCAGAGATCGACTACCACCCCAACGACGAGTTCACCGTCGCCGACTTCTTCGGCTGCCTGTCCTTCAAATACGGGGAGCTACACCTAGAGACCGACTACGTGCGGGGCCGCAGCATGAAGACCACGGTGACGATCCGCAAGAATGGCACCGTCACGCTCACCACCTGGGGTCGCGGACAGAGCGCCCTCCGCTGGTTAGACCAGCTCCAGGGCAAGAAGCGGCTTGTCCCCGTCCCCGACCCTGACCCTGACCTTGACTAAGCTGCTCCCGGCAAGCCGCCACGATCCTTCACGCCCCGCCCACTCTACTCACCGTCCCTTCGACGGCGCATACTCCACAAGATCATCGCCAGATTGGCAGCATCCACTTCTTCCCCCTCGGCAGTCGCCGCGTGTTGCATCATCATTTCAAGGATGCGCTGGTAATTCTCCTGGTCGTCCCAGCCGCGGTAGCCTTTCATCGCCTGTTCGCGCAGGCGCGCTTTCATTTCCGCGGCGAACTCGTCGACCGCTTCATACAGACGATTGATTTCTTCTTGCGTCGCAGCGTCTATCGTCATCGCGTCGTTTCGATCTCCGTCGTTGCGTTCAACGGCCCCCAGCATACCCGACTTCCCAAATCCTCGACCTTTGCGGAGCGCGCCCTCCCCCTTTCGCGCTTTCCTCTCGTCATCCTCGTAGAGCACCTGATCGACGTCGCTCTGCTCGTGCGCATATTTTTTATTGGGCGTGTGGCCAGCCGCACCGCGTCCAAAGTGATTGACGTTCTCACGCCCAACCCGTTTCGGAAATCTTTTTCCGCAGGGTTCTACCAAACCGCAATGGGGATAATCGGTTCGCAGGCGGTTGCACTATTTTCTGGAGCGCAAGCCGAAGACGGTTAGTGCCGTCTCGCAGGAGTGATTCCAGTTGCCCCAGAAAGTCCGTCATCTCGGCAATCTTCCGGGGCGACTTCGGGCGACGTGAGCACAGTGGCGGCATTTCGGTACGATCTGATTTAGTCGAACTGAATGTCCGCTATGTGGAGCCAGACCATCCGCCACTCATCATTCCTCAAGGTCTGAAGTTGGCCGCCCCCGGGCGGTCAGGGCCACCCCGGCGACGGGCCACCATTGTTAGCGTTGCGGCCCCAAGGCGGTTGACTGCTACGGCACATTGGCAGCCCAGGGGTTCTTCGCGGGCACACCCGCAGCAACAAAATCGCTGGGATCTCGCGTCACCACCGCCAGGCCATGTTGGGCCGCAGTCGCTGCGATGAGGACATCCGGATGGCTGAAAGTATGCCCGGCCTTTCGACCGGTCTCGATGATGAGACGCCATTGCAGCAGGATGTCTTCCGTGACGGCCAACACCCGGTGCGTGAACATTGGCCTAAGGCGATGGTCTAGCCATTGTCTGAGTTCGGCGCGACGGGTTGGTTCCGATACCAATTCGATACCGAACCGAATCTCTGCAAAGGTCACCTCGCTGACAAAGAGACTATCCAGGGGTTGCGCGCTGACGAAGTCAACTACGGCGGGTGACGGCTTCGTTCGCCTTAGCTCCGAGAGGACATTGGTATCCAGCAACCAGCCATTCATAGCGTCACGGCCCGAACTGGCCCCTTGACCTTCGGGTGCTCAAGAATGACGTCTCCGAGTGGTGACTCCGCCATGAGATCCACCAGGGCGCGGCCCGTGGGTTGTCCCCGCAGGCGAACATAATCCTCCGCCGAGAGGACCACGGCTCGTTCTTCCCCATTGACAGTCACATGCTGGGGTCCACATTCGGCTGCCCGGCGTACCACTTCACTAAACCGGGCTTTCGCTTCCTGAAGTTGCCAGCAGTCTGTCTCGTCAGGGCCAGGTGCTTGCTGGGCTCGGCGAGGGCTCACGGTTCGACTCCAAGGTAGTCAGGCTGACTAGACTGTAATCCCAGGATGCCTGTCCCGCAAGCGCTCGTTACGCTGTGGTCTGCGAGCGGCCGCTTTGCGCCCGACGACGGCCCCCTTGGGATCAAGAGTGGGTGGCCGTTCCTGGCCGGCTCCGGGCGGTGACGGCTACCCTTCCGACTGACGATAGCTGTTAAGGGCTATCAGACGCCTACCGCCGCCGGCAATGACCGGCTAGCCCCCTCGTCGCCTCACCCTGCGTGCCACCTCCTACCACCGCCCCGCGGCGGCAGGCATCTGATAACCCCTACCAATCGACGACGGCGACGCTGGCAACGGTGCGGATTCCCTTGATCAGCGGCAGCGCAGGCAGGCCGGTGAGGGAACCGCACGCGGGCGCCCCAAGGGTCCGGCCTCCTGCTCTATCACCGCCGAACTGCTCAGAACAGGCGGCCGCCATCCGCCGCTCGACCCAGTGTGGGTCACCGGTGTTCGGCGCGCCTACACGAGCGCGGCTGGTAGACTGGGCCACCAGACCCCACCCCCGGTGCGCCATGACCGACGCGAGCAACGCGGCCCAGCCCCCGCAATCGCCCCCAGCGCAGCCCGAGCCGTCCCACGGCGTGCTCGCCGCCCTGCGCGCCGCCACCGCGCCGACCCATCAGGCGGTGGAGCGGCTTCCGATCATGGCGCGCCTGAACTCCCCTGCCGTCACGGCCGCGGACTACTGCCGCTACCTCCGGGCCATGGCGCGGGTCTATGGGAGCCTGGAGCCGCCCCTCTACGCGGCCGTGGGCGCCGGCCTGTCACCGGCTCGGGTCGAGGCCCTGGGGGGTGTTGTCTCCAACAGTATTTCGTCACGAATTTCTAACATTCACCCACCTCGCGACGGGCTATCGTCGTCACATTGCGGCACCGTGCGAGGCAGGGCGGGAAGGTCCGTAACGGACCCAGACCTGCCGCTCGGCGCCGCATGCTGAGCGACCGTTCTGGACGCATTGGTGACGCTGGCACCCTGCCCTCTGGGCGGCTCAGATCGGCCAACAGAAGCTGCCGCCCAGGCGAGTCGCTTGAGCGGCAGGTAGGCGGCGCAAAGCAGACGCCCGCCTTATCTGCACGCGAGGGGGCGGAAATGATCCAAAGCAAAGATCCAGAGTCAGCCAGTTGACGTTTGCGTAACGCTAAGCGGAAGGTGGAGGCCACGCCAATGCCGGGCGGTATCAGCCTGGCGATCAAGTCGGCTGCAGCACGATCTTCAGCGGACACCGAGAGGGTACGCGACCGGTGGCGACGCAACTCAAGCACAATCCGAGGGGTGCCGTGCTTGAGGAGGCGATTCTGTACCTGGCCACCCAGCCGACCCGCAGTATCTGGTCCAGATTAGGACAAACCGCGCCTTGCGTTGTCTCTGATTTGAAGAGGCATGCCGCTTTCCTCCCGATCTCGATCGACCGACGACCTGTTCGCCCGCTCTGGCTTCCCGCGCAGAAGCGAAGATTCGGCTGACAAGGTCAACTGGGACGGGCCAGCGGGTTTTGGAGGGCAACCCCATTGCGATGCCAACCACGAGACCGCATACTCACGTGCATGACAATGTCGTGCAGATAAGAGGTATCTCCAGTGGCCACCAATGCTCTAGTACAGGCCCGCATCGACAGCGAAGTCAAGGAGGAAGCCACTGCCGTCCTGGCCGCCATGGGACTGACGCTCTCCGATGCAGTCCGCCTGATGCTGACGCGGGTCGCCCGGGAACACGCACTGCCCTTCGATCCGCTGATCCCCAATCCAAAGACCGTCGAAGCCATGAAGGAAGCGCGTCGGGGTCAACTGCAATCCTTCGACTCCGTGGACGATCTGATGGCTGATCTCGATGCGGAGGATTGAGCGGACGACGCGTTTCAAGCGCGACTACAAACGGGAAACGAAAGGGGCCCATCGCATGACGCTGCAAGCCGACCTCCGATGGGTGTTGACTGCCCTGGCTCACGATCAAGTCTTGCCGGATCGCTATAGAGACCATGCACTGACGGGCGACTGGAGCGATCACCGCGACTGCCATATCAAGCCAGACTTGATCCTGATCTACCGAAAGCCGGACGCGGAGACCTTGCAGCTCGTGCGGCTCGGCTCCCACGCCGAACTCGGGCTGTGAGCGAACTCAGCCGGGTAACTCCAAGTTTTGCTTTGAGTTGAACAGCCAGAAGAATATCTTCGCCTGTTAAGAGGTTAGTGGCGTTACCAGTAGTCGCAACAGGATGCGTTCGCTTGATACGATCTAAATAATCGCAGCGGTGGCGGCGGGCTTTCTCTTCGAGCAAAGACACGTATTCATGGGCTATAGCCCGCCCTTGCAGGCAAAGGAGCAGGAACGCTTTCCGAGGACATTGGGAGTATGCAACAACAACTTCAGCAGAAATTGTCTTCATAATTTTTTCATGTGGCCGTGGAAGTAGGCAGCCAGGGCGGGTGTAGTCGCGCCCTAATGGGCCCGTAGCCCATCGGAACCGAGGCGCGTTCGGACTGGGAAGCGGTCTGTGTGTAGAGAAGAAACTTCCCGTTCTCTAAGCCATTGTTCCGTAGCTGAGGATTCGAACCAAGGATTAAGAAGGCGGGGTCCATCTAGCTGCTGCATGCACAATTTCTGAGCCGGTGGTTGGTGTTCCCCAAGTCCTCTGGCATGGGCGGCCGGTCAGCTGTGTCAGCCAGCCTCCATCACCCGACTTCGATAGGTCCGTTCGCGGTCATACCTTTAGGTTAGACCGGGAGGGTGAGGAAGTGGTTGCGGAACGCGTAGGATGCATATCGCGAAGGGAGCAGCGACGGCTTCGCCAAGTTTGCCCAGCTCGCGGCCTTAGCCGGGCGTCAGCTTTGCATCTTTATGCGGACAGTCGGAGGGACACCGCGGAGCGGCAGCTTCGGGGTCGTAACCAGCCTATCCGGAGCGTGGCCGCGAGCGTCCGCAAAGCGTTAACCTGCCGCTGGAGCAGCTCCCCCGGGACGGCCGGTTTTGGCCGATTCCGGGCGCTCAGGTCGGCAGACACCGGTGACCCTTTGTGGCCGGTTGCTGCGGTCGCGAGGACCCAAGGGGTCTTGGCGTAGTCGGGGCTCAGAAGCCGCGGCAACAGCGGTGGCGGAATCCGGAGGATCCGGCGCGGATTACTCTGAGAGAATCTGGCGGAATAACGTGAGCGACAACAGCCGTCCCCGTCGCTGCCGTTGAACAGGTCGCACCGGATGCCCCAACCGAAAGCGCCCGCGCTTGTCCCTGCTGCGGTGCACCCATGGTGATCGTCGAGACCTTCGCCCGCGGCCACGCCCCGCGCGCCCCGCCATCGGCAATGAGCGAGGCCGCATGAGCATCGCCCTCAGACTCTACGGCACCTCAGCGCCCCTGGCTCATCGGCTCGGCCGCGGTGACGGGAGGCTCAGGCTCCTGGACTCAAAAGGCCCACTCTCCGTTGGCCTGGATCCCCTCGCCGCACTCACACCCATGCGGGGCCGATTGCTCGGATCGCCTCTGCGCAATGCGCTGCAACGCTCATCAGCAACACCCCAACCATCGGCACCACCCAGAGTAGCCATTCAAATCCCCATAGCGTCGTGCCGCCGCTGGCTTTCTTCCAAACCTCCCGCGGTTTCCTCCCTCGAGGGTTATCAGACGCCT
>Ga0079037_100002306_pt1 | contig 10419 bp, 8 predicted proteins | sample Mud3Dept4metaG_FD_71479 | JGI IMG/M metagenome (GOLD analysis project Ga0079037, IMG submission 71479) | Freshwater wetland microbial communities from Ohio, USA, analyzing the effect of biotic and abiotic controls - Mud 3 Core 4 Depth 4 metaG | ecosystem: Environmental > Aquatic > Freshwater >... | reverse complement strand
CCTGATGTTGCGCGCGCGCATCAGCTCCGCGAGCCGCTCGATGAGCATGGTCTTGCCGGAGCCGACCGCGCCGAGGAAGTCGAAGGCGCGCACGCCGTGGGCCTTGAGGTGCTCGCGGTTGGCGCGCGCGAGGCGGCGGTTCTCGTCGAGAACGGACGTCGCCATGTCCAGCGTCACGGTCTTGTGCATGGCATTCGGAAGGCCGCATGGCGTATTTGAGGGTTGCCCCGAGGGCCCGGCCAAGACCTCAAATACCTCCCTGGCCAATCAGTCCTGCATGCCCGAGAACGTCACCCGCATCGGCGTGTCGCTCGAGCCCGAGCTCCTCGAGGCCTTCGACCGGTACGTCGACCGCGTCGGCTACCCGTCGAGGTCGGAGGGGCTCCGCGACCTGGCCCGCCGCGCGCTCGTCGGGGACAAGGTGGCCTCCGACGGCGAGGTCATAGGCTCCCTCACGCTGCTCTACGAGCACGAGAAGGTCGACCGCGATGACAGGCTCGTGGAGCTCCAGCACGACGCGCGCGAGACGGGCGGCGTGGACATCGTTGCGTCCGTCCACGTCCACGTCGACCACGACCACTGCCTCGAGGTCATCCTCATGAGGGGTCGCGCGGGCGCGCTGCGTGCGCTCGGTGACAAGCTGCGCGCGCTCAAGGGCGTCAAGCACGGCGAGCTCGTGCTCACCGCCGTCCCGCCCGCATGAGGGCGGCGAGAGCGACCGCCGCGAGGACCGCCAGCGCGGCGCCTGCCGCGGGGGTCTGGGCCGTCACCCTGACGGACGCGGCCCGGGCCCCGAGGGGCTCGCCAGCGACCCTGGCCGAGATGGCGTGGGAGCCCGGCCCGGTCGCCGCCCACTCGCCCGAGACCGTCGTGGAGGCGTTGTGCTCGAGCCCGTGGACGGTGGCGTTCGCGACGACGCCCCCGTCGACGAGGAACTGCACCACCGCCCCGTCGACGGTGAGGTTGCCCCTGTTGGTGACACCGGCCGTGACCGTCAGCGCGGCCCCCTCCTCGATGCGGGAACGGTCCACCTCGACCCAGTCGACGGCGAGGCTCGCGGCCGCCCGCACGTCGAGGGAGATCGCCGTGATGCGGTAGGGTGCCCCCTCGCCCGACACCAGATAAACCTCCATCTCGCCCGCTCCGAGGACCGGCGTGAACGTAACCGGCACCGAGTAGGCCCCGTCTGAGGGGACCAGGGGGATGGTCCACGTGGTCAGGATGTGGCCCGCGTACCTCACGTCGACGACCTGGTCGAGGGCGTCCAGCCCCCCTACGTTGCCGATGACCACCGAGGCTTGGACCCTCTGCAGCTCCGGAAGCGAGGTCTGATTGCCCGGCAGCACGAGATTCGCGGAGAGCAGCACGCGCGCAGGCAGCAGGGTGGCGTTCCACTCGAGGGTGGCGACGTCACCATCGTAATGGAACCGGATTAGGAACAACGGGTCATTCGGAAGCAGGTGGAGATTAAAGTACGACGCTCTGTACGTGCAGTTCGAGTCCGTGTAGTCCCGGCGACCCGGGTCCGTGCCCCAGAGACAGACGTCGGCCAGCGCCCCAGCCTCACCAGCCCCCTCGCTCTCGGAGTTGATGTCGGCGCCGACCCCGTGGATAGACCTGTGGACGATTGTGAGGTTGATGTGCTCGAACGCATGAAGGTCAGGGACGGAGGGCGCGAGCAGGTAGGCCGACAGGTTGGTGGACATGTAAGAATCCAGGACGATGAGGCTCCGCATGGGCGCGGGAGACTCCAGCGGCGAGTGGTAGTACATGATGGTCTGAGGGTCCGCCTCGCCATGGGCGTGCGGGGTGAGCGGGACGGTCAGCATGAAGAGCACCGCCACCGCCCAGACGTGCCGGCTCACGGCGTGAGTATCGGGCGGCGGGCACATAAAGCCGTCGACGGGTCTTGGGGTCAATGATGGTGCGGACGCGCGCCTCCCCATGGACGGATGCCGCGGCCCCTCCGACGCGGTCGTGCCCATCCATCCTCCTGGAAAACGTTGATATACGCACCAGGGGATATTGCGCACCATGGCCCAGGGCCCTACTGGCAGGCCGGCCGTCGACGCCGCGGAGCTCGAGCGCCTGCGCGCCAAGCTCGACGGCTTCGAGGCGATGGGACTGAAGGTCGGCCCCCTCCGCGAGCTTCTCGCCAAGGACCCAGAGGCCTTCAGGTCCACATACATGGTCGAGATACGGCGGCAGCTCGACGGCGCACCGCCGTCGCCCGCCCCCGGGTCCCCTCCACCGAGGCCGGTCGAGGAGGTCGAGGTGCGGGTCGGGCCACCCTCAGAGGAGCAGATCGAGGAGGAGCTGGAGCTGGAGGGCGCCGGGCCCGAGGAGGCCCTGAGGGCGCCCCCGGCCTCCGCTGAGGGGGCGAGGGCGGCCACGACGACCGCCATTCCGGCAGGGCCGACCGGCGTCGCGCCATCGACGGTGCCGGTCGCCGCCGCCGTCGAGCCGATGGCCGGGGCCTCGCAGGTACAAGGTATGTCCGGGGCCGTGGGGGCCGCGACCGAGGAGCTGGAGGCGACATCGGAGGACCTCAAGGCGCTCAGGGCAGAGCTCAAGGAAGCCGCCAGGGACCGCGAGGAGCTCAGGGGAGACATCGAGGGGCATCAGGAGTCGAAGCCCGAGGCCCCCACCGGACCGGCAGGGGAGGGGAAGGTCGCAAAGGCCACGGCGCTCCAGCAGGCGGCAGTGGACTACACTATCATGGCTGGCATGCAGGCGCAGCAGGAGGAGGCGGCCGGCGACAAGCAGACCATGAAGGACCTCATCGACGAGCTCAACGAGGATATCGAGGCCGAGTTCGACGAGGCCGGCGACGCAGCGGCCGACATCGAGGCCGAGGCCGCCGAGACCGCGACCGAGGTCGAGGTGGAGGCGGGCGCAGGCAAGCTGACGAAGGGCGCTGGGCCCGAGGCGGCCGCGTCCCCGGATGGGATCGGGGGCGTCGAGGGCGTCGCCGGCGCGGGAGGCGCCGAGGGGTACGAGGACGATTTCTCCGACATCGAGGCCGGGGAGGTCTCGGGCGTCATGGAGGACGACGGCTCGAGGGCCTTCGAGGTCCACACCATCGAGGTCGGGGAGACGACGCCCGCCGCGGTGCCCGAGGTCGAGAGGTTCGAGGGCGCGGAGCCTGAGGAGGAGGCGGCCGGAGGGGCTGCCGAGGAGCCAGCGGGGGAGGGGCAGGCAGGCGCCGAGGCCCCCGCGGAGCCGACCGGAGCGGAGGCCGAGGCGGAGGCCCCGGCCCGCGTCAAGCCGCCGCGCGCTCCCAGGAGGCGGCCCGGCAGGGCGTTCATCGCGACGGCCGCCGTCGTGGTGCTCGTCGTCGCGGCTCCCGCGGGCTACTACATGTTCGTCGCGAACGACCCGCCGTTCGCCTCGTTCTCGTTCATGCCCGAGGAGCCCGTCGCGGGCCAGCCCGTGACGTTCGACGCCGCCGCCTCCCGCGACCCTGACGGCGACGGCATCAAGGAGTACCGGTGGGATTTCGGGGACGCGACGGACGGGAAGGGCCGCGCGGTCAAGCACGTGTTCAACTCGTCGGGCGAGTTCACGGTGACCCTCAAGGTCATCGACGGCAGGGGGGTCGCGTCCGGGGCGGCCAGGCACTCGGTGCCGGTGGAGCCGCTCCGCGTGAGGATGGCCGCCGCCCATGTCGGGGACGACTACCGGTACACCGTGCTGGCCTACATGACGGCCTCCAACCCCGCCGGGCTCTACCGGTTCACCACGACGCTCCCGGGGGACCTGCTCCCGATAACGATAGTGGTCAAGCAGGTGCGCGCGCGCCTCGCGGGCGACAAGTCCTCCACCGTCGACGGCGTCGACCGCGCCGAGGACGGGTTCATGAGGGCGCACGACGTGCGCGAGGAGACGATGACATACGACCTGGACGACGTGGAGGGCGAGGTCCTCACCAACCAGGCCGCGACCGACACCTCCCTCAACGGCTACCTCAAGGCGACGCTGGAGGAGAAGGTGTGCCTCGCCTGGGACAGGTCCGTTCGGACAGACGTCGACATCGACGCGCGGTTCTCGGTCCCGCCCGACTTCATCTTCACCGAGCGGGACACGGGCACCTTCTACGGTCAGCTCGACGGCATCGCCACGTCGTTCAGCCTGGCGTCGTTCCTCAGGGCGACCGAGTTCGACTCGGAGGACCGCGCGCCGCACGAGCTCGTCGTTGGAGGGAGCACCTACCTCTGGCGGGTGCGCGGGATGGAGGTGGTGGAGGGCCGCAGCGCGTGGGGGCTCCACGTCAACATCACCATGTCGGAGCAGTCTCTCGAGGACGCGGGGCTCGACGCGTTCTTCACAGACGTGTGGCTCGAGCCAGGGCTCTCCCAGCCCGCCAAGAGCCATGTCCACACCAAGGCCTACTCCGCGGGCGACACCGTCATCGTGGACGTCACGGAGACCCTCGTATCGTCCGATAACGGCCCAACCGACCCTGGCACCGCTTGCGCGGCGGACCACGCCTACACGGTCAGGGGCGAGTTCGCTGACGACTTCGCCCCGCTCGACCTCGTGCCAGCGCAGGGCGGGGTGGGCGGCGGCTTCGCGTTCACGGCCGAGGACGCCGTCGAGGCCGCATCGAGGCAGGTGACCGGCTTCCGGGCCTGGCTCGACTCGCACCCCTCGGCCTTCTGCCACGACGGCAACTACTCGACCGAGGGCAGCGAGGCCATATGGAGGCTGTCCTTCGGCACAAAGGGCTCCTCGGAGCACTACGCCATCACCGTGAGCGGCGTGTCCCCCACCACCCTGACCGCCACGGGCGCGAGCTACATCGACAACGGGCGCCCCCTGGGCTCCGCGGCCGACATAGGATCGGTAGCGACCATGAGCAGGGGCATCCGCCTGCTGCGGAACCAGACCGAGGTGCGCACGAACGCCTTCGCCGACTCCAACCCGGACTGGGGCCGGTTCAACCTCACCATCGGCGAGGGCGCGCAGTCCATCCCGCTCGACCCCACCGCCATCGGCGCGTCCTCAGGGTCGGGATACGTCTACGTGCTCGAGAGCCACGCCGACGCGCTCAGTGACAAGGGGCGCTACCGGGCCGGGCTCGACGCTACCAACGGCCAGGTCGTGTTCTCCTGGACGCAGAAGCAGACGCGCACGGGCAGGATCGGGGGCGTGGGCTGACCATGCCGGGGACGCGCATCGCGAGGGGGCGGGCAAGGGGCGAGCAGGGCTTCAAGACCGTCGTGCTGGGCATCTCGGGCGCTTCCGGGGCGGCCTACGGCGTGCGCGTGCTCCAGGCGCTGTCCGAGCAAAAGGACGTCCGCGTCCACCTGGTCGTGACCGCGGCCGCCAGGAGGCTCGTGAAGGACGAGACCGGACTGGACATCGAGGAGCTCGAGGCCATGGCCTACCGGGCATGGCCCGACTCGCGGATGGAGTCGCCACTGGCCTCGGGCAGCTTCCACGTCGACGCCACGGCGGTCGTGCCCTGCTCGATGTCCACGGTGGGCAAGCTGGCCTGCGGCGTCGCGGACACCCTGCTCACCCGGGCGTGCGCGGTCGCCCTCAAGGAGCGGCGCAGGCTGGTCGTGGTCGCCAGGGAGATGCCCCTCTCGACGGTGGACCTGCGCAACCTCGCCGCGCTCTCGGAGGCGGGCGCCGTGGTCATGGTCGCCTCCCCTCCCTTTTATACCCACCCCCGCAAGGTCGACGACCTGGTCGACCTCGTGGCCGGTCGCGTCCTGCAGTCCATGGGGCTCGACCCGGGCGGCCTCCTCAAACGGTATATGGGCCCGTGGTAGCCAGGGTCCGGAGTAGGGTTATACGGGTATATGGGGAAGTATATATGGTAAATAATGGAAATCTATATATATTTAAATACCCTATTTATGCACCAGGCGGAACGGACCCGGGGTGAAGCGGTGGAGTACGCGAACCTCCCGAAGTTGATCATGGACGACATCAACATGCGGATACTCTCCGCCACGGCCTTCGAGGCCCTCTCGGCCCGCGACCTGGCCTACATGTTCAACATCCCGCTGGTCTCGTGCTACCGCAAGATAAACGAGCTCGAGGGCGCGGGATTGCTCAAGTGCGTCGAGAAGCAGCTGCGCGCGAACGGCAAGCGCGTTCGCAAGTACCGGTCGCAGCTCATCAAAGTCGCGCTCACCTTCGAGCGCGGCAAGCTGCGCATCTCCCTCGACGTGTCCTGGAAGAAGACCCAGAACTACGAGGCCTCCTGGACCACCCTGAACGACGGCAAGAACCCATTCGTCCGGCCAGCGCCGTGAACGTCCCCTTCAGGGCCGCATTCTCCACCGAACGAGGAGAGCCAGTCGCGCCGCCGCAAGGCCCTCGGCACGCCCTCGCGCGCTCGCCCGGGGCCTCCCGCAGCCCCGAAATGACCCGCTCCAATTCCGAGTAATGACCCGAAAAGTGGTGGTAACAGGCCATGATTTTCGGTAGCGAGAACCGTGAAAAACGGCCGCCAGCAATCCCGGGATGCCCGACGGCGGTTGATTATCACCATTGAAAATCACCTCCTCGGATTTATATAGGGTCTCCCGGCATCACTTACTTTACCTAACCGGAGCCGACCCCTATGGGGGGGGATAGTATGGAGAAGAGCCTCAACCTGCCGAAAATACTGATGGACGAGTACAACATACGGATCCTTTCTGCGACCACCTTCCAGGCGCGGAGCGCGCGCGAGCTATCCTACATGTTCGGGATACCGCTCGCATCGTGCTACCGCAAGATTAACGAGCTGGAGAAGGCCGGCTTCCTCAAGGCCGAGTCCCGGGAGCTTACCAGGGAGGGCAAGCGCTACAACACCTACAAGTCCCAGGTGGGCTCGATCAACATCTTCTTCGAGAACGGGAAGCTGCGCATGCGGCTGCAGCTGGCCTGGCAGAAGCCGATCGACATCGTGGAGACGGCCGAGAGCCTGCGGATGCGCAAGTAGGCTCCGGCCCCCCCCACATTTTTCCTTTTCCCTTCTGACCCATTTTTCAATTTCTTGCCCTCTCAGGGCGAGCGCCGTCGCGCGTGGGCGGGGTGCGCCCCCTCCTGGAGGCCAGCCGGGCGCGTCCCTGGGTGGCGCAACCCTTTTCAACCGCGGCCATCATAAGGGCGGCCGGTGGGCGACATGCCAAGGCACCTGCTCTCGGTGGTGGACTACGCGGACCGGTTCGAGCTTGTAATCGACAGGGCCATAGCCATGAAGCGGGCCTACAAGGCGGGCAGGCGCGAGCGCCCCCTCGAGGGCCGGACCCTGGGCATGATATTCGAGAAGCCCTCGACGCGCACCCGGCTCAGCTTCGAGGTGGGCATCTTCCAGCTGGGCGGCCAGGGCATCTTCCTGTCGCCCAAGGACATGCAGCTGGGTCGCGGAGAGACCGTGGCCGACACCGCCCGGGTGCTGAGCCGGTACGTGGACGCGATCATGTACCGCGCCTTCGACCACAGGATGGTGGCGGAGCTCGCGGCCGCCTCCTCCGTCCCCGTCATCAACGCGCTCGACGACAGGGAGCACCCCTGCCAGATCATGGCCGACCTGATGACCGTCAAGGAGCACTTCGGCGCCCTCAAGGGGAGGCGCATCGCCTACGTGGGCGACGGCAACAACGTGGCCAACTCGCTCGTGCTCGGGTGCGCGCTCGTTGGCGCGCAGCTGCGCATCGCCACGCCGCCCGGGTTCGAGGTCGACACGGGCATCAGGGAGAAGGCGGTGGCGCTGGCCAAGGGCACTGGCGCCAAGGTCGAGACCGCCCGCGACCCCGCGTGGGCCGTCGAGCGGGCGGACGTGGTCTACACCGACGTGTGGACCTCGATGGGCCAGGAGGACGAGGAGGAGAACCGCAAGCGCATCTTCTCCAGCTACCAGGTCAACTCCGCGCTCATGGCCAAGGCCGGGCCCAAGGCCAAGTTCATGCACTGCCTGCCGGCGCACCGCGGACTGGAGGTCACCGACCAGGTGCTGGACTCGGCCGCCTCCATCGTCTACGACCAGGCCGAGAACCGGCTGCACGCCCAGAAGGCCATCCTGGTCGACCTGATCCTGGGCTGAGCGGATTCGTGGTGGGGTCCCCCGGGCGGACATCCGAGTGGTCCGAGGGGCATCGGCAGGACGGACCGTCCAGCAGGCCCTCCCCATCCGTAGGCACAAATATTAAATACAACTTGTGGTATTATAGTATACAACTAATAGTTCACTACTGAACGCGCAGGTCTGTGGGCGGCAGTAGTGGGCGGCTGTAGTGGCCCATACAAGGAGGCGAAAAGCATGCTTGGAAAGAAGGAAAGGAAGGATGAGCTCGCGAAGGTCGAGGACCGGCCCATCTCGCGCGACACGTGGTTAGACCCGTGGAACGAGTTCGACCGCATGTTCGAGGACATCATGTCCGACAGATGGCTCATGCCCTTCTCGGGCCCGCGCGCCACGATGGCGCCGCACGTGCCCCGGGTCGACGTCACCGACGAGGGCGACCACCTGCTCATCGCGGCCGACATGCCCGGCGTGCCCAAGGAGAACGTCGAGGTCGAGATCCTCGACGGGATGCTCCACGTGAGGTCCAAGGTGGACGAGGAGCGCAAGGAGGAGGGCCGCAACTACCTGCGCCACGAGCGCCGGTACTCCTCCTTCAGCCGCAGCTTCATGCTGCCCGAGGGCGTCAAGGAGGACGCCATCGAGGCGAACATGAGGGACGGCGTGCTCAAGGTCAAGGTCCCCAAGGAGAAGCCCGAGGAGCCCAAGAAGGTCACCGTCAAGGTGGACTGAGGCCGAGGTAGAATGCATCTCACCGCACGGAAGGAGCCCCGGGCCCACCCATCCCCCCCCTTTTCCCCTCCCCCATCCGGCCCGGGTCCGGGGCTCCCGACCGTGCGGCACCCCACCTTTTTTAACCCAACCGTCCCTTCTCATCCCAGCCGATAGTCGACCAAGGAGCTGCAACGAATGAAGCGCGTCGAGAAGATCCTGCGTGTCATCGAGGCCAAGCCGTCGGACGTCGACAAGGGCGTCGCGCGCATCGACGGGGCCATCATGGACATCCTCTCGCTCCAGGACGGGGACGTGGTGACCGTCGAGGGCAAGCGCAAGACGGTATCGGTCGCCTACCGGGGCGGCGCCGAGGACGAGAACCGCGGCGTCATCCGCATCGACGGCACCGCCCGCCGCAACGCGGGCGTGGCCATCGACGAGAAGGTCGGCGTGGAGAAGGTCGTGGCCGTGAACGCGGCCAAGGTGAGCTTCGCGCCCACCGAGCCCCTGCGCATCATGGGCGGGGAGCAGTACCTCCGCACTCGGCTGGACGGCCGCGTGGTCACGAGGGGCGACACGCTCCCCATCAACATCATGGGCCGCGTCTTCGACCTCGTCGTCACCGCCCTGCAGCCCGCGAAGACGGCCGTGTTCATCACCCAGTCGACCGAGATATCCATCTCCGAGAAGCCCGCGGTCGAGAAGCCCGCGAAGGTCCCCCGCGTCTCCTACGAGGACATCGGCGGGCTGGACGTCGAGATATCCCGCGTGCGCGAGATGATAGAGCTCCCGCTGCGGCACCCGGAGATATTCGACAAGCTCGGCATCGAGGCCCCAAAGGGCGTGCTGCTCCACGGCCCGCCGGGCACCGGCAAGACCCTCCTGGCCAAGGCCGTCGCGTCCGAGACGTTCGCGCACTTCATCTCCCTCTCCGGCCCCGAGATAATGTCCAAGTTCTACGGCGAGTCGGAGGAGCGGCTGCGCGAGATATTCAAGGAGGCCGAGGAGAACGCGCCCTCCATCATCTTCATCGACGAGATCGACTCCATCGCGCCCAAGCGCGACGAGGTCCAGGGCGAGCTGGAGCGCCGCGTGGTCGCGCAGCTCCTTGCCACCATGGACGGCCTGGAGTCCCGCGGCAAGGTCGTCGTCATCGGCGCCACCAACCGCGAGAACGCGCTCGACCCGGCGCTGCGCAGGCCAGGCAGGTTCGACCGCGAGATCGAGATCGGCATCCCCGACCGCAGCGCCCGCCGGGCGGTGCTCCAGATCCACACGCGCGGCATGCCCCTGTCCAAGGACATCGACCTGGACCGCATGGCCGACCTCACCCATGGCTACGTGGGCGCCGACCTGGCGGCGCTCTGCAAGGAGGCCGCGATGAACGCGCTGCGCAAGCTGCTGCCCAAGATAGACCTGGACCAGGAGTTCGTGCCCGCGGAGCTCCTGAACTCCATACGCATCGAGGCCGACGACTTCGAGCAGGCCTTCCGCGAGATGGTCCCGTCCGTCATGCGCGAGGTGATGCTGGAGACGCCGAACGTGTCCTGGGAGGACATCGGAGGCCTCGAGGACGCCAAGCAGCAGCTCGTGGAGGTCGTGGAGTGGCCGCTCAAGTTCCCGGGGCTCTACAGGCACATGGACGCGACCCCTCCCAAGGGCATCCTCCTCTACGGCCC
>Ga0079037_100002304_pt1 | contig 10420 bp, 9 predicted proteins | sample Mud3Dept4metaG_FD_71479 | JGI IMG/M metagenome (GOLD analysis project Ga0079037, IMG submission 71479) | Freshwater wetland microbial communities from Ohio, USA, analyzing the effect of biotic and abiotic controls - Mud 3 Core 4 Depth 4 metaG | ecosystem: Environmental > Aquatic > Freshwater >... | reverse complement strand
TCTCTGCTCATCCCGACCGATGCTTCCGGCGCGTACCGCCCGAACCCCCAGGCCAACAACAAAGCCTGCCGCCCCCCGTCACTGAATGGGTACTCCCGGCCTGTAACCCTTCGTCCAGACCCCCCGGGCCCGGGAAAATTCACCTCGGGGTTTCCTTGAAGAGAATCGCGAACGCTCCGACTCCCTTGTGCCTTTTCAAATGGAACGCGCGGCAAAATGCTATAATGGCTCCCAGCGAAGGCGGCAAGGAGGACTCCATGGATTTCCAAAAGATCGTCTACAGGACCGACGGCCCCGTGGCCACGCTCCAACTGAATCGTCCCCGGGCTTTCAACGCCCTCGATGAAGCCACCATCAAGGAGTTGCGCGAAGCTTTGCCGCGGGCGGCCGCCGACCCGGAGGTGAAAGCCTTGATCCTTACCGGATCCGGCCGGGCTTTCTGTTTCGGGGTCGATGTTTCCGAGCTCCAAAGGCCGCGTGAGCCTGGCGCCGCCTCCTCCTTGGAAATGCTTCTCTCCAAGGCTCAGGAGGCCATTCAAGTTCTCTTTGATATGCCTAAGCCGACCCTCGCCGCCCTCAACGGTTTTGCCTCGGGTCTGGGTTTGGATCTTGCCCTCGCCTGCGACCTGAGGATTGCCGCCGAGCGGGTCAAGCTCAGCGAGGCCTTTGTCTCCTTGGGGTTGGTTCCCGATGGCGGGGGGACTTTTCTTCTGCCGCGTCTGGTGGGGTTCGCCCGCGCGGCCGAGCTGATTTTCACCGGAGCCCCGATTACGGCCCGGGAAGCCGAACGGATCGGCCTCGTCAACCGGGTAGTCCCTTCCTCCGAGCTGGGAAAAACCACCGAGGACCTGGCGCGGAAACTGGCCATGGGCCCTGCTCTGGCCATAAGCCTGGCCAAACAAGCCATGAAAAAGAATCTCCGCGGCGATTTTCGGGACGCCTTGAAGATCGAGGCGGATTTCCAAAAATTGTGTCTAGCCAGTTCCGACCACCAGGAAGCGGTCCGTTCTTTCCTGGAAACCCGGGCGGCGCTCTTTGAGGGCAGATAGCCGCTTAATTGCCCTGAAGAAGGGGGGCGATTTTGCCGAAACATTTTGTGTTAAATTTAGGGTTGACAGGGCGAATCCTTTTTGGTTATTATAGTCATCCATTTTCTGCGGCCCGGAGGTTTTCCTTCTGAAGAATTTTATCTATATAATATCATTGTGTTTTTTGGCTTCCGGCTGCGGCGGGGGCTATAGCCTTTCCAAGGGGCCCGCGGTTGCTCCTATTTCTCCTCCGGAGGCGTCACTCGCCTCCCCTATTATCCCCGGCCCCCTGGAAATCCCGGTCTCCTCCCTGGAAACTCCCTCAGAACCCTTAACAAATCAACTCGTTTCCCAATCCGGAGATTTATTTGCGGAGCAGGAAAAGGTATTTTTCGGGGAAGAGGCTCCCCTCTCGGTTTCTCTGGGGGACGCGGGAAGCCTGTTTTCTTATCCCGCCGTCGAGGAAAACCCTGCCCGGATTTTAGAAAAGATTCCCCGGGAACCGGGCGGCACTCTTCCGCCTGAGAAAAAAAAGATCTCTTCCCCTCAGAGATCGGCCAAAGCTCTCGCCCGCCTTTCGGATAACGACCCTTTGGCCGACCCTTCAGCTCCCAAGAGAGGGGCGGATAAATCTCTGCCGGAGATTCCCGCCGGCGATTTATCCGCTTCCGCCGGAACGTCTCTTTCAGAGGCCCTGGAGGCAACCGGCCTCTTTCGCGAGCCCTCGAACCAGGCCGAAGCAACCGTCATGAATCCGGGAGCGCCCGGAGAGGCTTCTTCCGAGGCTCCGCTCTCCGGCGCGAAGACCGCCGCCGCGAATGCCGCCGCCCACACGTTCCCCTCCCTTTTGAATGACAAGGTCAAAGATTTCATCTCCCTTTTTCAGGGCCGGGCCGAATCTTTCTTCTCCCGATCTCTCGCCCGATCTCAAGCCTACGAAGAAATGATGAAAAGAATTTTCCGAGAAAAGAACCTTCCGGAAGAGCTTTTCTACTTGGCCCTCATAGAGAGCGGGTACAATCCCACGGCCCTCTCGCGGGCCAAGGCCAGCGGCATCTGGCAGTTTATCGCCCAAACGGCCAAACGCTTCGGCCTGCGCGTCGACAAATGGGTGGATGAACGAAGAGACCCCGAGAAATCCACTTTGGCGGCCGCCGAATATCTGAAAAACCTGCACGGCATGTTCAACAATTGGGACCTGGCGACCGCCGGCTATAATGCCGGCGAGGGGAAAATACTGACCGCCATGAAAAAGGCCCAGAGCGAAGACTTCTGGGTAATTTCCAACCATCGTTATTTGAAGAAAGAGACCAAGGAATACGTTCCCATGTTCCTGGCGGCCATGACCATCGCCAAAGAACCGCAGAAATACGGTTTTTCCAACATCGCGTATCACCCGCCCCTGGTTTACGAAAAGGTGGCCGTTCCTCCTTCCACGGACCTGGCTTTGATTGCCAAGGCCGCAGAAACGGACCTTTCCGAAATCCGCGCGCTGAACCCCGCGCTTCTCCGGGAAAAGACGCCTCCGAATTTGCCCCGCTTTGAAATCAATCTGCCGTCGGGGAAAAAAGAAGTCTTCGAGAAAAATTTTGCTTCCCTGTCCCGCTCTCTGGCGAGCAAAAATACCCACCGGGTCTCCTCGGGCGACACCCTCTCCCGCCTGGCCAAAAAATACAACGTCACGGTTCAGGAACTCTGCCAGGCCAATGCCATGACGCCCCAGGCGGTTCTCAAACCCGGTTCCTTTTTGAAAATCCCCCAATAGCCGATGATTCCCGAGCGATCATGATCTCCGTCAAAGAAGCCCTAAATCGAATTCTCGAGCAGATTCCAAAGCTTGGCCGAGAGCGCGTTGGCCTCCTCCAGGCGCAGGGAAGAGTTCTGGCGGAAGACATTTATTCCCCCCGGGACATACCGCCCTGGGATAATTCCGCTATGGACGGATATGCGGTACGGCATGCGGATATTGAGCCGGCTTCCAGGGAAACCCCGGTTCAGCTCAAGGTTCTTGGGGATCTTCCGGCCGGAAACGTCTTCCCTGGCCGCGTCGGCCCCGGAGAAGCCGTCCGGATCATGACCGGCGCCCCTCTTCCCGCCGGGGCCGACACCGTGGTCCCCGTGGAGGATACCGCCAAGGCGGATGGCCTCGTGAACATCCTGGCCGGCCTGCCGGCGGGGGGTAACATCCGCCGCGCGGGAGAGGATGTCCGCGCCGGGGAAAAGGTGCTGGAGGCGGGAACCGTCCTGCGCCCGGCGCACGCCGGGATGCTGGCTTCCCTTCGTCGCTCCGCGGTCTACGTGCACCAGCGCCCGCGCGTCGCTGTTCTTTCCACCGGTGACGAACTGCTGGAAATCGACGAGCCCGGCCAGGACGGAAAAATCATCAACAGCAACAGCTATTCGATTGCCGGACAGGTGCTGGAGTGCGGCGGCGAGCCCCTCCAGCTGGGGATTGCCCGCGACCGTCGTGAAGACCTGAGCACCAGGATGAAAGAGGGGTTGGTGGCTGACCTTCTGATCACCACCGGCGGCGTTTCCGTGGGGGATTACGACCTTGTAAAGGCGCTCCTGAAGGAGTTGGGCCAAATGAACTTCTGGAAGGTGGCCATGCGGCCCGGGCAACCTCTCGCCTTCGGTTGTCTTTCCGGCAAGCCTCTTTTCGGGCTTCCGGGGAATCCCGTCTCCTGCATGGTCTCCTTTGAGCAATTTGTCCGCCCCGCTCTTTTGAAGATGGCCGGGTTTTCGCGAATTTTCCGGCCGGGCCTGAGGGCCCTCCTCAAGGAAAGTCTTTCCAAGAAGGCGGGGCTGACTTATTTCGTTCGCTGCCGCCTGGTCGAGGAGCAGGGAAAATTGTACGCCACCACAACGGGAGAGCAGGGTTCGGGGATCCTTTCTTCCATGGTGAGGGCCCAGGGCCTCCTAGTTCTTCCCGCGGAAGCAACCGCGGCCCAAAAAGGCGAGGAGGTCAGCGTGATTCCGCTGGATTCCTGCCTTTTCCACACCGCCGAACCGAATTACCTGCCCAAGGCCTGATTCACCTTCTCCGTTTTCCCTCCAAAATATTTCTTGCCGTTTTTCCCCTTTTGCAGTATAAATATAGAGCAACTCCTTGCTCTTCTCCAAGATAGAAGGGCTATCGAACCCAAAAGGAGGTATTTCCGTTGCGAAGATACGAGACTATCTTTATCGCCAACCCCGACCTGCCTGAAGAAGATCAAAACGCCCTGCAAGAGAAGGTTCGTTCCCTCGTGGCCAGCTTCAAGGGCGAAATCGTCAAACTGGAAGATTGGGGTCTCAGAAAGCTCAGCTATGCAATCCGCAAAAGCTCTCGCGGCCGCTATTTTCTGGTGGACTACCTGGCCGATTCACCCGCCCTGGTCCGGGAACTGGAAAGAACCCTCCGCCTCCACGACGGAGTATTGAAGTTCCTCACGGTCAAAACAAACCCCGAGGTCACGAAAGACCAGGTCCAGGAATTAAAGGCGGCTTCCCAGGCGGAAAAAGCCCCCCGGGTGGATGAGCGCCCCTCCGCCCCCGAACCCGTCCCCGCGCCCCCGGAAGCGGAAAAACCCGCGGCAGGAGGAGAAGAGAAATGAAACCTCCCGTGAAAAGGAAACGAACCTTTCAACGTCGCAAAGTCTGCGTCTTCTGCGCGGACAGCGCCATGAAGATCGATTACAAAGACGTCAAGACTTTGAATCACTTCGTCACCGAGCGGGGAAAAATTCTGCCCCGGCGAATTTCCGGAAACTGTGCGCGGCATCAGCGCGACATCACCCAGGCCATCAAAAAGGCCCGGAATATCGCCCTCCTGGCTTTTTCGGTGGTGGCTTCGTAGCGGCTGCTCTTCGTTTTTGGTACCAGAACGTTTACCATCGCCATGCCCGCCCGCGCCTCTTCGGGTCGTCTTCCCGAAATTCGTTTGTGCGAAAGACCGCGCGCGCGGCCTTTTACCCCCCCTTTAGGGCTTGGCCTACGGAGGATTTTATGAAGGTTATTTTAATTCAGGATGTGCCTTCCTTGGGGAAGGCGGGAGACCTCGTCCAGGTCGCCCCGGGGTTTGGAAGAAACTACCTGATCCCGAAAAAACAGGCTCTGGAAGCCTCTCCCGCGAATATCCATCTCTTGGAGCGCCAAAAGCAGCTGTTTCTCCAGAAGGCCGGGAATGAAAAGCAGCGGGCCCTCGCCCTGGCGGCCCAGATTGATTCTCTCCCGTGCACGATGCCCCGGCCGGTCGGGGAGGGCGAAAAACTTTTCGGCTCCGTCACCACCCTGGATCTCCAGAAATTTCTGGCCGAAAAAGGCCTCTCCCTCGACCGCCGAAAGATCCATCTCCCCGCCCCGATCAAGACGCTGGGCGCCTTTCCGGTTTCCATTAAGCTCCACCCGGAAGTAACCGCGCAGCTGAAAGTGGATGTGGTTCCGGCTCCTCCGGCAAAGGAAAAGTCTTAGCCTTTGAAGGAATCTTCCATGGACCTTCTGGCTCAACGTCTTCCTCCTCAGAACCTCGAGGCGGAGACCTCCGTTCTCGGCGCCGTCCTCCTGGAAAACGAAGCCCTGAACCGCGTTCTCGAGATCCTCAAGGAAGACGACTTTTACCGGGAAGCCCACCGGCGGATCTTCTCCGCCATCCTCCATCTCTACGAGCACAGCGAACCAGTTGATTTGATAACCCTTTCCGAGGTTCTGAAGACCCGCGGAGACCTCGACGCCGTGGGCGGCGTCGAGTATTTGAATTCCCTTGTCAACGGTGTGCCCACCGCGGCGAATATCTCCTACTACGCCAAGATTATCAAAGAAAAGGCGATCCTGCGCAAGCTGATCAACCGCGCCACGGAGATTGTCAGCCAGAGTTACTCCAACTCCGGAGATGTGGACGAGTTCATCGATCAAGCCGAAAGAACCATTTTTGAAATTTCCGAAGATCGCGTCCGCCCCTCGTTCTATCCCATCAAAGATCTGATCAAGTCCAGTTTCAAAACCATCGAGCGCCTTTACGAGAAGCGGCAGCTCATCACCGGCGTCCCGACGGGTTTTCAAAGGCTGGACGAGCTGACCTCCGGCCTTCAGCCGGCGGACCTGATCATCATCGCCGGGCGCCCTTCCATGGGCAAAACCGCCTTTGCCTTGAATATTGCCCAGCATGCCTCGGTTCGGGCCACGACTCCGGCCGCGATTTTTTCCCTGGAAATGTCCAAAGAGCAGCTGGCCCTGCGGATGCTCTGCTCGGAAGCCAAGGTGGACGCCCACCGGCTCCGCGGCGGGTTTTTGAGCGAAGCAGATTGGCCCAAGCTGACCCGCGCCGCCGGCTCTCTATCCGAGGCGCCTCTCTTCATCGACGACACCCCCGGCCTTTCCGCCTTGGAAATGCGCGCCAAAGCCCGCCGGCTAAAAATCGAACACAACCTCGGCCTGGTGATCGTGGACTACCTCCAGCTCATGCGCGGCCGCGCTTCCGCAGACTCCCGCGAGCAGGAGATCTCGGATATCTCGCGCTCTCTGAAAGCTCTGGCGAAGGAGCTCTCCATCCCCGTAATCGCCCTCTCGCAGCTTAACCGCCGCGTGGAAGAGCGAGGCGACAAGCGCCCTCAGCTTTCCGACCTCCGGGAGTCCGGAGCGATTGAACAGGACGCCGATGTCATCCTGTTTCTCTACCGCGATGAAGTTTACAACAAATCGGAGGAGAACCGCGGAAAAGCCGAGATCATCATCGGCAAGCAGAGAAACGGCCCCACGGACAAGGTCGATCTCGCCTTTTTGGATAAATATACCCGCTTTGAGAACCTTTCCGGGCTGAAAGAGGACGGGTACTCGTCATAACTTTTTGATTTTATATAGTTTATTTTCTATTCACAGGTGTTTATATACCTGTGAATCGTTTTTTCCTTTCCTTGGGGGAGGTTTTCCCAAATGCCCGCGACCGAGCTTTGGAACCGCTGTTTATCCGCGCTTTCTGAGAAAGTGAATCAGAAATCTTTCGACATCTGGCTGAAACCGCTTCGGGCTTTGAGCCTGAAGGAAAACCTCTTGGAAATCGAGGTGCCCAACAAGTTTTTTAAAGACTGGATCAATGAAAATTATCAATCCCTCATCTGTGAGGTTCTGCAGCAGCTATCCAAAAAATCCCTTTCCCTCTCCCTCTCTCTGCGGGACGGAAAAGAGGATTCGGTTATGGAAATCAAGGAAGGGAAAACCAAAGAAAAGCCGGCTCCCAAGACAGTGCGGCAGGCGACCAAAGAAGACGGGTTGAATCCGAGCTACACATTCAATGCCTTTGTGGTTGGGTCCTCCAATCAGTTTGCGCATGCCGCCGCTCTGGCGGTTGCGAATCTCCCCGCCAAAAATTATAACCCCCTTTTTATTTACGGCGGTGTCGGCTTGGGCAAGACCCACTTGGTCAACGCAATCGGCAACCAAGTCGTGGAAAACGATCCGGCGGCCAAGGTCTGCTATCTCTCTTCCGAAAAATTCACCAATGAACTCATAAACTGCCTGCGGTATGAAAAAATGACGGATTTCCGGAACAAATACCGGACCAAAGATGTTCTTTTGGTGGATGATATTCAGTTTCTCGGGGGGAAAGAGAGAACCCAGGAGGAGTTTTTTCACACCTTCAACGCCCTTTACGACTCCAATAAGCAAATTGTCATCACCAGCGATAAGTTGCCGAAAGACATCCCCGGTTTGGAGGAAAGGCTCCGCTCCCGCATCAGTTGGGGCCTCATCGCCGATATTCAGCCGCCGGATATAGAGACCAAAGTGGCCATTCTTTGCAAGAAGGCCGAACTTTACAACATTTCTCTGTCCAATGAAGTGGGTCTCTTTCTTGCCGGACAGTTGGGTTCCAACATCCGCGAGTTGGAGGGGGCCTTGACCCGCCTCAGAGCCTTTTCCTCTCTGACCGGCCAGGAAATCAACGCTTCCATGGCCAAGGAAATTCTCCGTGATATCCTAAGCGACCGGCAAAAAGCGATTACGGTCGAAAATATCCAGAAAATCGTGGCAAACAATTACAACATAAAGGTCTCAGATCTTAAATCCTCAAAAAAATCAAAAATATATGCCCTTCCCAGACAGATTGCCATGTATCTTTGCCGAACCATGACCAAGGCCTCTTTTCCGGAAATCGGCACAAAGTTCGGCGGAAAGGATCACTCCACAGTTATTCATGCCTTTCGCCAGATCGAAAAAAGGGCTGCCGAAGACCGGGACCTGAAAAGCGTTATTGATTCTCTTCGCAACGAACTCCAAAAGTAGGGGGCCCTTCCTTGATCATCTTTTGTGAAATTCCTGTTGATGAAATCTCTCTTACCCCTGTGAATAAATTTATCCACAGAAATTCATCCTTTTCTGCACTTCCCAAAACAAATTAAACATCTTGAAATTAAAAATTTTTTTATATATAATGGGGTATTAAACAGGCATTATTATTACTATTCTTTTATCTATACTTTATAATCATTAATATTAATTGGGAGATGAAATATGGAATTTAAAATTTCCCAGGAAGAGTTTGTAAAAGGCCTCTCGCGAACCCAAAGCGTGGTTGAGAAAAAAGGGACCATGCCCATTCTTCTCAATGTTTTAATTGAGGCCCAGGATTCCGAAATTGTCATTACGGCCACGGATTTAGAAATAGGATTGAGGGGAAGATATCCGGCGCAAATTATCAAACCGGGAAAATCTACGCTTTCGGCGAAAAAGGTCTACGAAGTAATCAAAGAGCTTCCGGAAAAAGAGGTGTCTCTCCGGGTTAAAGAAAACCATTGGGTAGAAATAAAAAGCGGAAAATCCACCTTCAACATCATGGGCATTTCCGCCGAATCCTTTCCTTCCCTTCCTTCCTATGAGGAAGAAGGATTTGTGGAAGTGGAGACGGAAATTTTAAAGGAAATGGTGGAAAAAACGATCTTTGCCGTTTCTGCGGACGAGTCTCGATACAATCTCACCGGCGTCTTTTTTATCAAGAAGGAAAGCGACTCCCAGAAAGACGTGCGGATGGTGGCCACGGACGGCTATCGTCTTTCGCTGATCGACCGCGCCCTGGGTGGAGAGGTGAAGGGGCTGGAAAATGGAATTTTGCTTCCCAAAAAGGGGCTGCTGGAATTGAATAAAATCCTTGAAGAGGGAATCAAGGAATCGGCGAAAAACGTTGCCCTTCATTTGAAAGGCAACAATTTTATTCTAAAAAAAGATCCGGTCATCCTTATCATGCGCCTGCTCGATGCCGAATTTCCGGATTACCGCCAGGTTATCCCCAACTCTCCCAAGAGGAAGATTACCATGAAGCGGACCCAGATTCAGGATTCTCTGCGGCGGGTCTCCATTCTCTCCAGCGAAAAAACGCGCGGCGTAAAGTTCCAGTTCAACGAGGATTTATTGGAGCTTTCTTCTTACAACCCGGAATTCGGCGAGGCCAAGGAAGAACTATCCGTGGAATACAAGGGAGAAAACCTTCTCGTCGGCTTCAACTCGCGTTTTGTCCTGGAAGTGCTCAACAACCTCCGCAGCGAAGAGGTGATCTTTGAAGTTGAAGACAATGTCAGTCCGGCGATCATTCGGCCCGCGGACGATGAAAAACACACCTGTGTGATCATGCCCATGAGAATTTAAGAAGAGAAAGGTGACGGCGTTGGCGAGGAAGAACGATCCAGAAAAAGAGAGCGCGAAGAAAGAAAGTTCGCAGGAGTATACGGCGGAGAACATCAAGGTTCTCCAGGGCTTGGAGGCCGTGCGCAAGCGCCCGGCCATGTATATCGGCAGCACCGGCGTCTCCGGCCTCCATCATTTGGTTTACGAGGTGGTGGACAATTCCATTGACGAAGCTCTGGCCGGGTTCTGCAACAAAATTGATGTGGTTATTCACGACGACAACAGCGTGACCGTGGAGGACAACGGGCGCGGGATCCCGGTGGACCTCCACAAAGAGGAAGGAAAATCGGCGGCCGAAGTGGTGATGACCATGCTTCACGCCGGCGGGAAATTCGACAGCGACAGCTATCAGTATTCGGGCGGGCTCCACGGGGTGGGTGTTTCCGTCGTCAACGCCCTTTCGGAATTTTTGGATCTGGAAATCTGGCGCGACGGAAAAGTTTACGTCCAGAGATACGAAAAGGGGAAGCCGGTTTCGCCTTTTGAGGTCACCGGGAACACGAAACGGCGGGGAACGAAGATCCGCTTTCGGCCCGATGGCGAAATTTTCGAGAGCCTGGATTTCAGCTTCGACACGCTCTCCCAGCGCCTGCGGGAGCTCTCCTTTTTGAACAGCGGGATCCGCATCACGGTGACCGATGAGCGGGCGGACAAAAAGCAGGATTTCCAATACAAGGGCGGCATCGTCTCCTTTGTGGAGTATTTGAACAAAAACAAAACCCCGATTCACCCCAAGCCGA
>Ga0079037_100002303_pt1 | contig 10420 bp, 8 predicted proteins | sample Mud3Dept4metaG_FD_71479 | JGI IMG/M metagenome (GOLD analysis project Ga0079037, IMG submission 71479) | Freshwater wetland microbial communities from Ohio, USA, analyzing the effect of biotic and abiotic controls - Mud 3 Core 4 Depth 4 metaG | ecosystem: Environmental > Aquatic > Freshwater >... | reverse complement strand
CCCCGGCCCGCGTCGAAGGTCCGGGCGCCCTTGAGGAAGGCCTCGAGGAGGTCGTCGGCCCGCCCGCCGCGGTCGCGGAAGGGGCGGAGGTTCAGCCGGACAACGGCGCCGTCCGGCCGGAGCGGAACGAGGAGCGGCTCCTCCGGCGCGGTCTCGCCGAGCAGGGCCCATTCCTTCGCCAGCCAGGCCCGGGCCGCCTCGTCGTCGGGGACGGCGTGCTCGCCGCCGCAGGCGGCCTGGAAGAGCCACTTGTAGGCGTCCTCGATCCGGGTCTCCGGGTCGTCCGCGAGGGCGCCGAGCGCGAAGGAGACGAGAAGGCGGGCCGAGAGCGAGGCCGCGAGGAAGAGAGGCGCGAGCGAGGTCACGTCAGCGGGTTCCGCCGCGAACTCGGCCGAGACGGGCCGCGACGCGGTCGAGCAGGAGGCCGGCGACGTCGTCCTTCGACATCAGCGGGAGGCTCACGGCGGTCGATCGCTCGACGAGGACGACGCGGTTCGTCGCGACCTCGAATCCGGCGCCGGGGGCCGTCACGTCGTTCGCCACGACGAGGTCGAGTCCCTTTCCGTCCAGCTTCCGGTGCGCCTCCGGGATGGGGTCCCCGGTCTCGGCCGCGAAGCCGACGAGGACGGTCGGCCGTTTCGTCTTCCTCCGGCGTGCCCCCACCTCCGCGAGAATGTCGGCCGTCGGGGCGAGCTCGAGCGTGAGGCTGCCGGCAGCCCCCCTTTTCAGCTTCCCGACGGAGCTCTTCCCCGGGGTGAAATCCGCCACCGCGGCGGCCATGACGAGGGCGTCCGCCTTTGCGGAAGAACGGAGCACGGCCTCACGCATCTCTGCGGCGGTCCCGACGTCGATCCGTTCCGCGCCTGCGGGCGTAGCGAGCGAGGTCGGTCCCGCGATGAGGATCACGCGTGCGCCGCGATCGAGCGCGGCGCGGGCGACGGCGAACCCCTGCCTCCCGGACGACCGGTTCCCGACGAAGCGGACCGGGTCGACCGGCTCGTACGTCGGGCCGGCGGTGACGACGACGGTCCTCCCGACGAGAGGTCCCTTCGCTCCGAGCAGCGTCCGGAGCCGGTCGACGATCTCCCCGGGCTCGACGAAGCGCCCCGTTCCGGAAAGGCCGCTCGCCATCCGGCCCTCCGCGGGGCCGACGAAGGTGGCTCCGCGCGCCTTCAGCGTCTCGACGTTCGCCCGCGTGGCGGGGTGCTCCCACATCCCGGCGTCCATGGCGGGACAGACGACGAGAGGGGAGGACGACGCGAGGGCCGTGACGGTCAGGAGGTCGTCCGCGAGGCCGTGCGCCAGCTTCGCGATCAGGTCGGCCGTGGCGGGGGCGACGAGGAGGAGGTCCGCCTCCCGGCCGAGGGCGACGTGGGCGACGTGCGCCTCCTCGCTCCAGAGGTCGGCGAGGGCGGGACGCCCGGTGAGGGAGCGGAAGGTCAGGGGCGAGACGAACCGGGTCGCGGCCGGCGTCAGAACGGCGTCGACGAGCGCCCCTTCCTGCGTCAGCCGGCTCGCGAGGTCGGCCGCCTTGTAGGCGGCGACCGAGCCCGAGACCCCGAGGACGATCCGCCGGCCGGCCAGAGAGGACATGGCGCACCGTTGTAGCACGGCGCGGCGCTCCGGGCGATCAGGCGGGGCCGGAGCCGGGCGTTTGGGACTTCAGGCCGTGCTTGATGTTCTCTCCCTCGGCTATGAAGATCGTCTCCTCGGCGATGTTGGTGGAGAGGTCGCCGACCCGCTCGAGGTTCTTCGACAGCCCCATGATCTCGATGCAGGTCGAGATGAGGGCCGGGTTCTCGGCCATGTAGGTCAGGAGCTCGCGGATCATCGACTTGTTCTTCTCGTCGAGAAGGTCGTCGCGGCGGCAGACCTCGAGGGCGAGGCCGGAGTCCCGCCTCACGAAGGCGTCGAGCGAGTCCCGCAGCATCCCCCGCGCGATCTCGGCCATGTACGGGATGTCGATCCAGGGCTTGAAGGGGCGGACGCGGGCCATCCGCTCCGCCGCCTCGGCGATGTTCACGGCGTGGTCGCCGATCCGTTCGAGGTCCGAGTTGATCTTCAGACCCGCGACGAGCAGGCGGAGGTCGCTGGCCACGGGTTGCTGGGTGGCGAGGAGGTGAATCGTCGCGTCCTCGTTCCGCACCTCCAGCTCGTCGATCGCCCGGTCGTTCTCGATGACCCGACGCGCCTTCGTGGCATCGGCTTCGACGAGAGCCTCGACGGCGAGCCGGATCTGGCTCTCCACGTCGGCGCCCATGCCGATGAGCTGGCGGCGGAGGGTCTCGAGCTGCTCGGAAAAGTGCTCCTTCATGGCGTCTCCGTTCGGGGGAGGATCACGTGGAACCGGCTGCCCGATCCCGGCTCCGAGTCGACGGCGATCGAGCCGCCGTGGAGGATCAGGAGGTGCTTGACGATGGCGAGGCCGAGACCCGTGCCCGGGACCGACTTCGCCCGCGACGGATCCACGCGGTAGAACCGCTGGAAGATGTTGGACAGCTCCGAGCGCGGAATGCCGATGCCGCGGTCGACCACGTGGACGACGGCTCGCGGTTCGCCGTTCGGGCCGGACGCCGTCCCGGCGAGGACGTCCACGCGGGCCCCGGACGGGGAGAACTTGATCGCGTTGTCGACGAGGTTCCTGAAGATCTGTGCGAGGCGCCGGGGATCCCCTGCGACCTCGAGCGCCTCGGGGGCCTCCACGGCCACCGTCACGCCGCGGGACGCGGAGAACGCCTCGAGGTCGTTCGCGACACCGAGGAGGAGACGGCGGAGCAGCACGGGCTCGACCGCGAGCTGGACGGCGCCCGATTCGATCTGCGAGAGGTCCATGAGGTCCGAGACGAGGTCCTCGAGCTGTCCCGACTGCCGATGCAGGATGCCGAGCAGCGGCGCGAGATCGGGCGGGAGAGTCTCCTCGGCGGCGAGGGTCTCGACGGCGGCCCGGATGGCTGCGACCGGGGTCCGAAGCTCGTGCGAGACGTCCGAGACGAACCGCCGTCGCATCGCCTCCGTCCGCTCTCTCTCCGTCACGTCGCGGACGACGCCCACGGCCGCCGGGTCTCCCGGGACGGCCGCGCGGGGGAGGGCGCGGACGGTTACCTCGAGCACGCGCTCGGAGGCGGTACCCCCGTCGAGCCGGACCGTCTCCGTCGCGGGAGGCGCCGCGCTCGCACCGGCGGAGATCCCGGCCCCGAAGAGCTTCAGGATCGCGGGGTCCCGCACGACGTCTACGAGAGCCCGACGGGGAGTGGCCGCCGGGACGCGGAACAGCGCGAGCGCGGCCGGATTCGCGTCGAGGAGATCGAGCGCGGAGTCGACGACGACGAGGCCGACGGGCACCTGCTCGAAGACGGTCCTCGCGAGGAGGCGCGCCTTCTCGCTTCCCTCCCGCTCCGAGGCCACGAGGCCCGCGAACCGGGAGAGAGCCGCGAAGACGTCCTCCGCCTCCTCGGACGATCCGGGCGGAAGGCGCGGGGAACGCCCTTCGGCGGCGTCGGCGATCCCGGCCATGACGCGGGAGAGGTCGCGGCGCTGCCGCTGGCGGACGGCGAGGAAGAGGAACGCGACGAGGGCGCCGGCCCCGAGCGACACCTGCATGATCGTCCGCCGGAACGGGGCTTCCTGCGCGTCCAGCTCCATCTGGCTGACGGAGAGCCGGACGAAGCCGGCCGGCGCCTCTTCGGATCCGACGCGGCGGGCGACGTAGACGAACGGGATTCCCACCGTGGTCGACGGCCTCCGGTCGAAGCCGAGGCCGGTGCGGCGCGCCTCGAGGATCTCGGGACGCGCACCGTGGTTCTCGAGGGTGGGGAGCTTCTCCGGTTCGACGTCGCTGTCGGCCACGACGCGCCCGTCGGCCGCGATCACGGTGACGCGCGCCCCCGTCTCGCGGGCGAGCCAACGGGTCCTCTCCGGGTCCACGCCTCCCGGAAGGAGAGCGGGCGCGAGGTCCGTGGCGATGGCCGTCACGCGCCCTTCGAGGTCGCGGCGGGTCCGGTCGGCGATCGCGCCGTCCAGGATCCGCCCGAGCAGGGCCGCGAAGAGGCCGCCGAGAAGGAGGCCCGCCGCGAGAGGCACGAGAGACCGCTTGAGGAGGCCCGTCATCGCGCGAACCTGTACCCGACCCCGACGACGGTCTCGATCGTCTCCTCACCGATCTTCTTCCGGAGCGACCGGACGTGGACGTCCACGGTCCGGGTCTCGACGTCGGCCGCGACATCCCAGAGCCGGGAGAGGATCGTCTCGCGGCTCACGACCCGTCCCCCGCTCCGGATCAGGAGCCAGAGGAGGTCGAACTCCTTCTTCGTCAGGTGGACGGGCGTCCCCTCCCGGAGGACGAGATGCCGGGCCCGGTCGACCCGCAGGGCCCCGCCCTCCCAGACGTCGTCCCCGCTCCCCGCCGCACTCGCGCGGCGGAGGTGCGCCGCGACCCGGGCCATCAGCTCCTTCACGGAGAAGGGCTTCGTGACGTAGTCGTCCGCTCCCAGCTCGAACCCGAGCAGCTTGTCCCGCTCCTCGACGCGGGCCGTCAGCATGAGGATCGGGATCCGGCGGGTCTCCTCGTTCTTCCGCAGTTCCCGGCAGATCGTCAGCCCGTCCACGTCGGGAAGGTTCAGGTCCAGAAGGACGAGGTCGGGCGGCCGCGCCACCAGCGCGTCGAGCGCGACGAGTCCTCCCGCGAAGCGCTCGACCTCGTACCGCCCGTCCTTCTTCAGGTTCCAGGACAGCGTGTAGGCGAGATCGTCGTCGTCCTCGACGACCGCGATCCGGGGGCGGGGGGAGGCGGCCTTCGCGATCATCCGAACCTCCCGGTAATGTAATCCTCCGTCGTCTTCTGCGCCGGCTTCGTGAAGATCGTGTCGGTCGGCCCGAACTCGACGAGCTTCCCGAGCATGAAGAAGCCGGTCTCGTCCGAGACCCGCGCGGCCTGCTGCATGTTGTGGGTGACGATGACGATCGTGTAGCGCTTCTTCAGGTCGAAGATCAGCTCCTCCACCTTCGCCGTCGCGATCGGGTCGAGGGCCGAGCAGGGCTCGTCCATCAGGAGGATCTCGGGCTCCACGGCGATCGCCCGTGCGATGCAGAGCCGCTGCATCTGACCGCCCGAGAGGCCGAGAGCGGAATCCTCGAGGCGGTCTTTCACCTCGTCCCAGAGCGCCGCGCTCCGGAGTGACCGCTCGCACGCCTCGGCCAGGGCGGCCTTGCCGTGAATCCCCTGGATCCGGAGCCCGTAGACCACGTTCTCGAGGATCGACTTCGGGAAGGGGTTCGACTTCTGGAAGACCATCCCGAAGCGCTTTCGGATCCGGGTGACGTCGATTTCCCGCCCGTTGATGTCCTCTCCCTGGATCCGGATGCTCCCCTCCATCCGGACGCCGTCGATCAGGTCGTTCATCCGGTTCAGGCAGCGGAGGAGGGTCGACTTTCCGCAGCCGGAGGGGCCGATGAGGGCGGTGACGGCGTTCGGCCGGCACTCCAGGTCGATGCCGAAAAGGGCCTGCTTCTCGCCGTAGAAGAGGTCGAGCCCCCTCACCTCGATGATCGGCGCTGCGGGCGCGGCAAGTGTGGATTCCGACATGTCTTCTCAGAAGGCCGCGCTGTGAAGGCGCCGACGGAGGCGGTTCCGGACGAGGATCGCCGTGAGGTTCAGGAAGACGACGACGAGGAGGAGGAGGATCGTCGTCGCGTAGACCATCGGGATGGCCGCCTCGACGTTGGGGCTCTGGAAGCCGACATCGTAGAGGTGGAAGCCGAGATGCATGATCTTCCGCTCGAGGTGGAGGTACGGGAAGACGCCGTCGACCGGGAGGGTCGGGGCGAGCTTCACGACGCCGACGATCATCAGCGGCGCCACTTCGCCCGTCCCCCGCGCCATCGCCAGGATGAGGCCGGTCAGGATCCCCGGGGCCGCCGCCGGCAGGACGACCCGCCGGACGGTCTGCCACCGCGTGGCGCCGAGGGCGAGCGAGGCGTGCCTCATCCCGGCGGGCACCGCCGCGAGCGCCTCCTCCGTGGCGACGACGACGACCGGCACGGTGAGGAGGGCGAGCGTCAACGCGCACCAGAGGATGCCGCCGGTCCCGTAGGTCGGTGTCGGGAGGGCCTCGGGGAAGAAGAGCCGGTCGATCCGAGAGCCGACGCCGTAGACGAAGAACCCGAGACCGAAGATCCCGGAGACGATGGAGGGCACTCCGGCGAGGTTGTTCACGGCGATCCGGACGAGGCGGACGGCCCGCCCCTGCACGGCGTACTCGCGAAGGTAGAGAGCCGCGACGACGCCGAACGGGACGGAGACCAGGCTCATGAGGACGACCATGAGGACGGTCCCGAAGATGGCGGGGAAGATGCCCCCCTCCGTGTTCGACTCGCGCGGCTCGTCCGAGACGAACTCCCAGATCCGGGAGGCGTAGACGCGCGCTTTCGCCGCGAGGCCGAGGTCGTTGGGACGGACGATCCGGACGATGTCGCGGAGGAGGATCGTCTTCTCCCGTCCGCCGGCGTCCGTGAAGACGGCGGAGGTGGCGGACGCCTCGCGCCTCAGGGCCTCGACCCGCTCCCGCTCGGCCTCGTACCGTTTCTTCAGCTCCACGATCCGGGCCTGGGCCCCGATGCGGATCGCCTCGAGGTCGGCGGTCTTCCCGAGCTCCGCCTTCCGAAGGCGGAGCCGTTCCTCCTCGAGGAGGGCGTTGAGGGCGCCGACGTCCTTCCGCTCGACGTCGTTCAGCCGGACGAACGAGGCCCGCGACTCGCGCTGAAGCCGGACGAGCGTTTCGAACGCGGCCGGGCCGCTGGCGACGACCTCGCCACCGCGCCGGACCTCCTTCAGGAAGCCGTGGAAGTTGCCATACTCCTGCCGCTCGAGAAGGAGCGCGTCCGCGGGAAGGTCGCGCCGCACGACGTCGGAGAGGGCGATCCAGCGGAAGTCGAGTCCGTCGAGATCGCGGTTTCCGATCTTGACGCGGATCCGGCGTCCGGCCGCCTGGCCGTCCTCCCCGGGCATCGCCTCGGAAGAAAGGACCTCGCCGAGAACCGTCCTTCCGTCCGTCGTGGTGATCCTTTCGAGCGTCCGCGGCCAGAAGAAGCCGAGACCGCGGGCGGCGACGAGGGCGAGGAGGCCGAAGATCATCAGGAGGGACACGGCGAGCCCCGCGCCGGTGAGCCAGATCATCGGGTCGCCCCGGTGGAAGAAGAACTCGCGAAGCCGCACGCGCATCAGATCACCGAGTACTTCTTCCGGAGGCGCTGGCGCATCACCTCGGCCACCGTGTTGACGAGGAACGTGAGGACGAACAGGAGAAAGGCCGAGAGGAAGAGGACGCGGTAGAGCGTCCCACCCTGCGGCGCCTCGGAGATCTCGACCGCGATGTTCGCGGAGAGGGTCCGCATTCCGTTGAAGGGGGACCACTCCATGATCGGGGTGTTCCCGGTCGCCATCAGGACGATCATCGTCTCGCCGACGGCGCGTCCGAACCCCACCATGAGAGCCGAGAAGATGCCGGCCGAGGCCGTCGGCAGGACGACCCGCATCGCCGTCTGCCACGGCGAGGCGCCCAGCGCGAGAGACGCCGCCTTCAGGTGCTGCGGGACGCTGGAGAGGGCGTCTTCCGAGATGGTGAAGATGATCGGGATGACGGCGAATCCCATCGCGAAGGAGATGACGACGGAGTTCCGGGCGTCGTAGGTGAGGTGGAGCGCCGAGTGGAGCCAGCTCTTGAAGTCGCCGGCGAAGAGGAGCCGTTCGAGGGCCGGCCCGGCAGCGAAACAGAGGACGGCCGCGAGGGCGGCGAGCGCGACGATGACGGCCAGCTCGGCGACGCCCGTGATCCGCCGGCGCCATTCGACCGGGAGCGCCTCCCGGAGAACGACTCCGCCGAGAACGACCAGCGGGAGCGCCGGGAGAACGAGGAGCGTCGAGAACGTGGCCGACTGGATGGCGGGGGCGAGCCAGAGGCCGGCGAGGAAGCCGAGGACGACCGACGGGAGGGCCGCCATCACCTCGACGACCGGCTTCACGAACGCCTTCACCTTCGGCGGGGCGAAGGCCGAGGTGTAGAGCGCCGCCGCGAGGGCGATCGGGACGGCGAAGAGGAGGGCGTAGAGGGTCCCTTTGAACGTGCCGAAGATCAGGGGAACGAGGGAGAGCTTGGCCTCGAAGTCGTCCGTCGAGCCGCTCGACTGCCAAATGAACTCCGGCCGGTCGTAGCCTTCGTAGAGAACCTTCCCGAAGAGCGACCGGAGGGAGATCTCGGGGTGCGGGGCCTCGAGGGCGAACGCATTCGTCCCGAGGGCCGTCGTCACGGTGACGGTCTTCCCCTTTTCGTCGAACGCGACCGCCGTGACCGGCCCGCCTGCTGCGGCTTCCGCGAGGGTGCGGGCGTTCGTGGCGTAACGGGCGATCAGTCGCCCGGCCGCGTCTCCCGTCACGAACGTCCGGCCCCGGGGCGACGCGGCGAAGGCCGTGACGGGCGCGCCGTGTCCCTCGAACGCGCGGACGACCCGGAAACGCTTCTCCTCGCGATCCGGGGCCTCGCGCAGCTTCATGAGGGCGCGGACGCGCCCGTCGGCGTCGCCGGCGATGACCGTCTCGCCCCCCACGAGGGCGCCGAGGACGGTCACGGGAGCAGGGGAGTCGGGGGCGAGCCGCAGCGTCTCGCGGAGCCTCGGCTCCGCCCCGTCTTCGATCTCGAAGACGGAGACGTCCCCGGCGTCGTCGCCGGTGAGGAGGAGCGAGCCCCCCGCGAGCGTCAACCGGCGCCCGTTCGAGGCGAGCGCGGGGGCGGCCTCCGCGGAAGACGCGGCTGCGTCCCGCGCCATCGGGACGAGCCGGGCGGGCGCGAAGAGCGGGAGCGCCTCGGAGAGGATGAGGAGGAAGATCAGGACGAGGCTCCCGATCATCAGGACGCCGCCGCCGGTGATGACGACGGTCGAAGCCTTGTCCGAAAGCCTCGTGAGGAGGCGTTGCGTCCGGCTGCTCATGAACGTCGGCTGGCCTGTCCCGTAGGGCTAGTTGAGCTTTGCCAGCTCCTCCGCCGCGACCTTTCCAGTCAGCGGGAAGAAGCCGTCCTTGACGACGATCTCCTGCCCCTCCTTCGAGAGGACGAAGGAGAGGAACTCCTTCACGAGGGGGTCGAGGGGCTTGCCCGGCGCCCGGTTGACGTAGACGTTCAGGTAGCGGGAGAGGGGGTACTTTCCGGAAAGGACGTTCTCGTACGACTCCCCGTAGAAGGGACCGCCTTCCTTCTCCGCCAGCTTCACCGTCCTGACGCCGGAGGTCGTGTAGCCGACGCCGGAGTAGCCGATGGCGTACTTGTCCTCGGCGACCCCCTGGACCACCGACGAGGAGCCCGGCTGCTCCTTGACGCTGTTCTTGAAATCGCCGTTCTGGAGCGCATGCTCCTTGAAGTAGCCGTAGGTCCCCGAGGCGCTGTTGCGGCCGAAGAGGGAGATCGGCTTCGCGGCCCAGGCGCCCGTGACGCCGACGTCCCCCCAGGACTTCGCATCCCGTCCGCCGCGCTTGCGCGTGGCCGAGAAGATCGCGTCGACCTGCTTGAAGGTCAGCTGCTCCACGGGATTGTCCTTGTTGACGTAGACGGCGATGCCGTCGAGGGCGACCCGGATCCGGGTCGGCTTGTAGCCGTATTTCGCCTCGAACCGGTCGACTTCGGCCCCCTTCATCTCGCGGGACATCGGGCCGATCTGCGCCGTCCCCTGGATCAGGGCGGGCGGGGCCGTCGTGGATCCCTTCCCCTCGATCTGGACTTTCACGTTCGGGTAGCTCTTCCTGTAACCCTCGGCCCAGTACGTCATCAGATTGTTGAACGTGTCCGAGCCGATCGAGTTGAGGTTTCCGGAGACCCCCGAGGCCCGCTTGTAAGCGGGGAGGGCCGGGTCCACCTTGACGGTTTCCGCGACCAGCGTTCCCGTCGCCACGAGCGCCGCAGCGACCGCCATGCCTCTCCACGTCTTCGCCATCACGCCTCCTTGCGTTGGTCCCTTCCGGACGGCGGCAGTCTTCCGGAACGCGCGGGGGTTCATGCGAAGTCGGCGTTAAGACGGCGTTAAGGGGTGGAAGCCCTTGTTCCTAGAGGATGCTCAGGCCGAAGGTCGTTGCCGAGGCGTTCAGGAGCCACCAGCAGACGGCCGCGACGATCGCCGAAGCCGGAATCGTCAGGACCCAGGCGGTCACGATGGTCCGCGCGACGCCCCACCGGACCGCGGACAACCTCCGGACCGAACCCACCCCCATGATCGCTCCGGTGATCGTGTGCGTCGTCGAGACGGGGATCCCGGCCCAGGACGCGCCGAAGAGGGTGACGGCCCCGGCGAACTCGGCGCAGGAGCCGCCGACGGGCTTGAGAGCCGTGATCCGGAGCCCCATCGTCCGGACGATCCGCCAGCCCCCGGCCAGCGTCCCGAG
>Ga0079037_100002302_pt1 | contig 10421 bp, 10 predicted proteins | sample Mud3Dept4metaG_FD_71479 | JGI IMG/M metagenome (GOLD analysis project Ga0079037, IMG submission 71479) | Freshwater wetland microbial communities from Ohio, USA, analyzing the effect of biotic and abiotic controls - Mud 3 Core 4 Depth 4 metaG | ecosystem: Environmental > Aquatic > Freshwater >... | reverse complement strand
CTCGCATATTCCCGACAAGGGCCAGTCACTGTGCGCTATTAGGGCATTTACGCCAACGCCCACCGGGGGAAGGTTAAGAAGATTCCGGGGAAAGAAGATTCCGGGAAGATTCCGGGGACAGCAACCATAATTTAAAGGTAGTTCCGGGGACACGATCCGAATGGTGGAATTCAGGTAACACGCACCAAATTCCAGAGAATTTAGTTCATGTCACCGAATTTCGGTCATGCCCCCGAGTTGCCCTAGTCGAACTTAAGCGAGCTTTCCCCAGACTATCCCCGGAAAAGCTTCTTTTTTTTGAAATATATTGCGACAGTACTTGACAGTGGCTATATTTTGACTTATATTATATGCGGACCCGAGACGGAGAATGAAAATGACCAAGGAATGGACCCTCCGGGAGCTGGCCGCCGAATCTGGTGTCGCCGAACGCACCATCCGCTTTTATATCTCCAAAGGCATCCTTGATCCCCCTCTCCGTGGGGGTAGGGGAGCCGCCTACGGCCGGGACCATCTCGCCCGCCTCAGGGAGATCCGGAACCTCCAGGCCAGGGGTCTGATGCTCGCCGACATCGCCCGCCTCCCCGAGCCGCATTTGGCCGAATCCGCCCCCACCGACACCCTCCCGGCCCCCGCAGCCTGGGAGAGCTACGCCGTCGCCGACGACGTGATCGTGCTGGTCCGCTCCGAATCCGCGCCCTGGCGCGCCCGGCGCATCCGTTCCGCCCTGGGGGAGTTCGCCTCCCGGATCCAAAAAAATCAGCAAGAGGGAGATGACAATGAACGCGCTTGAAATCAGGACCTATGGCTTTATCCCCATCTCGGCCGAAACCGGCAGGGAGATCAAGCTCGCCATGCAGAGGCTCTGGCTCACCGGCCGGATCCTTCCGGTCGGTGCGCGCCTCCTGGTGCGGCACACCTTCCGCTCCGAGGAGAAAAAGCCTCTGGAGGTCATCTATGCCTTCGGTTTGCCCCGGGACGCCGCCCTGCGCCGCTTCCGGATCACGGGCGAAGGTTTTTCCGTGAGTTCCGACCTCAAAACAATCGATAAGGCCGCCGAAGCTTACGAAAAGGGTATCGAAGACGGGCACCTGGCCGCCATGGCGCGCCAATACCAGGACGGTGTCGTCAATCTCTCCGTGGGCAACATCCGTCCCGGCGAGGAGGTGAGCGTCCTCCTCGAGGTCCTGGCCGGAGTCGAGGCCCACGACGACGGCCTCCGTTTCCGCTTCCCGTTCACCCTGGCGCCCTCCTATCACTCGCGGGCCCGGATGGCGGAGGTCCGCCCCGGAGTCGGCGAGATCGAGCTTCCCGGTGACGAGTTCGGCGACGTGATCCTGCCGCAGTTCGCTTCGGACGCCTCCTCGCTCCACGGGGTCGGGTTTGACCTCACCGTCGCCATGCCAGTAGAGATAAAGGAGATAAGCTCGCCGTCCCATCCGGTTCGGACGGTGAGTGGGTCGGCGGGGAGGAGCCGATTGTCGCTGGCCGCGGCCAGGGACGTCCCGGACCGCGACCTGGTGATCGACGTGCGCACGGCCGATTCCAAGGGGGCGGTCCTTGCGGGGACGGACACCCAGGGGAAGGGACGCTTCGCGGTGCTTGTTCCATCGGCGAGTTTCGGCGAAGCGGCGGAGGAGGCGAGGCGCATCGTCTTTGTCCTCGACCGTTCCGGCTCGATGAACGGGGCGCCGATCACCCAGGCGCGCAAAGCCCTCGAGGCCTGCCTGGCCGCCCTCAGCGCGGAGGACCGGTTCGGGATCGTCGCTTTCAACGATACGACCGAAGCTTTTAAGGGCGACCTCGTAGCCGCGGACATGAAAAACCGCGAAAAAGCGGCCGCCTTCCTGGACAAGATCCAGGCCCGGAGCGGGACCGAGCTGGCCGCAGCCCTCCAGGCCGCGGCGAAAATATTCGCCCGGGAATCCGGCGACATCATGCTCCTCACCGACGGCCAGGTTTTCGGCGTTGACTCGATTATCGACGGCGCCAGGTCGACAGGATTGAGTGTCCACTGCCTGGGGATCGGAAGCGCCGGCCAGGACCATTTCCTGACGCGGCTGGCCAGGGAGACCGGCGGAGTGAACCGGTCGGTGACGCCGAGGGAGCGCGTCGACACCGCCGCCGTGGAGCTTTTTGCCTCGATCGGCCGTCCCGTGGCGTCTGATTTAGAGGTGAAGGTCGAGGGGTTTAAGGACGGGAGCGTCGCTCCGGCGCCGCCGAACCGTGTTTTTGCGGGAACGCCTCTTCTTCTTTTCGGGGAAACCTCAGGCCAGGGGGAGGGCCGTCTGCGGATTGAATGGAGCGAGCAGCGAAAGAACAGGAGGCTCGAGCTGCCACTGGCTGTCGGGCCCGGGGGAGAGGGGGAGACAATCCGCCTCCTTCAGGGCGCAAGGCTCATCACCGACCTCGAAGGCCAGGTGGAGGCTGTCGAGGGGCAAGGGAAAAGGGCGGAGAAGGGGGGCATCAGGATGCTTGAAAACCTCAGCCGGACGTACGGGCTGGCCAGCCGGGCGATGGCTTTGGTCGCCGTCGTCGAGCAGAAAGGAGACCGGCCGGGAGATCTGCCCGTAACCCGTGTTGTTCCGGTGGGCATGCCGCAGGATGTGGGCTTCGGGGCGTATTTTGGCATGGGTATCGACGCAATGGCCTTGTCCGGCGGGGGCCTCCTCCGGGAGACCTTGTCCAGGCATATCTGCTATGACGCAGCAATGCCGGAGCCGCGTGAATCACGACGCAGGATGATCGGAAAATCGTTTTTCGGGGAGGTCCGCGGAGATCTCGACGCTTTGAAGAAAACCACAGAGCTTGATAAAGGCTCCTCCCGGCGGCAGGGTGCCGGGGAGCGAGTTGATCTGCAAACAGAACTTGTAGCGCTGGCCGCCCGCATCCAACCCGATGGCGGCATGCCCGGGGAGACGGAGGAAGAAAGGGTGCTGGCATCGGTTCTGGCCGTCCTCCAGTTCCTGGCCGAGGGTCACAGCACGAGGAGCGGCGCTTTCCGGAAGCATGTGCAGCGGCTCGTCGCATTTCTCGAAGCCGCGAAGCTCCAGAACGATGTCGTCCGCGAGGTGGTCAAGCGCGCCCGAGACGGAAACCCGGTGCCCGGGGACTGGTCAAAGAAGAAGGCGGATCCGTCGCTCTGGGCCGATCTCGAACAAGCCCTCCAATTCCGGGGACAGCAACCATAATTCGCCCTGATGGCAATTCGGGGACATGACCAGAATCTCTTGATTTCGGATCGTGTCCCCAGAATTGCCCGTCATATCCCCGAATTGCTTGTCGGGTCCCTGATCCCCGTCACTGAAATTCATGCCGTGGGCCTCTGCTTAGCTTCAAGAGAGCCCCGGGTCGTGTGGCCAAGTGAGCTCGGTTCCTTCGTCTTTGCGTCCTTATTGAAAGCCATAAGAAAACCTTATATAAAGAACGCCGGTAAGATATTTTGGGCGACTGAAGAGAGAGGCAATGAATAAGGCGAAAAGGAAGGTCTACGCGATTGTCGAGACGGTTTCTTTCGAGGATTTGACCAAGCAGCGATACGATTTCTACGACGTCTTTATGGTCATCCTCATCCTCCTGAACGTCTTAAGCGTGATCCTGGAGACGGTCGAGAGCCTGTATGCCCGCTACCCCCATCTTTTCAAGGACTTTGAGATCTTCTCAGTCCTCGTCTTTACCCTGGATTATGTCTTAAGGCTTTGGTCGTGCACAGAAATAGAAAGATACCGGGCGCCCATTTGGGGTAGGGTCAAGTTCGCCTTCTCTTTCCTGGCGCTGGTCGATCTTTTTTCTTTTTTGCCCTTTTATCTGCCCATGGTCATTCCCTTTGACCTGAGGTTCCTGAGGGCCTTCCGGCTGTTTCGATTCATCCGGATCCTGAAAATCGGCCGATACTCGGAGGCCGCCCGATTGTTCGGGAGGGTTCTCACCAAGAAGAAGGCGGAGCTGCTGACTGCGATCTTTGCGATATTCATCCTCCTCGTCATTTCTTCGAGCCTGCTCTATTTTGTGGAACACGAAGCGCAGCCCGATAAATTCAAGAACATCCCGGAAGCGATGTGGTGGGGAGTTGTGACCTTGACCACCGTCGGCTATGGGGACATCTATCCGATCACCGGCTTGGGAAAGCTCTTTGGGTCCATTATGAGCCTGATGGGGATCGGCCTCTTTGCGCTGCCGGCCGGAATTCTCAGCGCGGGCTTTGTCGAGGAAATAAAAACCAAGAAGGAATCAACAAGAAAGTGTCCCTACTGCGGTGGGCCCTTGGATTGAGCCCGTCCGCGGTCCTGGCTAATGACCGATTTCGTCCCAGAGCCGCAGGCCCGGGATCAGGGCGAAATGGTCGTCATAGGGTCAATCCCGTGGACTATGATCGATTTCACCGCTCGCATTGACCAGCTGACCCCTATTTGTTGATGACCTCGAGGGCCTTCTCTAAAAGCTCGTCCCGTCCTGAGACGACGCCGGCGACCGTCCGGCGGCAGGGCAGCGTCGGCAGGATGCCGATCGTATGGTGCTGGGAACCGTCATGCTTGACGACCCTCATCCCCGTCCAGGATACGCTGTAGCCGCCGGGAAGGATGAGCGGGTTGACGTTGCCGTTGGCCCCGGCCGTCGGCTCACCCACGATCTCGCCCAGCCTGTAGTGCTCGACGAAGCTCAGGAAGGATTCGGAGTAGCTGATGGCCCGGCCGTCGGTCAGGAAAACGACCCGGCCGCCGATATGCGGGGTCATCGTGATAAGATTCCAGCCCATCTCCTGGTAGGCCCAGCCTTCCCGGTCGGGAAGGACGACGAGCGGGACCTTCATCCAGGCACCGGACTTGTCCGGCTCGCGCAGCAAATGGCAGAGGACCTGATGGTTCCCGTTCGGATAGCCGCGGAGGTCGAAGACGACACCCCTTGCCGCGGCCAGCTCCTTTATCCGGGAGTTGATATCCTGCCAGGACGCCCGGGTCAGGTCGACGTAGTAGACGCCGTCCTTGAACGCGTCGATGGGCGGGAGAGCCGGCGGAACGGCCACGGGCGGCTGCGCCGCACGTTCAAAGGCAACTTCGAGGACCTCGCCGCCGCGCTGAAGCTTGGCCGATGATTTCGTGCCGGCCGGCCCGAGGGCGAACTGGTTTGTCGCCTTGAAACGCTTCCACTGGGGCGAGCCGGAGAGAAATTTCTCGGCCTCTTGAATGATGTCCGCGGCCTCTCTGCCGTCGACGGCGAGGACGACATCGCCGCGCTTGAACGACTCGTCCCGGGAGGCGGTGACGACGGCTTTCCCCTCGACCCATTCGACCCGAAATGGAGGTGTCCCGAGCTTTTGCTGGAGGGCGTGGTAGACGCCGCCGTGGCCGTCGTCGAGCCGGGCGACGAGCCAGTTGAGCGTCCGGAGGAATTCTTCCTCCGTCCTGTCGGCGAGGGCGCGTTCGAGGGACTTGGTCAGGACCTCGTCCCAGTCGACCTTGACCACGTCGAAATACGGATAGAAGTGCTGGAAGACGTTCCAGGCGATGACGACATCGCCCAGACGGACGCTCTCTTCGGCGGCGGTTTGAGGAGTGCGCAGGAGGCCGCTGAGGGCGGCGCGGAGTTTTTCGAGCTTGTCGGCATCGGCGCGGGGGATTGTTCCTTGATCGTCGCTTTCAAGAACGAGGGGGATCCGAGCGCAAAGGCCGTGGTCGATTTCTTTGTCGATTAGAGCGTCAGGCGGAGCCTGCTTTTCGAAAAGCGGTTGGGAATAGGGGAAAACTCTCGTCGCCAGGGAGAGAGCGCGCTTCCCATCCTGGACATCGTTTTCCGTGACGCGGGTCTCCATGGCCGGGCTTTCGAGATTCCAGGATTTCAGGGCAACGCTTATGTCCCCCTCCTCGAAGCCGGCGTTCGGAAGAGGGACCTCTTCCTCATGTCCCGCGGTGTCCATGACGGATAGGCGGAAGCCGTCGAACAGGAACTCGCCCTTGCCGGAGGCCAGCGCCCCGAAGAAGATCCGCTGGGCGTCGGAGGCTATGGGACCGCTGATCGTGTATTCCGCCCATTCGGGGGTCAAGATGGGACGGTCGGACATGTTGTCGAAGAAACCGGGGCCGGACTGCCGGTCGACGCGGAGCCAGAGCTGGGCCCGGCTGCTCATATCACGGGTGCGGACCTTGACCCAGGCGCGGAGCCTGACCGTCCTGCCGGCGTACTTCGCGGCCTCGAGTCCCTTTGCCAGGGTGGCATGGCCCGCGATCTCGGAAGGACGGTTGAGACGGATGCTCCGGTAGATGGAGTTCGCGGCTCCGGTGCCGAGTCCCATGTGCTGCCAGGAGACGGATTTGGAGGGGGAGTCGGGGGAGGAAGCAGGGGAGGAGGAAGGCTGGGCGGATGCAGGCGGAGTGGAACCCGACCGCGTTGGAGCCTGCGCCTCTTTGCCTCTGAAATTGAGCACCATCGAGGGGGCGACTGGCCGGAATACCTCTTCGAGGGCGGCCTTAAGGGCAGCGGCGTCCGGGGCGTCCTTGACCTCGGCGGCGGCATGGATGGCCAGGGCGTCCCAGTCGACCTGGGCCGCCTCGTCGCTCGGATGGAAGTACCTGAGGTAACCATAGAGCTTGGCCATAGTCCTGAGGTTCTGGACGGGCGGCGTGGTCCCGTCGCCGGAGCCACGGCCGTCCCCGCCTCCGCACCCCGTGCCGAAGGCCAGGATCGCGAGCAGGAGGACGGCAATATGCGCGTGCCCATTCGCACGCCCAAGCCTGTGCCCGGGCTGAGTTCCTCTCGATCTCACCTTATGGAATTTGTGCTTTTTGCCCCGCCGGGCGGATAATTGCTCGTTTGTCAATTTCGCCTCCTCCCATCGTCGGGGATGATAATTCCCCGCGTCGCCGGCTGTCAAGGCGAGTGGGACGTGAACCCTTTTAATGCCCGCCGACAACCTTGTAGCCCTCGTCTTTCATCTTCCGGGCCCACCTTTTCTCGGCGGCCTTTGAGGAGGCGGCGTCGAAATACCTGGTTTCAGGCGCCAGGTCCAGGCGCAGGCCCAGGCCATACTTGCGGACCGATCGTGAGTAGAGCCGGCCGCGCTTGTTCCTCTTGCCCTTGATGTGCTCCTTAAATCGCGCTTCGGGCGTCTTGGAGGTTTCGCCAACGTACACAAAACCTTTCCCGGGATCCTTGCAGCCTTTCGGATCCATCTCGATCACATAGACCGTCCAGACTCTCGTGTCGCGGTTGACCGTGTATCCTTCGCTCTTGAGACACCGGATGGCCATCCGGCGTTCCCGCCTGGCGTTGTCCGGGAAGAGAAGGGGACCGGAAACGAGATCGTCTCGCAGCCTGACCAGATGCCCCTGCAGCCAGGCCGGGCCATAGCCCATGTTGAACCTTTCATACCTGGTCGCCGGCTCTTCGACCGTGAGGCCCACGTAGAGATTGGGCTTATCGGGGTCGCGGCGCGGGACGACGTCATCGAGCTCGACTACGATAACCCAATTCCTCGGTTGCCTCTGTCTTCTCATCTATTCGGTCCCTTATCAAAGACGTATCATCGGTCCGGAACCTCGTCCATGAGGCCTAAAACATCCGCCAGAGGGAATCCGGCGCTTTTTGGGCCTTAAACCGGGCATACCAGGAACAAAGAAAATAGAGGAGAACAAGGCCGCCCATCCAGAAGAGATACATCCAGCCGAGCGGGACGCCCTTCGGGAAGGCCAGGCCCATGAGAGCGAAAACGTACAAGTGAACGATGTAGAAAAATAGGGCCGTGCGGCCGAACGTCAAAAGGGGCTTTCCCCATCGCCTGAGGGTCTCCTCCCTCCGCGACAGGAACGCCAGGAGAGAAAGATCGATCCCCAGGGTCACCAGCAGGAAGGCCAGGCTCGGCGGATACTTCGTCAGGCTAAGAAAGGCGACCCAGCCGGGACCCGCGGGGGGATGAAAATCACCCACCGGCCAACCGATCAACCGGACGACCGGGAAAAGCACGAGCGCGCCGGCTCCAACAAAAAGGGTCAGACGGAACGCCCCCTTGGGGTCGCGGACCATCTTTCTGCCCAGGGCCATTCCGAGAAGTGCGACACCCAGCCAGGGAATGATGGGATACTTGACCATGCCAACGCCTGTCTGGCCCGGAATGAGGATGGCCCGGAGGAAGGGATGGTAAAGACGGGAGACGCTCTCCGGCCCCGGGGTCAAGAACTGTGTCAAAAGGATGGCCGCGGCTCCGGCGGCCACCAGGATCGGAATGCGCAGGCGCAGGACGCAACCGCAGATGATCATGGAAGTTCCGAGGGCAAAGAGAACCCCCAGATATAAAAAGAAGGGACCCGTATCTCCCGGTGGGGTCTCCCCAGTTGCGATGAGTGCCCAGGCGATATTCTCCGCAAAGAACTGCAATCCGATAAGGATGAGGCCCCGCCGCAGAAAATACCGCCTGATTCGTCCATCCGGCCACCCTAGCCGGTGCCGCGATTCGGCAAGAAAGACCATGCTCAGGCCGAGCAGCAAAAAGAACCCGGGAGCGCAGGGATGGGTGACAAATCTCGTGAGAAAGGCCAGGGAGCTCGAATACTGGGGCAGAGGAATTCCCCACCAGTCGGAGATGTGCACTCTGGCCACAAAGTAGCTGGCGTGGTCCAGGGCCATGAAGATCATGATCAAGCCGCGCAGGGCATCGACGGGAATCAGGCGGGAGGATGAAGGCTGGGAAGGATGGGGAGGCATCTCGGCAATCCCTTTCCTGCCTTATACGCAAAAAGAAACGCCGGGTCAAATGGATGTTCTGGCCTATATCCGGTTCAGGCAGAAAAGCAAGGGCGTCGAGACCCGCCAGATAAGCCCAGAAATCAATATCGATATATCCCCCGATGGGAAAATCTATGGGATTGAGCTGCTGAATGCCAAAGAGCAATTGATAAGAGAGAAAAAGATTTCCTTCACGGATGAATCCACTTTTCTTTTATTGACTAATCTTGGATTAATCAATATTCTTTTTACTGAAGGAATCAAGGGGCCGATCAGCCGTGAAATGCCCAAAATGTCGGGCCGATGTCCTCGGTGACTACCTCGTCGACAAGCATGAGGTCACGAACAGACAATTCAAGACATTCATCGACCAGGGAGGCTACGAAAAAAGGGAGTATTGGACACACTCGTTCAAGAAAGACGGAAGAACGATACCTTGGGAACAGGCTATGGCCGAATTCAGGGACAGGACGGGAAGGCCCGGTCCGGCGACCTGGGAAATGAGCGATTACCCCGACGGCCGGGACGATCATCCTGTCGGAGGGGTTAGCTGGTATGAAGCGGCGGCTTACGCCGAGTTTGTGGGGAAGAGCTTGCCGACCATCTATCATTGGGACTGGGCGGCGGATCCGTGGATGAGCGACCCGCGGAGCACAAACGACATCTTGTCTATGATACCGGGCATAGTGTTCCCAGGAATCCGCTGATCAAAGAATCCCTGGAATGGCTGGATAGATATTTGGGGCCGGTGAAATAAAGGCTCGAAAAAAGCTTGAGGAGGCTGCGTCGAAATACCTGGTTTCAGGTGCCAGGTCCAGGCGCAGGCCCTGGCCATGCTTGCGGACCGATCGTGAGTAGAGCCGGCCGCGCTTGTTCCTCTTGCCCTTGATGTGCTCCTGGAATCGCTCCTCGGGTGCCTGCTTAAAGCCGGATCATCGACCAGGAACGGACGCCGATCTTCAACTCTCCCCTCGTCGGCGATGATAAACCGCCGTGTCGCCGCGTGTCAAGGTGAAGGGGGGCCGAATTTGGGCGCTCAATGATGAGAAAACGGACCGGGAACTTCCGTCCATAGCAAGAGAAGGAATAGTCTTTCCCTATTGTCTTGACAGATGGAGACAATCGGAATAAATTATAATAGACCATTTAATTGGTCTAAAAATAGACCTATAAAGAGTAGGCGAAAATGAGTTATTCAGAGACGATTCCCCTCAGCAAGGCCAAGGCTTCTCTTTCGGAGTTCATCCGGAGGATCAGGGAGGAGCACGAGTCTTTTGCCATTACTCATCGGGGCAAGGTCGAGGGCGTTCTCCTGAGCATCGATGAGTACGAGAGCCTTATCGAAACCCTGGAAATCCTGAGCGACGGGGATCTCATGGCCGGAATCCGTCGGGGACTCAGGGATGAGAAAGCCGGAAAGCTTCATCCTTTCAATGAGGTCTTCCCGGCCAAATGAAAGAATCCTCCTGCACGATTCTCTTTACGAGAGAGGCGAAGAGGAACGTTGACAAGCTGGATCCTGCGATCAGAAAAATTATCAAAAAGGCCATTGAGTCCTTGGCCATCAATCCCGTCAAAGGGAAATCGTTGGCCTATGACCTGGCCGGCCTGCGTTCCCTGAGAACATCCGATTACCGGATCATTTACCGGATAAGAGAAAAAGAGCTCCTCATCATCGTGATTGCCGTCGGCCACCGCAGAGAGAT
>Ga0079037_100002301_pt1 | contig 10424 bp, 10 predicted proteins | sample Mud3Dept4metaG_FD_71479 | JGI IMG/M metagenome (GOLD analysis project Ga0079037, IMG submission 71479) | Freshwater wetland microbial communities from Ohio, USA, analyzing the effect of biotic and abiotic controls - Mud 3 Core 4 Depth 4 metaG | ecosystem: Environmental > Aquatic > Freshwater >... | reverse complement strand
GCAGGCGCCGAACCGAACGTTTTCGTGTTCCTGCACCACCCGCCGCTGCCGATGGACTCGTACTGCCTGGACCAGCTCGGGCTGCTCGATGCGCAGGATTTCTGCGCCACGATCGCCCGCCACCCCCGGGTGCGCGGCGTCTGCTGGGGTCACGCGCACCAGGCGCTGGATATCTACTCCCGCGGTGACGTGCGCTTCATGTGCACGCCGGCGACGGCCATGCAGTTCCGGCCGCGCAATCCGCGGTTCGAGGTCGACGACCGCCCCCCCGGCTATCGCGTCATCGACCTTCGCGCCGACGGATCGATCGCATCCGAAGTCGTCTGGCTCGAGGGATACCGCGACTGACGCCTACCGCAGCATCGCGTGCACGAGCATGTACGAGCTCGCGGCCGCGAGGAGGCAGAACGCGACCGAAGCCACGACGTAGCTCACGGCCGCGACGTGCGCGCCGCGCTGCACGAGCAGCAGCGCCTCGAGCGAAAACGCCGAAAACGTAGTGAACCCGCCGAGCACGCCCACAACGAGCAACACGCGCAGGTCCGTGCGCACGTGCAGCGGACTCGCGGGCTCGAACAGCGCGCCGAGCGCGCCGACGACGAGGCACCCGAGCACGTTCACGGCCAGCGTGCCCCAGGGGAAATGCGTGCCTGCACCCCGGCTCACCAGCGTGGAAACGAACAGGCGGGCAGCGCCGCCCGCGCCGCTGCCCAGTGCGACGTACAAGTAGTAGTGGAGCGGCGTATTGATGGCGGGCTCTCCCGGAGTGCGCAATCCAGGCTCGGCAGCCAGTTCCTGCCGAGGCCTCCGTGTTTGCCGCAGGAGTTTAAGGCCCGGCGCGGGCTGGCGCGAGGGCGCTGCTAAGATACGCCGCACTCGCCGCCCGGCCCGTTGTCCGCCGGGGCGGCACCACACCATGCGGAGTCCGACACCAGTGAGCCTGTTCGAAGAAGCCTGCAAGTACATTCCCGGCGGCGTGAATTCACCCGTGCGCGCGTTCCGCGGCGTGGGCGGCGAGCCGATTTTCTTCGCGCGCGCCAAGGGCTCGCGGGTCTGGTCCGCCGACGGCCGCGAGTTCATCGACTACGTGGGCTCGTGGGGCCCGATGATCCTCGGGCACGCTCACCCCGACGTGATCCGCGCCGTCCAGGAGACGGCAGTGAATGGGCTCTCGTTCGGCGCGCCCACCGAGATCGAGACGACCGTCGCGCGCAAGATCATCGAGCTCGTGCCCTCGATCGAACTGGTCCGCATGTGCAGCTCCGGCACCGAGGCGACCATGAGCGCGATCCGCCTCGCGCGCGGCTTCACGCAGCGGCAGAAGATCGTCAAGTTCGAAGGCTGCTACCACGGCCACTCGGACTCGCTGCTGGTGAAGGCAGGTTCGGGCATGCTCACGCTCGGTGTGCCGACCTCCCCGGGCGTCCCGCCGGAACTGGCGGCGCACACGCTCACGCTGTCGTACAACGACATCGGCCAGGTCCGCGAGCTGTTCGGCCAGCTCGGCCACGAAATCGCCTGCGTGATCGTCGAGCCGGTGGCGGGCAACATGAACTGCATCCCGCCCGCGCCGGGATTCCTCGAAGCGCTGCGCGAGCAATGCACGCGTCACGGCGCCGTGCTGATTTTCGACGAGGTCATGACGGGCTTTCGCGTCGCCAAGGGCGGCGCACAGGCGCTGTACGGCATCAAGCCGGACCTCACGACGCTCGGCAAGATCGTCGGCGGCGGCATGCCGGTCGGCGTCTTCGGCGGGCGCCGCGACATCATGCAGCACATCGCGCCACTCGGCCCCGTCTACCAGGCCGGCACTCTCTCCGGCAACCCGGTCGCAATGGCCGCGGGCCTCGCGACGCTCAACGGCATCGACGTGCCCGGATTCCACGACCGCCTCGCCAGGCTCACGGACAGGCTCGTCCAGGGCATCGCGAACGAGGCCCGCAAGGCGGGCATTCCGCTTGCGACGAATCACGTCTGCGGCATGTTCGGACTGTTCTTCACCTCGGCGCCGGCGGTGACGTCCTATGCCGATGCCATGAAGTGCGACGTCGAGCGTTTCAAGAAATTCTTCCACGGCATGATTGCCGAGGGCGTTTACCTCGCGCCGTCCGCGTTCGAGGCGGGTTTCGTTTCGGCGGCACACACGGAGGCGGACATCGACGCCACCGTCACAGCCGCGGCGCGCGTCTTTGCGCGGCTCTAGGCCTCAGGCGGCGGCCGCACGTGCCGAACGCGGCGCGGGGGCCCGGAGCAGGCAGTCGTACGCATCGAGCAACGCATCGAGCACATGGTCGATGTGGAATTCCTCGAGGTCGACCGTGATCCGCGCGCGTGGCCGCCCATGCGCTCGGCGCAGCGCGCGCACCAGCGCCTCGACGTCACCGGTCGGAATGATTTCGACGGGATAGCGCGCCGCGATGTCGCTCGGGCCGAGCGCATCCGTGGCGATCACGGGGGTACCGGCATCTAGCGCTTCGATGATCACGCGCCCGAACGGCTCGCGTCGTGACGCGGAGACGAACAGGTCGAAGGCCTGGTACCAGTCCTTGGCGTCGTCGCGGTATCCGGTGAAAGCGACGGGCAGCCCGGCTGCAAGCCGGCCGAGCCGCGACCGCTCATGGCCTTCACCCACGATGACCAGCCGCGACTCCGGCAAAGCGGCTCGCTTGAACGCCTCGATGAGCACGTCGAACCCCTTGCCGGGCGCGAGCCGGCCGACCCCTCCCACGAGGAAATCGTCGGGCTGCGCGCCGACAGAACGGCGCAGCGCCGCGCGGCGAATGTCGTCCAGGCGCGGATGCGGCACGAGCGAATTCGGGATCTCGAACACCCTCCCTCGATAGCCGGCACGGGCCAGTGCCCCGACCTGCCAGGGCGATATGCAGCAGAGCGCATCGGCGCGCAGGTAGTGCGGGCCGTTGAGGTCGATGTGCAGGGTCGCGAAGTGCGGGATACCGCGCTCGAGTTGCGCAACGTAACGCGTCCCGCGCCGCAGGTGCGTGTGGATCAGGTCGGGTTGCCAGGATTCGATCGCGGCCCCGAGCTTGGCGCGGGTGCGCCAGAAGGCTGGCAGCTCGAACACCTCGACCTGCGCGGACAGGTGATCGCGGATGCTGGCACCACCCGCGCTGCGGTGGTCGCGCCGCACCGCGATCGCAACGTCATGGCGTTGCGCGAGCGCATTGCAGGCCTCCGCTGCCGCACGCTCGGAACCCGCGAAGCCCCGCGAGAGGATGACTTGCAGGATGCGTCGTCGCTGATCCGTGGGCCTTTCGGTCACGCCCGCACCTCCTTTTGCTCCGCGGCCCGGCGCACCAGGCGCTCGACGGCTTCCGTCGCCGTGTCGACGCCATTGCGCAGCCCGAGCCGCTCGAGCTGCGCGCTCAGCGTCGCGCGCGCCACCTCGTCGTCGAGCAGCGCATTCACGCCGGCCGCGAGCTCGGCCGCCCCCAGGCGCACCGGCCGCACGTAGCCGTGACGCGCACACTGTCGAATGCGCTCCAGCTGGTCGCTGGCGATGGGCGCTGCCAGCAGGGGCACGCGCTGCGCCATCGACTGCAGCAACAGGCTGCCGCCGTTGACAGCGGCCACCGTCGCATCGCGGATCAGTCCCAGCAGCACGCCTTGTGGCAGGCTCGACAGGATCCGCAGCCCCGGGCGCTGATCCGCATCCGTCAGGCTGCCGACCAGCCGGGGACCGAGCACCGCGACCACCGTCACTCCCTTCGCCGCAGCGACCTGCTGAGCGCCCGACAGGTACACCCTCGCCGGGTCGACCGAGGGATCGAAGGTTCCGCCGCCCCCCGGACAGAATACGACGTAGCGGCGCGGCTCGATCCCGAGTTGTTGCTGCATGGCCTGCGTGCCTGGCCCGTCGATCTGTTCGTGCATCACCTCGAGGAAGACCAGGTCCGGTCCGCCGGCGACGCTTAACTTGCAGCGCTCGTACCAGTTCGGCACGCGGCTCAGGAACGCGGGGTGGACGATCCAGTGCTGGTCGAGCGCACGCATGCGGCGCAGCCCGAAGCCCTTGCGCCGCGTGCTCGGTCGCGAGCTCACGTACACGACGGCAGCCCCGGCGGCCCGGGCCGCGCGGAACTGCGCCTGGCGGCCGGCGTTGTCGAAGATGACCACGTCGGGTCGCTCGCTCGCGATGTACTCGACGACGGCCGCAGTCGAGCGCGTCGGCGAGTCGTCGATGCGCAGGCCGGGATACGGCGCTGCTGCGGCATATGGGGCCGACCGGTTCAGGACGAAACGGATGCGGCAAGCGGGCCAGCGTTGCTCGAACCCGCGTGCAATCGCGAGCGACCGGTAGTACTCGCCGGCGCCGCCGGGACCGGACACGGGAACGAACAGGAATCGCGGCGCTTCGGTCTGCATCCGCCCATTCTACCGGGCCCGCACCCGGCTCCGGCCGCTGCCTCAGCGAATCCGCGCAGCGGGCGCCTGCTCGGCCTCGAGCCGGCCGTGCTTGACCAGCCGGGCCTCGATACCTGCACGCGTGCGCTCGTGGGTCGCCACCAGCTGGTCGATGGCAGCGCCGCCGTCGAATGCTGCGAGCAGGCGCTCGTCTTCCTCGTGCGACCAGGGCTTGCCGGCGTTGCGCGGCAGCGCGGTCTGTCGCCGCGCCTGCCTCGTCCTGGCTTCGAGCGAGTCCGCCGCCAGGAAAAGCGCGCGCACGACGTCCGGCGACTGCAGCGGCGTGACGTCGGCGAGCGGGTGGCCCGCCGCAGGGTCGAGCCCTGCGGCCAGCGATTTGAGGATTTCGGCTGCCTTGATGTCGTCCATGATGTTGCGCTCCTTGCGGTTCGTTGGCCGCCGCGAATGCGACGGGCACGAGCATTCGACGCGAGCGCGCGATCGGAGGCGAGCGCAGTTTGCGCGGACTTTGCCCGGATTCCCGCTCAGCTCGACTCAGTCGCTTGCAGCACCCGGCGGCTCGGTCGTGATCTCGAACAGCGGACGCAGGTAGCGCAGCCGCTCGACCGGGTCGTCGATCTCCAGGCACTGTTGCTTGTGTGCCGGCGGCAGCGGCAGGATTTCCGCGAGTCGGCCGGCGACCCAGCCGGCGTCGTCGAGCCTGCGCTCGAGGGACTCATAAGGATCACCGACCTGGCTCAGCACGTAATCGAGCGCCGGCTGCAGGTCGGCGAACTCCTCTGGCAAAGGTGTCGCGATCTCCTCGGGCAGCCATTCGACGTCCGCCATGTTCAGGCCGTCGCGCGCGCGACTGCGGGCATGGATGCGGAAGCGTCGTTCGCCGCGGGCCTCGATGCCGAGCAGGCCATCGGGCTGTCCGGAAAAATCGACGATGCGCGCATACGTGCCGACGTCATAGGTCTCGGCAGGAGCGCTGCCGGACTCCTCGCCTTCCTTGATCAGCACCACGCCGAAACCCGAGTTTTCGCGCAGGCAGCGCCGCACCAGGTCGATGTAGCGCGCCTCGAAAATGCGCAGCGGCAGCGGTCCGCCCGGAAACAGCACCGTGCTGAGCGGAAAAAGCGGGATTTCCTGCAACTGCGTGGGCGCCGTCTCTGGCATGGCTGGATTATGCCGCGTCAGGTCGGTTGCGGCGCGCGCTCGCGCAAGGCCAGCAGCAGCCGCTCGTGCAGACCGCCGAAAGAGCCGTTGCTCATGAGGACGAGGTGGTCGCCGGGCCGGGCCTCGTCGACAAGCGCGGCCACGAGTTGCGGCAGCTCCGTGTGAACCGTCGCGAGCTTGCCGAGGGGATGCATCGTATCGGCGACGTCCCACTTCACCTCGGGCGATTGATAGACGAACACGCGGTCCGCGCCCCTGAGGGACTCGGTGAGCGCCGCCTTGTGCGTGCCGAGTTTCATCGTGTTTGACCGCGGCTCGAGCACCGCGATGACACGCCCGTTGCGCGCCTTGCGCCGGACCCCCGCCAGGGTCGTCGTGATCGCCGTCGGGTGATGCGCGAAGTCGTCGTACACGACGATGTCGTCGACGACGCCACGCACTTCGAGGCGACGCTTCACGCCACCGAACACGCGCAACGCTTCGAGCGCAGCCTGCTCGTCGACGCCCGCATGACACGCGGCGGCCAGCGCGGCGACCGCGTTCGCTGCGTTGTGCCGGCCTAGCTGTTCCCAGTCGACACGCCCGAGGCAGCGCTCACCGCGCCAGACCTCGAAGCTGGCGAAATCGCCCTCGCCACCGGCCGCGGCGAAGCGCCAGTCGACCCCCATCCCCGTGCCGAAGCGCTCCACCGGCGTCCAGCAACCGAGACGCAGGGCTTCGTCGAGGTTCGGCTCCTCGGCATTCACGACCAGGCGGCCGTTGCCGGGCACGGTGCGCAGCAGGAGGTGAAACTGCTTCTGGATCGAGGCCACGTCCGGATAGATGTCGGCGTGGTCGTGCTCGAGGTTGTTCAGGATCGCGGTGCGTGGCCGGTAATGGACGAACTTCGCGCGCTTGTCGAAAAACGCCGTGTCGTACTCGTCCGCCTCGATCACGAAATGCCGGCCCGCTCCCAGTCGCGCGCTCACGCCGAAATCGAGCGGCACGCCGCCGATCAGGAAACCGGGCGCCAGCCCTGCGTGCTCGAGGATCCACGCGAGCAGGCTGCTCGTCGTGGTCTTGCCGTGCGTGCCGGCGACGCCGAGCACCCAGCGGTCGTTCTGCTGCAGCACGTTGCGCGCCAGCCACTCGGGCCCGGATTCGTAGGGCCGGCCACTGTCGAGCAATGCCTCGACGAGGGGGTTGCCGCGGCTCATGACGTTGCCGACGACGAAGACGTCGGGATTGAGCTTGAGCTGGTCGGGCTCGTAGCCCTCGATCACGTCGATGCCAAGCGCCGCGAGCTGCGTGCTCATCGGCGGATAGACGTTGCGGTCGGAGCCGGTCACGCGGTGGCCGGCGGCTCGGGCAATCGCCGCGATGCCGCCCATGAACGTGCCGCAGACGCCCAGGATGTGCAGGTGCAAGGTCAGCTCCCTCCGCCGCCCGCGAGGCCGAGCAGCAGGTTGATCAGCATGAAATATGTCAGTGAAATCGCGACGCCCGTGAACATGTTCGTCTCCGTCGCAAGCTTCAGGATGCGGCCGGTGACCAGGGCGAACACGACGACGAGACCGAGTGCGGCGAAGCCCGCTGGCGTGGAACCGGGCGCGACATCGAGCACGTCAAGCAGCCACTGCAGCGGCAGGAACAGCACGAGCCCCAGGATGGCGCCCGTCCCGAGCACCGCGGTTGCGGTCTGCAGGAAACGCTCCTGCCGCCGGAACAGCCGCAGCAGCAGCCATGTGCCCGCCGTCAGCAGGATCGGATCGAGCACGACGAAGACGGCCCAGACGGCGGCAGGCTCTTCGAGCAGCGCAAGCTGTACGATCGACACCGCCACGTACGCGGCAGCCGCGAGCGCCAGCAGCACGGGCGACGCAGGAAGGTCCTGCGGGCCGCGGCGCCAGAGTACGATGTCGACGAAAACCTTCAGGAATTGCAGCACGATGCGAGGCGGCGGCCTGAGGAATGGCGATTCTACACGCAGGTTACCGATTCGATGCGCGAAGCGAAGCTGATCAACGATCCCGCAGGACTGGAGGCCGCGCTCTTCCGCCTGCACGGTGCTGACCGGCTCGCGCTCGACACGGAATTCATGCGCGAGCGCACCTACCATCCGCAGCTCTGCCTGGTGCAGATCGCCACGGAGACGGATTGCTGCCTGATCGACCCGCTGGCGGGCCTCGACCTGGCCCCGCTCTACGAGCTGCTCAACGACCGCGGCAGGCTGAAGATCCTGCACGCGGCGCGCCAGGACATCGAAGTCCTCCTGCTGGCAGGCGGAACGGTGCCCGGCCCGCTGTTCGACACGCAGCTCGCTGCGGCATTGCTAGGCTTCCCCGCACAGATGGGATACGCGGACCTGGTCGCGCAGCAGCTCGGGCATTCGATCGACAAGGGACAGACCCGCACGGACTGGTCGCGCAGGCCGCTGACGGCGGCGCAGCTCGCCTATGCCGCGGACGACGTGCGTCACCTGCTGACGCTGCACACCGAGCTGCAATCGGTACTCAGCGCGAAGGACAGGTCGTCATGGATGGATGAAGAAACAGCCGTTTACGAGAACCCGGCGCTTTACCGCACCGACCCGGCCGATGCGTGGCGGCGGCTCAAGGGATTGAACCGGTTGCGACCGCAGGAGCAAGCGGCCGCGCGCGCTCTTGCGGAATGGCGCGAACGCCGGGCGATCGAATCCGACAAGCCCCGCAGCTGGATCCTTGCAGATGAAACGCTGTACGCAGTGGCGACCCTCGCGCCGGAGTCCATCGAAGCGCTGCAGTCGATCCCGTCCCTGCCGCCCAGCATCGTGCGCAAACGCGGACATGAGTTGCTCGAGCTGCTGCAGGCAGCGCGATCCTCCACTGTGCCGGCCATTTCGCCGCCGCGCCGCCCCACGACCGAGGAGACCGCGCTCGCCGGCACGTTGATGCAAATCGTGCGTGAAATCGCGGCCGAAACGGGCGTCGGGCCGGAAGTGCTCGCGACCCGGCGCGATGTCGAGGCGCTGGCTTTCAGCTCGAGCGCGCTGGACTCGAGCCCGCTGCTGCGGGGATGGCGAGGCGCAGTCGTCGGCGAGCGACTGAAGGCCGTGCTGGCCCCCAAATGACGCTCTCCGCCGCGGGAGAGCGGGACGGTCAGCCGCCGGCGACCTTCAGGAACTCGGCGTACACGCGGTCAACCGGCTGGTCGGCATTCACCGTCTTGAGCAGCCCGCGCGACTTGTAGTGCTCGATCAGCGGGCTCGTCTGCGCGTTGTAGACCTTGAGCCGGTTGGCGATGACGTCTTCCTTGTCGTCGTCGCGCTGCTTGAGCACCGGCGCGTCGGCCCCGTGTTCCGCGTTGTCGCAGCGGTCGCCTTTATGGGACGGCGACGAATAGACGTTGAAAACCTTGCCGCACGCCGGGCAGGTCCGGCGGCCGGTGAGGCGCATGAACAGTGCCTTCTCGTCGACGTTCATGAGCACCACCGAGTCGAGCGGCTGGCCGAGTTCGGCGAGCAGCTTGTCGAGCGCCCCTGCCTGCGCGACGTTGCGCGGATACCCGTCCAGGATGAACCCCGCCTGCGCGTCGGGGCGGCCTAGCCGCTCGCGGATCAGGCCGAGCACGATGTCGTCGGTGACCAGTTCACCGGCATCCATGGCCGCCTTCGCCCGCTTGCCGAGGTCGGTGCCGCGCGCGACCGCGTCGCGCAGCAGGTCGCCGGACGAGACCTGCGGGATGCCCTTCTGGTCGCGCAGTCGCTGTGCTTGCGTGCCCTTGCCTGAGCCGGGAGCGCCGAGTAGTACGAGTCTCATTTTCTGGTTGTCGTCCGCAGGCGTGTCGGTAGCGGGCCACCCTACCGAAAATGCCGGGTTGCGGCCAGAGGCAGGTTCCGCACGCACAGCATCACGCGGGTTACGCAAGGTGGCAAAAAGATGGAATCACGCCCGCCAGGACGGGTATCCTTCACGCCTGCCGACGACACGTAAGTCCAAGATAGTACGTCACTTTTTACTGGAGTCGCGATGAAGAAGCCGAGCGTGAAGCGCAATGCCTTCTATGCCCAGTCCGGCGGCGTCACAGCCGTCATCAACGCATCCGCCTGCGGCGTCATCGAGACGGCGCGCAAGCATTCGCGACACATCGGCAAGGTCTACGCCGGCCGCAACGGCATCCTCGGGGCGCTCACCGAGGACCTGATCGACACCAGCAAGGAAAGCGCCGCGGATATTCGCGCTCTGCGCCACACGCCAGCGGGCGCCTTCGGCTCCGCGCGCTACAAGCTCAAGAAGTTCGAGGACAACCCCGCGCAGTACGAGCGGCTGATCGAAGTCTTCAAGGCGCATGACATCGGCTACTTCTTCTACAACGGCGGCGGCGACTCGGCCGACACCTGCCTGAAGGTATCGATGCTCGCCGAGAAGATGGGTTATCCGGTGCAGGCCATCCACGTGCCGAAGACCGTCGACAACGACCTGCCCATCACCGACTGCTGCCCGGGCTTCGGCTCCGTCGCCAAGTACGTCGCCGTCTCGATCCGCGAGGCCGGCTTCGACGTGGCCTCGATGGCGCGCACGTCGACCAAGGTCTTCGTCATGGAAGTGATGGGGCGCCATGCAGGCTGGATCGCTGCGGCGGGTGGCATCGCGGCGCAGAAGGCCGGCGACGCGCCCCACATCATCCTGTTCCCGGAGATCGCGTTCGACCGGACGAAGTTCCTCGCCAAGGTACGGGAAACCGTGCGGAAGTACGGCTACTGCGTGATCGTGGTCTCCGAAGGTGCCCAGTACGCGGACGGCACCTTCCTGGCCGATGCGGGCGGGAAGGATGCTTTCGGGCACACCCAGCTCGGCGGCGTGGCGCCGACCATCGCCAACATGATCAAGGACGAACTCGGCTACAAGTATCACTGGGCGCTG
>Ga0079037_100002300_pt1 | contig 10424 bp, 8 predicted proteins | sample Mud3Dept4metaG_FD_71479 | JGI IMG/M metagenome (GOLD analysis project Ga0079037, IMG submission 71479) | Freshwater wetland microbial communities from Ohio, USA, analyzing the effect of biotic and abiotic controls - Mud 3 Core 4 Depth 4 metaG | ecosystem: Environmental > Aquatic > Freshwater >... | reverse complement strand
TGAAATGGAGATCAGAATCTTAGGTCCGGGTTGCCCGCGCTGCCATGAAGTCGAGAAAAGGACGATCAATGTTCTGGCTGAGCTCAACCTGGGAGCCGATGTGCAGAAAGTCTCGGACATCAAGAAAATCATGGAGTACAGCATCCTCGGGACACCCGGCCTGGTGATCAACGGAAAGGTGAAGTGCTCGGGCCGGATTCCTTCCCGGGAGGAAATCAAGGGCTGGATCCAGGAAGCGCTGTAATTGGGGGAGGATGCGATGAGCCTGGATCCCCATGACGTCCTGAAAAAGAGCAAAACCTTTGCCGTCGTCGGCGCGACGCGGAACACGGACAAGTACGGCTACCAGATTTTCCGGGTCCTGAACGACTACGGCTACACGGCCTATGCGGTCAACCCGAATTATGATTCCATCGAAGAAACCCGGTGCTTTCCGACCCTGTCCGAGCTCCCGGAAAAACCGGATGTGGTGGTGACTGTTGTCCCGCCCGGCGTCACGGAAAAGATCATCGACGAAGCGCACCGGCTGGGCATTCCCACGGTCTGGATGCCGCCGGGGTCCGGGTCGGCGGCCGCCGTCCGGAAATGCGAGGATTGCCGGCTGGACCATGTGGATGAGGCCTGCGTGATCTTCGCCGTGAAATCATTCGCTTCAATTAAGGCTCGATGAGAGATATGGACCAAAATAAAAAAGAAGCTGAGAGCGGAAGTGAGATTAACGTTGTCTAAAACCATAAGAATGAAAAATGTCTTAGCCGTGACCCTGCTGATCATCGTCAGTTCCTTAGAGAGCGTCGCGAATTGGCGCGCGGAACAGTCCAATCCTCCTATCTGGGCGGTCAAGGGTGAAGTCCTGGTGACAAACCGTTTAGACGTCGACTTTTCCAAGTACATGGTGACGTTCATAGAGCTTGGGGCCGACCGCTGCATCCCCTGCAAAAAGATGCAGCCGATCATGAAAGAGATCGCCGCGGCCTTCCCCGACAGGGTCCAGGTCGTTTTCTACGATGTCTGGAAGGATCCCACGCCGGCAGAGAAGTACGGCATCCAACTCATCCCGACCCAGGTCTTCGTGGATCAAAACGGGAAAGAGATCGCCCGCCACGTCGGGCTCTATCCCAAGGAGGAAATCATCGAGCTCTTGAAGAAGCACGGAGTCCATTGAGCGCAGGGTCATGGAAAGCCTTTTCGGGGACATCCAGCAACTCCTCCAGCACAGCCCCTGGCTGGCGGTCGTCGCTGTCTTCGCGGGAGGTGTCACGACGGCCCTCAATCCCTGCGTCCTGGCCATGATCCCGCTCCTGGTGAGCGTTGTCGCGGGGAATAAAGAGACCACGACGGTCCAGCGCTCCCTCGTATTCTCGCTCTTTTTTGTTCTGGGCCTGGCCATCACCTTCACGGTCCTCGGGCTCATCTCCGCGCTCATGGGGCGGATGTTCGGGAACGTCGGCCAATTCTGGAAATATATCGTGGCCGGGGTCTGTCTCTTCATGGGGCTCCATCTGCTCGGGCTTCTCAAATGGAACTTCCCCGTGCCTGCCGGTATAAGGGTTAAGAAGCGGGGGTATATCGGAGCCTTCCTGCTGGGCCTGCTCTTCGGCGTCGTCTCGACGCCTTGCGCCGTGCCCATCCTGGCCGTGCTCCTGGCCTTCGTGGCCGAGAAAGGGAACGTCCTTTACGGGGGCTTTTTGCTGTTCGTCTATGCGCTGGGGCATTCAGCTCTTGTCCTTGTCGCCGGGACGTCGGTCGGTGCGGCCAAGGCACTCATCGAATCGAAGGGTCTGCGTGCGGCCCACCGTGTGCTGCAGAAGTTCGCGGGTGTCCTGATCATTGGCATCGGACTCTATTTTATGTTCGGGAGGTAACGGCGATGCCTGGCCTTATCCCCGTCAAGCCTTTGAAAGGGGACGAAGAAGACATCCGATCCCGGTTCGGACAAAGGCGGGGACCCCTCTGCGAGAAAATCAAAACCCGGCGCGGATAGGCTGAAAAGAAAGGAGAGACTGTATGACGCCCGGAAACCCAAGGCTTAAGTTCCTGGATCGATACCTGACCGTCTGGATCTTCCTGGCCATGGCCATCGGCGTCGGCCTCGGCTATCTCGTCCCGGCTGTCGTCGGGTTCATCAACCGCTTCCAGTCGGGGACGATGAACATTCCCATCGCCCTAGGCCTCATCCTGATGATGTACCCGCCGCTCGCGAAAGTGAAGTACGAAGAACTCGGCGACGTCTTCAAGAACGTCAAGATCCTCTCGCTGTCGCTCGTCCAGAACTGGGTCATCGGCCCGCTCCTGATGTTCGCCCTGGCGGTCATCTTCCTGCGGGACAAGCCCGAATACATGTACGGCCTGATCCTGATCGGCCTGGCCCGCTGCATCGCCATGGTCATCGTCTGGAACGATTTGGCCCAAGGGGACAGGGAATACGCGGCCGGACTGGTCGCCTTCAATTCGATCTTTCAGGTGCTGTTCTTCTCGGTTTATGCCTATGTCTTCATCACCGTCTTCCCGACCTGGCTCGGGCTCAAGGGGACGGCCGTCAACGTCACCATGCGCCAGATCGCCGAGAGCGTCTTCATCTATCTGGGGATCCCTTTTATCGCCGGTGTCGTGACCCGCTTCAGCCTGCTCAAGCTCAAGGGCCGGACCTGGTACGACACGAAATTCATCCCCCGCATCAGCCCGGTCACGCTCATCGCGCTCCTTTTCACCATTATCGTCATGTTCTCGCTCAAGGGCGAGTTCATCGTCAAGATCCCGCTCGACGTTTTGCGAATCGCCGTCCCTCTGCTCATTTATTTTGTCGTCATGTTCCTTGTTTCGTTCTTTCTCAGCCGCCAGGCCGGAGCGGATTACCCCAAGGCGGCGACGCTGTCGTTCACCGCGGCGAGCAACAATTTCGAGCTGGCCATCGCCGTGGCCGTGGCCGTCTTCGGCATCAACTCGGGCGAGGCCTTCGCCGCCGTCATCGGCCCCCTCGTCGAGGTGCCGGTGATGATCGGCCTGGTGAATGTCGCCCTGAAATTCAGGAGAAGATTTTTTGAGTCTCAGGGCATGGTTTCGAGAAGAAAAAAAGGGAATCGCTTATTTTCAAGAATTGGCAGGGCCCGAAATTCGGGGAAGGGTTCGGGGGGATGACGACGGACTGAGAGAAGTATGATTGGGAGTGACCGCTCATGGGTACCAGTGAAAAAGGCGAAGCTTTTACGGGCTATTTTCCGGGGAATGATAAAAGCAGAGAGCTGAAATCCGATCTCCAAGTGAAAGTGAGAAACGATGGCAGCCTGATGCTGCCTCCTGAGATCGCCGAACAATTGGGGCTGGTCGCTGGAGCCAAAGTTGAAATCAGCCCGGAGCATGATCGCCTTATCGTCCATCCCAATATTCACAGTCTGGCCCGGGTCTATATCGAACCCACCTCGGTCTGCAATCTGACATGTCAAACCTGCGTAAGAAATACATGGACAGAGCCGTTGGGTTCCATGAGCCTGGAGACCTTTAGCCGGTTGGTTGAACAGCTGAAAAAATTTCCCCATCTTCAATCTGTCATGTTCGGTGGATTTGGAGAGCCGACGGCTCATGGCGAAATACTGTCCATGATCCGAAGCGCCAAATTGCTCGGCGCCAAAGTCGAGATGGTAACCAACGGCACCTTGTTGGATGAAAAAATGATCCAGGGTCTTTTTGAGGGTCGTCTGGACACGCTCTGGATTTCTTTTGACGGGGCGGATGTCGCAAGCTTTGAGGATATTCGCAAAGGGGCCGGTTTTCGTCAGGTTATGGGAGGCCTGGAAGTCCTGCAAAAACTCAATCAAAAAAGTCGTCACAAAATTGACCTTGGCATTGCCTTTGTCGTGATGAGAAAAAACATCCAAGATTTAAAAAATCTGGATCGGCTGATTTGGGCGACCGGAGCCAGAAAGGTCTCTGTCAGCAATGTGCTTCCTTACGCTGAAGAAATGGAAAGCCAAATGGTCTGCAGTCATGCGCTGACACTTGAGACGCTCGCGCATGTCGAGGGAAGGGTGGACGTAAGCTTGCCCCGGCTTGATGTGACCGAGGCCACACGGGATGCGTTCTTAGGTCTCTTCCGAGGCTATTACAATTTGTCCATCATGGGCAATAAAATCAGCACGGAGACCCAACACTGCCGCTTTATTAAGGACCGGTGCACGTTTATCCGATGGGACGGCAAAGTCAGTCCTTGTATGGGATTGCTGCATTCCCACACGGCTTTTCTTTACGGCCTCCCGCGGACTGTTGATTCCTACGTCCTCGGAGATGTCGATTCGGGAAATCTATTGGAAATCTGGAATTCCACGGAATATACAGAGTTCAGGGAGAAAGTCCACGCTTTCGAATTTTCTCCGTGTCATCTTTGCGGAGGCTGTGAATATGCCGAAAAAAACAGGGAAGATTGTTTCGGCAACACCTTTCCCGCCTGCGGGGGGTGCCTCTGGGCCCAGGGAATCATTCAGTGCCCTTGACGGGAACGGCCTATCGCGGCGAGTCGTTCGTCCTGCCTTTGCGTGTCCCGGCCCAACCTCCTTTGACTCGGATGCCCCGGCCGACGGGGCTTTGAGGCCGGACGAGTATCCCCGCAGGCTTGATATCGGGGACCGGTTCTGGCTACCATAGATGACTCAGGACAACACAGGACCATGAGGGCCCAGACGCAGATGACGCCGCCCCAGCGGGAATTCGTCAAGATCGTCCTCCTGGCCGGGCTGCTTGTGCTCTTCCTCGGCATCATTTCCAGAAGCCGTTGGCCGAAAGAGAGCGAATTCTTGCCCGAGCTTTTTCAGGAACCGGTCCAATCGCCGGGAGACGTCCCCGAGCCCTTTGATGCCGCCCAGAAAGGGTACTCCTACACTGTCTATCCCCAGTTCGACTATGAACTCTGGGGGATGGTCGTCTCCTCGCATTATGCGGGATCCTTCCTTGATTACGCACACGAGATGTGGAAGGACTATCTCAACATCAAGGACCTCTGTGTGATCTGGGGAAAAAACCTGGAGACCGGCGCCTTCCGGGAGATCAAGTTTTGGAGCCGGGATTTCACCTGCTATTATTCCTGGTCCGGTCCGGAGACGGCCCGGCAGTTCTCCCAGTCCCATATCTCGAACAATCACCTCATCACCGAGGACGCCCGGCTGCGTAAGCTCATCAAGAGCGTCAAGCGGGGCGATCAGGTCCACCTGCGGGGCTGGCTGGCCAAGTACGGGCATAAGGGTTCAAAAGCGGTGCGGGGGACGAGCACGACCCGCAAGGACACCGGGGGTCAGGCCTGTGAGACGGTCTATGTAACCGGGTTCGAGGTCCTCAAGCGGGCGAACCCGGGCTGGCGGGCGGTTCTCCCGGCATCCCTGGCGGTCATCGGAAGCTGTATCCTTCTTTTATTCCTGTTCTAATCATCTTAAACGCGGCTATTCTCCGGTTCCGGGCGTGAGCGAAGACCGGAAATCTCCGGGGCCGGAAGTGTGCTATAATTTCCGGATGATCATCGAGGGGAGACCATGAAAAAGAGAGACCGAATCCTGCGGCAGGTTCTTTGGGCTCGCCTGGCTTTATTTTTTCTTTTTCCTTCCCTTTCTTCCGCCCAAGAGGGGTTCATCCCGGCCTTTCCGATCGAGCACGATGACCTCACGCTGGCTCGGCCGGCCCAGCCGAACACCTATTTCGACAAGGCGGGGCGCCGGTTCGCCATCCTCGGCCTGGAGAGCGGAACCTTGGAAGCCTGGGCCTATCCTCTCAAGCTTGTCCGAAACTTCGAATTTTCTTTCCAGCTTCCAAACAGCTCGCGGCCGATCCCGGGAAGAGAAATCGTTCGCTGGATTGAGGTGACGCCGGCCGCAACAACTCTGACCTTTGCACACCAGTCCTTCACGGTGAAGGCGACCTATGTGACTGCCATCGATGAACCCGGAGCCGTCATATTGCTCGATGTGGAGGCGACCGAGCCGCTGACGATCCTGGCCGGTTTCCTGCCGGTTCTCCAGCCGATGTGGCCGGGGGGAATCGGCGGACAGCATGCTTATTGGGACGGCGAGCTCAAGGCCTATCTCATCTCCGAGCCGACCCGGAAAAACCACGGCTTCGTCGGCTCTCCGGCGGCTCGCGGCATTTCCACCACCCCGGCTCACATGCTCTCCGACTCTCCGAGCGAATTCACCATTGTCCTCGATGACCCCCGGGCGGTCGAAGGCAAGCTCATCCCGGTGGTTCTGGCCGGCGGCAAGGGAGATCGTGAAGGTCTCCGAAAAGCCTATGAAAATCTGGCCGCCGACCCCGGGGCCGTCTATCACTCCGCCGCTGACCATTATCGGAAACTCCGGCAAGGCACGCTCCGCGTGCGCGTTCCGCTGCCCAAGCTCGGCCAGGCATTGGAGTGGGCCAAGATTTCCTACGACAACCTCCGGGTCCATAATCCCGATCTCGGCCGGGGCCTGGTGGCGGGTCTCGGCCTTTCGGGAACCAGCGGTCGGCCCGGTTTTGGCTGGTTTTTCGGCACGGACGCCTATCTCAATTCGCTCAGTCTGCTGAGCCTCGGTGATTTTGAGGCCGCCAAGGAGGCGCTGGCTTTCACCCAAAAATGGCAGCGGCCCGACGGGAAGATGGCCCACGAGCTCAGTCAGGCGGCCGGAACCATCGATTGGTTCAGGGATTATCCCTACGGCTACATCCACGGCGACACGACGCCTTTTTATATCGCGGCCATGGACGAGTACCTTGCGATGAGCGGTGACCTCGACTTCATCCGGCAGAGCTGGCCGTCCCTCGTGAGGGCGTTTGACTGGTGTCGGACGACGGACGCCGACGGCGACGGCCTGATGGACAACTCCAAGGCCGGGCTCGGCGCTCTTGAGTTTGGCTCCCTCACCGGCATCCAGACGGATATCTACCTGGCCGCGGTCTGGATTCGCGCCGCTTACGCCATGGAAAGAATGGCCCGGGCCATGGGTGAAAAGAAGCCGGCTGCCGACGCCGCAGCCGCTCAAAAAACGGCGCTGGCCGCCTTCGAAGCCGGGTTCTGGGACGCGGAGAAGGGTCAATATTCTTATGCCTTTAACGCGGACGGCGAGCAGGTTAAGGAACTCACGCCCTGGTGCGCCGTCCCCCTGATGTGGGGAATCGGCCGTCCGGAACGGTCCGCCTGGACCCTGGAGAAGATGAGCTCGGCCGACTTGGCGACCGAGTGGGGGCTCCGGATCCTGACGCGCCGCAGTCCGCTCTACGAGCCTCTCAACTATAACTATGGGGCCGTCTGGCCATTCCTGACCGGATACGCCGCCGCCGCTCTTTTTGAACACGGCCAGGCGGTTCAAGGGTACGGGCTCGTCCTGGCCAACGCCAAACATCTCTATGACAACGCCTTGGGCTGTGCTACGGAGCTTTTTTCCGGCGGCTTGTATGCCTGGCCGCAGGAGGCCGCCGCCCATCAGGGTTTTTCAACGGGCGGCTTTGTCCGGCCCTTTGTCAGGGGGTTGCTGGGACTCGGAGGTAACGCGTCGGGGAAGGAGCTCGTCTTCAAGCCCGCCCTGCCCGCCGACTGGCCGGAAGTGATGATCGAGAGTTTTCGGCTCGGTCCCGAGACCTTCGATTTGCGCTTCAAGCGGGAAGATACCAAGGTCTTGCTCGAGGTCCTATCCCGGCCGGGGAACGGGTTCCAATTCTCTTACAGCCCCGCCTTTGGTCCGGGGACGCGCGTCGCGCGGGCCCTGGTCAACGGCGCGTTGACGGAGCCGGCGCCGCGTCCGGATCTCCCGGTTTTCCGGCAGACCGAACAATGCGTTTTTCCTCCCTTCCATCTGGGCGGGCGCGATATCGTCGAAATTGAATTGGAGCCCACGGTCGAGATCCTTCCCCCGCTGTCAGAATGCCAGGTCGGGGATTTCGATAAAGGGTTGAAAATAATAACGTTAAATCTCTCCGGGAAAGACCTGAAGGCTCTTGTCGAGGGGTTGGCCGGCTTGAGCTATTCACTTCGGATCACCCATGGAGAGCTCGTCCAGGATGTGGTGGGAGCATCCGTCCTTGGCAACCGGGTCACGATCAAGTTCCCCGCGGGGAGCGAGCACGAATTCGTGCGGCGCGAAATTATCCTGAAGCTGAAATAAGCGGATTATTATTCCCGGCGCTGCTCGAAGTCCTAAAGGCGTTGAGGATTGACTTCCTCACCCAGACCCTTCGCCTTTTATCGTAAAGAACCCACTCGCCGGTTAAAGACGCTCTGTGAAGCGGATTTATAAAAATTCCCGGTTCCGCTAATATATACCGCTGAGAGATGGACAAAAAAGCGCAGCTCTCCGCCTCGATCGTGGCCGGTTTGGCCGCGTTCCTGGCCCCCTTCATGGGCGCATCGGTCAACATCGCCCTGCCCTCGATCGGCCGGGAGTTCAAAGCCGACGCCGTGATGCTGGGCTGGGTGGCTATGGCCTATATCCTGGCCTCCGCCGTCTTCCTCGTTCCCTTCGGCAAGCTCGCAGACATCCACGGCCGGAAAAAGATATTCCTGACAGGGATCACCGTCTACACGGCCGCGTCGCTGCTGTGCGCGCTGGCCGATTCGATAGGGGCTTTGATCGGGTTCCGAGTCCTGCAGGGGATCGGCGCCGCCCTGATCTTCGGGACGAGCCTCGCCATCCTGACTTCGGTCTTTCCGCCCGGCCGGAGAGGAAAAGCTTTGGGCATCAATGTCGCCTCGACCTATCTCGGCCTGTCATTGGGTCCGGTCCTGGGGGGGGTGCTGACCCAGGAGTTCGGCTGGCGGAGCATCTTCTTCATCAACCTGCCTCTGGGGATCATCATCATCGCCTTTGTTTTGGCCATGCTCAAGGGAGAATGGGCCGAGGCCAGGGGCGAGCGGTTTGACCTTTTCGGGGCGGCTTTCTACGGCCTCACCCTGATCGGGATCATGCTCGGATTTTCGCGCCTTCCGCAGAGGAGCGGATTTCTCCTCTTCATTGTCGGCATCGTACTGGCCGGAGGGTTCATCCTCCGGGAGTCGAAAGCCGCAAGCCCTCTCCTCAAGATCGACCTTTTCCGGGCGAACAGGGTTTTCGCTTTTTCGAACCTCGCCGCGCTGATCAATTACAGCGCCACCTTCGCCGTCGGCTTTTTCGTCAGTCTCTATCTTCAATATCTGAAGGGTATGAGCCCGCGAAATGCCGGCTTGATCCTCATCGCCCAGCCGGTCATGATGACGATCTTCTCGCCTTTCGCCGGCCGCTTCTCGGACAAGGTCGAGCCTCGTATTGTCGCCTCCGTCGGGATGGCCGTATCCAGTCTTGGGCTTCTGCTTCTGGCTTTCCTTCGGGCTGATACCAGGCTCGCCCTTATCATCGCCAGCCTGGCTGTGCTCGGGTTCGGTTTCGCTCTGTTCTCCTCTCCGAACACGAATGCCGTGATGGGTTCGGTGGAGAAGAGATTCTACGGGGTGGCTTCGGCTACCCTGGGCACCATGCGCCTTGTCGGGGGGGCCCTCAGCATGGGTATCGCCATGCTCATATTCGGCGCGCTGGTCGGCCACGTCCAGATCTCGACGGCCAATCAGGGGAGTTTTCTCCAGGCGGTGAGGACCGGGTTTATCATCTTCGCCGCGCTCTGCTTCGCCGGCGTCTTCGCTTCCCTTGCCCGCGGCAACCGGAAGTGAGCCTTCCAGGACTAACCCCAATACTTGGAACCGGTAGGTTTCGTTTTACCCAGGAGAGCTCAGCTGGGTTTTCGTTTTGTTTTCTAAATCGCTCAAGCCGTTTACTAACAAAGGGCGCCTACCTTAAACCCAAAGGGGGCAATGTGATGCCCAGTCGCCGGGCATCGTCCTCCATGATGCTCATCAGTGCTTGGAGCGAATCGTCCGGCAGCGGTTCCACTATGTGGGAACTCATGACTCTCTCGACTTCCCCGCACGCCCGATCCCAGGCGCTCTTTTTCCCCTGGCTCATCCAGGCATCATAGGTATCGCGGTCAATCACCGAACCCGCCTGATACAGTTCCTCACGAAACCACCGCAGCGTCTCCTTCGAGGTCAAAAAGTGGGACCCGGCGTAGATATCTCCGTACAGATCGCCGCCCAATCGATCTCCCCGGGCTTCGATCCCCCTGACCATTCGGAGAGCCATGCCGCAGATCTCGTTATCCAGGACGAGTTTTTCCAGACTCTGACAGCTCTCAAAATTCAGCATCCCCGGACCGGAGATGGCGTTCGCACCCGCCAGAGCCGCAACGAGCGCTCCCATTCCTGTCTCCAAACCCGCCTGTCCGTCGACGGTTTTGGCGTCGGAGAGCCCCAAGTAGGAATGAGTGGGCAGGCCCAGGTATTTTCCGATCTGGACGTGAGCCGCATTGATCATCATCGTCTCCACGGCTCCCATGGGCGTCGTTCCCTTCCGCATATCAAAGGCCGCGGGAGACCCGCCAAAAAT
>Ga0079037_100002298_pt1 | contig 10426 bp, 5 predicted proteins | sample Mud3Dept4metaG_FD_71479 | JGI IMG/M metagenome (GOLD analysis project Ga0079037, IMG submission 71479) | Freshwater wetland microbial communities from Ohio, USA, analyzing the effect of biotic and abiotic controls - Mud 3 Core 4 Depth 4 metaG | ecosystem: Environmental > Aquatic > Freshwater >... | reverse complement strand
CGGGTAATAGCATATTGTCCCTTGGAATGACCAGCCATTCCGATGTGGTTTGTATTTATACTATACTTCTCTGCATTAGCATTTATGTATCGCATTGCTGATGAATAACAGGAAAATCCGTTCCATTGGTCGAGCGTGAATTTTCTATAATGAAAATAATGTTGCACACAGGGATTAAAGCAGTGGCCCATTACTATATAAACATAGCCTCGTGTTGTGAATCCTGCAAAGTGAGGTAGATACGAAATGGGTTCACCATTCGGATTTCTTGGTGCAAGCCAGGCAGAAAAAATGATCGCAGGGATTTTTTTCCTGGCCCGAGAAGGATAGACTATATCCATTTTCACTGTAAAATCAAACGGATTTCCTTTCCTGTCAACCATCTCCCCGGGTAATGAAACAGGCTTTAATCCAGGCAGTTTAGGCACAATATCTTCATTATAGGAATTCATTATGTACTCCATTGTGCCATAAGCTGCATGCTTATCGAGTTCCCAGTAAACAAGATCTGTAGCTACCCGGTATCCCTCAGGAAGGAAAAAACATCTGTATTCTTTTGGCTTAAGATTGAGGCCTTTCAAAAAGGATTCGGTCCTGAAACCGTAAATAGTTCTGAATATTTCATATAAATCCTGATCAAACCTGGGTGAAACGGCAAGTTTATCGTTGCCAAAATCAACCAGAATAACTATAAACCTTTTCTGGATATAATCACTCAGGATAGAGAGGTCGGATTCCTGACCGATACGATCCCATGCCCTGTTTTTAAGATAGACTATAACTTCAGATCCATCAGGTCCCGGATCTTCCCCAAGGAAATATATATTCACAGGCACCACCTTGTCCTGTGAAGTGCATTTCCAGAAGCACGATTTCTTTAAATTTGGCTTCAGCTCCGAAGGATCTGATCCATATAAATCAGATCCTGTGTTTATTAATAACACTAATGCAGGAATAACCGAAAACTTTAATATATTTCTCATGTGCCGAACTCCTTTCCAAGTTGAAAAAAATTAAAGTTAATATTTGATATATGATTATTAAAGTTCTCTGGGAATTTTTCCCTTTCTCCAGTGGTCTTCAATGTATTCAAGAGATTTTCCTTTGGTTTCAGGGATATAGAAAAAGCCCCAGACACCGGATATTATTCCCATGATCGCAAAGGCCCAGAATGTACCGGCAAGAGTTAAAGCATCCACAACTTTTAAAAAGGAATAATTGACTATTGTGGTGGCGGACCAGACAGTGAAGGCGCTGATGCTCATACCCAGGCCCCGGAATTTTAACGGAAATATCTCTGAAATGATCAGCCATGACAAAGGTCCGAAACTTAATGCAAATGATCCTATAAACACAACCATGGTTGTTATGGTAAGCACGCTGAAAAGGTCTCCTAATTCATTTTGACAATGGAAGCACAGACCTAATGAAAATAATGTAAGCACTAAACCGGATAAACCGATAAAATATACAGGTCTTCGTCCTATCCTATCCAATAAAAATATTGAAACGATTGTGAAAAACACGTTTGAAACTCCAACGATGACAGCAGGTAATATTGATTGTTCATTGCTGATATAACCTGCGATCTTGAATATTTTCGGGGTATAATATACAATTGTATCAATTCCTGTCAATTCAGTCAGGATCATAATTCCGATACCTATCATTAAAGGATATTTTAACCAGGGTGTAAAAACTTGTCTTACTGAACTTTTATTTTCCTTATCAGCTGCAATTTCTTCTTTTAATTTATTTAAAGAGTCATCAATTAAATCGGGATCTTCGACTTTTTTTAAAACCGTTGCTCCTTCTTCATATCGTCCTTTGCTTATCAGCCACCGGGGAGTTTCAGGCAGAAAAAACATACCTGTAAACAGCATAAAACCAGGAATAAATCCTATATGAAACATCAATCTCCACGAAAACGGATCAGCATCATTTGCTATCCAGTAATCTGTAATATAGGATACCAGGATGCCAACTGTAATCATCAGCTGATTTATTGTAACCAGGGCTCCCCTGTTGCTGGTCGGAGATATTTCTGCAATATAGAGAGGGACTGAGAATGAAGCTATTCCAATTCCAATTCCAAGGAACAACCTGCTTATTATCAAAAAATATACATCAGGCGCTGAACCGCTTAGCAAAGCACCGCACATAAATATAACAGATGTTATGATAATGATTTTTTTCCGCCCGAACATATCAGTGATTCTGCCACTAATCAAACAACCAAATACGGCTCCCAATAAAACAGCAGTAGTAACTCCTCCCAGTTGAGAATCCGTAAGAGCCCAACCTTTGGCGTCCTGCAAAAAAATCAAAGTTCCGGAAATAACGCCGGTATCGAACCCAAAAAGGAATCCGCCAATTGCAGCTATGCTGGCAATTGTAATTATAAAGAGTTTGTTTTGCTTGTTTTCTGAATTCATTTTTTATACAATTAATCCCGTCCTGTCAGCCGAAACCGTCCAGCCTTTATCTGTTGTGCAAACCACAATCGGGACCTCATTCCTGAAAGATTATTAAATATTGATTTAGAAATAATCTGATTGTGACTTACCTGTATTTTTTCCAGGCTTCAATCATTGTTTCAACACTTTCCCATGGCGTCTCAGGAAAAAGTGAGTCCACAGGATGAAGTATGAAGCGATTTGTTGGTCTCAATGCTTCAATAGCTTCTTTGACTTCGCGGAAAATGCGTTCACGATCTCCAGTTTCGAGGCTGATTGAATTGGTTCCTCCAACAAGTGTCATCCGATCCCCGAATAATTCCCTAGCTTTAATAAGAGATAAACTGTCCATAACAGGATCAATAAAATACAAAACATCAACTCCTGCATCTGCCAGACGACTTCCAAAAGTTTCAACGCCCGTGGTCATTACATAGCCGAATTTCCTGCCATGCCTGTGTGCCAATGCTGTGAGTTCACGCAGATGAGGCAAAACGAAAGCGTCGAACAATTCCGGTGACCAAAAGTCTGTTGAAGAATACCAGCCCCGCTGGCAAACCATATCTATTCCCGGCGTCATTAATGACAGTTCTGTCCGGAAGAAGTCGGTTTCAAAAATATTGTCCACCAGCCTGCCGAAGGATTCAGGATCAGCCATAGCCATCATGACGGCGTTTTCCACACCCGACATCCATATTACCGCATCTATGCCAAAAGCTGTCCATGCCTGCACAAAAATGCCGTATTTATCTCCGAACCGTTTAACCTCAGCCATTCTCTGTTCAAACCATTGCTTCTGGTTGATATCAGGAGGCATGTAAAGATATTTTGCTTTTTTTATGTCGCCAGGTTCACTCACAAGGTGCCGTACTCCTCTCGGGACATTGTAATCTTCAAACAGTTCAACCTTGGATGGCTGAACCGGCCAGCCTTCCGGTTCATCTCCTGTCTTCTTAACAGCATGGCTGACCGGACCTGCCGGTGTCTGATATTTGCGGATCATTACCGGATAAGTCCTGTCTCCTCCTGCCTCTCCTTTGGAAATAACAGTATCGCTGTATGTGACTTCCGGGCTTATATCCCAGGGCACTGAGACGTCCAGCACATCATCAATCCCAAGTGAAAGCCAGGCCAGCACACGCTTAAAATCATCCTCCAGGGTCCATGTCTGTGGCAAGGTGTGAATATGCTCAAGTCTGTGTGTGTACCAGTATTTAACTTCAATGCCACCGGTTTTCCAGCGAAGTTGTTCAGGAGGCTTAAAGCCAAAACACCAGGTGGTAAGCGGCATATGATCCCCGGCTATCCCATTAACAGCACAAAGGATCCTTTCTTTTGATGTCATCATTTAATGTTGAATTCCCCTTGAAGCCGTATATCATTCGATGAACTGCCAATCATCACATGGAAAACTCCCGGTTCAACCACTTGATTCATATTAATGTCAAAGAGTGATAGGTCTTCAGGAGTGAGTTTGAAATTAACTTTTCTGATCTCTCCCGGCTCAAGTGGAATTTTCGCAAAGCCTTTCAGCTCTTTAACAGGTGTTGAAACACTACTAATAACATCCTGGATGTAAAGCTGAACGACTTCATCCCCTTTCACCTTACCTGTATTTTTCACATCCATTGTTATCTGAACTTCACCTCCCGGGTATGTTTCTGCCGGATTTATCTGAAGGTTACTATAATCGAACTGAGTATAGCTCAGACCATGTCCAAATGCATAAAGGGGAGTGGCAGGCATATCCACATATCTCTTCCATTTGCTTTTTGAATGATTATAGCATACAGGCAGCTGCCCAACATGCCGTGGTATGGTAACCGGCAATTTTCCGCTCGGATTGTAATCACCAAAAAGTACATCGGCAACAGCGTTTCCTCCCTGTTCTCCGCAATTCCATGCTTCAATAATCGCAGGAGAGTTCACTGCTGCCCATCTGATTGACAAAGCCCTTCCGTTAATCAAAACCACAATTGCCGGTTTGCCTGTGGAGTGAACCGCTTTCAGAACCTCTTCCTGAAGGCCTGTCAGATCAAGACTTGCCACATCACGACCTTCACCGTCAGTTTCAGTATCTTCACCCAGAACGACTATAGCCGCATCCGCGCTTTTAGCTGCCCTTCGCGCTTTTTCTATTTCATTAAGTTCATTACCGTAAATATTGCATCCTTTTACATATGTGACTTTTGTTTTTGAAGAAACCTTGTTTTTTATTCCCTCCAAAACAGTGACTATATGCTGAGTTATATTATGAGCTGAATAATCTCCGGCCTGACTCCTTGCCGCTTCTGCATTCGGGCCTATAACTGCAATTGACCTTATATCCTTTGCAAGAGGTAAAGTATTTTTCTCATTTCTTAGGAGAACTATTCCCTCCCTTGCGACTTGCAGTGCAAGTTCCTGACTTTCTGCTGTATGCCTGACTTTTGCCGCATTATCCGGATCAACATATGGATTCTCGAAAAGGCCCATTTTAAACTTTATGTTTAATATCCTGCTCAAAGAGCGGTCAACCTCTTCAATATTGATTTTTCCTTCATTAACATTTTCAATCAGGTCCTTCATATAAGCCGTCTGGTATGAAATTCCGACATCAACGCCTGCTTTCATTGCAAGGATTCCCGCCTCTTTTAATGTGGATGCATGTCTCTCAGAAAGTATAGTACCTATGCCACCTCCTTCGTCAAGGACTATTCCTTCAAATCCCATTTCATGCCTGAGCAACTTTGTCAAAAGAAACTCGGAAGCATGAACAGCAACACCATCCACTGCCGGATAGTCAGCCATTACCGCAAGGGCACCCTTCTTTTGAACACCAGCGATCCATGGCGGAAGGAATACTTCTCTTAATTTTCTCTCTGAGATTTCCATGGCCCCCCTTTCAAGCCCGCTGACAGGTTCGATCTGCCCGGGGAAATTTGTAAAAGCTGCCACAACTTTTTCTTTCCCGGAAATATCATCACCCTGCATAGCAATGGTGATATTTTCGGCTATCCGGGAACACAGATACGGATCTTCAGAATAACCTTCCTCACCCCTGCCCATCCTTGGATCCCTGTTTGGCTCTATAACTATGGTACATAAAAGATGAATGCCGGTTGACCTTGCTTCCCTGGCTGCAGTACTGTATATCCTTCTGACCAGATCCATATTAAAGGTACTGCCAATGGCTAATCCTTCAGGAAATAATGTTCCTCCGGCACACATCAAACCATGACAACCTTCTTCAATCTGCAATAAGGGTATACCAAGAGGGGTCCTCTCCACAGCAATTTTTTGCAGTTCATTAAAGAATTCAGCCTGTCCGTGCGGATCTTTTGCCCCTAGTAATTCATCCGCAACATCAAAAAGACCTCCTCCCGGACCTAATCCTTTTTCATATGCTCCTTCTGCAAACTTCCGGCATGCCTCTGTTTTAGCCTCAACACTGCTTCCAAGTTCTTCGACATACATGCAAGGCATATTCAACTGGCCTACCTTCTCCTCCAGTGTCATCCGGGAAATAAGGTCATCAATTCTTTGTCTGACAGGACGGATAGGATCTTTATAAATGGGTATCTCTGTCTGTTGTGCAAAACTTGTTCCAATTCCAAGGCATAAAGCCGCGGATATTTTTAGAAATGTAAGCTGCCAGAAATTTTTCATGATTCAAGTAGTTTAGATATTATTAAGAAAGTTGATCGATCAGTCGTTTTGTTTTCTTTCTCTAAGAATGAAATTTAGTTTTTTTGCAGCAATTATCTGAACCGGTCCCAACAATCCTGTTTGACCAGTCATTGGCCACTTCGACGATCAGTGTATTTTTTCCTGTCAAAATACTTTTAGTTATATCCAGCCGGAAAGGTGGTTTCCAGAGAATGCCTAAATGGTTTTTGTTCAGGTATACATCAGCAATCATCTTCACCCTTTCAAGGTCCAGATACAGAATGTTATCCGGTTTCAATAAAATCATATTTTCTTCATTTGCCTGATTTTCCATTAAATCAACCGGAGATATTGAACTTGAATCTCCATGCTCAACGGGATAGTTGGTTTCGTAATCCTTCACGATCGAAACAATATGCTTTTGGCCTGATTGTTCCCTGAGCACAACAAATACTGAACCTTCAGGAGGAAGCTGAAGAAATACTTTTGTCGTCTGGTTGTCATTTTTATATACCTGGGCCTTCAGGACGTTTCCTGTTTCTGGCATCCATAATTCGTGTATTTTATTCCTGACATTGTATGATGCAACTCGCCCCGACTCTTAGGGGCATGGTCCATAATGCATATCATTTGTATAAAGATAAAGTAAATACAGCAAAAACAGTAAAGGAACTCCTAAATGATCGGAATTATTTCTGTAAATCATTCTATAAAGTAAAACTGATGACACAGTATTAATTCATGATAACTATTAGAAGCATTTGTGTATATTAGGTATTTCGCGTACATTAGTTTCTTTTAGCATCAAGTCGAGGTACTTTTATATAAGCCTCCTTAGTAACTTGCATGCACAAGGCAGGTGTGGCATAAAATTTATTAATAAACAATTATGAAAAAGATAAAATCATCCTATCTTATTTTCTATCTGGCAATTACTCTGTTTGTTATGAATACCGCCTGTATTCATAAAGGGATAACGCTTGACACTACCCCAAATGAACTGTCCGGTAAAATGATCAACAATCCTGATTTTGTTAAAAATGCAAATGGGGAGAATTTCTGCTGGCATGCGCGGGTTGGACTGGACAGGTTTGTTGATAACTATGATTTAACAAAAGACACCAGATGGCTGGATGCAGGTATAAAATATTACGATTTCCTTATCGGAAAAATGGAAACTGATCCGGACGGCTATAAGGGATGGATCGGTATTTATGAATATGACGATAACTACTGGCAGGATGCTCTTGTTGGCGATGCAATTCTTCTGGAAGGGATACTAAATTTTTCAGTTCTCGTCCTTGAAGATAAGTCCCTGAAAAGCAAATATCAGGACAAAGCAAATTCATATGTGGAAATAGCTAAAAAGGATTTTATTGAAAAGTGGGATAAAAGGGGCTGCTGGGTCGATGATGGCCCTTACGGTACCTATATCGAGTTCAATAAGTACTTAAAATCTGATAATCTTAAAGAGTGGATAACAGTACCTGAAGCCTCACGTGCCGGAATCAGTCATCCTTTCAATAAACAGATGGATGTAGCGCAGGTATGTTTGAGGCTATTCAGGATTACAGGAGATAAATTTTACAGGGACAGGGCTGAGAAGGTCTTTTTTACAGCTAAGAGTCACTTCCAGTACTTTGATGACCACTACTGCTGGAACTACTATGAACCGCTCTACCCCGGAGATGTTGACCTGGTGAAAAAGGATACCCGCCATGGTGTATGGGTTCATCCCTGGCGTTCAGGCTACCAGGCAGGAGAAGTGATAAAGATTGCAGAAGCGTACCATTACGGGATAGTCTTTGACGAGCAGGATATCAAGAGGATCATTAACACTAACCTTAATGTGATGTGGAATAAGGACAATAAAAATCCACACTTCATAAGTTCAAATGGATTGGGCGCGGATAATGATACATCAGGAATTGCAGCATTTCAAAAAGCATGGGGACATTCAAATGTAACCAAAAATTCAGGGGAGCTATGGACAGGATTGCTCGATTTTGACCAGACAATACGCGACCTTTATGAACTTAGATTCAATAATGATAAGAAATCAATACAATACCTTAGTTATAAAAACTCCGTACTTGCAAATCCTCCCAGTCTTAAAAGAAAATATGCCAAAGGTGAAGTCACAGTACCTGTGGTAAATTTCACCGAAAGTAAGGAGCTTTGCCTTGCAACTGTTCTGCCCCATATAATTAAGAAGGAGAATAGATCAATAATTATATGCAAATCGTATGTACCTGGAGAACTTCAGATTGACGTATATTCTGTCGAAGGCAAAAAAACTGGAACTCTTTACAGGGGAAAAATCGACGAGGGAATTTTCATAATTACCTGGGACGGAAAGGATCCGGCAAAAAAGCTGAACTATAAAGGAGATTACAGGATACGCTGGTCAATAGGGACCGGATACCGTGAATTTCCAATAGTAATCGAATGATCAAAAGAAAAATAATAATGATTCTTTTTTATTTTTTCACCTCAAATTCCCCCTTAAGCTTTATATCCATGGATGAACTTCCGACCATTACCTCAAAAGTGCCTGGCTCAACCACGAAATTCATATCCCTGTCAAATAGAGACAGATCTTCAGGAAGCAGCTTTAATTTTACTGTTTTCTTCTCTCCCGGTTCAAGTGATATTTTCTCGTAACCCTTTAACTCTTTTACCGGTCTGGAAGTACTGCTTATGACATCATTTATGTACAACTGCACAACTTCATCACCTTTAACTGCACCGGTATTTTTTACATCCACTCTTATTTCAACTTCACCCTGGTTATTAATTTCTTTCGGGAGAATCGTGAGATTACTATATTCGAAAGTAGTATAGCTTAATCCAAAGCCAAATTCATATAAAGGTGTCCCTGGCATATCAATATACCTTGCACCTTCCTTTGTTGCTGAATAATTATAATAAAATGGGTATTGGCCCGAATTGCGCGGAACGGTTATTGGAAGTCTGCCGCTTGGATTATAATCACCAAAAAGAACATCTGCCACCGCATTGCCTCCCTGTTCTCCGCACATCCATGCCTCAACAATGGCCGGGATTTTTTCTGATGCCCAGCGGATGGATAATGGTCTGCCGTTAATTAACACGACAATTGTCGGAGTTCCGCTAGCATACACTGCTTTAAGAAGTTCCTCCTGCAGGCCTGTTAAATCGAGGCTGGCAACATCTCTTCCTTCTCCGTCTGTCCTGTAACCGGCTTCGCCAATCACAACTATGGCAATATCAGCATTTTTTGCAGAATTTGCAGCTTTTGTAATTTCATTAGGTGTATTTTCAATGACATCGCATCCCTTTACGTAACTGATTTTTGTCTTCGGAGCAACTTTACTTTTTATACCTTCCAGAACCGTTACCACATGCTGCGGAATATTATGCGGAAAATAATCTCCCAGCTGGTCGATAGCTGCATCAGCATCAGGTCCGATAACTGCGATTGTCCTTAGGTCTTTTTTCAGTGGTAATGTTTTCTTGTCATTCTTAAGCAGAACAATACCTTCCCTGGCAGCCTGTAATGCCAGTTCTCTGTGTTCTTTAGAATTGACGATCTTTACTGCACGTTCCGGATCAACATATGGATTTTCAAACAGTCCCATTTGAAATTTGAGTCTTAGAAGTCTCGATACTGCCTGGTCGACTAATTTCATGGATATTTTCCCCTCATTGACATTTTCAATTAATCCCCCCATATAGGCATCCTCTATAGATATACCCACATCCACCCCGGCCTTGATTGCCAGGATCCCTGCCTCCTTTTGTGTTGCTGCATGTCTTTCGGTAACAATAGTTCCCAATCCTCCGCCTTCACAGACCACGATACCTTTAAAATCTAATTCTTCTCTCAGGATCTTTGTGAGTATTTTTTCTGAGCTATGGACAGCCACACCGTCTATTGCCGGATAAGTGGCCATAACTCCCAGTGCTCCATAATTTTTTATGCCGGTTTTAAATGAGGGTAAAAACACCTCCCTGAACTTTCTCTCTGAGATCTCCATCGCCCCCCTCTCAAATCCGCTTACCGGTTGACTTTGTCCGGGATAATGACAAAGGAAGGAAACGAGTTTGTCTGGTGCAGAAATATCATATCCCTGCATAGCCTGTACTATATTGGCCGCAATTTGTGAGCACATGTAAGGATCCTCGCTGTAACCCTCCTCATTTCTGCCCATTCTCGGATCTCTGTTGGGTTCAATCACAAGGGTGCATAATCCATGGACACCGATTGACTTCCCTTCCTGAGCGGCAACTGTATATATCTTCTTCACAAGCTCCTTATTCCATGATGCTCCAATTGCCAG
>Ga0079037_100002297_pt1 | contig 10427 bp, 6 predicted proteins | sample Mud3Dept4metaG_FD_71479 | JGI IMG/M metagenome (GOLD analysis project Ga0079037, IMG submission 71479) | Freshwater wetland microbial communities from Ohio, USA, analyzing the effect of biotic and abiotic controls - Mud 3 Core 4 Depth 4 metaG | ecosystem: Environmental > Aquatic > Freshwater >... | reverse complement strand
GAACAAGCCATTCGGGCTTTAGGCAGTGCTTTCTGTGCCGGCGCGCACGGCAGAAAGTGGCGACGGTAGGCGGGGAGCGCGGTGACGATTACCCACCCACTTCTCGATAGTCCGCGGGTGATACCCGGAACTGCATGCAAATCATGGAGTTGGAAGTGGTGTGCAGGGACGGAATCGAACGATCGACACGCGGATTTTCAGTACGACGGAAAGCCAGGTTCGGTGCGAGCAAGCCGAAGGTCCGGAACCAGTCTTCGCGTGGCCGACCGAACCGCTAGTCGCGACCGAACCTCTTCCGAACCGTGCTCCGAGTGGCGCCCCGCGGGGCCGACGAGCCTCGCGCATCGCTGCCAGGGCCCACCCCGGGTGACCTGCCGCGACACACGATCATTTCGGCACCGTCACGTTGAACTTGATCGCCGCGAGCTGCTCTGGCGACTCGCCGATCTTTTGCAGGAACGGTAGCCAGCGCGGGTCGTCGTGGAGGTTTGCAAACAGCGGTTCAGCCACGATTTCCGACAGACCCGAGTCCTTGTACTCCACTGCCTTGTCCAGCCATGCGAAGGCACGATCAACCTCGCCGCGGTAGGCCAGCACGTAGGCGATGTTGTACGCCCAGCCTTGCTCGTGCTCTTTGAACAACACCTGCAGCGCCGCATCGGATTCGGCTTTCCGGCTCAGAGCGTGATATGCCATCACTTGGCCGAGCAACCGGAAGACCTCGGACGGCTCCCTCTGCATCGACTTCAGCGAGGCCTGTGCCTCGCCCTTGAGCAGCAGTGCCACACCAGTCAGAAAATGGGCGGCAATGTAATCCGGGCTAAGCCGCACGGCGGCGCCGAACGAGGCGATGGCCGCATCCCAATGTCCAGCCCAAAGACAGCTGTTGCCTAAGGCGACATGCCATCGGGGGTTCAGAGGGTCGCGGGCAGTCATGTATTCACCGAGCAAGACGGCCTCGTCGGGCCGTCCAAGGCTTTCCAGGAGCCCGGCGGAGCTTCGAATAATTTCCTCGTTGGCTGGTTCCAGCTCCAGCGCCCGCTCCAAGTGCCGTGCTGCGGCCGCCAAATCCTTGTCAAAGGCCATCGAGACCCAACCGAGCGTGGCGTGTGCCAATGCGTAGTTCGGATTGATGACCAGCGCCTTCTCAGCAGCCTCGCGGGCCAATTGATACCCTTCGTCAATCGGCCGCAGACCTTTGTCAGCCTCGCGATAGTAGTTGACAGCCAGTCCGTTCCAGGCGGCGGCGTAGTCAGGGGCTATCGCTAGTGCCTGCTCGTACAGCGTATTGGCCTGCCGAAAGTCTGCCGCGGTGGATTGGCGGCCCAAGTGGCGCGCCTGCAAGTACAGCGAGTAGGCCTCGGGGTTGATTTCCCGTGCATTTGGCGCCTCACCCAGCAAGGTCACTTTCAGGCGTGCCACCACTGCGGCGGCGATTTCATCCTGGATGGCGAAAATATCGTTCAGTTCCCGGTCCCAAGTCTCGGACCACAGGTGCGTGTCCGAGCGCGCCTCGATCAACTGAGCAGTGATGCGCACTCGGTTGCCGGATTTGCGCACCGAGCCCTCCAGAATATGCGCCACGTTCAAACGCCGCGCGATCTCGGGGATCTCCAGTTTCTGGCCCTTGAACGAAAACGCGGACGATCGCGAGATCACGCGCAAGTCGGGAATTTTCGCCAGCAGGTTCAGCAATTCCTCGGCGATGCCGTCGGAGAAATACTCCTGGTCCTTAGTCGGGGACATGTCCACGAACGGCAGCACCGCGATCGACTTCTCGCCGTAGGATTCGACCACGGCCTCGATGCGGCCCTCCGTGCGTGCCGCGTCCGTCCGCTCCGCCTCTCGCTGCGGCGCCAACACGAACTTGTCGAAGGCGAAGTAGCCGAGCGCGAGCGCCAGCACCACCATGACCACGCGATCGAGCTTCCTCCCGGTCTGCGGTGTAATCGACTGGCTGCGATCGACGTCGCCCTCGCGCTTCAGGCCTTCGGGCGTGAGTTCAAAGGCCCACGCGAAAATCAGGATCGGAAGCAGGCCAATGGCCAACGCCACGACGACGACGCGGAGCACCGTCTCGCCAAAGCCGAAGAGTGGGAACAGGGTCTGGGCGACTTGGATAAGCAACCACGCACCCGCGACGTAGACCGCGCCGACGCGCAGCACGTTGCGACGCCTGAGCTCGGCGATGAAAGACATCACCGTCGTTACGCCTCCCTCTGAGGACCGATGATGTCGAAAGCGCGGGCGATTGTCGACCAGGACCGCCCACGGTATGTCGGCCAATGGTCGATCGCGGGTTGCACGACCGCTCTCGGCGATCGGCATTGGGGCCGGTCTTCGCCGCCTCACCCGCTTCTGGTTGGCCGCTATCCGGTGCCTCTGTATCGCACTAGCTGTTGTTCGAAACGGCTTGCGTCAAGGACGTGTGCATCCTTGCATTGCGGGACGCTGCCGCTCGATCCCGCTGCCCTGCTGATCGTTGGCCCCGAATCCATCGACTGACCGGGACCGGCGGTCGAGCATTGCCCGCAATCGCACGTGGCCGGGCTGCGACGTTTGATGACATTTTTTGGCTCACTTTATTGTTCATTCAATCATGTTCAATGGATTAGACGCGGCCGTCGACGCGCGGTCACGCTCGCAGCGCCCACGCGTGCACCCAGCCGCGAGCAGGGCGCCGACCGTGCGGCGAAGTCATTCTCCTCGCGCCCCGGGGCGACAGGCGGGGGCCCGCCAGTGGGGGAGCCATCGCCGGGGCCCGACTGCCCCTCAGCGGGCCACTCCGGGGCGACTCGGGGCCCGCCGCAAACCGCCCGCCGCGGCGCGTCGCCCGGCTCAGCTGGCGCAGTTCCAGCGGAATCGGCGGTCGTCCATGTCTTGACTTGAGGCGCCAGAACAGGCGCCAGCCTGCTCGGTGCCAGCGGATCAGCGTCTCGGGCCGAATCACGGCCAGGGCATCGCGCCAATCGAAGAGCCGGGAAAGCACCGCCAGCGACACCCGCGTCGCGGCGTCGACGCGCCTTGGCCTGAGCGACAACACAACGAGGCCCGCCAGGTCGGCAAGTAACCGAAGGACGATTCGAGCCAACGCGATCACGCTGCGATCATGCCATAGCTCGGCGAAGGTCCCGCAACGGGGTCAGTTCGTCCCGGATCTAATATTTGCGGAGCACAGCCGTCGATCAGGTGCTCTTCCGGCACGGGAGCCGGCAACACAATCGATTCGCCGGATCCCTGTTTCATATGCCAGTGCCTTTCATGCCGCTCCCTCCCCGCTCATTGCTCCTTCGACGAATTAAGCTGACAACACCGTCACGTGAGATGCGCTGAATCCATGACGTCCAGTTGGGCTGAATAAGTCGGGGGCGCGACGTTAATTGGCTGGCGGCGTTCCCGGCCCAGTCGCGGGCAACCCCTCGAGGCCGGTCTCCTTGAGCAACGCCTGCATCCGCGGGTGAGCGATCACCTGTTGGATCTCCGGCAGGAAACGAGCTATGGCCAACAAGTCGGCGGACGCGACCGTGCGCTCCAGCCAGTAGAGCCCGCTGTCGACCTCGCCAATCATGAAACTCGCGCCGCTGACAAAGACCTCGAAGCCTGCACCGGGTGGAATCTTCGAGCCGACGCCGGCGAGAAGGTCGCGCGCACCGCGCTGATCGCCCTGCGCAAAGAGGACACGTGCCCGAAGAATCTGCACCAGCAGTTCCGCTCGCGGACCGAGCGCAGCGCACCGCTCGACCCAGAGTTCCGCCTCGTCGATGCGGCCGACCCGCAGCAGCACGTCGAGGCCAGTCCACCAGAGGAATGGCGTGAACCCAAGTTCGCCGAGTTGGACGGCGCGTCGCATCATGCTCTCGGCGTCGCCGTAGCGCCCGAGGTTCACGAGCACCGAGGCCGCGTTTGCGTAGTACGACTGCGACAAAGGGTCGAGCGCCAGTGCCTGCTTGAAAGCGGCGTTGGCCTCCTCCAGGCTGCCCAACGCGGTCAAGGCCATTCCCAGCCACTCGTACCCCATCGCTGAGCTCGGATTCAGGGCCACGGCCCGGCGTGCCTCTTCTTCGGCGAGCCTCCAACGCCGCTCATGCCAGAGGATGTGCGACAGCGCCGCATGCCCTTCGGCCGACGTCGGAGCGCTCGCCAGCGCGCGCCGGGCAGCATCGGTCGCCCTCGCGTACGCGGCCTCACGATCCCGCACCTGGTGAATCTCGTGGCGCAGCACTGCGGTCTCGGCCAGCGAGGCCCACGCGTCGCCGAACGAAGGATCGTGCTCGACCGCACGCTCGAACAACGCCTCGGCGCGTGCGAGGTTCTCATTGTTCCAGGACCACATCTCGTACCGGCCGCGCAGGTACAGCTCATAGGCTTCGGGGTCAATTGCGTTGCGCGTCGAACCAGCGAGCGCGCCGCCGGCGGCTGACGGTTGCCCGCTGAGCAATGTGGCCTGCAGCTGCCGCACTACCGCGCTGGAGATCTCGTCCTGGATTGCAAACACGTCCGAGAGCTCGCGGTCGTAGCTCTGGGACCACAGGTGCGAGCTGTCCGCAGCCCGGACGAGTTGGGCCGTAATGCGTACTCGATTCCCGGACTTTCGCACGCTGCCCTCGAGCACATGCGCAACACCCAGCTTCCTCGCGATGGTCGCGATGTCCACCTCCTTGCCTTTGAATGAGAACGACGACGTGCGCGCGATCACGCGCAGCTCCGGCACCTGGGCCAGGAGGTTCAGCAGCTCCTCCGAGATGCCGTCCGCGAAGTACTCCTGCTCCTTGTCCGCGCTCATGTTCACGAACGGGAGCACGGCGATGGAACGGTCGGTCGCAGCGGCAGCGGCGGTCGTGGACGCGGTCGCAGACTGCGCAACAATCGGCGACTCCGGCGTCGCGCTCATGTGCTGGTAACGCCATAACAGGCCGCCGCCGAGCAGGAACAACATAGTCAGGATCGCGAACTCGGTCCGGGTGACGCGCCGCTCGCCGCGGTCGCCGTGGTAGCAGGCGAGAACGAGGACTATCGGGAGTCCGATCAGCAGGACGAGTGCCGCGACCTGCTTGGTCGCGTCGGGCCAGTGGAAGGCATCCGCGAGGAAGCCGATTCCCTGCAGCAGCGCCCACGCGCCGGCGGCGTAGGCGACGCCCCACTGCACCACCTTGCGGCGGCGCAGTCGGGCCCACGTGCCCTCACCCCCAACCTCGGTCGGCGTGTCGGTCACTTACCTCCCCCTCAGGGGCCGAGTCTAGCGGGAGTGCGGCAGCGTGAGGAACCGCCACGCCCCACCGAGCCTATCCCGAACCGGAGGCGTGAAAACCTGACCCGCGATCTGGAGGGCCGATCTGGTTCAACGGCTTAGGCGCATCGCGACCGAACTCTTTCCGAACCGGGCGGCCGAACGCAGCCGCGGCGGGTCGGCGCTAGCGTCACAAGTCGCCGCCCGCCAGGATCCGTCGAGCGGTTTACTTCGCCTGTTGCGCTTGCGATCCCGTCCATGTCCACGCAGCGATCTTCCAGCCGCCCGTGGCTTTTCGCAGGGCGAACGTCATGTGCGCGGGCTCATTCATCGCGACTCCCTTCTGCTTGTACGAGTACACAGCGGCGATCGCGACGTAGGCGTTGTCAGCCGTGGAGTCGGTCAGGCTCACCTTGCCGAGCGTGACCTGCTGATCGGTCATGCCTGCACTCTTGTCGTGGGTGTCCAGGTCCTTGGCCCACGCTTTGAACGCGCCGGGACCCTGCCATAGATACGGCGGCACCTCGTCGACGATGGTGACACCGGTCGACAGGTTCGCCGCCTCGGCAGCGGCGGAATCGCCCTTGTTGAAGCTGTCGACGAACTGATGAATGGGTGCCAGCAGTTCGGCCTCCGGAGTCGCCGCACCCGCGGTGGCAACCAGACCCATTGAGCACAGAAGCGCCACCATTAGATGTTTCATGTTCTCTCTTCCCCTGTTTCCATCAGTATGTGATCGGCAGTTCGCGGAGTCTGCGCCGGAGGGCAGCGGTGTCAACAGGCGTCCAGGGGATTCTCGTTCAGCGACCGAACCGCCCCGCTCGACCGAGCCTATCCCGAGTCTGGCACGCGAAAACGTGCCGAACTTGACCGCTGGACCATGCCGGTCGACGGCTTGCGCACATCGCGACCGAACCCTTTCCGAACCGCGCGCCGGAAGGGGCCCGCCGGGTCCGGCTTCCGTCGCCCGCGACGAGGCCACGACGCGCCCCCAGTTCGGCTGCGCGGGGTCGGGGACGTGGGAATCCGGAAACCTGGCGAACCTGGAAACCTGAGAGCCCGCGTGCTGCGGAGGCAGGCTTTCAGTTTTTCATAATTTTCAGGTTCCTCACCGCGTCCGATCTCGTCGCCCGGCGACGCAGGGAGGTAGTTGCACGGGCGAGTTCGAGGCGATCGCGATTGCGGGGACGACTCGCAGCCGCGCAGTTTCGATGCTACGACTCCGGCGCGCTGGACTCGTTTCGCGGTTGGCTCCACTCGTGTGGCACCGTTTACAAAGGTCGTCCCCACATGACTAACGCAGCCGGCTGCGAAGGACCGCCCGCGCGCTTCGACAGCCAAGTGCGGAGCGATGAGTCGTAGGCCCAATAGTTGCTGGCGCTTGTCGTAGCCAGACCTTCGTATTCACCATTAAGGTAGGCGTACGTTTCATTGCAGCCTCCGATGATGAGGGTGACGTCGTAGACATTGAATGCCCCGTCCAGATGAGGCGCCAGTGTCCCATTGCCGGTACAGGCCGAATGCGCGCTCTGAAAGAACAAGCGCCCCGTACCATCGACGTTCATGATCACGTCGCCGTCGGACGCGAATTCCGCGAGCTCCTCCTCGTACTGGCCGGCCACGTTCTGTAGCCTGGCCGGTAGCACGTAGAAGTTGTCCCACGACTGCAAGTCCAGCAACCAGGTCCCGATCGCGTCATTCACGTCTACCTGGATCTCGCCCTGGATGCCGTCGGAATCGACTGCAATGCGGACTTCACCAAACACGTTGTTACCGCATAATCCGACGACGTCACGGGGGGGGGCGCACCCCTGGGCGACGATGACGCCAGTTCCAGATGCCCGGTTCCCCTGCACTTCGAGGTTGCCGACAAACTGTGCGGAACTTTCGGGCCTGGTTAGTTGGACTGTGCCATCCGAGTGATAGGGACCCCCGACATATAGTCGAACCGCGCCGTCGACGGTGAGTAGCGCGTCGCCGAAGTATTCCGCATCGCCAATCTTCACCGATCCAACGAAGCGTCCATGCAACGACTCCGCGGCGTACGGTGGCACCGGTCCTGGGGCGGGTGGTGGCACGGGTCCCGCGGAGGTTGGTCCAGGGTTCTTATCGCCGCCGTTTCCGCCGCACCCAGCCAGGGCCTGGGCCAACAGAAGGCTGAGCAAGCAAACCTCCATCGACCGCTTGTTTGCGAGTGGACTCTTGCGTACCCGGCGCTCGTTCGACATGGTCCACCTCTGTGACGCGAAATGGGGGGCACTGCGATTCCGGGCGAACGCTGCTGCAAAGGCCGCTGACAGTCCATCACGGCACGCTCAGCAATTTGCCAAATATTTCTCCTTCGCTTAGGCGCTGAAATCACAGCGAAATCTGCGAGATGTCCCCCAAGGCCGACATCGCCGCAAGGAACGACATCCAGCCCCCGGAAAGTTCGCTCGAAGCCTGCGTCGGCCGCAAGCGACCGATCACGCCGCCATCGGTGCCACTGGTGGCCGGTCGCCAGCTCACCGCCAACGGACGCTGCCGCGGAAAGGTGACACAATCGACGCTGGATGCCAGGAGATTCCTCGTGAACGCTCCGGTCGGGCGCCCGCCTAGCTACCGCTTCGGTGTGTTCGAGGTCGACACGCCCGCGCATCAATTGCGCAAGCAGGGTCTCCGTATTCGGCTCCAGGATCAGCCCTATCAGCTTCTGCTGCTGTTGCTTGAGCGCGCCGGCCAGGTCGTGACTCGTGACGAGCTGCGACAGAGGCTCTGGCCTTCGAGCGCCTTCGTCGATTTCGATCACGGCCTGAACAACTGTATCGCGCGACTGCGCGAGGCGCTCGGCGACGCGGCCGCGTCGCCGCGATTCATCGAAACGGTTCCGCGCGTGGGCTATCGATTCCTCGACAAAGTAACGGCCGTGCAGGACGAGGCTGTGGTCGCGGCACCGACCTCGCCATCGCCGGCTGCCGCCTCGCAACCTCCGGCGTCGCTTCGCCGGGGTAGAAGTCGCTGGCTGGTTCTCGCGGGCGGTGTTGGCGCAGCTCTGCTGCTGGCCGGCTTGCTGCGTCTGGCCCTCACCGATCGTCAGAATGACGAGAAACACCCAGGGAATGTCGTCTCACCCACACCATCGATCGCAGTCCTGCCGTTCGTCAACATGAGCTCGGACGTGGAAGACGAGTACTTCGCGGACGGACTGTCGGAAGAGCTGATCAGCAAGCTCGCGGGCGTTCGGGGTCTTAACGTCGCCGGTCAGACTTCGTCGTTCTACTTCAAAGGCAAGCGCGAGCCGGCGGAGGTGATCGCGCAGGCACTGAAGGTGAATCATCTCCTGGAGGGCAGTGTCCGGCGCTCGGGAACGCGCGTACGCATCACTGCGCAGCTCATCGACGTCGCGAGCGGCCACCACCTGTGGACCCAGACGTTCGACCGGGAACTCACCGACACCTTCCAGATTCAAGAGGACATCGCGTTCGCCGTCGCCGCTGCGCTGAAGGTGTCGCTTCTCGATGCTGACGAGGCTCGCATTCATAGGCGCGGCACCAAAGACCCTGAGGCGTATCGCCTCTACTCGATCGCGCGGGCACACCTCCTCGGCCGGACGAAAACTGACTTGAGTGTGGCGAAGCGCTCGCTGGATGCGGCTATCGATCGCGATCCGGAGTTCGCTGCGGCCCATGCTGGACTCGCGCGCTACTACTTGCGCCGCGTGCTGGGCACCTTGACCGAGCCCGAAGAGAGCGCTCGGCTGGGCGCTGCTGCCGCAGAACGCGCCGTCTCGCTCGATCCTGCCTCAAGTGAAGCGCTGCTGGCCCGGGCCAACTTCCAGTTTCTGCGTTACCGCTTTCGCGGCGACTACGAGGCCTTTATTGCGGGCCAGAGCGACATGCAGCGAGCCATCGAGCTCGATCCCGCCAATTCCCTGGCCTTTGAGGATTTCGGACGCGCGATGCTCTGGCACGAGCCTGAATTGGCGTCCAGCCTGCTCGAACAGGCGATACGAGTCGATCTCCTCTGCGCTGGCCCGCACGTCCTGATCACTACGTTACTCGGGAATCGCGGCCAACTCGAAGCCGCACGCAAGCGTTGCGACGACCTACTCGAGCGCTACCCAAGTGGAAACGCCTGCGTCATGGCGATGGCAACGCTGGAAACATATTTCGGGCATTTCGAGCAAGCCATCGACCTAGGGCGAACGAGCGAGAATTTCATCGGAGGTCCGGCGCGGATCCAGCTCTGGTCGGTGTACATGTCGATGGGGGATCCCGCCGGCGCGCGCGAGTGGCTCGATTTTGGCAATACCCCCATGGAAAAGGTCCTGTCCGATGCGGCTCGGTTTGCCATGGACGGTCGCTACGAACAGGCGTTCACTGTGCTTGAGAAACACCGCGGGGAGTTCCCGCTGAGCCATCTCCTCGACCTCCCAACCGCGAAGTTCGCGCTGATGGCCGGCAGACCACAGCAGGCGCTGCAGATCCTCGAGCAGCGCCTCCCGGATCTCGCCAGAGGCATCGAGCCGATCACTGCCCGCAATCTGCTTCCCGCCCTTGATCTCGCGACGGCACAGTTGAACACCGGTGCTGGCAATGACGCGCGCGCGCTGCTCGAGCGAATTGCAGCTTATCTCGATGGTCCGAGCGCACTGCGCCTGCCGATGTTCGCGCTTCAGCGAGCCCGGGCTCATGCACTCGCCGGCGAGCCCGATGCGGCGCTGCGCGCGCTCGATCGTGCGTACAACGAAGGCCTGCGCACGACCTGGGCGGTCGATCTGCGTCCGCAATCGTTACTGTACATCGACCCGATCGAAGCCGACCCGGCCTTTGTCGATCTGCGCGATGATCCGCGTTTCAAGCATTGGTTCGAGCGCATCAAGACCGACAACGCGCGGCAGCTTGGCCAGCTCAAAGCACGGCAGGTCGCGAAGGTCATAAACTGAATCTTCACGGCCGCTTCCATCGAAATGCCCTGAGTCAAAGACCCCCGCGCGGGGCCGCGAGGCGGCGCGTCGCGAGTGGCTGCTATCGGGCAGTCCTGGCCTCCCAGCGGAAGTGCGGGACGGCCACCCTCCGGGCTCACATTCGGGCAGTGCGGCTCGATCACCGCGCGCAGCTCCGCCCACGGCACCGTAAGCTCCCCCTCCCTTTAGACACTCGAAGCTAAACTCTCCCGGTCATCCCGGGAGGGGTAATGAAGAAGTCGAGGTTCACGGAAT
>Ga0079037_100002292_pt1 | contig 10433 bp, 8 predicted proteins | sample Mud3Dept4metaG_FD_71479 | JGI IMG/M metagenome (GOLD analysis project Ga0079037, IMG submission 71479) | Freshwater wetland microbial communities from Ohio, USA, analyzing the effect of biotic and abiotic controls - Mud 3 Core 4 Depth 4 metaG | ecosystem: Environmental > Aquatic > Freshwater >... | reverse complement strand
ATCCTTTGGCATGAAAAATCTCTTTTCAGGACTCCAGAGATTCCTGTAATTCTGTGACTTTTTCATAAAGAGTTCATAATCTTCTGTTTTACCAAGTTCCCTGGCCATCTGGGCCAGAGCCCAGTCATCATAACTATGTCCGAGTGTTATAGCAACTGATTGCCTTTTTTCGAAAGAATGGACTAGCTGAACTGTTTCCTTTTCATCAGGGTGAATAGCAGGATACCACCCATTTTCACGGTAGAAAGTGTCGAGGACACATGAAGGTCCATTGCGCCAGGGAAGCATTGTGGCTTCAGTGGCGTTTTTCTTCATTCCTTCATATGCTTTTTCAATATTAAAATTCCTGATCCCTTTCCTATAAGCATCCAGAATCATTATAGTGGAATGGAAACCATTCATGCAGGGATTATCACCCCAGAGTATCGGGAATGTAGGCAGCCAGCCGCTCTGTTCATACATCATAATATACGACTGGATCATATCTGCCTCTATATCAGGTTCAAGTATCGTACGCAAAGGATGAAGGGCAAGATAAGTATCCCATATCCAGTCATCAACATAAAAATCCCTGTCAGCTTTATGAAGCTGCTGATCATAGTTACTGTAATATTCATCTCCCTCGGTAATATTTACCATTCGTTCGTAACAGCGGTAAAAAGCAGTATAGAATGTCCGTTGCTGTGCAATGGTTCCGCCTTCAACTTTTATTCTGCCCAGAACTTTATTCCACGATTCCTTTGCATCTTCTTTCATTGTGTTGAATGACCAATGGGGTATTTCCTCCCGCAGGTTTTTCTCAGCCTGTTCCACTGAAATAAATGATACGGCATATTTAAACTCAACTGCATTGACAGAATTGGCAGGGAATACTACATACTGCCGTTTCCTGTCCGAAATCAGAGTATCACAAAATGAACCACCTGTATTGAACTCCCCGTAGACAAAAGCTTTCATCCCTGAGAACGACTCTTCAGATGTAACTGAATTTTTATCTGCCATCTGCCAGTTTCCCTGTTGAACATTCTTCAATAACAGATTTTTCGTTTTTCCCTTCGGAAACGTAAAACGGAAATATCCCGATTTTTTACCAGGAGTGAATTCTGCAGTGATGTCATAGGATTCAAGCCAGGTAGACAAATAATAAGGTGTGGATATTTCCAGCTGGTTATCCCACGACGAAACAGGATTTTCCGGGGTAACAGGTCCTGTGAACGGCATGATTCCAAACAGTTCTCCGTTGCGGTGAGAAATGAGTGTCAGGGGAAAATACCTTATCTGGTCGTCAAGGTAGTCTTTTCGCACAGGATATACTCTTATCGTCTGGTTGGGTATCTGCACTGTCGGCCGTGTAGGCTGAAGCAGTAATCCTACGCCTCCAATGTCGGGATCCACAAATGATAATACATCAGTCTGAACATTTTTTCTTTTGCAGGAAAGATTCAGAACGACCATAATTATAATTATTACAAAAAAAGTTCTTTTCAATATTTGCATAGCTGTTTTTTTATAGGGTTATAAATATTTTTAGGATGCCTTCTAAAGTTTGGATCTTAATAAATTGAAAATAATGAATTTACTTCCAGTTAACAGTCAAAGTTCCCGGAGCAGAAGCTTTAAGTTCGTAAAATTCAAATCCCCGGGCTTTAAAGTTATCTGCTTTTCTCAATTCCCCATCACCACAAGTTACTTCTGAGCAATTTGCCGGCAGCTTGATGATCATGTCAGAAATTGCTCCTGCCTTTATTATCATTTTATTTTCAGAGGTTCTGAGAGCTACATCATCAAGCCAGCCAGTTGAGGAAATGATGCTGAAAGATGTTCCTTTATTGGGTATCAAGAATGCTTCGCGTGTGTCATCTGGTTTAGTGAACTGGAAAGGAAGAATAACAGCGTCTTTTTCAATGCTATAAGCATGATTAAGAATTGCGAGGCAACTGTCAGAATTAGTCTTTGCGCGAAAGGTATAGTTAAGTGCAGAACCGCTGAATGCAATAATCTGACCTGCACATGATTTTTCATTGATCTGTGAATAAATTTCAGGTGATGCTCCGGTTTTTCCTGTTGCAACTAAAGGCAGGTAGTAAATGTAAGGCAGAATCCTTTTAGTCTTTAAAACCAGTTCGCCTGCTTTCTTTCTTTGTTGAGAGGTCATCATTTGGAGGTTCCCCCAGAATCCGTGACCTCCAATGAGTGTGGTATTTACGTTGTATCTCTGGGCATCAAAAGGTCTTATCTGGTGGGGATAAACAGCCTGGGTAAAAAGCTCAATCGGAATTATACCGGCATATTCATTAATAACTGTCCGCATAGATTTTGTCCTGTTAACACTGTAATCGTTGTAGGCAGAGCCACCGTTGTTCATCCAGAATAGTTTGCCTTCCTGTAATGGCATCAGTCCGATTATGCAACGTTCTTTTTCGGTAAGATCTATCTCGATAACCACTTCAGGGTTATATTCCCGTAGTTCACGCATGGCACGAGTCACATAAACGGGCAGCATAAATCCATACCGGTCACGGATCTCTTCTCTTGAATAAGAACTGCTTCCATGATGGAGGCCAGGCAGGGTGCTGTTAAAAGTATTTATTCCATCCCACTTGAAGAACCTGATTCCTTCATCGATCAGTCTTTTGCAATCTGCAACAAATAAATTGTAAAAATCACTTACAAAATCAAATGCCGGAAAGTCTCCTTGAGCCTTAATGGGTTTTCCCCTGTAATCACGTAACACCCATTCAGGGTGTTTTATATATCTGTCCGCAAGCGAATCGATACCTGTTGGAGAGAGCCATATGCCCGGGATGATATTGTTTTTCTTCATTTCGCTTATAAGCGGGGTCAGTCCATTGGGGAGGCGTTTTGAATTAGGCTGCCATACTCCCATCGTTTCCTGCCATCCGTCATCAAGAACAAAAAGATCGACATTAAGCTCTGAAGCGTATCTTATTTCTTCAAGTATCCTCGCTTCAGTAAAAATTTCACGCAATCCGGTCTTGTTATTATTATCCCTTTGCATCCCCCAGGTGTTATAATAAAAATGACTCTTCCTTGAGGCAGGATTCTCAGATATCTGCTTCCAAAGGTACCTGTGAACAATTTCTTTCTCTTCCTGGGAAGCAGTGAAGAATGCAGCTGCTGTCCAGATACTCTCATATGGTCTGGCAAAAGTAATTGCTTCACCATCGAGGTATCCACCCCGTAATACCTCAACATGTATCTCGGCTGAATTTATATTCTTTTTCCCTTTCACTGCTAGAAACCAGAAATCATCTTCCGTTTCAACTATCCCTGATGCCCCTTTCACTCCCTGCTGAAGATCAATACCCTGATTCTCCATATCAATCTTCCATCTGTTCCCAAACTGGCTTCCATAGTTCTTATCCTGTGAAGCATGTTCATACGTCATCAGCCATGAAAACCTGGTTGTTTTGTAAACTGCAAATGGCCCTTTGACTATAAAATCTGTTCCCTGCTTAAGAACTTCCTGACGAATTTCGGGATGAAACATATGACAATGAGCAAGATTCAGACTATGTGTACGATCATCCCAGGTCAGATCCGGATTATAGTTACTGACAATCTCACTGTCGAATGTCGCAATCCTGGTTTCTTTGAGTGTATCGGAAGAAGAGATGCTTTTAAGGTCATAGCTGGGAAAAATGAAGTGGAGCTTTCCGTTTATTTTATTCATTGCCAGAGACTTACTTCCGCTATTCTTCAGGATTATTCGCTCTCTGACGAGAGTTGAATTTGGAAACAGCTGCCTGCAGACATCAATCTGCAGTCCTTTAACTTTTTTAGTCGCTTCCAATGTGATTTTAATTTCCTCTCCCCCATTATTCATCTTACGGATATCATATCTTATAACACGCCATATCGGCTGGTTGGAGCTGATAATCTGTTTATTTACAACAAACTCGAACCAGGAACCTTGCCCTTCACCCGATAAAAGCTCTTCATTGAGTGCCTTTGAAAATATCGAAACAGGTTTTATTGAACCCTTGCTGAAGCTGAATATCTGTTTCATCAGATCGTTTTCCATTATCAGATTATCACCTTTAAATGTAATCTGGGCTATAATGGAATTTGAAGCAAGTACAAAAAGTAAAAAGAAAATTTTGCGGATCATATAGCTGAAAGTTTAGGTTAAAATATGAAAAAAAAGTTACTGACAAGAAATTCCATGATCTTTTTTTTAGGGTTAGGAGATTATTTAACCTATGTTGCTATTATAATTTTTATTTGAAAACTGATTAACGAATGATGATTAACGATTTAAGATTTATGAAGGACAAAAGCATAATATAATGATTTCAAAAGGCAAAACAAAAATCTCTTATATTCTTAAATCAAAAATAGTTAACCGAGTTTACGAGCTCGCCTAAGGCAATCCTTGTTCCTAAATCTTTGAATTTATTAATACCTGGTAACCTGAGTTATTTAAGTGATTTATAAGGGGATACTTTATAATAAAAAACCTGAAAATAAAAAAGCCCGGTCCTTAGTGCTCATAAGTCCTGACAATTAAATGTCTGAATCTTGAAACAGATAATAGTCTCGCAGAAGAATAACAATCAGGATTTCAAACAATCCTTACTCTTTATTTGTTTCCTGTCAATAATACATTACTGAAGGAATTGATCTTAGCGACCTGAAAGATACAATTGTAAATAAATTGTTTAGGAGAGTTATGAGAAACAAGACATTATTATTTCTGATTATCAGCTTGTTATTTATCCACTCCTGTGAACGGGAATCTCTCGATCTGTCAGAAGGCACTCCTGAATTAAATATCAAAACTGTCTTAACGGGATACGAAATCATCTGGGGAATGGATTTCCTGCCGGATGGTGATCTGATTTTCGGTGAAAAGCGCGGAAAACTTTACATGAAAACCGATGGTATAATTAAGGAGATTACAGGTTTCCCGGATGTTCTTGATACCGGACAGGGAGGATTACTTGATATCCGTGTGCATCCTGATTATTCAAAAAATGGATGGATCTATGCATGTTATGCTGTATCAAATCAGGGAAATGGTGGTCAGTTAAAGCTTATTCGTTTTAAGATTGCCGATGCCCAGGTACGTGATATCGAAAATATCTTCTCATCGGAGGGATCAAATACATGGTATGGTCATTACGGAAGCCGTATAATATTTGACAATAATAAATATCTGTATCTGAGCGTAGGGGAAGGTGGAATCACAAGTTATGGCGGTCCGAATACCAGCAATAATAATGCGTTGGATCCAAAATCGAACTGGGGGAAAGTACACAGAATGCTGGATAATGGCCAAATTCCTGATGATAATCCGGTTATCCCCGGAAATAAAGGACCTTCAACCATCTACTCCTATGGGCACAGGAATCCTCAGGGACTAACTTTGCATCCTGAAACAGGCGAGATATGGGAAACCGAGCACGGGCCCAAAGGTGGCGATGAAGTCAATATCATTATCAAAGGTGCAAACTATGGCTGGCCGGCATATTCATTAGGAGTCAATTACGATGGTACCGTTATTTCTTCCGGTCATATAGCAGCAGGTATAACCCCACCACTCTTCTCCTGGACACCTTCAATCGGCATTTGTGGAATGACTTTTATAACAAGTGAAAAATTCAAATCATGGAAGGGTGACCTGCTGATCAGCGGACTTGCATCTCAAAAACTCTATAGATGTGTGGTCAATGGTAAAAATTTGGTTGAAGAGAATATTTTATTGAGTGATTCCGGAAGAGTCCGGAATGTAGTTCAGTCACCCGACGGATCAATATATGTATCCGTGGAAAATCCTGGACGTATAATTCAGATAAAACCTGAATAATACTTCATCCGGGATAAGTTATTTAGAAAACCAAAACTCTAAAAGATTTACAACTTCCTTTTACGGATGTCAATTTTATTTTATGTAAATTTTTTTAGCTTTTATGCTGAAGAAGTTTCCGTAAAGAACTGCGTTTACGGATTTATTAAATATTTTCAATATTTTTATGACATAAAAAATCTCAGTATGAAAATAATAGCTATCGATCAGGTTGAAAAGATAAAAGTCCGGATGGAGGGAGCGGCGGGTGCATGGAAACAGCTGCCCCTGGGCAGCAGGGATGGTGCCCCTGTCTACTCTTACAGGGTATTCACCCTGGAACCGGGCGGGAATACACCCTTCCACAGCCATCCCTATGAACATATGAATTTCATTATTGAGGGTCAGGGGATTCTAAAAAATGAGGCCGGTGAAGAACGGTCATTAAAAGCCGGTGATTTTGCACTGGTCCTTCCGAATGAAAGACACCAGTACAGAAACAAATCCGATAAAATATTCAGAATGATCTGCGGAGTTCCGAAAGAGTTTGAGTAATACTGCGCCAAGGATAGTTTTCATTCCGGTGAGATAGCCATTTAGTTTAATCAAATGCCATAAATCCCAGAGCAAGCTCTGGACTCTTTGCCAATGCAAGCAGCGAAGAACCGCGTTCAAGAGCCCGACGAAGACAATTATATCAAATATTTGTAAATAATTTTGTAAGATTTAACAGGGAGAAATGCCACCGGAAGATAATCTTCAGAGAGCATGGTAAAGCTAAAATTATATATGAAATCAACAGTAAAAAAGTCATTTATCAGCCGACGTGCTACTTTAAAGATTCTCGGAATAAGTTCCGCAGCGTTATTCACCGGGACATTAGGGGATATTACAACTGCCACTCCTTCAAAGACTAAAAAAAGCAGGAGTCTTTATGTTCCTGATGTCCGCAGCCGGGTATCATTTACCACAGGAACCGACCGTGTAAGAATGATTTCAGAGGTAATGAAACCATTTGAACAGCAGATACGTAAGGGACTGAAGGGTAAACAATTGATAATTAAACCCAATATGGTGCTTACATATGTACCCTTATGTGCAACACATGTTGATGCCTTGCGTGGTGTGCTTGAATTCGTGAAACCATTTTATCATGAACAGATTATTATCGCGGAGGCATCAGGAGATAAGGGAAACTCAGCACCAGGATTTAAGAACTATGGATATCTGGACCTGCAGAAAGAATATGATCTCAGGTTCATTGATCTGAATCTAAGTACAGGAAGTCCGGTATGGATTCTTAACAGGAATCTGCATCCCGAGAAGATATTTGTAACTGATATGTTCCTTGATCCTCATAATTATATTATTTCCGTTTCCCGGCTTAAGACGCATAACTCCGTGGTTATGACTGCAGGAACAAAAAATATTGTTATGGCTGCACCTCTTAATATTCCTGCCGTTAATGGCAATCAGCAAATTAATTATAAATCCAAAATGCATGGAGGCGGACCAAGATGGCTTAATTATAACATGGCTCTTCTGGCACAAAGTATCCGGCCAGATTTTACAGTTATTGACGGGGTTGAGGGAATGGAAGGCAACGGTCCATCTGCCGGTACTGCAGTGGATCACCGTATAGCACTCGCGGGAGAAGATGTCCTTGCAGTGGACAGCATTTGCGCAAAACTTATGAATATTCCGGTCGAAAATATCGGATATCTGAATTTTTGTGCAGCTCAGGGATTGGGTAACATCGACTATAAGTCAATTGATATTCTCGGCGATAAGGATCCGGAAAATTTCGTAAGGACCTATGCACTTGCTCCGAATATTAAAAGACAGCTTGAGTGGAAAGAGGATTTTATTCCGGTAAAGTGAAATTTCGATAGAACTTCCGCCTGTAACTTATACGGATATTAAGGATAATTAATTCAGCCTCTATTACATCACAACATATTTATTAGGTGGTTATTAACCTAATGAATATATTTGTATTGGACAACTTCAACCTCATAACGGACTCGTGTTTATTTAAATCATTTTTTATGAAAATAAGTTATAAGAATGCGATATCACCAAGGAAGGTTTTACTGTCTCCTGGTAAGCAATCCGAGTATGATCGTCGCAATTTCCTCAAAATCATGGCATCCGGATTGCTTGGCAGCGTCACTATTGGAACAGGATCCAGTGCCGTCAGCGCCTGGACAGGTATCAACACTAACTCAGTGCTCAACCAGGCGCGAACTGACGCACGTGAGTTGCGCATCAAAAGTGTTAAACCTTATATAATGAGGCTGCAAAGAGGAGTTAATGGTGAGCTCAGCGGTACTCACTTTGTGTTTGCCCGGGTGGAGACCGAGGATGGTTTGGTTGGTTGGGGCGATGGATCCAGCTGGCCAAACGTTGTAACCATCGCAAGCGAAATTGAGATGATAGGACCACGGCTCGTTGGTCGCAGTGCTTTTGACACTGAGGGTATCTACAATTTTATTCAGGGTGTCCGTTCTCCCAGCCATGGTGCATCGGTACAATCTTGCATCTCTGCAATCGACATTGCATTGTGGGATATCATAGGTCAGAAACTCAATGTTCCGGTATATCAGCTTCTGGGAGGTAAGGTCAATCCCCGGATAAAAATTTACACCAGCTATCGCTGGGGTAAAATAGAGCCTACCCGGGAAGCATATGCGCAACGGACAAAGGAGCTTATTGCTGAGGGTGCATTAGCAGGAAAGTGGGATCCATTCATTGGAGGTCTGGAGCCGAACCGAAATCTGGGAATGGAGTTGTTCAACAGGGTTGTGCAAATGGTTCAGGGTGTCCGGGAAGGTGGCCCCAACTTTGAGATCTGCGTAGAGGGCCATGGCAAATTTAATGTGCATGGAGCCATCCGCATGGCCAAGGCATTGGAACCTTACAATGTTCTGTTTTTTGAAGAGCCTGTCATGCCTGAGAATGCCGATGCATTGCGTGAAGTGCAGCGTTCCACTTCGACACCTCTGGCAGTTGGTGAACGATTAAAAGGGCGCCTGGAAGCGCGTGAATACATCGAAAAGCAGGCAATGCGTATCATCCAGCCTGATGCGGTCCGCTGTGGCGGTATCACCGAGTTCCGGAAAATGGTATATATGGCTGAGTCACAGTTCATGACATTTTCACCTCATAATCCAAACAGTCCGGTAGGAACAGCCGCACATCTGCATTTGGCAACCTCTTCGGCTTCATTCCTGATTCTTGAAGAAGGTATACAGCAACCTGATGCCTACAAGGCCATTTTTCAACAATGGGATGGCGGATTAGCCTATTGGCAGGTACCTGAGAAACCAGGGCTTGGCGTACATATTACAGATGAATTTCTGCGTGAGCATTCCATCCCGATCGACAAGGCCGAACGGACTACCTAGTATATTATTGCCATAACAATCTTATTTACTGTGCTTTACGAATTTATGCGTTTTGATCAGGGGTAGTTAAGAGAAAAGGGAGACAATAAAATTTACCCCGCCTATAATTCATGATCTGCCCTTAGGACTGGCTTTAATTTTTATTCATCACTTTGAAAGCCATTTAATATAAGTTTCCAACATTCAATCCCAAAAATATAGATTGATATAAATCCAATAGTAATAATATCAATCAAAACTGCAAATAGTGATGTTGGTTTGGCTTCAGAGTCCTTAATAATCAGGTCATTCTTTGTTTCCATGGCTTAATTATTACTAGTTAATCGGGATATTATATGTCTCCATTATTTATGTAGATGCCCTAATAAGTTAATTTCCCTTTCATACATAAATAGCGATACCTAAAAGATAATTTGTAATCTAAGGTATGAAACAGTTAAGAAGAATAGATGAAGAATTGGGTCACAAACATCTAATTAAAAGGATGCTGGTTTCTCTTTATAATTATTTAATCATATATCTTACTTTTTTCATCTAATAATTTCTTATTTTAATCAAAATCAGCAAATTATCCGTTAATTATTCATTTTGAATTTCTTATCTTTATACTCAGAAAATACATTAATAGTATTATTCAAACCTTGCTACCAGGAAAAAGCCTGGATTCTCAATGATGAGTAGGTAAAGCTCATCATTTCTTATAATCATATCTAATCAAAACTTCGTATGTTTCTATTTTGGTACCAATTCTATCGCAACCAGAAAGACATCCCATTAAGGTAGTTCGAAGTTCAATATTCCATCCAGGAACATCAAAGTCCATCATGAATAATGTCTATCTGCACTACTTTTGATGTAGTAAATGAAATAAATACCGCTGAATCAAATGTCGGAATTCCTGAACAGAGTTTTAACGTTGGAGATTTATAGCAAAAACAATATGCCTCTTCGTTATCAGATTTCTTTAAATGTAGTGCCAAGTGCAAGCAATACAAAACCGGCAAACAAAAACCAATAATTATAGGTAGTTAAAAAATCAACAGTAACAAAATGACCTATTATACCTATTATTCCAAGTATTAGGCCAATAATCCAAACAGATCTCGAAGGTGCTGAAGGTAGTGTAGTTCGTTTCATAATAATTTCTATTTGGTAAATATCTATTAAAATTAAGCATTATTTTAAAAAATTCCACTGTTATTCAACTAAATTTTAAT
>Ga0079037_100002291_pt1 | contig 10433 bp, 9 predicted proteins | sample Mud3Dept4metaG_FD_71479 | JGI IMG/M metagenome (GOLD analysis project Ga0079037, IMG submission 71479) | Freshwater wetland microbial communities from Ohio, USA, analyzing the effect of biotic and abiotic controls - Mud 3 Core 4 Depth 4 metaG | ecosystem: Environmental > Aquatic > Freshwater >... | reverse complement strand
TACAACGAGATGGAGGGGCTCATCTACCACTTCAAGCTCGTCTTCGAAGGGGCGAAGATGCCGCCGGGCGAGATCTACTCGTCCATCGAGGGGGCGAACGGCGAGCTCGGCTACACGCTCGTCTCGGACGGGAGCGGCCTGCCGTACCGGGTGAAGGTCCGCCCCCCCTGCTTCCCCCTCTTCGCCGCCTTCGAGAAGATCGCCGTCGGGGGCCTCGTCTCCGACGCCATCGCGACGCTCGGCATGCTGAACATCATCGCCGGCGAGCTGGACCGCTGAGGAGATCGCGCCGATGCCCGCCCGAGTCGTGAACGTCTCCGCCCCCCCGATGTCCATCTGGGAGCGCCTCTACCTCGTCGAGATCGCGAAGGGGATGGCCCGGACCCTCGGGCACTTCCTCCGGAACCTCGCCGACATGAGGCGCCTGCCGACCATCCAGTACCCCGAGATGCGCCGGACCTACTCCGAACGCTTCCGCGGGCGCCACATCCTGAAGACGCGGGACGACGGGACGCTCCGCTGCGTCGCCTGCTACATGTGCGAGACCGCCTGCCCGGCCGACTGCATCCACATCGAGGCGGGGGAGCATCCGGTCCTCGCTTACGAGAAGTACCCGGTCACGTTCGAGATCGACATGCTCCGCTGCGTCTTCTGCGGCTACTGCGTCGACGCGTGCCCCAAGGACGCGATCTGGATGACGAAGGACTACGAGCTGTCGTACTTCGACCGGGCGAGCGCGATCTTCGGGATCGACAAGCTGACGGAGAAGCCGGGAGACACGGCGCCGGGGGGCCCCGGATACGGCTACCGGCCGTACTACGGCGAGAGCCCGATGCGGAAGGCGGGGGAGTTCGAGCCGTCGGGACTCGCGCTCCTGCCCCTCCTCGAGAAGCGGGGCGAGGCGATCAACCGGATGCCGCCTCCTACGCCTCCGAAGCCCGCGCCGCCCGCCGCCGCCGAGAAGAAGACGGCCTGACGATGGGCGAGCGGCGGCTCGCGATCCTGACCAGCGGCGGCGACGCGCCGGGGATGAACGCGGTCGTCCGCGCGGCCGTGAGGACGGCGCTCTCCCGCGGGGTCGTCCCCTTTGCCGTCGCGGACGGCTTCCAGGGGCTCGTCGACGGCGGAGACCGGATCCGCCCCATGAACTGGTCGTCCGTCGGCGGAATCCTTCACATCGGCGGGACGGTCATCGGCACCGCCCGGTGCACCGCCTTCCGCGAGCGGGACGGGCGGAGGCTCGCCGCGCGAAACCTCCTCGAGAAGCGAATCGACACCCTCATCTGCGTCGGCGGAGACGGGACCCTTACGGGGGCCGACGCGCTCCGGAAGGAGTGGCCCACGCTGCTTTCGGAACTGGTCTCTCGGGGCGAGGTGGTGCCGGAGGCCGCCGCGCACCACCCGTTTCTTGCCCTCGTCGGCCTCACGGGCTCGATCGACAACGACATGCCGGGGACGGACATGACCCTCGGCACCGACACGGCCCTTCACCGGATCACGGGTGCGGTCGACGCCCTGACGGACACCGCCGCGAGCCACCAGCGGGCCTTCGTCGTCGAGGTGATGGGGCGCCGCTGCGGCTACCTCGCCCTGATGAGCGCGCTCGCCACCGGCGCGAGCTGGGTCCTGATCCCCGAGGCCCCTCCGTCGGACGGGTGGGAGGAGCGGATGTGCGCGCGGATCCTGGACGGGCGGAAAGGGGGACGCCGGCACTCGACGGTCCTCGTCGCGGAGGGGGCCGTGGACCGGAGCGGGCACCCGATCACGGCCGAACGGGTCCGCGGGGTCCTCGAGGAGCGGCTGGGTGTCGAGGCGCGGACGACCGTCCTCGGGCACGTCCAGCGGGGCGGCGCTCCGAGCGCCTTCGACCGGGTGATGGGGACGCTCCTCGGCCATGCGGCCGTGGAGGAGGCGCTGGCCTTCGGGCCGGACTCGGTCCCCCAGCTGATCGGTCTGAAGGAAAACCGGATCCAGCGGACGCCGCTCGCTGACTGCGTGGGGCGGGCCCGGGCCGTGGCCGAGGCGCTCGAAGAGCGGGACTACGACCGCGCGCTCTCCCTTCGGAGCCCGGGGTTCCGCGAGACCGTCGAGGCGGTGAAAACCCTCGTCCGCGCCCGGCAGCGCGACACCTCGGGCGGGACGCGCCGCTTCCGGGTCGCCCTCCTCCACGCGGGGGCGCCGGCTCCGGGAATGAACACCGCGGCGCGGGCCTTCGTCCGGATCCTCCTCGACCGCGGACACGAGGCGCTCGGCGTGAGGAACGGCTTCGAGGGGCTTCTCGCGGGAACCGCCGAGGAGCTCTCCTGGATGAGCGTCCACGGCTGGGTCGGGCGAGGCGGCGCGGAGCTGGGAACGAGCCGGAGGATCCCCGAGGGAGGGGAGTGGGGCGCCGTGGCGCGCTCCGTCGCGGCGAACCGGGTCGACGGGCTCCTCGTGATCGGCGGCTTCTCCGGTTACGAAGCGACCTGGCGGCTCCTCCGGGCTCGCGACGAGCAGCCCGCCCTCAACATCCCCGTCGTCTGCCTTCCGGCAGCCATCGACAACAACCTCCCCGGGGCCGAGCTGTCCCTCGGGGCCGACACCGCCCTGAACTCGATCGTGGAGGCCGTCGACAAGATCAAGCAGTCGGCCGTGGCGTGGCGGCGGGCCTTCGTCGTGGAGGTGATGGGGGCCTGGTGCGGTTACCTCGCGGCGGCCGCCGGGCTCGCGACCGGCGCCGAGCGGGTCTACCTGCACGAGGATCCGCTCACGATGGCGCGCCTCGAGAAGGACGTCCGCGACCTGTTCGACGGCTTCTCGAAGGGGAAGAAGAGGCTCGGCCTCGTCATCCGGAACGAGAACGCGCACCCCGTCTTCACGACCGAGTTCCTCCGCCGTCTCTTCGATGCCGAGGGGAAGGGGCTCTTCGACGCCCGGCAGGCGATCCTCGGACACCTGCAGCAGGGAGGGAACCCGACTCCCTTCGACCGGATCCACGCCACGCGCCTCGCCGTCCGATGCGCCGACTTCCTCCTCGAGGCCTGCGCGAAGGGGGAGGCGTCCGCCTCCTTCATGGGCTTCGAGGGAGGGCGCCTCCGGTTCGTCGACTTCGCCCAGTTCCCGTCGATGGTGGACCGGGAGTTCCGCCGCTCGAAGAGCCCGTGGTGGCGCGCATGGGGGCCGGTCGCCGCGCTCCTCGACCAGCCGGGCCCGTCGGTATCCGGCTGACCCCTACTGCGTCTCGAACGCCGTCGGGGGCGCCTTGACGTGCCCGTTCGCGAGGCCGGCGTTCAGGACGATCGGCGGAAGCTCGGTGTCGATCAGGTACTCGAACTGCTTCCGGAAGTCGCCGAGCGACATCCCCGCCGTCGCCGCGAACTTGGCCAGCTCGTGCGGGTCCTCGAAGTCGTCCCGGCGGAGCCGGATCATGTACCGCCGCGCGATGGCGTAGCGGGTCGAGCGGATGTCGACCATCCGGACCTTCGTCCGCCCCGTGGCCGGGTCCAGCAGCTGCTTGAAGGGAATCGGGACGAAGTTTCCCGCCTGCATCGAGATCATGACGGCGTTCCCTCCCGAGAGGAGGTACTTCGCCGCGCAGTAGCCGAGGTCGCGCGTGTACTCGAGGTCGTACGGAACCGGGTCGGCGCACCGCAGCTCGTAGCCGATGTTCTTGGCCGCGATCGTCGTCCTGATCCCGAAGTCGCGGAGCCGCTGCTGGACGGCCGACTTCAGGATCTCGCCGATGTTGACCTCGGCGATCCGGACGTTTCCGTGGGCGTCGCGCTCGATGTCCTGCAGACCCGAGAGCTCGCCGGGGTCGAGGCCGACGACGAGCCCTTCGGCGATGACGGCCACGCCGTCGCGCCGTCCGTACGAGAGCCGCTTGATGATGGCGCCGGCCAGCGTGTCGACGATCGCCCGGAACCGGATCTTCTGCGTGTGGAACTCCTCGGGAATGAGCGTCAGGGTCGCTCCGGCGGCCTTCCCGATCCCGAGGGCGAGGTGCCCCGCCTTCCGCCCCATCGCGATGACGAAGTACCAGCGCGAGGTCGTCTTGGCGTCGACCATCAGGTTCTTGACGATCTCGACGCCGTGGTGGCGCGCCGTCTGGAACCCGAAGGTGTCCACGTGCGGCGGCAGGTCGAGGTCGTTGTCGATCGTCTTCGGCACGTGGACCACCTGGATCCGGCCGTCGGCCTTCTCCTCGAGCTTCATGGCCGAGAACGCCGTGTCGTCCCCGCCGATCGTGATGAGCTGCGAGACGTTCATCCGGAGGAGCGAGATCACCGTGTTCTCGAGGTGCTTCGGGTCGCCCGTCGGGTTGGCGCGCGAGATGCCGATGTACGACCCGCCCCGGAAGTGGATCCGGCTGATCGCGTCGATCGTCAGGGGCGTCACGTGCTCGACGTTCCCCTCCATGATCCACTCGAAGCCGTCCCGGATCCCCAGCACCTCGACCCCCTCGAGTACGGCGCGGATGGTCGCCGAGCCGATGACGCTGTTGATCCCGGGCGCGGGTCCCCCTCCGACGAGGATGGCGAGGTTCTTGGCGTGGCTCATTCCGGGTGTCCCCCGCGGCCAATGGTAGCGAATCGACGGCAGGGGGGCGCGGCTACCAGACCAGGCGGGCGCCGAGACGGAGCTGGTAGGGCCGGCCGTGCTCGTCGAGCGGGCTGAACGTCCCGGCGGAGCGGATCTCCCGCGATTCGACGAGCGCGCGAGGAGCGTAGGCCTTGAGGAGGATGTCGTTGATCTCGAGGGCGGGCTTGAGCGCCAGCTCGTTCGACGGCGTCGCCTTTCCCGGGCTGATCACGGTGTCGGGATCCCCCGCCTGTCGAATGCTGATCCGGTCCGGAGGCTTCGGGAGATCGGGAAGCCGGAGAAACGGGAGCGAGGTCAGTCCGGAGAAGAGCTGGAAGACCTTGACGACGGGGACCGTCGGCGGAGGACTGGATGTCGCGGCAGGCCGGTCGGCGGCGAACGCCGACAGCGGGAGGGCGAGGACGAGAAGGACGGCTACGCGACGCATTTCAACGCCCGATTGTACACCTTGTTCAGTGAAGGAACGAGCCGCCGTTCAGGGGCAGCGCCGTGCCGTTGGCGTAGGCGCCGAACGGAGAGACGTACCAGAGGACCGCGCCGGCGACCTCCTCCGGCGTCGCGACGCGTCCGAGCGGGATCTCGGCCTCGATCTCGGCGCGGCGGACGGCGAGATCGGCGGCCGCCATGTCGGTCTCCACCCAGCCGGGGCAGACGGCGTTGGCCGTGATGCCGTGCCGCCCTTCGGCCCGCGCGAGACATCGGGCGAGGTTGACCATCCCCGCCTTGGAGACCGCGTAGTCGGCGCAGTCGGTCTCGCCCCGGAAAGCCGCGCGGGAGGAGACCATGACGATCCGGCCGAAGCGGGCCTGCCGCATCGCCGGGAGGGCGAGGAGCGAGAGATGGACCGCCGCGTCGAGGTTGATCGCCAGCGTGCGGTGCCACTTCCGGAGGAAGAGGGCGTCGTCCGGCTCGTCGAACGGGTTCCGGTCGAAGATCGCGGCGTTGTTCACGAGGAGAAGGGGCGGGCCGAGGCGCGACGCTACCTCCTCCAACAGCGTCCGCCGTTCGGCCTCTGACTCGAGGTCGGCCGGAAAGAGGGCGGCGGGCGGTCCGCCGGAAGCGGCGATCCGGGCCGCGACGGCCTCCGCCGCCTCGCGGGAGCGTCCGAAGTGGATCGCGACGCGGGCGTTCGCCCGTGCGAGGGTCTCGGCGATCGCGGCGCCGATCCCGCGGGAGCCCCCCGTCACGAGGACGGCCCGCCCCTCGAGGTCGACGGGGATCACGGGCGGAGCCGCCGGGCCGCCACGAGGGCCCCGATCGCGCCGACGAACTCCCCGTGGGGGAGAAATCGGGCCGTGGCCCCGACGAGCGACGTGACGAAGGCGAGGACGTCTCTCAGGGCGCTGTTGGCCCGGAGCGTCGCTCCGGCGTAGACGATGTCGAGCGGCGGCTGCGCGCCGTCGCTCCGGGCGAGCGCCCCGGCCAGGAGGCCGACGTTCTCGCCGATCAGTCCGACGATCGCGTGGGCGAGGTCGCGGGGGTCGCGCGAGGCGACGCGGCCGAGGTTCGCCGCGGTCAGGTCGCCGGAGAGGGGAATCTCGCCCGCGCTGTAAAGGTCCCGGACGAGGAGGTCGACCCGCCGGCGGTCCCCCTGCGCCGCGAGAGACGAGAGGGTGTCATAGTCCGGCTCGTCCAGGAGGAGGCGGCCGAAGCCCTGCAGGGTCCCCCCGCCGAGCCCCGTCCCGCCGACGCGGACGACCTTCCCGCCCCTCTCGACGCGGAGGATCGACGTCCCGGTTCCGAGGCTCACGAGGAGGTGAGGGGTCGAGGGGACGAAACCGGCTCCGTCGAGGAGCGCCTCCTCGCCGAGGCCCCATGCCTCGAACTCGTCGGCGATGACGACCGGGCGCTCGCCCGTGAACTGCCGGGCGAGCCGGCGGGCGCCGGCGCCCGTCGCCGAGAGGAGGGGGTCCTTCCACCGGGCGAGGAACGCGGCGATCGAGGCCCGGTCGCCGCTCGGGAAGAGGTAGGAGGAGAAGTCGGTCAGCGGTGCATCGGCCTCGATCACGACCGCCTTCGTCAGCGTCGCGCCGAGGTCGAGTCCGATCTCCTCGCCGGCGGCCCCCTCCTTCATGGCCCCGATTGTCGCCCAGAAGCGGCCGCCGACGAACCGGGAGGGACGGTCGAAACGACGCGCGACGCGATCTCGTCGTACCCGGACGGGCCCGGGTGAAAGCGGTCGGCGGCGAGCCGGTCGGGGCGCCCGTCGAAGAGGTCGGCGATCGGGACGACGAGAGCTCCGTCCACGCCGAGGGCGGCCCTCTCGAGCGCCCCGTTCGAGGCCAGGAGAGCCTGGCGGGCGAGGCGCCGGTCGCCGGCCGCGTCCGGAAAGGGGTTGTAGAGGCCGAGAAGGCGGATCGGAGCCTTCGGGCAGGCCGCACGGACCTCCACGAGCGCCTTTCCGACATCGGCCTCCACGCGGGCGAGGACGGAGGGGGCGGAGTCCGGCCCCTCCGCGGCGGGGCCACCCGGAAGGGCCCGCATCAGGTCGTTTCCGGAGATCGAAAGGACGACCAGGCCGGCGCCGGCGAGCCGCTCTCTCACGCCCGGATCGGCCAGTTTCCGGAGGAGGTCGGCGGTCCGGAAGCCGTCGACGGCGAGGTTCTCGACCGTCACGCTCCGCCCTCCCTTCCGGAGCGCCCGGGCGACCCGTTCCGGGTAACCGCCGGATGTGTCCCCCGCCCCGCGCGTCATCGAGTCGCCGAGCGCCACGATGAGCAGGGAGCCGGCCGGGCCGGCGGGGGCGGGAGTCGGCGTGGGGAGGACCGCCTCCGAGGCGGGGACGCCGAGCCGGCCGGAGAGCCCGGCGGCGAAGCCCGTCGCGAAGACCCCGGCCATGGCGGCCGCGATCCCGGCGGGGAGGAACCAGAGGAAAAGGCGCCTCACAGCCGGATTCTCGCCGATGGCGTAAAACAGGGGGATGGAAGGGGCGGCGGACCGGAGCATCGTGGTCCTCTCGGCCGAGGGGCTGGCGAAGCGGTACGGCGACCGCGAGGTGGTGACCGACGCGACCTTCGCCCTCCACCGCGGCGAGGTCTTCGGGTTCCTCGGCCCGAACGGCGCCGGGAAGACGACCACGATCCGGATGCTGGTCGGCCTCGTGAAGCCGACCCGCGGGCGGGTCGTCATCGACGGGCACGACGTCCAGAGGGAGTTCGAGGCGGCCATGCGGCGGGTCGGGTGCATCGTCGAGACCCCCGACCTCTACCGCTTCCTGACGGGGCGCGAGAACCTCGAGCACTTCGCCCGGATGCTGGGGGACGGCGCGCGGGAGAGGATCCCGGAGCTCTCCGACCTCGTGAAGATGGCGGGGCGCCTCGACGACCCCGTCCGGACCTATTCTCTCGGCATGCGGCAGCGGATCGGGATCGCGCAGGCCCTCCTGGGCGATCCTTCCGTCCTCATCCTCGACGAGCCGACGAACGGCCTCGACCCGGCCGGCATCCGTGAGATGCGCGAGCTGATCCGCCACCTCGCCGACGACCGCGGCCTCGCCGTCTTCGTCTCGAGCCACATCCTCTCGGAGGTGGAGCGGACCGCCGACCGGGTCGCCATCGTCCACCGCGGGAGGACGCTGGCCCAGGGGACGCTTTCCGAGCTGACGGGCGGCGGCGCCCGATCGCTCGAGGACCTCTTCCTCGAGAGGACGGCGGGGGAGACGGTATGAGGCTGGCCGGCCTGGTCGAGAACGAGACCCTGAAGATCCTCCGGCGGAAGCGGTTCCGCGTCGTTCTCCTCGTCCTCGCGGTCCTCCTGTCGGTCGTCGTCTTCGGCCAGGCGCGGCACCGCCGGAGCCACGAGGGGGAGCAGGGCGCGGGGAGCTGGCGGACCCGCGTCGAGGGGCGCGTGGCCCAGATGGAGCGCCGCCTCTCGCAGACGCGGAACATGCCCGAGACCTGGGCCCGCTGGTCGCGCTTCGAGGTGGGGCGGCTGAAGTACCACCTCGAGAAGGGAATCGACCCGGAATCGGTGACGGGACCGCTCTTCGCGCGGGGCTTCGCGGGGCTCGGCTCGGTCCTCCTCCTGCCTCTCCTCGTCGCCGTCCTCGGCGCCGACCTCGTCTCGTCCGAGTTCTCCGAGGGGACGATGACCCTTCTCCTGACGCGCCCCGTGGCCCGCTGGAAGGTCCTCCTGTCGAAGTACGTCGCCATGGTCCTCTTCACGACCCTGACGCTCCTCCTCGCGGCGCTCCTCTCGTGGGCCATCGCCGGGATCGCGTTCGGGTGGAAGGGGTGGGACGCCCCCGTCGTGACCGGCTTCCGGCTCTCCGAAGCCGGCTTCGACGTCTCGGGCGTCCGCGTCCTCTCCCTCTGGCAGGACGCCTTCGCCGCCTGGGGGCTCGCCTGGTACTCGGCCCTCGCCGTCGGGGCCGTGACGATGCTCCTGTCGGTCGTCTTCCGCTCCACCGCGGCGGCGATGGGGACGATGATGGCGACGCTGATCGGGGGGACGATCCTCTCCCGCGTCGCTTCGGAGTGGGAGGGGGCGAAGTGGTTCTTCGTCTCGTGTCTTCCCCTCCCCGAGTACTACTCGGGGCTTCCGACCCCCTATCCCGGGATGACGCTCGCCTTCTGCGCCTGGGTCCTCCTGGCCTGGGCCCTCGCGGCGACGGTCCTCGCTTTCGTCCTGTTCGGCCGTCGCGACGTGACGGGCTGAGCCGAAGGTAGAATCGCCCGCCCCGAACCGATGAGCCAGAACGCCCACCCGTCCGTCGTGAACGCCCTCGTGGAGGAGTTCGGCGCGAACGCCGGCCTCGCCCTCGAGCTCTATGCCAGCTACCGGCTGAACCCGGCCTCGGTCGACGAGGGGTGGCGCCGGGCCTTCGAGGCGGCCGAGGGGGCCGCATCCCCGCGTCCCGGACCGGCCGGCCTCTTCACCGCCTCGGTCTCGCGGGAGCCGGAGGCCCCGCCCGCTTCGGCCCCCGCCGTTCCGCGCGGCGCGCCGGCCGCCCCGGCCCGGGCCGCGGCCCCCGCCCCTCCGTCGGACGGCGAGGCCGTGCCCCTCACGGGGGGCTCCGCCCTCGTCGCCCGGAACATGGACGCCTCGCTCTCGGTCCCGACCGCGACCTCGAACCGGCTGATCGCCGCCAAGACGATGGAGGAGAACCGCCGGATCCTGAACCGGCACCGCGAGGTGCTCGGCCGGTCGAAGGTCTCCTTCACCCACTTCGTGGTGTGGGGGATCCTCCGCGCCCTCGAGAAGCACCCGGGGATGAACGACGCCTACGCCGAGGCGGACGGGAAGCCGGTCCGGATCCGCCGGAAGGGGGTGAACCTCGGCATCGCCATCGACGTCACGAAGAAGGACGGGAGCCGGACGCTCCTCGTCCCGAACATCAAGGGGGCGCAGGATCTGACGTTCGAGCAGCTCCTCGACGCCTTCGACTCGATGGTGACGAAGGCGCGGACGGGACAGATCGATCCCGACGCCTTCGCCGGGACGACCATCTCCCTGACGAACCCGGGGACGGTCGGCACGACCGCCTCGGCGCCCCGCCTCATGCCGGGGCAGGGGACGATCGTGGCGACGGGCGCGATGGACTACCCGGCCGAGTTCGCGGCGATGCCCGAGGAGGTCCTCTCCGCCATCGGCATCTCGCGCGTCATGAACGTCTCCTCGACGTACGACCACCGGATCATCCAGGGGGCCGAGTCGGGACAGTTCCTCGCCACCATGGAGATGCTCCTCCTCGGCGGCGACAGCTTCTACGAGCGGATCTTCCACGACCTCCGCGTCCCGCACCGTCCCGTCCGGTTCGAGAAGGACCTGAATCCCCCCTTCCTCCAGAGGGACCGGAACATGGAGGCGGTCGAGAAGCAGGCGCGCGTCGGCGCCCTGATCAACGCCTACCG
>Ga0079037_100002290_pt1 | contig 10435 bp, 8 predicted proteins | sample Mud3Dept4metaG_FD_71479 | JGI IMG/M metagenome (GOLD analysis project Ga0079037, IMG submission 71479) | Freshwater wetland microbial communities from Ohio, USA, analyzing the effect of biotic and abiotic controls - Mud 3 Core 4 Depth 4 metaG | ecosystem: Environmental > Aquatic > Freshwater >... | reverse complement strand
GGAAGTCCAGGTTGGAAAAATAACCCATTTCTACAACCACATTAACGTGGCGGTGCTGGATTTGACAGGTGAGCTCAAGGTGGGGGACATCATCCACATCTTGGGGCACATCACTGACTTCGAGCAGCGCGTGGCCTCGCTGGAGATCGAGCACAAGAAGGTGCAGTCAGTCAGCGCAGGGATGGACGTGGCGCTCCAGGTGGAAGAACCGGTGCGCAACGGGGACTGTGTATTTAGGGTCGTTGAGGATAAATAAGGCGGCTTTGGGAATTTACGTTTTTAACGATCTTTGAACGCTAATTGAGCTTTTGCATAACGCCTTCTGGCTAAGATAGGGGCAACTTGATGAAACGACCAGAAAAGGTGGTTTCAAAGCGAAATCTTCCCGCAAGGGACAGCCAGGAGGCAGCCATGTACAACGAGATCACAGCCAGGGATTTTTATAAGGCTCACTCTGCAGAGCTTCTGCGAGAGGCTGAGCGCGAGCGTCTGATCGCCGCGGCGAAGGCCGGGCATGACAAGCACAAGAAAGCCCTGCTCGAACGTAATAACCAGGGCGTCCTGCAGCGCGTCTTCCGCCTGTTCTTCCCCCCGGCGCAAGCCTGCGCAAATTCATAACATGTGAGAATTGCTGGCGGTGCCAGCAATTCTCACCCGGAAGAATTAATTACCCCCAGCCGTTCCAGGCGAGGGGACCCGCATCTGGCTTCGGGTTCGTCTCGCTGCTCGGGATATAACCCCAGGTTTCGTGTGGCTTCTCTGGATGATGTTCGGTGACAAACGCCAGCGAAACACCTGTGATTCCAGCGCCTCTCAGCTCGCGAATATCGTTCACCGCTCTGTGTAAATCAGTTTCATTCTCGGCGAAGATCGGCACGATGACCTGGACGCTCACTTCCGGCCCATCGATGACCTGCACCACGTCGGCGCGCACAACGTAATACCGTTTGACTTTGTCATAAAACACCCATGCGTCGCGCAGCCTCAGGATTTCTTCGGCAGCTGTTCTGGGAGTACTTGAAGAAACCAGCACCCAGCCTCGAACTAAAGTCTCGATCGCGCTCATAACTGTTCTCCTTTCCGGCATTCTGCGTAAATCGTATCTTGTATTTCGTAATCTGACAATATCTCAAGCTCTATTTACAACCACATTCCACAGAGGCATCTGGTTATACAGCAGGCGCGGCAATCTCACCCATGGCTTGGCAAGCATGCGCCCGCTGGCGTAGCCAAGAGGGAGCACGACAGCCTCCTCAGCCACCAGGATATGGTCTGCCATGCGGTATAGCTCCATGCGGTTTTCGTGGTCTGTCTCGCGCCCGGCTGCCTCGATCAGAGCATCGAAACGCGGATTGTGCCAGCGCGGACTGTTGAAACCTTCCCGGCTGTGGAAGGTGACCCGCAGCATATTGTCCGGATCGGGGTAATCCGCCCCCCAGCCGACGAGGGTCAGGTGGGCAGGGTCGTTCATCAGCCGGTTATGGAACTCGCCCCATTCCAGGATTTGCGTCTCCAGGTTGATCCCTAAAACCCTCTGCCAGGCATGGCGCAGATAAGGGATGAGACGCTCTTCCCGGGAACCAGGCGGCTGCAACCAGGTGATCGATGGGAAGCCCTTACCACCCGGGTAATCTGCTTCCTCCAGCAAGCGGCGCGCCGCCTCAGGATCATAGGGTGGGTGGATACCCGGCGAGTGCCCAGCCATTCCAGGCGGGATAAAACCGCCTGTGGCAGGCAGATGCATCCCCTGTAAGGCCTCTCGCGCCAGCGCTTCGCCGTCCACCGCCTGGGCAAAAGCCAGTCGTAGGCGCAGGTCGTCAAAGGGAGGCAAGTCGACTCGAAAACTCAGGAACAGTGTGGATGGCCGCGGGAAAGTGACCAGCTCATCTCCGTAAGCCAGGCGAGCCCGGGTAACTGTCCCTGGGTCGGCGTTGAACATGCTCACCAGGTCAACCAAACCCTTGCCATAGGCCTGCAGCTCGGAGCTGAAATCGTCGTAAATGGTGCATTCGATGCGCTCAACATTGCCAGAAAATTCCCCACGGTAGCAAGGGTTGCGCGAAAGCACCAGTTTCTCCCCTGGCTGCCAGGTTTCCAACACGTAAGGGCCATTCCCCACCAGGTTTCCTGAGGTCCAGGCACTTTCGCCTTGCGCAAATGCCTGGCGCGGCAGTGGGTAGGCGATAGGTTGCGCCAGCAGGTAAGGCAGGTAAGCACTCGGACTTTCCAGCCTGATTTCGAGCCGGTGGTCATCCAGAGCATGTACCCCCACTTGCTCCGCTTCTGTGAGCAACCCTTCTTTGTACTGGCGAGCGTTTTGGATGGGGAAGAGCAAGTATACGGCGGGCGCATGGGTGGCCGGGTGCAGGTTGCGTTTCCATGCAAACTCAAAATCTGCTGCGCTCAGCGGTGTGCCATCGCTCCAACAAGCTTCAGGATTCAAGTGAAAAATGTATTGCTTACCGTTTTCGGCTACTTCCCAGCGCATCGCCAGCGCCGGTAACACGTTGTAATCACGCCCAATCCGCACCAGCCCCTCAAAAAGCTGGGCTGCCATAAAAACCGACACATCGTCGTCGCTTGCTCCAGGGTCGAATGTGCGCGGTGCTTCCAGGGCTACGCGCAGCACCGCCTGGGGCATGGCCTGCACGGGGACATCTTTGAGTGGAGCATACAGACTGAAGGCTTCGTTATAAGCCTCCTGAGCCTTTTCTGGTTGGAAAGCTGCAATATATACCAGACCCAGCTTGAGCAACGTCTGGGCGGCAGCCTGGAGGTCACCATGCTTTTTCAACAGGCTCATAGCTTCCAGGTAATAACTCTCGGCTTCGGCGTGGGCGTAAATTGCCCGCGCCTGGTCTGCGAGGCGGATCATGTAATCGATAGCCTTATCCGGCTCGCCAGCCTGCCGATAATGGTGCACCAGTTGCACGCAAATTTCATCGCTCTGCTCCCGATATATCTCCTCCAGGGTGGCTGCGGTTTGGGCATGAAGCAGGCGGCGTTCGCCTTGCCCGAGGCTGTGGTAGAAATATTGTTGGAATAGCGTATGCGTGAACTGGTAGCGCGTCAGGCGATGGTTGTTTATCTGCGTCTCGCCTCGCTCGCGCACCAGACGATGGCGCTTCTCCAATTGCTGAGATAGCTGGCGCAGCAATCGTCTCTCATCTGTAGCCTGCACCTGGGCGACCACTTGGGCGGCGAACTCTTCGCCTTGCACACAGGCGATGCGCAGAAGCTCTCCCAGCTCTGGTGTCAGGCGGCTAACACGCTCTTCAATCACACCTTCCACCCGCGCCGGCAACCTTCCCCAATCAATCTCCCTCCCTTCAATCCATTTGCCCTGCTCTTGCACCAGCTCGCCCCGCTCTTGCAAGGCGCGCAATAGCTCGACTGTAAAGAGGGGATGACCGTGGGTGCGTTGGAACAACGCCTGGCGGAAGATTTCATCCAGCCGATTCGGCTCGCTGTCGAGCAATGCATCTACAAAATGCTGCCCATCGCCCCGGCTCAGGTCTAACCAGGCCTCTCCATAGGCGCGTTTGAACTCCGCCAGAACCTTTTCGAGGGGGTGGTGCTCGCCTTCCTCCAGTGCGGTGACCTCCTCGGGCCGGTAGGCGCAGACAACCAGGATATGGCAACCTGCCAGCCGCCGTCCAAGATGGAATAGCAGGCTGGCCGAGGGGGCGTCTGCCCATTGCAGGTCATCCAGAATCAGGAGCAAGGGGTGTAATTCAGCAACCGCCCGCAGAGTGGATACATATTCATCCAGCAGGGCAGTTTTCTCCAGCCCGCCAGCCTCGGCTGGCTGGCGCTGGACGATGGTCTGTAGCCGTTTTAGCCAGGTTGCCGAAGCAGGGGCTACGGCAGAGGCGCGCCCAAGCAGCCTCTCGCCTGACAGGAAACTCCCGATGAGATGGACGCCGTGCTCCAGCAACGCCCGGCAAACGTCTGGCAGGGCCTGCCAAAGGCGAGCTGCCTGCTGGCGCGTGATCTGTCCTGCGGCTACTGGTGCTTCCAGGTCGCCAGTGAGCAGGTTCAGGATGCCCCGGAAGGGCAGGTAAGGGTCGCCAACGCCAGAATAGGCGTTGCAGTTGCCTTGCGCCACAAGTAAATCAACATGTTTACCTTGCGCCAGCCGGGCGAATTCGTCCATCAGGGCGGTCTTGCCTCGTCCAGGCCCGCCGGTGACAAAGGCAATTTTCCCCTTCCCAGCTATCGCTGATCCAAGGAAACCCTCCAGCCAAGCTAGCTCGTTCTCACGGGCAACAAAGACCGGTTTAGGGATTTCCTCCTCAGGCTGCGTCAGGAAAGCTGGAAGCTGTCCAGTGATTTCGACCTGGGGAGGCGGCGCAAGCGCTCCGGCTGGAGCTGCGACACGACCCGCCAGGATTTCCCTGTACAAATCTTCCGTCTCCGTGGAGGGTTCCACGCCCAGCTCTTTTTCAAGTAGTTTACGGCAGGTTTCAAACTGGGCGATTGCCGCCGAACGCTGGCCGCTGGATACCAGCAACAGCATTGTCTTGCGGTGTGCAGCTTCGTCCAGAGACTCCAGTTGTAGCAGCCGGCGGGAATGGAGCAAGCCAGATTGCCATTCGCCGGAAGCCAAGCTGGCATCGACCAGCTGGTGCAAGGTGTCAATGACAGTCTGGCGCCACAACTGGCGTTCCACCGTCGCCCACTCCTCGAAGCCGCGTGCCTGGCGCAGGTAGAATCCTTGCAGGAAATCGCCCTGGTACAGCGCAACAGCTTCTTCGCACTGTCCAGAGGCCAGTTTCTGCTGCATTTCCAACACATCTACCCACACGGCTGGACTGATCCCAGCCGTATCGTGGGTAACCGTTACATATTTATCCAGATCCTGTCGCAACCTGTGGAGCACCACACGCAGATTGGAAAGCGCCTGGCTCTGGGAGCGCTCCTCCCACAGCAATTCGGCCAGTACCTCGCGCGATTGCGGCTTTTGCGTGATCGCTAGATACACCAGGAGCGCTTCTGCTTTGCGGTTGGCAAGCTTGCTGATAGGCTGGGACTCGCGCCGGATGGAAAGCCCGCCCAAGGTGAATATCTCTAAACCACCACGCCCCGTCATTGTAGCAATACTTTACATTAAAACCGATTAAATCGCAAGGTTTTCTATAAGTTGGACATTTTTTATCTGAGATTAGCAGATTTATCCAAGGCTGGCAGCCTAATTAAACGCTAACATTGCGAAATCGTTCACAAACATGGGATGATATAATCCGCCCATCACCATCAAGCCTCATGGAGGAGTTTATATGCTGAAATTCCAAGGATTAGCCGCTGCACCAGGTATCGCCGTTGGCCCGGCCTGGATCTATCAGCCGGTGCAGGTCACCATTGAGCGCTGCCAGATCACCGACCCCGACCTTGAGCTGCAAAGGCTGGAAAGCGCCCTGCAAATGGCCAGGGAGCAGCTTGGCGAGGTTTACCAGCGGGCCTTGAAATCTCTCGGATTAGAAGAAGCAGCCATCTTTGAAGCACACCAGCTTTTCCTGGAGGACGAGGAATTCCTGGGTAGCATCCGCCAGCTGATCGCTGAAGAACGATTGAACGCTGAGGCGGCGGTGAGCGATGGGGTGGAAAAATATTCTCTGATGCTGGAGTGTTTGTCGGACGAATATTTCCAGGCGCGAGCCCAAGATGTACGCGACGTCGGGCGGCGGGTGATCTATTGCCTGTTCGGGATCAATACCGCCAATATTGGCGCAGGTATGACCGAGCCAGCTATCGTGCTGGCAGAAGACCTTACTCCTTCAGACACCGTCCAGCTTGATAAAAGCAAACTGCTTGGTCTGTGCACGTTGCGCGGCGGTCCGACCTCACATACCGCCATCCTTGCGCGCAGCCTGGGCGTACCAGCGGTAGTGCGCGTCCAGTTTGATTTGGAGCAAATCGAGAAAGGCACGCTGGTCATCCTGGATGGCCTGAAAGGCCTGGTTCTGCTCGCCCCCACCCAGGAGGAAATCGAACAGGCGACCAAACGCCGCGATGAATTGAAACTGGCGCAAGCCAGGCAGCTTGCCAGCGCCCACCAGCCTACAGCCACGCGCGACGGGCACGCTGTTGAAGCTGTGGCTAATATCGGCGGGGCGGATGATGCTATCGAAGCTCTGAAATTCGGGGCGGAAGGGGTGGGCCTCTTTCGCACGGAGTTTCTCTACCTGGATCGAGACTCTTTGCCCAGCGAAGAGGAGCAAGTTACCGCTTACCGCAAAGTGGTGGAAATCATGGCCGGTCGCCCCTTGGTGGTTCGTACGCTGGATATCGGCGGTGACAAAGCCGTTCCCTACCTGGGGTTAACGGCTGAGCCTAACCCTTTCCTGGGCTGGCGCGCCATTCGCATGATCGACGAGCGCCCGGATGTGCTCTATAGCCAGTTGCGCGCCTTGCTATTGGCGGGCGTTGGTGCGGATTTGCGCATTATGCTGCCCATGGTTTCCAGCATCGATGAGGTCAGAGCGGCGCGTAAAATCTTCGACCAGGCCCGGCAAAGCCTGCTCAACGAAGGCAAACCTTTTGCGGATAAAGTACAGTTTGGCATCATGGTCGAAGTGCCGTCTGCGGCGCTGCTTGCCAATCACCTGGCCGATGTAGTGGACTTTTTCAGCATCGGCACCAATGACCTGACCCAGTACACGGTAGCTGTCGACCGCACCAACGAGCGCGTCGCCGATATCGCCAGCCCCTTCCACCCAGGGGTGATTCAGCTCATCGCTCACACCATCCGCGAAGCGCATGTAAAGGGCATCTGGGTCGGATTATGTGGCGAGATGGCTGGCGATCCGCAAGCAACGCAGTTGCTCATCGGTCTCGGCCTGGACGAGTTCAGCATGGCGCCGCCCTCCATCCCGGCTTTTAAAGAAATTGTGCGCAAGTGCTCTACGGAGGAATGCAAAGAGATTGCCCAGCATGCCCTGCAACTCCCCACCACGAAAGCTGTACAAAATTACCTCAAGTCCGAGTATGAACGCTTATCCTAGGAGTTGCCTATCCCAAGCACATCGAGGGGATAATAATATCTGTTAATCGCGTTAATCCTCGGCAAATGGCGTCTGCCCAAGCGCCAGGCATACCCTCTTTAGAAACGATCGAAAATCCAAAATCTAAAATCGAAAATTCCTTTGCGCCTCGACCTCCCCCACTTCGCGCACATCCACCGGCACCCCCTCGATCTGGCTGGGGATGACATCCTCTGGCGCCAGTGAGGCGAGCGGTAGCTTGCGCCGCACCATCACCACCAGCACCACCTGGTCGGTGCGCATCCCACCCTGATGACGCAATCCCACTCCCACCCCAATCACATTGGCCTTCCTCATCAGCTCTTCCTGATAAATTTGCTTGACCACTTGCGCCCGCTCGATGGCGCTCTGCACTACCGCCTGTTTGCTCACTGCCGCCCCGCTGATGATGTCCACACTCAGGCAATCCAATACAGCCTGGATCGGGTTATACACGGTTGACTGGTTAGAGCCAGCGAAAAGCAGGCCAACCGCACGCAAGGAATCGCCTGCCACCAATAAAGACCCCGAGTCTCCGCCCTGTGACATCGGGCCAGTGAGGAGCTGGTTCTCGAAGGTGACCGTGCTCCCGCCGCCGTAGCCAACGTTGACCGTAGCGTCCATCACTGTGATCTCGCCGCTGGTCAGGCCGGTGGTGCGCCCTGATTTGCGCACCGGCATGCCAAGCGCTGCCGGAACAGTGCCATCCACCACGCCAATCTCCAAAATTTCATCCACTACTGCGCTATCATCCACCGGACGGGCAACGGCTGCATCCACCGTGTTCGTTGCCTGGGGGTTCATCCTGAACACATGCAAGCGGTGTTGCGAGCCTACCAGTTGCGCTAGCTTATTGCCGATCTCTGCATATAAAGCGGCTGTTGTGCAGGTGGACGGCGCCGTGCTGAACTGGATCGGGCAGAAGCGTTCCAGGTGCGCAATTACGTCGTCCGGGTTCTGCCCTTTGTCTGCCGTCCCGGGTTGCAGGATCGCATCACCGGGGCTGGCGTCGTTACTGTTAGCCAGCACATGGTTATTAGAGAGGATCAAACGCATTCCGCTCGCCCGGTCACGCACGACACAGCCGAATGTGCCCGCCGTGATGCGATAATGCCCGATACTCACCCCGCCCGGTGCCGGACGCCATCGATCGGTGCGCACCTGCTGGGAGCGCAGGTCGCCCACCTCGAGCACGTCTGTGGGTACCCCTGCCACTTCCTGCGGCACCACCGCTTCGGGAAGAAGTCCAGCTAGCGGCATCTTCTGCCGCACCAGCACCACCACGCTCAATTGTTCAGTCGGTTGCCCCCGCGTTTGTTTGTATCCAACGCCTACCCCTACTACATTCGGGCGTGCAAAGAGCGCCTCTTTATGAAGCGCTTTGGCTTGTTTGACTTCTTCCAGCAGGGACATGGGATTTCCTCCTGAGGGTGTTCACGTACTGCCTGCGACACGCGTCTAAGCCTTAGATGCAGGAAGTGTACCAGAAACTGGGGAAAGCGCACCTAATGCCGTGATATGCTAAAAATAAGCCGCTTTTAGTTAGGACTACTACTCAAAACTGAAAACCTGTAATCGATACAATACTTGCCGCTCTCTCACATTGGTCACGATCCAGTGTGGCTAGAGACACACCCAGCCGATAGGCAACAGCAACATAGAACGAGTCGCGCCCACGTAAGCCCAGCCTAGCTGCCAGACCAGCAGATTCTCCGACCAGACTGCGCCCCATTGCAACTAGGCGTAAACCAGGGAGATTTTCCAAGGCTTTAACCGAACGCCTGGCCAATTGCGCATCACCTGTTCGCCGTGAAATGGCTCCAGCCACTTCTGCCAACAGGAGAGATGGAGAGAGCAACTCCACCCCAGCGGAGCGTTGCTCGTCCAACCATGATCGACTTGCATCATGAAACGCATCTTGTGATACCAGGCGAGCGACCCATATGCTGGCATCCACAACAACAAAGCCACTCATTGGCGCGCTTCCGCAATCGCCTCAACGCTAGAAATGCCGGCTGGCCAGGCTGCACCGATTTCGGCAGCCAGCAAGTCAAGGTTCGCCCAGGCTCGCGCTTCTTCATCTGCCCGCCAGGGATTCGCAACAGGCACCATGCGCGCCACCACCCTTCCCCGGTAGGTGATTTGGATTTCTTGACCCTCTTCGCGCACCTTGCGCACCAACTCCGAGGCCTGCTGCTTTAATTGGCGAATGCCAACTGTGTTCATGCTAACCTCCAAAGGCATTATGTAGATACAATAGTGACCACATTATATCATAACAAATGTTAATATTGGTGCTTCCAAGAGATAGGAAACAGCAGTTACTCATCGCTGTGTTACTTCTTACCAATCTTAAATCCACAGGCCTCGAATTGTTCGTAAATAACATCCGGAAAGTAAGGCTGCCCCCATTTGCGGCTGATGTGCTCGCACCAGCCATAGGTATCAAAGGTATATGTTTCCAGACGGTCACCCTCTAGCGGGATCATCAGTTTCTTTGCGCGATAGTAATCCTGCGCCATATACCCTTGATCCATGACCGCCATCGAGCGCTGGATCAGAGCTTCGGAGAAGTCGGGGTAGCGATCCTCAAAGAGTGTGAACTCGAGCGGGTAGCGCGGGCGAGGCGGCGGGTCTTCAGCCGGATAGCCCATGCTGAGCTGAACCATGGGAAACACCCGCTTGGGTAGCTTATATTCTGCAGCGATTTTCGTTGCCTTGAAGGGGGCGTCGCCCAGGAAGCAGCTCCCCATCCCCAGGCTCTCTGCGGCGATGACCATATTTTCAGCCATCAATGCTGCGTCCTGCATGCCAAGCACGAGCAACGGCAGATCGTCTGAGTACATTTCCCAATTCAACCGCTCCATGATAAGCTCCCAGCGATATACATCGACGCAGATCGTGAACATCAGGGGCGCCTTGAAGCGGTTCTTCTTCTGATTGCGCGAGAGCAACAGGCTGCCAAGCTGTGAAGCGAATGGCGCTTGCTGCCCGGCGCGCGCCACCGTTTGGATGGTTTCGTCGCTTGGCATTTCGCTCGTATAGCGGCGGATGGACTTGCGGCGAAGCATGGCTTGAATGACCGGGTTATCGTGCATTGTGTTACTCCATGTATCTACTTCCCGTCATATAGCGCAAGATAAATCTTACGCTACATTCTGGTTGATTTATCCAGTCATTATATCGAACATGAATGCAGTAGAATTGTGCCATACGTCCTCAAAAACCACGAACAATGTAAGGCTCAATGGTCATAAACGGAAACTGGAATGGATGGCTTGTCACCGTCAGCGTTAAACCCAATTGTCTGACGGTCAGCATCGAAGCACATGGCGACACCCAGGTGTACAGCTATGATTACGCTGGCCGGCTGTGGACAGCGTTGGTTGATAGGCTTTCCTACCGGCGAGGAT
>Ga0079037_100002289_pt1 | contig 10435 bp, 7 predicted proteins | sample Mud3Dept4metaG_FD_71479 | JGI IMG/M metagenome (GOLD analysis project Ga0079037, IMG submission 71479) | Freshwater wetland microbial communities from Ohio, USA, analyzing the effect of biotic and abiotic controls - Mud 3 Core 4 Depth 4 metaG | ecosystem: Environmental > Aquatic > Freshwater >... | reverse complement strand
GCGCCGAGTTCTCGGTCGGCGACTTCGAGCTCAACTACCGGATGCACCACCGCGCCGGACGTGCCATCAAGGCCGTGCTCGAGGGCAACGTCGACGAGGCCGTGCGCAACGAGGCGGCCTACCGGCTGGCCCGGATCCACTTCCAGAAGGACCAGCTCGACGAGGCGCTGCACGCGCTGGGCAGGATCCAGGGCGAGGTGCCCGAGGCGATCCAGGACGACGTCGAGTTCCTGCGCGCGAACATCTACCTGGCCACCGGCCGGCCCAGTGATGCCATCGAGGTGCTTCGCAAGCTGCGCGGCGGCGAAGACCTGGCCGGCTTCGCCGCGTACAACCTCGGCATCGCGCTGCTGCAGGACGGCCAGGCGCTGCCGGCGATCGAGCAGCTGGACAAGGCGGGGCAGATCAAGGCTGGCGATCCCGCCAACATCGCGATACGGGACAAGTCGAACCTGGTGCTTGGGACGATCCTGTACGAATCGGCCGACTTCCGGCGTGCGGAGCAGTCGCTGGATCGCGTCCGTCTCGAAGGGCCGTTTTCGAACCAGGCGCTGCTGCGGGCGGGCTGGGCCGAGGCGTCTGCGCAGCAATACGACCGCGCGCTGGTGCCGTGGAGCATCCTGGTGGAGCGCGAGCCGACGGACCCCGCGGTCCAGGAAGCCATGCTCGCCGTCCCCCACGCGTATGCCCAGCTGAACGTGCACGGCCGCGCCGCCCTCATGTACGGGCGGGCGCTCGAGTCGTACAGCAGCCAGATCGAGCGAGTGGACGCGTCGATCGAGAGCATCCGCGAAGGCGAGTTCCTGAAGGCACTGGTGCGCGGCGAGATCCGGCAGGACAAGGACTGGGTCATTCGCCTGCGCAGCCTGCCCGAGGCGCCCGAGACCTACTACCTGACGGAGTTGATGGCTTCCCACGACTTCCAGACGGCGCTGCAGAACTACCTGGACCTCGAGGACCTGCGCTCGAAGCTCGTCACCTGGCAGGCCGGCTTCGACGCGTTCGAGGACATCATTCGTCTGCGCGGGCAGAACTACCAGCCGCTGCTGCCCGAGGTCGACGCCCAGTTCCGCGAGCTCGACGCGCAGATGCGCCTGCGCCTCGAACAGCGCCAGCACCTCAACCAGCGACTGCAGGCCATGTTGACCGCGCCGCGTCCGGATTACCTGGCAACTGCGGACGAGCGAATCCTCGGCGAGCGCATCGCCCTGGTCGAAAAACAGCTGCAGGGCGCCGACAGTGCCGAGGCGCTCGCGCTCCGTGAGAGGGCGGCCCGAGTACGCGGCGCGCTCACGTGGCGGCTGCAGACCGAATACCACGAGCGGTTGACCGTCGCGCACGTGCACCTGCACGAACTGAACGCGCACGTCGATGCCCTGACGGCGCAGTACGACGCGTTCGTCCGGGCGAGGCAGGCGGCGACGCACAGCTACGTCGGCTACGACGTGCAGATCGGGCGCCTGCGTGCGCGTGTCGACGCCGCGCTGCAGCGGGTCGGCATCGTGATGGCCCGGCAGGGACACATGATCGAGACCGTGGCCATCAACCAGCTCAAGGCACGCCGGGATCGCCTGGTCGACCAGCAGACGCAAGCGCGCTACGCGGTCGCCGACAGCTACGACCGCGCCACGCGCCTGCAGTCAGGCGGCGAGGGCGGATGATGCGCCGGCTCGCCATTCCGATGGTGCTCGCGCCGGTGCTCGTCGCCGGCTGCGCCGCGAATCCCGACAAGCGGACCCTGGCAGAGCTGCGCAACGTGCGCCCGGACGTGCAGGAAGTCCAGGTCGAGCAGGGGATCGAGCGCGCCATGGAAGGGTATCGACGTTTCCTCGAGGAGACGCCGGAGACCGCGATGACCCCGGAGGCGATGCGGCGCCTCGCGGACCTGCAGGTCGAGAAGCAGTTCGGCATCCGCGCGGGCGACGGCAAGCCGCGCGAGATGGCGGCGCCGGAGCGGGCGCAGGAAGCCGTGGTCACGCCGTCCGCACCGCAACCGGCCGCCGCAACGGTGGCCGGCGCCGGTCCCGCGGAGTCCGAGCGTGAGTTCGAGCAGCGGACGACCGCGCAGAGTGGAATCGCCCTGGCCGGCGACAGCGACGCCGCGGCGCGCGCGGGCATGGCCGGCGAGCCGGATCCGGCCGGGCCGCTCGAGGCGATTGCACTCTACGACCAGCTGCTCGCCGAGTACCCGAACTACGAGCACAACGACAAGGTGCTCTACCAGAAGGCGCGCGCTTACGACGAGCTGGGCCGGACCGAGGAAGCCATGGAGACCATGGTGCGCCTGATCGGCGAGTACCCTCATTCCGCGCACTACGACGAGGTGCAGTTCCGGCGCGCGGAGCACTTCTTCACCCGCAGGAACTACCGCGATGCCGAGGCCGCTTACTCGGCCATCATCAGCCTCGGCGCGGCGTCCTCGTACTACGAACTCGCGCTCTACAAGCTCGGCTGGACACTCTACAAGCAGGACTTCTACGAGGAGGCCCTGCACAAGTACATGGCGCTGCTCGACCACAAGGTGTCGGTCGGCTACGACTTCGACCAGGCGCACGCCGAGGACGACGAGCGCCGCGTCACCGACACGTTCCGGGTCATCAGCCTCAGCTTCAGCAACCTCGGCGGACCCGAGGTCGTGCAGGAGTACTACTCGAGCTTCGGGCATCGTGGCTACGAGGACCGCGTCTACAGCAACCTCGGCGAGCACTACCTCGGCAAGCTGCGCTACGACGACGCGGCCAAGACGTACAGGTCGTTCGTCGATCTCTATCCGTTCCACCGCGCCTCGCCTCGCTTCGGCATGCGCGTCATCGACATCTTCACCCAGGGCGGCTTCCCGAAGCTCGTGCTGGAGGCGAAGAAGGAATTCGCGACCCGGTACGGGCTGCAGGCCGAGTACTGGCGGCACTTCAAGCCCGAGGAGTCGCCGGAGGTGCTGGCCTTCCTGAAGTCGAACCTGAAGGACCTGGCGAATCACTATCACGCGCAGTACCAGAACGTGGAGCTGGCGGCCGACAAGCCCGCCAATTACGCCGAGGCGCTGCACTGGTACGACGAGTACCTCGCCTCGTTCCCGAAGGATGCCGATTCGCCGCCGATCAACTACCAGCTCGCCGACCTGTTGCTAGAGCACGAGGACTTCGGCGCGGCCGCGCGACAGTACGAGCGCACGGCCTACGATTACCCGGTGCACGCGCAATCGGCCGCGGCGGGTTACGCCGCAATCTACGCCCACCGCCAGCACCTGAAGGCCGTCACCGAGGAGCAGCGGGACGTCGTCAAGCGCGAGACCGTCGCGAGCTCGCTCCGGTTTGCGGACACGTTCCCGCAGCACGAACACGCCGCTGCAGTCCTGGGCGCGGCCGCGGACGACCTGTACGCGATGAAGGACTACCGGCCGGCCATTGCGGCGGCACAGCGGGTCATCGATGTGTATCCAGGCGCGGAGCTGGCCATCCGGCGCTCGGCCTGGATCGTGGTCGCGCATGGTTCATTTGACCTCGCCGAGTACCCGCAGGCCGAGCACGCCTACGCCCAGGTGCTCGCCGCGACGCCGCTCGACGACGAGTCGCGTCCGGCCCTGGTCGACAACCTGGCGGCCTCGATCTACAAGCAGGGCGAGCTGGCCAACGTCGCCCAGGACTATCGCGCCGCCGCCGATCACTTCCTGAGGATCCGGCAGGCGGCGCCGACCTCCGCGATCCGCGCGTCGGCCGAGTACGACGCGGGCGCCGCGCTGATCCGGCTGCAGGACTGGACCGCGGCGGCCGGCGTGTTCGAGGCGTTCCGCAGCGCCTACCCCGAGCACGAGCTGCAGCGCGAGGCGACCAAGCAGATCGCGTTCGTCTACCGCGAGAGCGGGCAGCTGGCCCGCGCCGCCGGCGAATACGACCGGATCGCGTCCGAGTCCGAGGACCCGGCCCTGCGCAGCGAGGCGCTGCTCGTCGCGGGTGACCTCTACGAGCAGTCGAAGGCCAGCGATCGCGCGCTCGACGTCTATGTCCGCTACGTCACGGAGTTCCCTCGCCCGGTCGAGACGGCGGTCGAAACGCGCTTCAAGATCGCCGAGATCCACAAGTCGGCCCGCGACGACCGGCGCTATCACCAGGAGCTGGCGGAAATCGTGCGCATCGACGCCGGCGCCGGTCCGGAACGCACCGGGCGCACGCGGACGCTGGCTGCCCGCTCGGCGCTGGTGCTCGCGGAGCAGCTCTATCGCGAGTTCGCGGCCGTCAAGCTGCTGCAGCCGTTCGAGGCGAGCCTGCAGGCGAAGCAGAAGCTGATGGACGGTGCGACCGAAGCGTTCGGCCGGCTGGTGGACTACGAGATCGCCGAAGTGACGGCCGCCGCGACCTTCTACATGGCGGAAACCTATCTGGAGTTCAGTCGCGCGCTGATGGATTCGCAGCGGCCGGCCGATCTGCAGGCCGCGGACCGGGAGGAATACGAGCTGGCCCTGGAGGAAGAAGCCTTCCCGTTCGAGGAAAAAGCCATCGACGTCCACGAGAAGAACCTCGAGCTGCTGCGTGCCGGGGTCTTCAATGCCTGGACCGAGAAGAGCCTCGGCAAGCTCGCCGAGCTGATGCCCGGCCGCTACGCGAAGAGCGAGCTGAGCAGCGGATTCCTCGGCTCGATCGACAGTTACGCCTACCGGTCGCCGGCGCTGCTCAATCCCAACCCGGGCACGGGCGAAGCGCAGTCGGCGCCGCAAGCAGTCGCGCCGGAGGCGGGGGCGGGCGCGATCGATGCGCCGAATGCCGCGGACGGCGAGGTGGTGGCCCATGCGAACCCGTAACGCAACCGCGCTGATCATGGCGCTGTGCCGCGGCATCGCGGTGCTGGCCGCGCTCGTCGCCGTGACCGCCACCGCGGCAACCAGCTCCAGCAAGCCGCTGTCGAAGCGGGCTGCGCGTGTGGAAGTCCAGCAGGACGCAGTCGGGTTCACGATCACGCAGCCCGTGCGCGTAAGCGCCGAGGTACGCGCCGACTACGAGGCGGCGGTGCGCATGCTGGAGGAATCGCGCTACGAACCGGGCATCGCGCTGCTGCTCAAGGTGACCGAGCAGGCGCCCGAGGCGACGGCGGCGCACATCGACCTCGGCATCGCCTATGCCCGCACCGGCGACCTCGAGCGCGCCGAGGCGAGCCTGCAGAAGGCGCTGGAACTGAATCCGCGTCACCCGGCTGCCCACAACGAACTCGGCATGGTCCAGCGGCGCAAGGGTCGGTTCGCCGAGGCGCGTGCGAGCTATGAGGCCGCGCTGGCTCTGTTCCCCGACTTCCACTTCGCGCACAGAAACCTCGGCGTGCTTTGCGATGTGTACCTCGGAGATGCGGCCTGCGCGCTGCAACACTACGAAGCGTACGCACGGACCGTGCCCGACGATGCCGAGGCGGTCAAGTGGATTGCCGATCTGCGCAACCGGACCGGCCAGAAGGAGGCCCCATGAACGAGCGGTTCCTGTTGCTGTCGCTGCTGCTGCTGGCGGGCGCCGCCCTCGCGAACGACGTGCCCGCGGGCGAGCCCGTGGCCAGCACGACGGGCGCGAAAGCGAAGGTGGAGGGAGGCGCGAAGGTGATCTCGGGCATGTCGATCCTGGGCAACCAGGAAGCACCGAAGTCGCTGGTCATCGTGCCCTGGAAGAGCTCGGAGATCGGCGACTCGCTCGGCTTCGCCGCCCTGCTCGACGACTCGAGGCGTCCGGTGGACAAGGACGTCTTCATGCGGGAGCTGGGTTACTACGAGATCAGGTCGAAATGAGGCCGCTGCCGGCCGTCAGCTCGTCCTGAAGGTGGTTGCTGGAAGTACTCGATACGCAAGGTGCAGGAGGATTCGACGATGGAAGCGTTTTATTCGATGGTGAAGTTTTTCGTGGCGGGGGGTGCATTCATGTACCCGATTCTGTTCGTGTTCGCGGTGGGCGTCGCGATCGCGATCGAGCGCTACGTCACGCTCACGATGATCCGGCGCAAGAACGAGAACATGTGGAGCAAGCTGCAGCCCGCCCTCTCGAGCGGCGACTTCGAGAAGGCGCGGGAGATGACCAGCAAGGACGACTCGACGGTGTCGCGTCTGCTGGGCATGGGCCTGGCGCGACAGGGCGCAGTGCGGCGCCGCGAGGACATCGAGATCGCGATGGAAGAGAGCATGATGGAGATCATCCCGCAGCTCGAGAAGCGCACGTCCTACGTGGCGCTCGGCGCGAACATCGCCACGCTGCTCGGCCTGCTGGGCACCATCATCGGCCTGATCCAGGCGTTCACGGCCGTGGCGAACGCCAACCCGGCGGAGAAAGCCGACCTGCTGTCCGCCAGCATCTCGGTCGCGATGAATACGACGGCTTTCGGGCTGGTCGTTGCGATCCCGCTGCTCGTGACGCACTCCGTGCTGACGGCCAAGACCGGTGAAATCGTCGACAGCCTCGAGATGGCCTCCGTCAAGGCGCTGAACGTGATCACGGCAATGGCGAAGCGCCAGTCCACGGTGTAACGAGCATGGCAAGAGCACACCATTACAGGCGTCGCCAGAAAGGTGAGACGCCCGACCTCGACATGACCACCTTCATGAACCTGATGGTGGTGCTGGTGCCATTTCTGCTCATTAGCGCGGTCTTTTCGCGGATCGCGATCGTCGAACTCGACCTGCCGAGTGCCAAGGGCACGCCGCCGACCGCCCCGATGTTCCGGGTCGAGGTGGTCGTGCGCGACGCCGGCCTCGAGATCATGGACGGCGCGCAGGTGATCGCCGCGATTCCGAAGGCGGACGGCAAGTATGACCTGCCGAAACTTTCGGAGTACCTCGTGGCGATCAAGCGCGAGTATCCGCAGAAGGATGACGCCTCCGTGCTGCTCGAGCCCGACATCGAGTACGACCATCTCATACAGGTCATGGACGCCGTGCGGAGCGTGGAGACCCGCGACGGCGGGCAAACCTCGCGTGCCGACCTGTTCACGGCGATATCGATAGGAGATGCGCCATGAAGGTTTCCCGCCGCATCGTGCGCATGACGCGCAACCAGAACGCCGTCCCCAAGCTGAGCCTGACGTCGCTGATGGACGTGTTCACCATCCTGGTGTTCTTCCTGCTGTTCAACTCGGGCACTGCCGAGGTGCTGCAGCAGCCGAAGCAGATCACGCTGCCCGATTCAATGGTCGAGGCGAAGCCGCGCGAGACCGTCGTCATCTTTATCGGCAAGGAGGACGTCCTGGTGCAGGGCGTGGTGGTCGCGCGCGTCGCTGACATCCAGGCGCTCGAGAGCCCGGAAATCGAGCCGATCGGGGTGCGGCTGGCGGAGCTGAGCCGGAACGTCATCGGCTTGAGCACGCAGGCGGTCGCGGAGAGCCATGAGGTGACCGTGCTCGCGGACAAGTCCGTCCCCTTCAGCGTGGTGAAGAAGGTCATGGCCACCTGCACGGGCCAGGGCTACACCCGCGTCTCGCTGGCTGTGGTCCAGAAAGCCACGCAAGCCTCCTAAGGCAGGGGTGACCCAGTGGACCGAATGACGTCTCAGGAAGAAAGCGCGCTCACCGCGCAGGTCGAGCAGGTCCGCGGGCAGCTGCAAGGGCTCGCCGCCGAACTGCGTGTCGTCGATGCCGAGCTCGACGGCCTCGCGACGCAGCGAACGCATCACCAGTTGCTGGACCAGGCCTGCGGGTCGCTCGAGAAGCTCGGCGAACTCGGCGTCGCCTCCCTGTTCTGGGGCGCGCAGCTCGAAGCCGCCCGGGCGGCGGAGCACCTGGGCAAGGTGCGTGAGCGCGTGGGCGCCTTCCAGGCGCAGATCGGCGCACTCGACAGCCGTCGCCAGGAGATCCTCGACAGGATCAGCCAGGCGGAGGAATCGCTCGAACTCCTCGGCGAGGACCTGTACCAGGCCCGCGAGCAGGAGGAGCGCCGCAAGCTCGAGTGGGTCGTCGAACGCGAAGTCAGCCCGGTTCCGCGCCGCGTGCAGGTCATGGCCTGGGCGCGGGGCAACGACGACGACCGGCGTTTCCGCAAGGCGCTGGCCGCATCGCTGGCGGCGAGCCTGCTGCTCGGCGCGCTGCTGCCGATGATCGACCTGCCGCTGCCCAAGCGCTTCCAGGCGGCCGACGTGCCGAAGCGCCTCGCGCAATTGGTCCGCGAGGAGCAGGCGAAGCCGTTACCGCCTCCGCCCGTCGTCGAGGAATCGCCGCCGGAGGAGACGCGGCCGCAGGACCCGAAGACGAAACCCGTCCAGGAGTCGAAGCCGACCGAACAGCGCAAGGATCAGCCGAAGGACACGCCGGCGTTTGCCGCGGCGGACCAGCCGCCCGGCGCTCCGCAGAAGAAAGCGGAAAAGGCGGGCATCCTGGCGTTCCGCGACAAATTCGCTGGCCTCGCGCAGGACAAGACCGCGCCGCGCCTCGGCAAGGATGCGCGCTTCAGCGATGCCGAGGACGCATCCAGCGAACCGACGACGCGCTCCATGTTGACGTCCAACGCCCCGGGCTCGAGCGGTGGCATCAATCTCGCGTCCCTGAGTCGCAACGCCGGTGGCGGTGGCAGCGGCGGTGGCGGCGGCGGTGGCGGTGGCCAGATGCATGGCGTACAGGCCGGCCGGGTCACGAGCTCGATCGGCGGGGGCGGGGGCGGCGGCGCCGGCGCCGGCGGTGATCGACCCCTGGCGAGTGGCGGCCCGGGCCTGTCGCGCACGGACGAAGAGATCCAGATCGTGTTCGACCGCTACAAGGCTGCGCTCTACCGGCTCTACAACCGCGAGCTGCGCAAGGACCCGACCCTGCGTGGCCAGATGGTCCTGCGCCTGACGATCGAGCCGGACGGCAGCGTCTCGATGTGCGCGCTGCAGAACTCGGACATGAACGCGCCGGATCTGTCGGCGCAGGTCGTGGACCGGGTGCGGACGATCAATTTTGGTGCGAAGGACGGCGTCGAGGCGCTGACCATCGTGTACCCGATCGACTTCCTGCCGGCGGCATGACGCAGGTACGGAGAACGTAACGAACCTGACCAGATAACTTCGACGCGATTTTGACAAAGGCAAAGCCATCGAAAGGTGGCGACGCAAAGTCACCGGTCTAACGGGCCTCGAGCCCCATGACAGCGGGACCGCCGAAATCCAGTCCACTGCACGGACTGCCTCGGTTGCTTTGGCGATGAAATCGCTCGGCAAGTGGAACGAGGGCGCACATGACTTCTTGCGAGATCAACGGAACGAAGACGGGCGGCAGCTGGATCCGTGCCCAGCTGCTCGGCTTCGTGCTGTTGCTGGGTGCAGCCTTCGCGGCGCAGGCCGAGGATTGCTCCCAGTATCCCGGCGGCGTGCTCGACGGCGCTGCCGGCACGCCCGCGCCGTCCCAGCTCTACATCGACCGAAATTGCACGATCAGGAACTACACGGCGTCCAATCCGTTCAATACCAACATCAGTTTCAGCACGCAGCCGGGGCAGACCGACGCACGCTGGCTGGTCATCTTCGACAACGTCCTGCACACCGGCCAGATGGCGTGCAACGCCGTCGCCGGCCACCGGATCTGGTTCGTCAACGGCGCGTCGACCTCGATCAAGGACGGTTGCCAGAACCTGCTGATCCCGGTCGAGAAGATCGACAAGAAGAACCCCGCAGGCCAGACGACGGCCACCATCGGCGTGCCGTTCACCTACACGCTGACGATGCCGGTGCTGTTCGCCCCGGCCACCAACGTGGTCATCGACTGGGCCGGGTCCCCCAACGACCTGCACAGCGTCGTCCTCACGGACGATCTGAATGCGACGGGCGTGGACCTCACCTACCTGAGTCACGTCGCCTACATCCAGGGCACGAACACGCCCGTGCCGCATACGTTCTCGAACGTCGGCGGCGTGCTCACCTTCGATGACTTCCCGATCATCCCGGCGGGGCAGCAGATCATCATCGAAGTCACGGTGGTGCTCGACGACTCGCCGACGAACGTGATCGGGACCCAGTTCGTCAACACCGCCAAGTGGTACTTCGGACGGCTCATCGACGGCGAGTTCTACGAGCCGCTCCCGGGCGAATGGGGCATCTCGCCGCCGCTGACGATTGCTGCGCCCCAGCTCGTGGTCACGAAGACCGGCCCGGCGACGCTGAACCTCGGGCAGTGGGGACAGTTCGCGCTCGACGTCCACAACACCGGGCTCACGGACGCCTGGGACGTCACGATCCTCGACCGGCTCCCCGACGGCGCCACGGCCGGCATGTGCAACACGACGCCGCAGGTGCTCAGCGCCCGGGTCTTTGCCGCCGACGGCGTCACCCCGGTCCCGGGCAAGGGCCCGCTGGTCGCCGGCACCGATTTCCTGCTCAGCTACGACGCAGCGCCGACCTGCGAGCTCAACCTCGGCATGCTCACGCCTGCGGGCGTGATCGGACCGAATGAGCGCCTGGTCATCACCTACCGGACCCAGGTCGACGCCGACAGCCAGGACGGCGCCACG
>Ga0079037_100002286_pt1 | contig 10438 bp, 9 predicted proteins | sample Mud3Dept4metaG_FD_71479 | JGI IMG/M metagenome (GOLD analysis project Ga0079037, IMG submission 71479) | Freshwater wetland microbial communities from Ohio, USA, analyzing the effect of biotic and abiotic controls - Mud 3 Core 4 Depth 4 metaG | ecosystem: Environmental > Aquatic > Freshwater >... | reverse complement strand
TAATTATAAAAAATTATTGATTGAATTGCAGTGTTTGGATCAACCGTATTGAATTAATGCAATGAAAATTACAAATTGAACGACATTGCATGGACGGGTGATGGCATGAATACGACGCGATCCGCGAGGTCGGCACTGAGCCTTTTCGGCCTGTACGCACTGCTCGCCCTCCCCGCGTACGGCGGCGAGCCCGAAGTGACATGGGACGAGCGCAGCCGCGCCCTCGCCGATCAGCTCATGAGCGAGCTGAAGGCCGAACTCGGCCAGGCGATGCAGCAAGGCGGCCCGGTTGCCGCCGTAGCTGTCTGCAAGTCTCGGGCGCCGGAGATCGCTGCCCGCTTGTCGGCGTCCTCGGGCGCGGACGTGGGTCGCACGGCCATTCGATGGAGAAACCCGGCGAATGCGCCAGACGATCTGGAGCGCGCAGTCATGCAGGGCTTCGCGGTGGAGTTGTCGAGCGCATTGCCGGCAGCGGCGGCGCCTCCCGAGGCGATCTTCGAGTCCCGGTCAGCCCGGGGGACCGAGCGCCGATATCTGCGTGCGATCGTCATGCAACCTGTGTGCCTCGCGTGTCACGGCGCGACGCTCGCACCCGAACTCGCAACGGCCATCGCCCGTGATTACCCGCAAGACTCGGCGACAGGCTTCGAAACCGGCCAGCTGCGTGGCGCTGTCACTGTCCAATGGCCCGCGACTCGATAATGGGCCTCTATCATCACTGCGTCTTCCCGTACCTGCTCGATTTCGCCATGGGCAGTCGCGTCTTCGACAAGCCGCGAAAGCGCACGCTGGCGCGCGCGTCGGGCCGCATCCTCGAGATCGGCTTTGGCACCGGCCGGAACCTGCCGCACTATCCGCCGGGCGTGAGCCGCATCGAAGCCATCGATCCGGATGCGGACCTCGATCGCTTCTCGTTGCCGCGCATCGCCGCATCCAGCGTTGCCGTGGACTTCCATCACCTGAACGCGGAGCACTTGCCATTCGAGGGCGACAGCTTCGACACGGTGGTCTGCACGTTGACGCTCTGCTCGATTCCCGACGTGGTGCATGCACTCGGCGAAGTTCATCGCGTGCTCAGACCCGGCGGACAGTTCCTGTTCCTCGAGCATGGCCTGTCGCCCGATCCGCAGGTGGCCCGCTGGCAGCATCGGCTCAACCCGATTCAGAATCGCATCGGCGGCGGCTGTCATCTCATCCGCGACACGATGCAGCTGGTGACAGGATCAGGCCTGCATCTGCGCGATGCCGAGCACTATTACCTGCGGCGCGTGCCCAGGTTTGCCGGCTACATGACCGAAGGGTCTGCGCTCAAGTCCTGAGCCGCTCTTGTTGCAGAAAAGAGACGCGTCGATCCCGACATTGAGGGCGATGTCGTCGTTTTTGCGCCGCAAGGTGACGGCTCCAGGCAAACCACGTAGAACACCAGTCAGTCGCAAGCTGGGGGAGACCGGGCGACAGACGATAAGGAAGGCCCGACTGGGGGACGATTGCGGGCCGTCACGGAAGACCCTGCGTCGGAAGAGCCGCGATTCGCTGAGCGAGTCGCGGCTTTTTCTTTGGCGGCACCCGCGCGTGCGCTGAGGCGTGGGTACGGCGGGACGAGCGGAGTCGGCGGACATATCCGTGTCCGCGGGCTTGCCCTAGACTGATCAGCGATGGCCTGCAAAATCCCGCGCGCTACTGTCCGGCAGGGCGACGGGAGTCGAGGAGAACCGATATGACACCGGTCGCACGGACCTTGGGCGTGTTCGCCTTGGTCCTGTTCATCGCGGGCTGCAGCTTCGAGCACCAGGGTGACGACTCCGTTTCGAAGCAGTTCGGCTCGGACTACTTCGGCGCGGGCGGCTCGCTCAACCTCACCGATGCGGTCGCGGGCGACGCCATGCTGGCGGGTGGGCACGTCGCGACGGCGGGCGAGGTCAAAGGCGACCTCGTCGCCGCGGGCGGCGAAGTGTCGATCGGCGGCAGCGTCGGCGACGATCTCTACGTCGCGGGAGGCGACGTGCAGGTGGATGCAATCGTTGCCGGGAATGCACGCGTGGCCGGTGGCGACGTCGCGCTCGGCCCCGCCACTACGATCACCGGCGGGCTCTCACTGACCGGCGGTCGCATCCGGTTCGAGGGCAACGCGCAGGAATACCTGAAGGCATCGGGCGCCAGCGTGCGCCTCGACGGCGTCGTGCGGGGCGATGCCGAAGTCCACGCCGAAGAGGTCGACATCGGCCCGAACACCCGTATCGACGGCAAGCTCGTCGTCCACAGCGCGCGTGAACCCGCGGTGCCCGAAGGCGCGCAGATCGCGGGTGGCATCGAGTTCCACCAAACGGACGTCGGCGACTACGTCGACGAGCACGAGAACGCACGGGACGTTCACACCGTCGCGCACGGGGTAGGCTCGTTCCTGTGGATGCTCGGCGTGTTCGTCGCCGGCACATTGTTCATGCTCGCCTTCCCGGCGTACTCCACTCGCGCCGCGCAGTGGATCGGACAGGAACCCCTGCGCAGTCTCGGGCTCGGGTTCGTGATCCTCGTGTGCCTGCCGGTGCTGGTCGTCCTGCTGCTGGTCACGATCATCGGCATCCCGCTCGCGTTGATCGTGCTCATGCTCTATCTGTTGCTGCTGTTCCTCGGCTGGGTCACTGCCGCGATGTTCGTCGGCCAGAAACTGCACGGCATCATGCGCAGCGGCACTGTCGCGACGACGGGCTGGAAGCTGTTCACGCTGCTGCTCGCCGTGCTCGGGTTATGGCTCGTCGGCCTGGTGCCCGTCATCGGTGGCTGGGTGAAATTTGCGGCATTGCTGCTCGGCATCGGCGCGCTCGTGTGGCAGGGCTGGCCGCGGCGCGATGCTTCGCTGCAGGGCGCGACCTGATTCCGCCACCACCACGGCGATCGTCGATCGTGATCGGGCCGCGGTCAATCGCGCGCCGGACAGGCTTGAGGAGTATCGAACGATGATGGCGAACTACTGGCCGCACCTGTTGGCGATGCTCGTCGGCGGGGCCCTGACGGTGCAGGTCGGCATGAACGCGACGCTGGCCCGCGTGATCGGTTCGCCGCTCTGGGCATCGGCCGCCAACTTCGCGATTGGCCTGCTCGCGCTGGTGGGGTTCGCCGCCGTCGCGGGTTCACGTGCCTCGATTGGCAGCTTCGGACAAGTTCCGGCGTGGGCGTGGATGGGGGGCCTGCTCGGTGCGGTCTACGTCGCCTCGGTCACGATCCTCGGTCCACGCCTCGGCGGCATGACCATGGTGGCGCTGGTGATTGCCGGGCAGTTGATCGTCGCGCTGCTCGTCGACCAGTTCGGCATTCTGGGTTACCCGCAGATCCCTGTGACGCCGACGCGGCTGTTCGGCGCCGCGCTGCTGCTGGCCGGTGCGCTGCTCGTGATGCGGCGCTGAGCGGGCCTATTTCGGCGCGCCGGCGCGGGCCGGCACTTCCTTCGCGATCTCGTGCGCCATCTGCGTGAGTATGCGAACACCCTGTTCGGCCGAGTCGCTGCGTGTCTCCGCGGTGACCATGCCGCGCCAGATCAGGCGGCCCGACTCGCGGTCTTCGATGAACACCAGGACCGATCCCTCGCGAATTCGTCGTTCGCGCGGCACCGTCGACGCCGGCGGCGGTTGAATCTCGCCAGGTCTGAGCACCGTGGTGGCGGAGGGCGCGCCGATGCGCCTCTCGTCCGACACCACGAACCTCTGCGTGCCGGCGACCTGGAAGCTCACGATCATGTCGGCGGCGGCCGTCGTGTCGACCTCCTTGAAGCCCTTGCGGCCCAGTTCGGCTGTCACGGCACCCCGCAGCTGCGTGGAGGCCAACGCGACCACCGCTGGATCGACGGCGCCAGGCGTGCCGAAATCGCCGCCCTGCCAGAAGTACGTGTGCCGGGCGGCCACGTTGCCATCGGGAGCCTCGAAGCTGTCGACGTCCCAGTGCGTGGCACAGCCAGCCAGCAGGACCAGGGCGCCTGCCCCTACGAACGCCATGCGCCGGATCATCGAGTTCTCCTGGAATTCCGTCATGTATGGGCGATTGTACCGTCGCCGCAGCCCCGGCCGGCGTTTTGTGACGCAGGTCAACGGCCTGAAGCCGCGTCATAGTGCCCCGCGCGGACGGGGGAGCATACTGCAGGCAGCGAAGGTGCGACCGGCGCCGGGCCGTTGCCCGGGTGCGCCGGCACCGCGTGATGGAGTTGAAGCCCGTCAATGAAGACCGTGCTGCTTGCCTACGAACGCGACCAGGATCTCGCCGCCGTCGAGAGCGTGATGCATTCGCACGGCCACCGCGTGCTCAAGGCGAAAACCGGCATCGAGGCCCTCGACGTCGTCCGTACCCAGAATCCCGACGCGCTCGTGAGCGATGTGATGCTGCCGCGGCTCGACGGCTTTGCACTGTGCCGCCGGCTGCGCGAGGACCCGTCCTTCGTGCACCTGCCGGTGCTGCTGCATTCCTTCCGTGTCGAGGGGCCGAAGTACGAGGCCTTTGCCGCCGAAGTCGGGGCGCAACGATTCTTCCCGCGGGGTTCGACACTGGAAGAACTCGTCGCGACCTTCGACGCAGCGCCGTCCGGCTCAGGCACGATGCGCATGCCGGCGCTGGTGCCCGAACTGCTCGACCGTCGCGAGCAGGACCGCAGGCGGCTCATCGACCTCGAGAAGCAGCTCCGTGACGTCGAAGCGACGAACAAGCAGCTGACCGTGGCTGAACGCATCGCGCGCGAACGCGCCGAATACGAGGCACGCGCCCGCGCCGAGTTCGCCGCGGCAGAATCGGTACGCATCCGCGAGCTGCAGTTGCGTATCCGCGAGCTGGAGACCGCGCAACGCCTGGCCGTCGAGGCCGAGTCGCAGGCGCGCGGCGTCGCGGAGGAATCGCGCGCCGAGATCGGCAAGGTGACGCTGCTCGAGGCGCGGGTCAACGAATTGCAGACGGCGCGTTCGCGCCTGCAGTCGGCTGTCAACGACGCCGATCGCGCATTCGCGGCGCAACCCACCCCAACGTGGATCGTCGACATCGAATCGAAGCTCGTGCACGTGGCTACCGATTCGGCTGCGGCATTGGTCGGGCAGGAAGCCGCGGCCCTGCGCGGCAAGCCGCTGAGCGAAATGCTGCCGGGCGCCGGGTTCAGCGACGATTCGACGCACGAGGCGATACTGCACTGGCAACGTCCAGATGGCAGCGAGGCAAGACTCGAACTGCGGCGTATCGCCACGAGCTATGCCGGCCGGGCGAGCTGGCTGCTCACCGCCCGGGACGTCAGCTCCGAACTGGCAACGCACGCGCGCGAACAGGAACTCGCCGCGCTCGCCGATGCACTGGAAGCGGCACCCGAGCCGTGCGGCGTCGTCGACGGCGAGGGCCGCCTGCGCTACGGTAACCGTGCCCTGCTCGCGTTGCTCAACACGGACCGTGAACGTCTCGGCACGCTCACGCTGCAGACGCTCGAGGTCGAAGGCGCAGTCGATTCGACGCCGCGCAGCGTCGAGCGCACCGTCACTGGGGCGCTGCGCCAGGACGTGCGCTGGCAACGTCCGGACGGACAGGTGATCGACGCCGAAATCGCGCTTGCTGCGATCGACGAGCAGACGGGCTTCCGCGTATTGACCGCGCGGGACGTCGCGCAATCGAAGCGTGCCGCCGAGCGCAATGAGCGCGATCACGTGCGCGTGAGCCGCCTGCTCGAACTCGCGCAGCGCTCGCACGAGCTGACTGAAGCCGAAATTCTCGACCGCACGCTGCTGCTGGCTCGGGACCTGACGGGCAGCGCGCAGGGCTATTTTTTCCTGCCGGCAGGCGACGCGACGACGCTCGAGCTGGCCGCACGCCGTGACTCAGCAGCCACCGAGCCACTGACGGCGCTCACGCGCTGGCGCGGGCCGCCGCCGCCCGCAACGGCATTGGGCGAATGCGTGGCCTCGCAGCGCCCCGTGATTCGTGACGAGACGGAAGGCACGGCTGCGCTGCGAGCCGCGGGATTGCCGGCGCAGTTCCAGCGTCAGCTCGTGATGCCGATGCTCGACGGCGGCCGCCTGGCGGGCGTGCTGCTCGTAGCGGACGCGGCCCAGCCGTATGACGACGACGACCGTCGACACGCCGAACACATTGCAGACGCAGCGACCAAGCTGCTGCGCCGCCGCCGCTCGGACGCCGAGATCGTCACCGCCATGGATCACATGGAGCGGGTGATGTTCGGCGCGATCGAGGCGCTGGCGCAGCTCGCCGAGACACAGGATGCGTGCAAGACCGGGCGGGCGCGCCGTGTCGGCGACTATGCGGCAGGTATCGGCACGGCGCTCGGGCTGCCGGGCCACGCCGTGCGCGGCCTGCGCGTGATGGGTCAGCTGATCGACGTCGGCATGCTGCAGATTCCGCGCGAACTGCTGTGGCGGCCCGGTATCCTGTCCGCCCCGGAGTTCGAACTCGTAAAGACGCACGCCGAGCGCGGCTACGAAGTCCTGCGTGTCGTCGAATTTCCCTGGCCCGTCGCGGAAGCCGTGCGCCAGCATCACGAGCGCCTCGACGGCTCGGGCTACCCGCGTGGGCTGAAAGGCGAGGAAATCCTGCTCGAGGCCCGGATCGTCGCGGTCGCCGATGCCGTCGAAGCGATGCTTTCGCCCCGTCCGCACCGGCCGGCACTCACTTTGACGGCTTGCCTCGACGAGCTTCAGTCGCAGGCCGGTCGCCGGTACGATGCGAGGGTGGTCAAGGCCTGCGTCAAGCTGCTGCGGGACGGACAGGTGAAGGCCGTTCCGATCCATCAGGAAGGCGAGGCAGCCGTCGGGCAGCGAATCGCCTGAGGCGATTCGCGCGATGCACCTGCAATTCTACGGCGCGGCCGGTGAAGTCACCGGTTCCTGCCACATCCTCACCGTTCGCGGCCGCACGCTGCTGCTCGACTGCGGGCTGATCCAGGGCGGTGATCAGCCCGACATCCGCAATCGCCAGCCTTTTCCGTTCGATGCCGAAGCGATCGACGCGGTGGTGTTGAGCCACGCGCACATCGATCATTGCGGACGGCTGCCGCTGCTGCGCAAGCGCGGGTTCCGCGGACCGATCTACGCGACCCCGGCGTGCCGCGACCTTGCGCGCATCCTGCTCGCGGACAGCGCCTTCATGGCCGAGCGCGAGGCGGAGCGCTATCGCCGCAAACAGGCCGAACACGGCAATCGACACGCGCGTGGCTTTCCCGATCCGTTGTTCACGCGAGTGGACGCGGAAGAGACGATCCAGCAGTTCAAACCGGTGGCGTACGGTCGCGCGACCGAGGTTCTACCCGGCGTGACGCTGAACTTCCGCGACGCCGGCCACATCCTCGGCTCCGCCAGCGTGTGGCTGCAGCTCGAGGAAGAGGGCGCTCGCGCGCACATCGTCTTCAGTGGCGACGTCGGGCAGTACGACTCGCCGATCCTGCGCGACCCGGACGGCAACGGCGCGGCTGACGTCGTGATCATGGAGAGCACTTACGGCAATCGCCGGCATCGCGAGCGCAGCGAAACGCTGCGTGAATTCGGCGAGATCCTGCGCGCGGCGCGGGCTGGCGGCGGCAACGTTCTCATCCCCGCGTTCGCGGTGGGACGCAGCCAGGAAGTCCTCTACGAGCTCGCCAGTCACTTCGACGAATGGCGCGTCGGCGACTGGCAGGTGTTCCTGGACAGTCCGATGGCCATCGAGGCGTCCGCGATCTACTGGAAGCATCCCGAGCTGTACGATGCGGAAGCGAGCGCAGCGCGCCGCGATGCCGGCCGCATGCCGGCGCTGCCGAACCTCAAGCTCTGCCGCTCCGCCGAAGAATCGATGGCGATCAACCTGCTGCGGGGTGGCGCGATCATCATCGCGGGGAGCGGGATGTGCAGCGGCGGGCGCATCGTGCATCACCTCAAGCACAACATCACGCATCGAGAGTGCGACGTGATTTTCACCGGCTTCCAGGCGGTGGGAACGCTCGGACGCGCGATCGTCGACGGTCGCGAGCACGTGCGCATTCATGGCGAAAAATTCAAGGTGAATGCGCGTGTCCACACGCTCGGCGGGTTCTCCGCCCACGGCGATCAGGAAGACCTGCTGCGCTGGCACGCGGGCGTCGGGGGCAAGCCACACACGTACCTGGTGCACGGCGAAGCAGAGGGAGCGAACGGGCTGAGCGATGCGCTGCGCGCGCTGGGAGCGCAGGCGGAGGTGGCGAAACCCGCGCAGCGGGTCGATCTCACGCGCCTCGGTGGGCGCTGAGACTCGCCGGTTCGACGGCAGGTTCTGCAGGCTCCTGTCGCGCCGTCGGGCCGGTCACTCCCGCGGTCGGCGGTGCATTGACCGGCTCGCGCGCGTAACTGCGCGCTGCGGGGGTGACCGTCGGCGTCGGATTGACGAAGCGCGGCGCGAGCGGATCGGGCCGTACGACCGGAGCCGGCGCATTCGGCGCAGTGGCTGCCGAGGCAGCGGACGTATCGGATAGTCTCGTGACGGGTCCCGGCAGGGAGGCGAGTTCGGCGCGGATTTCTTCGAGCGTCCGCGCGCGCGTGGGTGCTGCCGGCGAAACCATCGTATTCCCGGCCAGGCGCGCTTCCACCTCGGCACGCTGCTCGCGCGACAACTGGCGCGACGGCGTGTCGGGCGGACTGATACGGCGTGCCAGGACCTGGGCTTGCGGGTCAGCGGGAACGACTGCGAGCACGCGCTGCACGAGCCGTTCGGCCTCTGGCTTGTGGCCGGCGTCGAATTCCTGCTGCGCGCGTTGCAGCAGCAGGTCGACCGTCCTGGCGAGCGACACCTGCGCTTCCGTGTGCTCGGGCTGCGCGAGCAGAACGGCCTGGAACAGGTCGAGCGCATTGCGGCCTTCGGGCGTCTCGAGTCGGCCTGCATGCAGGGCTGCCCGGGCTCGCGACAGGACCGGATCGGCGCGCAATGTCGCCGTGTTTTTGGGGACGTGCGTCACCGGTGCCGCGGCAACTGTCGTCGCCACCGGCGCATCCGGCTCGCCGCCGACAAAGAGCGGGACGACCAGCGCAAGCGCCACCAGGCCGATCAGGGCAAGGTACCCGCGGGGCATGCCAGCCGTCGGGCGGCGCAGGCCGCGCAGCAGCGGCGCCAACGGGTCGCTGGCTTCGCGCCCCACGCGGCGCTCGACATGCCTGCGGATCGCGGCCTGCAGGAACATGCCCGCCCGCCGCGCGGACGTGGGTTTGTGCATGAACCGGTAGACGAGGCCGGCGCTGATCAGCGGGGCCAGGAGGGGTTCGTCGGCACGCGTGCCGGCGACGCAGACGATGACGTCGGGGAACTGCTCGACGATCTGCTCAATGAGGGTATCGCCGCGGGTCGAGACCGCGGCCATGTCGATGACCAGCACGCCGCAGCGTCCGGTGATCAACAGGTCGGCTGCCTCATCGGCCGAGCGCGCACGCCAGACCGGATTCTGCTCGCCAACCGCTTCGCGCGCCGACTGAAACAGTTCCTGGTCGGCTGTCAGCACGACCACGTCCACGAGCATCGCGCCAGGAACGCGGGCAACGTGAACGGCCAGGTCGGCCTCACTGGGGACAGGCAAAGGCTTGCGGGGCATCGTCCCGTCATTGCACGCTAAGCGGTCTCGACACTCCACCGCGGGATGTCAAAAACATGAAGCAATTCAAAAAAATACCAATGCTTCGCCAACCCGGACCTGGCACTTTTTTGTGGCGCTGCAGCAACACTTGCGCGTCTGTTCACTCGACATAATCACGTCCCGCGAGCATGATCGGCCGTACCTCCGTCCGAGGCCGTGCACGCGGCCGGGGAAGTTTCATGCGGGGAATCGAATTCACATCGCGGCTCCCTCGCCACAAGCGCCATGCGCTCGAGCGGATCCTTTTCTTCAACGGCTGCCAGGATCGGTTTGCACGCGGCATCGTCGACGTCATCGACAAATACGGCCCACCCGAGATCGTGGACGACGGCGAGGGGCTGCGCGTGTGCGTGGGCAACCTGCCGGACGTCCAGTGCCTGTTCGCGGTGGAGACGTTGACCGCCCGCCCGGTCGGCGTTGCCGTCTACAACCGCGCGGATCTGGAGCACGTGACCGTGCTGCACCTCAGCATGAGCGAAGACTACTGCACGGGCGGCATGCACGATGACGTAGGGCTGTTGTTGCGGCTGATGGGCGAGGTGCGCCGGTCTTCGCGGCGCATGAAGGGCGTGCGTCGCCTTGAAGTGCTGTACGGTGGACAGCGGTCGCGCGCCGTCGCGCTCTGACTCTCTACGGTCCGGTGCGCGCAGGCTCGCCTGAACCCATCAAGTCGTCGACCATCGCCTTCACGGCCGCGATCTGTGGCCCGGCCTGGGTTGCGTACTCCGCGCCGCCGTAACCCCACCAGTCCCAGCAGCCGTTCGGGTTGAGGGGCTGGAAGCTCGGTTCGGCCTGGGGAAACAGGACGACGACGCGGCCCGCGTCGGCAGCGCCGTCGCC
>Ga0079037_100002285_pt1 | contig 10440 bp, 9 predicted proteins | sample Mud3Dept4metaG_FD_71479 | JGI IMG/M metagenome (GOLD analysis project Ga0079037, IMG submission 71479) | Freshwater wetland microbial communities from Ohio, USA, analyzing the effect of biotic and abiotic controls - Mud 3 Core 4 Depth 4 metaG | ecosystem: Environmental > Aquatic > Freshwater >... | reverse complement strand
TGACGCGCTGCAGGTTGTGGGCGTGCAGCCCCTTCGGGCCTTCCTCGACCTCGAACTCCACGCGCTGACCTTCCTTCAGGGTCCGGTAGCCTTCCATGGTGATGGCGGAGAAATGTACGAAGATGTCCTGATCACCCTCGTCCGGTGTGACGAAGCCATAGCCCTTTGCATTGTTGAACCACTTGACGATACCCGTCGCCATACGCACTCCTCCTCACTCCACTGCTGGCGAATGCCGACGGACCCGGCGCTGTTCTTTTGATTGTCGGCATCGGGGGCGGCGGCCCGGCCGGAACTCGGCATTCAGAAAATAAGTCCATTGTTCGCGTCCGGTCAAATGTGGGGCGCGCGCGGGTCGTCGGTCGCGCCGCTCTTGGGCGGCTCCCGCCGGTCGCCGGATGGCTGGTCCGACAGCGTGCCCGGGCGCGGCGGGAGGCCCGGGGGCCACTTCCCGGACAGCAGATAGGCGAAGGCGATGACCTCGGCCACCGCCCGATAGAGCGCCTCGGGGATCTCCTCGCCGAGGGGGATGCGGGCCAGGACCGCTGCCAGCTCCGGCTCGTCCTGCAGCGGCACGCCGTGCTCGCGAGCGAGCGCGACGATGCGCTCCGCCACCTCGGCCCGGCCCTTGGCCGTCACGCGCGGCGCTCCGGTGCCGTCGTAACGCAGGGCGACCGCGATCGGCAGAGGGCGCTGCTCGTGCTCGCTCATGCCCGTTCATCCAGCAGGCACTGGAGGGGCGGGGCGGGCTGATCGGCCCCCGTCGCCGGTCGCCCGGACCGCGCCGCGAGGTGGGCAACCGCGATGCCGGCGCGCTCCAGCCCGGCGCCGAGCAGGCCAAGGTGGTGGTCGACCAGGCTCGCAGTCTCCTCGCGCTCTGCCCAGATCGTCGCGGACACGCGGCCGTCCACAAGGCTCAGGTGGGCATGCAGGGGCCCGAGCGGGGCGATCGACAGGCTCAGGTCGAGGGTCCAGCGCTGTCCGTCCGACTCGCGGCCCGCGGGATCGCGCTCGGCCCGAAGCCACAGGGTGGTCGGCGTATCGTCCGGGGCCCGCAGCGGTAGGCCGACGTGCCAGAGCAGACCACGTCCGCCCTCGTCGGGGAGGGAGCTGATCTGCTGCCAGCGGATGCCCGCTAGCGCGTCTTCGACGAGGTGGCGCGTGGCCTCGAGAAGGGCGCCGCCGTGATCTGGCGGGGCGGCGGGCGGGCTCCCGCCTTCCCTGCCCGGGACCGCATCGGCGGTGGCGCCCCGGCCGGCCGGGGCCTGACCCGGCAGGCGGGCGAGCAGGCGCAGCAGCACGCCCTTGAGGTCGGCGGCGTCGAAGCTGCCCTGTGCGAGCCGTGCCTCGAAGAACAGGCCGCTCTGGGCGAGCGCCTGCCGCAGCGCTCTGGGCTCGGTGCCGGTCGCGAGCGGGCGCGCGAGCAGGGTTCCGATCTCGCGACCGAGGCGAGCCGTCAACTTGTCGGCCACCAGCTCCAGCTGCCTGCCTGCATCGGTGAGGCGGCCGAGCTGGTCGGCCAGCGGGGCCTGGCGGGGGAGGGAGGTCCGAAGCGCGCGCGCGATCAGCGCCTCCTCGCCGCCGGGGCGCAGCAGCCGCAGCTCCGGGGTGTCGCCACCCTTGACCACCTCGAGCATCAGCGACTGGTCGCGGGCCAGCGCGAGCTCGGTCCGGGCGACGAGCTCCAGGGCCCCGACCCGCAGGAGTGCAGTCCCCGCGGTGGAGGAGCTGACCACCACCGCGTGCAGAACCTGGCCGGGCTGCAGCGCGCGCTGCCAGGCGTTGCCCGCCGGGGCGGTCAGCTGCAGCGTCGGGAGCGGGCCGGCAACACGCAAGGTCCAGGGGACTCCGGTAGGGTCTGCGCAAGAGATCGGCGCCGCAGCCGTTAAATAAAGGAAGCCGGGGGGTGGCGTCGCCGTCGTGTCGGAAGAATCAGACCGCAGTCACGATCGAATCTGGTACGTGCGCCAGAACGGCCGGGTCAGTGGCCCGTTCCCGAGCGGGCAGCTGCGCCGCCTGCTCGACGATGGTGTCGTGCAGCCCGACGAGGAGGTGAGCGAGGACCAGCGCGGCTGGCGTCCCGCCCGCGACGTCCCGGAGGTCTCGCCGCTGCGGTTCCGCAAGCCTGGCGAGGCGGCCGGCGCCACCGCCCGCGCGGCGACGGAACGGCGGCGGGACACCCGCAAGGCCCTGCGCAGTCTCGCGGTCCTGGTGGTGTTGGCCGGTGCGGCGATCACGGCGGCCTGGCTGTATCAGGGCAAGTCCGCGGTCATGGTAGCGGACTGCACAACGACGCCGGCCCGCGGCGCGAACCTGTCGCGGTGTGCGCTGGACGGCCTGGCGGCGACGGGGCTCGACCTCACGGGAGCCGTCCTCAACAACGCCTCGCTCGCCGGCGCGCGGCTGGATCGCGCCGTCCTTGACGCCGTGGATCTGCGTTTTGCGGACCTCGCCGCGGCGCAGCTCGGCTATGCCCGCGCCAGGGGGGCGCAGCTCAAGGGCGCCAACCTGCGCGCCGCCGACCTCGCGTACGCCGACCTGACCGGCGCCGAGCTCAGCTATGCGGATCTCACGGGCGCGGTGCTGGGGGGCGCCATCCTCGACGGCGCCCGCCTGGATCAGGCGATCTGGGTGGACGGCCGGCGCTGCGCGGCCGGATCGCTCGGCGGCTGTCTGCCGCCGCCCTGATCCCGCTTCAGTCGGATCGGGCGGACGGGGCTCCCAGTCGGGCGAGTGCCCACTGCACGTGCTCGCGGATCAGGGCGCTCGGGTGGGTCGCCCAGGCCTGCAGCGCGCGCCGCGCCGGCTCGCTCGCCGGCCCGTTGCCCAGACCGATCGCGACGTTGCGCAGCCAGCGCAGGTGGCCGATCCGGCGGATCGCCGAGCCCTCGGTGCGGCGCAGGAATTCCGGCTCGTCCCAGCCGATGAGCTGAATGAGCGTTGCCTGATCGAGGCCGTGACGGGGCAGGAAGTCGGCCTCCGTCGTGTGGCGGGCGAAGCGGTTCCAGGGGCAGACGAGCTGGCAGTCGTCGCAGCCGTAGACCCGGTTCCCCAGCGCCGCGCGCAGCGGCTCGGGGATCGGCCCGTCGAGCTCGATCGTGAGATAGGAGATGCAGCGGCGGGCGTCGAGCTGGTAGGGGGCGATGATCGCCCGGGTCGGGCAGACGTCGAGACAGGCGCGACAGCGTCCGCAGTGACTGCCCGCCGGCGCGTCGATCGGCAGCGGCAGGTCGGTGTAGATTTCCCCGAGAAAGAACCACGAGCCGGCGTCGCGGGCGATCAGGTTCGTGTGCTTGCCGAGCCAGCCCAGCCCCGCCTTCTCCGCGAGCGGCTTCTCGAGCACCGGCGCGGAGTCGACGAACACCCGATGGCCGAACGGCCCGATCCGCTCGCCGATGCGCGTCGCGAGCCGCTGCAGGCGCGTGCGCAGGACCCTGTGATAGTCGCGGCCGAGCGCATAGCGCGAGACGAAGGCCTGGGCGGGATCGGCCAGGACCGCCACCATGTCGCGGGCCGGCGGGAGGTAATCGAGCCGCGCGCAGATCACGCGCAGCGTCCCCGGCAGCAGGTCGGCCGGCCGACTGCGCCGCCGGCCGTGCCGTGCCATGTACGCCATCGCGCCGTGCAGCCCCGCCGCGAGCCACTGCTCGAGCCGGCGTTCGGCGACGCCGAGATCCGTGTCCGTGATGCCGACCTTGTGCAGGCCGAGCGCGGCGCCCCAGGCCTTGATCTCGCCGGCCAGCGCGGCCCAGTCATGCGGTGTGCGAGAGGTCATGGCTCGTTCATCCTAAACTCCCCAGCACCCGACACACACCGGCACGAGGAACGCCATGACGCGCACCCTGCCACGCAGCGACCAGCTGCCCTACGCGCTTTACCGTGCGGCTCAGGTGCGCGAGTTCGATCGCATCGCCATCCAGGACTTCGGCATTCCGGGCGAGACGCTGATGGAGCGCGCCGGCACGGCGGCCTTCGCGCGGCTGCGCGAGCGCTGGCCTGCCGTGCGCGACCTCACGGTGGCCGTGGGGCAGGGCAACAACGGGGGTGACGCGCTCGTGGTTGCGCGCCTGGCGCTGGGCGCCGGGCTGGCGGTCCGAACGCTGCAGGTCGGCGATCCTGGCCGGCTGGGCGCCGACGCGCGCCTCAACCTCGAACGTTACCTCGCGCTAGGGGGCGAGCACCGGCCGTTTCAGCGCGTGCCGCGCGAGACGCAGCTCATCGTCGATGGCCTGTTCGGGACCGGGCTCGATCGCCCTGTCGAGGGCGCCTGGGCCGAGGCGATTGCCGCGGTCAACGCGCACCCGGCGCCCGTCCTGGCCCTGGACATCCCGTCCGGTCTGCACGCCGACACCGGCTGTGTGCTGGGGAGCGCCGTCCGGGCCGATCTGACGGTGAGCTTCATCGGCCTGAAACAGGGGCTGTTCACCGCCGACGGGCCGGAATGCTGCGGCAGGGTCGTGTTCGAGGCCCTGGACGTTCCCGCCGCGGTCTATGGCTGGCAGGTGCTGGCGGCCCGCCGGATCGACTGGGCGCGCTTCGCCGACCTGCTCCCACCCCGCCCCCGCGCCGCGCACAAGGGGTGCTTCGGGCACGTGCTGGTCGTCGGCGGTGACCTGGGTATGGCGGGGGCGTCCCGGCTCGCCGGGGAGGCGGCGCTGCGTGCCGGCGCAGGGCTGGTGAGTGTCGCGACCCGCCCGGAGCATGTGGCCCCCATCGTCGCGGGCCGGCCGGAGCTGATGACGCACGGCCTCGCCGAGACGGCCGACATCGAGCCGCTGCTCACCCGCGCGAGCATCGTCGTGCTCGGCCCCGGCCTGGGCCGCGGCGCGTGGGGCCGGGCGCTGTTCGACGCCGTGCTGGGCACGTCACACCCCCTGCTCCTCGATGCCGACGCCCTGAACCTGCTGGCGGAGGCCCCCCGGCATCGTGCGGACTGGATCCTCACGCCGCACCCCGGCGAGGCCGCGCGGCTGCTCGGCGTCGGCACGACGGAGATCCACGCGGACCGGTTCGCTGCCGCCGCCGCGCTCCACGCGCGCTATGGTGGCGTGGTTGTGCTGAAGGGGGCCGGCACGATCGTCCACAGCACCGGCAGCCGGCCGCCGGCCGTGTGCAGTGCCGGCAATCCGGGGATGGCAACCGGGGGGGTGGGGGACGTGCTCACCGGCCTCATTGCCGGACTCGCGGCGCAGGGGCTCGGCGCCGACGACGCGGCCGAGATGGGGGTCTGTCTGCACGCGGCCGCCGGTGACCGCGCCGCCGCAGCCGGCGAGCGTGGCCTGATCGCCTCCGACCTGTACGCGCCGCTGCGGCGTCTGCTCAACCCGGACACGTGATGATGCCGGTCCTCGAGATCCGCGGTGCGGAGCTGCAGGAACGGCTCGGGGCGGCCCTGGCCGAAGTCTGCTCGCGCCCCTTCGTGGTCTTCCTGGAGGGCGACCTGGGCGCGGGCAAGACGACCCTCGTCCGCGGCTTCCTGCGCGCGCTCGGGCACGCCGGGCCGGTCAGGAGCCCGACCTTCACCCTGCTCGAGCCGTACGAGCTCGTCTCCGGCCCGGTCTTCCATCTGGACCTGTACCGGCTAGCCCATCCCGACGAGCTCGCCTATCTGGGCCTCCGCGATCTCCTGGGTGGCCAGGCAATCCTGCTCGTCGAGTGGCCGGAGCGCGGGCAGGGTGAGCTGCCTGCCCCGGACCTGCGGATCGTCATCGAGCACCTGGCCGACGGCCGGCGGGTGCGGCTGGTTCCGGTCACCGGACCTGGGCACGCTGCGGCGGAGCGGCTGTTGCGGCCGGATCTTGCTAGCGGATACCAAGAAGGGGGGGTATCTAACCGAATTACCTAGAAAAACTTGAATTCGCATGCTATCGTCTGGTCGTCGGTGGGGACTTCGTTGCGGGCCGGACGATGACAAGGCTGCTGCTCGTCCTCTCACTCGCCTTGCTGGCGCTGCCGGCCGCGGCGGGGGAGGCCAAGGTGACCGGCGTCAGGGTGTGGTCGGCGCCGGACAACACGCGTCTGGTGTTCGAGATCAGCGAGCCGGTCGAGCACAGCATCTTCGGTCTGTCCAGGCCGGACCGACTGATCGTCGACCTCAAGAACTCGGGCCTCAGCGGCAAGGTGGATGCGCTGAGCCCCACCGAGCAGCGGCTGCTCAAGCTCCGGCACGGCAAGCAGAACCAGAAGGACCTGCGTGTCGTGCTGGACCTCAAGCGCAGCGTCCGCGCGAAGAGCTTCCTCCTCAAGCCCAGCGCCCATTATGGTCACCGCCTCGTGGTCGAGCTGCTCGACCGCGAGGATGCGGGCCCTGTGGCGACGGGCGAGGCCACGACGGGGAAGGCGACCAGGGTGGGCAAGCCGGGTACGCTGGCAAAGGACGTCAAGGCCACCACCGTGGGGCGGGACATCGTCGTCGCGATCGACGCGGGCCACGGCGGCGAGGACCCGGGCGCGCGGGGCGCGAACGGCAGCCGTGAGAAGGACATTACCCTCGCGATCGCGCGTCGCCTCGAGAAGCTGCTGCGCGCCGAGCCCGGCATTCGCCCGGTGCTGACGCGGTCGGGGGACTATTACGTCGGTCTGCGCAAGCGCACCCAGCTGGCCCGCAAGCACAGGGCGGACCTCTTCGTCTCGATTCACGCCGACGCCTTCCAGGACCCGCGGGCGCGAGGCTCGTCCGTGTTCGTCCTGTCGGACCGCGGGGCGTCGAGCGAGGCGGCGCGCTGGCTGGCGGACAGCGAGAACGCCGCCGATCTCGTCGGTGGTGTCAGCCTCGACGACAAGGACGACGTGCTCGCCTCCGTGCTGCTGGATCTGTCCCAGACGGGGACGCGGCAGGCCAGCCTGGACGGCGCGCACAGCGTCTTCAACCAGCTCGGCAAGCTCGGCGAGGTGCACGCGGCGGAGGTGCAGCAGGCCGGCTTCATGGTACTGAAGTCGCCGGATATCCCGTCCATGCTGATCGAGACCGCTTTCATCTCGAACCCGGACGAGGAGCAGAAGCTGCGCAATCCCGCCCACCAGCAGGTGATCGCCGAGGCGATCGTGCGCGGCATCCGCGCCTACTTCCAGCGGTCACCGCCGCCCGGGACCCTGCTGGCGATTCAGCAGGATCGCAAGCACACCATTGCCGCCGGCGAGTCGCTGGCCGCGGTCGCCCAGCGCTACGCCGTCAGCGTCGGCAGCCTGCGCGAGGTCAATGGCCTGGACACCGACCGGGTGCGGATCGGCCAGGTCCTGCGCATCCCCGAGGGCTAGCCCCGCCCGGACTCCTCCCTTGCCGCGCCTGACCGGCGCGGCGTCTTTTTTGCGGGCGATCGGGAACCGGTGGCAGAATCGCGGGCCTCCCATGCCCCCCATGCCCCCGACACCCCGCCCCATCAGGCTGCTGCCAGCTCAGCTCATCGACCAGATCGCTGCCGGTGAGGTGATCGAGCGTCCCGCCTCGGTGGTCAAGGAGCTGGTCGAGAATGCCCTCGACGCCGGCGCGACCCGGATCGAAGTGGATGTCGAGCAGGGCGGCGCAAAGCTGATCCGCGTCCGCGACGACGGTCAGGGCATCGAGCAGGCGGACCTGCGACTGGCCCTGTCGCGGCACGCCACCAGCAAGGTGGCGAGCCTCGCCGAGCTCGAACGGGTCGCGTCGCTGGGTTTTCGCGGCGAGGCCCTGCCGAGCATCGCGTCGGTGTCGCGGCTCAGTCTGGTGTCGCGTGCCGTGGCAGCCTCTCATGCCTGGTGCGTCGACGGCGGCAGCGGCGAGGTCGGTCCGGCCGCCCACCCGCAGGGGACGACGGTCGAGGTGCGCGACCTCTTCTTCAACACGCCGGCACGGCGCAAGTTCCTGCGCAGCGAGCGGACCGAGCTCGACCACATCGAGCAGACCGTCCGTCGGCTGGCACTGGCGCGCTTCGACGTGGGCTTCCAGCTTCGCCACAACCGCCGCGAGACCCTCGCTGCGGCGCCTGCGCCGGCCCGGCCGGACCAGGAGCAGCGGCTCGCCGGCCTGCTGGGGCCGGCCTTCCTCGAGCACTGCCTGCATCTCGTGCACGAGGCGGCCGGCCTGCAGCTGCGCGGCTGGGTGGGCCTGCCCGCCTTCGCCCGCAGTCAGGCGGACCTGCAGTTCTTCTTCGTCAACGGCCGTATCGTTCGCGACCGGCTGGTCACGCACGCGGTGCGGGCAGCCTTCCTGGACGTCCTGCATCACAGCCGTCACCCCGCCTTCGTCCTGTACCTCGAGATCGACCCGGCGCTCGTCGACGTGAACGTGCACCCCGCAAAGCACGAGGTGCGGTTCCGCGAGGGGCGGCTGGTCCACGACTTCATATTCCGGACACTGCACGAGGTGCTCGCCCGGCCGGTATCGCAGGGAGTCGTCGAGCCAGTGGCGCCGACGGTCCCCGAGCGGCCCGCGGGCATTGCCTGGCGGCCACGGCAGGCGGGCCTCGGCCTCGGCGTCACGGAGCCTGCGCCTGCCTACCGCGCCTCGTTCGACTGGCAGGCGCCGACCGCCGGGCGGTCGGCGCCTGACGCGCCGCCTGCCGCGGCAGCCGAGCCTGGCGAGGTCCCGCCACTGGGGTTCGCGCTCGCGCAACTGCACGGCGTCTACGTGCTGGCGCAGAACGCCGACGGGCTGGTGCTGGTCGACATGCACGCCGCGCACGAGCGCATCACCTACGAGCGGCTGAAGGCGGCACAGGTCGGACAGGGGGTGCCCAGCCAGCCGCTGCTGGTGCCGGTCAGCGTTGCCGTGAGTGCTCGGGAGGCCGAGCTGGCGGACGCCGCGGCCGAAGCCCTTGCGCAGCTCGGCCTGGCGGTCGACCGGATCGGGCCCGAGACGCTCGCCGTGCGTGCCGTGCCGGCGCTGCTGCGGGAGGCCGACGTCGAGCGCCTGGTGCGTGACCTGCTCGCCGACCTCGCGGTGCACGGCTCGACCGGTCGGCTGGGCGAGGCGCTGAACGCGATCCTCGCCACCATGGCCTGCCATGCCTCGGTCCGCGCGAACCGACGCCTGACCGTCGACGAGATGAACGCCCTGCTGCGCGACATCGAGCGCACGGAGCGCAGCGGGCAGTGCAACCACGGCCGCCCGACCTGGACGCGGCTGAGCCGTGCCGAGCTGGACCGGCTGTTCATGCGCGGCCGCTGAGCGTCGTTGCTCGGGGTGGCTGGGAATTCCGGATGACCGGCGACGGCGCTCGAGTGATCTGCCTGATGGGCCCGACGGCGGCCGGCAAGACCGACCTCGCCGTCGAGCTGGTCGAGCGCCTGCCGCTCGACATCGTGAGCGTCGACTCGGCCATGGTGTACCGTGGCATGGACATCGGCACCGCGAAACCGGATGCCGCCGTCCTCGCCCGCGCGCCGCACCGGCTCATCGACGTCTGCGATCCCGGCGACCCCTATTCAGCGGCACGGTTCCGCGCGGATGCGCTGCGGGAGATCGCGGAGATCCTCGGCAAGGGTCGGGTTCCCCTGCTGGTGGGCGGCACGGGACTGTACTTCCGGGCGCTCGAGTCCGGCCTGTCCGACCTGCCGGCGGCGGACCGGGCCGTCAGGGCCCGCCTCGCCGCGGAGGCCATGCTATTCGGCTGGGATCACCTCCACCGGCGTCTCGCGGCGGTCGATCCGCTGGCGGCGGCGCGCATCCATCGCAACGACCCGCAGCGCATCCAGCGCGCCCTGGAGGTCTGGGAGCTCACCGGCCGGCCGATCTCGGACCTGCAGTCCACGCCGGGAGACGCCCTGCCGTACGGGCTCGTCAGGCTCGTGCGGGCGCCGGTGGAACGGGACGTCCTGCGCGAGCGCATTGCCCGGCGCTTTCACGCCATGCTGGCGGCCGGTTTCGAGGCCGAGGTGCAGCGCCTGCTCGACCGCGGCGACCTCGCCCCGGATCTCCCGTCGCTGCGCTCGGTCGGCTATCGGCAGATGGTCGCCCACCTGCTCGGCGAGTACGACCGCGCCACGATGGCCACCCGCGCGATCCAGGCCACCGCCCAGTATGCCAAGCGCCAGATGACCTGGCTGAGGGCGGTCGAGGGTGCAACCTGGCTGCCCGACGGGTCGTCCGCGGCGCTCGATGCCGCCTTGAAAATCGTCGCACGCATCGCCACTTAGCGCATGCTGCGGTGCGGAAGGGGAAGGTCGTTGTGCTATAGTGACAGCGGTCGGGCCGTGACGCGCCGGCGTGCTGCCGCGACATTCTCAACAATTACGACAATTCGGGAGTCCGTCATGTCCAAGGGGCAAAGCCTACAAGACCCTTTTCTGAACGCCCTCCGCAAGGAGCGCGTCCCCGTTTCGATCTTTTTGGTAAACGGGATCAAGCTGCAGGGCCAGATCGAGTCCTTCGACCAGTTCGTGGTGCTGCTCAAGAACCAGGTGAGCCAGATGGTCTACAAGCACGCGATCTCGACGGTCGTGCCGTCGCGGAACGTGCGGATC
>Ga0079037_100002284_pt1 | contig 10442 bp, 6 predicted proteins | sample Mud3Dept4metaG_FD_71479 | JGI IMG/M metagenome (GOLD analysis project Ga0079037, IMG submission 71479) | Freshwater wetland microbial communities from Ohio, USA, analyzing the effect of biotic and abiotic controls - Mud 3 Core 4 Depth 4 metaG | ecosystem: Environmental > Aquatic > Freshwater >... | reverse complement strand
TTCGTCACCAGCTGGTGGACCAGCACCGCGACCAGACCGAGGATCACCAGCGCGATGGGCACGCCGCGGTAGCCGTTGCTGACGATGACGACCAGCAAGACCAGCTGTGCGAGCACGAACAGCTTCAGGAACGCGAGTTCGCCGTCGTCGACCGGGAATCCGTGCGACTGCCGGCGCTTCCGCGCGCCGAGCGTCGATGCGACGATCGCTGCCACTGCCAGCCCGGCAAGCACGTAACCGCCGACATCCGGCAGGTAATACGTGGTGAGCTGCGAGTACACGTTCTGGCTGCCGCCCTCGACGACGGGCACGGTCTGGTTCTCGATCACGAGCCAGTGCAGGCCACGGAAAACCAGCAGGCCGCCGAGCGTCATGATGAAGGCGGGGATGCGCTCGATCGCGATCAGCGCACCCATCGCCGACCAGACCAGCACCGCGCCGAGCGTTGCGACCAGCAGCGCGACGGGGGCCGGCACGTCGTGCCAGAACACGAGGACTGCCGCGACGGCGCCCGCCAGCCCCACGCCGCTGCCTGCGGACAGGTCGATCTGCCCGGGCAGCAGCACGACGAGCATGCCCAGGGCGAGCACTGCGGTGACGGCGAGCTCGACCGAGAGCAGCGACAGGTTGCGTGCGGAGAGGAACACGGGTTCCTGCCACGCAAAGAACGCCCAGATCGCCACCAGCGCGACGAGCATCGACAGTTCGCGGCTGGCGAAGCGATTCATGCGGCACGCTCGAGGCGGCCCATCGCGGCGGCCAGCAGTCGCTCCTGGGTCGCTTCCGACCGCTCGAACGTGCCGCCGACGCGGCCTTCGCACAGCATCACGATGCGGTCGCTCATGCCCAGCAGTTCGCCGAGCTCGCTAGAGACGAGCACGATCGCCTGCCCGGCCGCCGTCAGCCGGTTGATGAGTTCGTACACCTCGAGCTTGGCGCCGACGTCGATGCCGCGCGTCGGCTCGTCGAGCAGCAGCACCTTGGGTTGCGTCAGCAGCATCTTGCCGAGCACCACCTTCTGCTGGTTGCCGCCCGAGAGCGTGCCGACCGGCTGTTCCAGCGTCTGCGCCTTGATCCGCAGTTCGTCGACGATCGACTTCGTGCGAGCCACTTCGCCGTCGCGATCGACGAACACACCGCGCCGCAGGCTCTTCAGCGACGACAGGGACAGGTTGAACGTGACCCCCTGCGGCAGCACCAGTCCGTAGCGCTTGCGATCCTCCGTGACGATGGCGAGCCCGCGAGCGAGCGCTGCACGCGGATCGCCAGCGGTAAACGGTTGACCATCGAGCTCGACCGTCCCGGCGCGGCGCCTGCCCCAGAGTCCCATCAGATGCATCAGGAGCTCGGTGCGCCCCGCGCCCATGAGGCCGCCGATTCCCAGCACTTCACCGGCCCGGGCATCGAGATCGATGCCGTGCAGGGTGATGCCGCCGGCACTTGGTGGATCGACGTCCACCCCGCGCAGGGCAAGCAAGGTGCGTCCACGCGTGGACTGACGGCGAGGATAGTGGTCTTCGATGCGTCGCCCCACCATGCGACGGATGATTTCGTCGGCGTCCGTGCCCGCGACATCGAGCGTGCCCTGGGCGGAGCCATCGCGCAGGACCGTGATGCGATCGGCGATGGCGAACACCTCGTCGAGCTTGTGCGAGATGAAGACACAGGCGACGCCGCGTTCACGCAGCGTGCGCAACTGCGCCAGCAGGGCGTCGATTTCGTTGCGGGAGAGTGCCGCCGTGGGCTCGTCCAGCACCAGCACCTTCGGCTTGCGTGCGATGGCCCGTGCGATCTCGACGAGCTGCTGCTGGCCAATCCCGAGGTCGCCGACGCGCGTCGCCGGGTCGAGCTGGATGCCGCAGTCGGCAAGCGTTGCCGAGGATTGCGCATAGACGCGATCCCAGTCGATGCGCCCGAACCGTTGCGGAAACGCGCCCAGGAACAGGTTCTCTCCGACCGTCATGTCCGGGAACAGCGCCAGTTCCTGGTGGATGATCGCAATTCCGGCCCGCTCCGCGTCGCGAGTCGAACGGAATTCGACGCGAAGACCGTCGACGAAGATGTCGCCGTCGTAGCTGCCGTGAGGGTGCACACCCGACAGCAGCTTGATCAGAGTCGATTTACCCGCACCGTTCTCCCCGCAAAGCGCGTGAACTTCACCCGCCCGCAGCTCGAAGCTCACGCCGTCGAGCGCTATCACCGCGCCGAAGCGCTTGACGATCGAACGGGCGGCAAGTACCTCGCGATCGCTCATGGGCGCGGCGGGCGCCGGGCAGCCGGGATGCCGCGGTATACGTCGTCGTAGGTTGCCTGACCGTCACGCACCACGGTCTCCAGGATATTGTCGCGCGTGACCGTGACCACGTCGAAGAGCACCGACGGCACCAGGCCGTGGCCGTTGTCGATCGACTTTCCGGCAACGACCACCCGGCGTCCCGCCATCTGCACGGCGAGTTCCGCGGCGCCGCTCGCGAGCGTGCGCAGCGGCTTGTAGATGGTCATGGCCTGGGTACCCGCAGCGATGCGCTGCAGCGCCACCGTTTCCGCGTCCTGGCCGGTGACCAGCACCTTGCCCGCGAGCCCCTCTTCGCTCAACGCCTGGATGGCGCCGCCCGCAGTGCCATCGTTGCTCGCGAGCACGGCGTCGATACGCGGGCCGTTGGCCGTGATCGCGGCGTTCACGATGCGCTTGGCGTTTTCAGGCTTCCAGTCTTCGGCCCAGTCTTCGTGCACCACCTCGATGTCGCCGCTCTTGATCAACGGCTCGAGGACTCGATCCTGCCCGCGCTTGAACAGCGCGGCGTTGTTGTCCGTCTTGGCTCCGTAGATGCGCACGATGCGGCCCTTGCCGGGTGTCGGCAGGTTCTCGACCAGGAACTTGGCCTGCAGCTCGCCCACGTGCTCGTTGTCGAAGCTCACGTAGAGGTCGGGATCGCTGTCGCGGATCATGCGGTCGTAGGCGATCACCGGGATACCGGCGTCGTGAGCCATCTTGACTCCCTTGGCCATCGCCGTACCGTCGTGGGGAACGATGACGAGCACGTCGACCTTGCTGGTGATCAGCTTCTCGACGTCGCTGACCTGCACGGTATCGTCGCTGTTGGCTGCGAGCACGCGCACCTCGGCACCGAGTTCGCCTGCGCGCTTCACGAACTGCTCGCGGTCGGCCTGCCAGCGCGCCTCCTTGAGCGTGTCCAGCGACAGTCCGATGACGATCCTGTCGTCCTGCGCCGCTCCTGTTGCTTTGCCTCCGCGCGAGGCAAGAGCGAGCCCGATCAGCACGCTGGCCACCAGCGACACGATCACCAGCAGGATGCGGATCTTCAAGGCTTCACTCCTGGCCGAGGGACACGGACATCAACACAGGAAAGCATGCCAGCTCCATGCGGGCAACTGCAGGGACGTGCCGCTCATCGGACCTGTCTGAACCGAATGGCAGCCCCGCCGCTGCTCGCCAACGCGAGGTCGAGGGAATCCGCCGCGGTCACGGTGCGCCGCTCGCTCACCAGATCGTAAGGACGGGTTTTCCAGTCAGCCTGCGGACCATCGCGATAGATCTCGGCGACGTAGCGCGACTGCGGGTCGAGAAAGTCGAGCTGCAGGCGCAGCGAGCGGGCGTTTTCATCGGTCAATGCGCCGAGGAACCAGTCCGGGCTGCCGCGCTGCTTGCGCGCGATCGCGACGTAGTCGCCGATCTCGCCGGCGACCCCCACGCTTTCGTCCCAGTCGGTCGGCACGTCCTTGATGAACTGGAACGCAGCCGGTTGCTTCGCGTAGTTTTCGGGCAGGTCGGCTGCCATCTGCACCGGGCTGTACAGCACCACGTAGAGCGACAGCTCCTTCGCCAGCGTGTGCGGCACGCGGTGCTTCGGCGAGAAGCCGTCGAGGTCGACGATGCCCGGCGTGTAGTCCATGGGGCCTGCCAGCATGCGCGTAAACGGCAGGATTGCGACGTGCTCGGGCGGGTTCACCGGATCACCCCAGGCGTTGTATTCCTGGCCGCGGGCGCCTTCGCGCGCAATCCAGTTCGGGTACGTACGGCGCAGGCCGGTGTCCTTCACGGGTTCATGCGCGTTGATGCTGATCCTGTGTTTCGCCGCCTCGCGCAGCACGCGCAGGTGGTGGCCGACCTGGAACTGCCCGTCGTGCCATTCGTGCACTTCGACGCCGTCGCCGTCGATCCGGCGCACGTCGCCCGCGTCCGCCACGTAGCCGGTCTTCACCTGCCTCACGCCGACCGATTCGTACAGCGCGAATGCCGCGGGCATCTGCGGCTCGTAGTTGCCTACGTCGCCTGAAGTCTCGTGATGGCCGACGAGACGCACACCTTTGCTGCGCGCGTAGTCGGTCACTGCCTTCAGGTCGAAGTCCGGATGCGGCTGCGTGAACTTGAACAGCTTGCCGTTGTAGAACCAGTCGCCGTCCCAACCGACGTTCCAGCCCTCGACCAGCACGCCCTTGAAGCCGTTGGCTGCGGCAAAGTCGATGTAGCGCTTCGTCTCAGCCGTCGTAGCGCCGTGCTTGGGCCCGGATTCCCACGTGGCTTGCCCGATGTGCATCGCCCACCAGATGCCGACGTACTTGCCGGGTTCGACCCAGGAGACGTCGCCGAGCACGTTCGGCTCGTTGAGGTTCAGGACCAGGCTCGAGTCGAGCAGCTGCGCTGCGTTGGGCGCGATCTGCACGGTGCGCCACGGTGTCGTGAAGGGCGTGCGGGTCTTGACGCGGATGCCGTCGGACCACGGCGTGAGGCTGGTGCGCAAGATGCCGGGCCGCCGGTGATCGAGCACGTAGGCCGCGTAGTCGACGAGCGCCGCTTCGTGGAAGCTCAGGTGCAGGCCGTCCGGCAGGCGCACCGTCATCGGCGTGTGCGCCATGTGCACGGCGTCGAGCGGTGTCGTGTTGTAGAGGTACTCGTAGCGGTTCCAGCGACGGCCGGGAATCCACCACGCCGTGATCTCCTGCGTCGCGTCCGGGTCGAGCCGGAACTCGGTCAGTTCGTCGGTGATGTTGACCGCGTCGTACCCGGGCTGCTGCGGCACTTCGTAGCGGAAGCCGAAGCCGTCATCGAATACCCGCACGCGCACGTTGAACTTGCGGCTGGCGCCGGCTGCGGATTCGAAATTCACCAGCAGTTCGCGATGGTGGTCGCGCACGAAACGGCGCTCGCCCCAGGGCTGCTCCCAGGTTGCATCGTGGACCGACGTCGAGGTACCCGCGATGCGAAACCCGTCGTCGAAAGCCGGCTGCGACTGGAAGCGCATGCCGAGGAACCCCGCCGGCATGACCACCGTGCCGTTGCGGGCGACTGCGTAGCGAGGCGCACCGTTCTTGTCGACGTCGACAGTGACGACCGTCTGCCCGTCGGGCGAGCGGATTTCTGCGGCCGGCGCCGCCATGGCAACCGCCGCGAGCAGCACGGCGAACGAGGCCCTGACACGCAACGTGACCCGACTCATGACGACTCCCCTGCCACACGAAGGGCAGGCAACGGCCCCGCCCGACGTGTCGGACGGCCGATCCATTGCTTCCCCCGAAGCCGGTGGGAGTCTAGCAATGAACCGGGGGCAGGCTTGCGGCCACCCTTGAATGCAAACGTATGCAACATCTTGTAGCCCGGGCAGCCGGGGTGCTTCACTGCGCGTCCCGTGCAGGAGGCTTCCCGGATGATCAGGAAATGGCTGGCAGTGCTGTGGCTTGCGATCGCCTCGACCTCGGCCGCGGCAGCCGATCGCATCGAACGCGTCGAGCCTGCGTCCTGGTGGGTGGGCATGAAGGACGACCGGCTGCAGCTGCTGGTGCACGGCGACCGCGTGGCCGAACTGGAACCGAGGCTCTCCTACCCCGGCGTCACCCTCGTGAGCGCCGAGCGGGTCGAGAACCCGAATTACCTGTTCGTGAACCTGCGGATCGCGCCGGAGACCCGGCCGGGCACGTTCCGTATCGACTTTCGCAAGGGGCGTTCGAAGGCGGCGAGCCGCACCTATGTGCTGAACGCCCGTGCGCCAGGATCGGCGGACCGCGCGAGCTTCGGGCCGCAGGACACGATCTACCTGATCACGCCCGACCGCTTTGCCAATGGCGACCCGTCGAACGACACCGTGAAGGGCATACCGGACGGCCTGAACCGGGCGCTGCCGCTCGGCCGCCATGGCGGCGACCTGCAAGGCATCGCGAACCACCTCGATTACCTGGCGGGCATGGGGTACACGCAGCTCTGGCTGAACCCGGTGCTGGCGAACAACCAGCCCGAGGTCACCTACCACGGTTACGCAATCACCGACTTCTACAAGGTGGACCCGCGTTTCGGCACCAACGAGAGTTTTCGCCAGCTCGTCGCCGACGCCCGCCAGCGCGGCGTCGGCATGATCATGGACATGGTCCTGAACCACTGCGGTTCGCAGCACTGGTGGATGCAGGACCTGCCGAGCCGCGACTGGTTCAACAACGACAGCCAGTTCGTCGCGACGACGCATGTGCGCGAGACGCTGCAGGACACCCACGCCGCTGCCGACGATCGCAGGATGTTCTCCGACGGATGGTTCGTCGCGACGATGCCGGACATGAACCAGCGCAATCCGCACCTGGCGACGTACCTCATCCAGAACAGCCTCTGGTGGGTCGAGTACGCCGGGCTCTCCGGCATCCGCGTCGACACCTACTCGTACTCCGACCGCGCCTTTCTCACGGAATGGTCGCGACGCGTGACGCAGGAGTACCCGAACCTGAACATCGTCGGCGAGGAGTGGAGTTCGAACCCGTCGACGGTCGCGTACTGGCAGCGCGGCCGCAATCCGCCGGACGGCTACGTGTCGTACCTGCCGAGCCTGTTCGACTTCCCGCTGCAGGAAGCGGTGGCGATGGGGCTCAAGGAAGCGGAAGGCTGGGGCACCGGACTGCGTCGGATCTACAAGGTGCTCGCGCAGGACAGCGTCTTTCCCGATCCGTACAACCTGGTCACCTTTCACGACAATCACGACATGAGCCGCATGTTCACGGCGCTCGGCGAACGCCAGGACCTGAACCGCATGGCGCTCGCCTTCCTGCTGACGACGCGCGGCATTCCGCAGATCCTGTATGGCACCGAAGTGCTGATGAGCAACAAGGGCACCGAGGACCACGGCATCATCCGCAGCGATTTTCCGGGCGGCTGGGCTGGCGATGCGAAGAATGCCTTCACCGGACAGGGGCTCAGCGACGACGAACGCGCGATGCAGGAATACACGCGCAAGCTGCTGCAGTGGCGCCGCACTGCGCCCGCGATCCGTGACGGCAAGCTGACGCACTACGTGCCGATGGCGGGCGTGTACGTCTACTTCCGCCACAACGACGCGCAGAAGATCATGGTCGTCCTCAACAACGGCGACGCCGCGCTGAGCCTCGACACGCAGCGCTTCCACGAGATGATCGGCACGGCAGCCACGGGCACGGACGTGCTGTCGCAGCAGACACATGATCTGGCCCGCGGCGTGACCGTCGCTGCACGTAGCGCGACCATCCTCGAGTTGCACTGAGGTGACGCCATGCCGCACGCCGCGCGACGCTTGCTGTCGGTTCTGCTCGCACTGAGCGCAGTGGCTGCCGCGGACGCTGCCGTGCGTGCACCGACTCCGGCGCCGGCGCCGGTTCAGGTCAAGGGACCCGGCGTCACGGGCACCGTCGTCCGCTATCCGTCGATGCACTCGATCCACGTCGCCCCGCGCAACATCGACGTGTGGCTGCCGCCGAGTTACGGCAAGGAGCCCGGCAAGCGCTATCCGGTGCTGTACATGCACGACGGACAGAACCTGTTCGATCCGGCGACGTCTTACGGCGGCATCGACTGGGCCGTCGACGAGGCGATGACGGACCTGATCGAGAAGGGTGCCGTGCGCGAAGCCATCGTCGTCGGGGTCTGGAACACACCGAAGCGCCGCGAGGAGTACATGCCGCAACGCGCCGTGCAGGGCATGGTCGACTTCAACGTGCCGGGCGCGATCGACGTGAAACCCGAGGAAATCATCTCCGATCGCTACCTCGCGTTCCTGGTGAAGGAACTGAAGCCCTTCATCGACGCCACGTATCGCACGTTGCCGGACCGCGCCAACACCTACGTGATGGGCTCGAGCATGGGTGGCCTGATCTCGCAGTACGCGATGAGCCAGTACCCGGACGTCTTCGGCGGGGCCGGATGCGTGTCGACGCATTGGCCGGCGGGGAATGGCATTGCGCTCGACGACTTTGCAGCCCACCTGCCCGACCCGGCCACTCACCGCTACTGGTTCGACTACGGCACCGCCACGCTCGACGCGACATACGAGCCATACCAGAAACGCGCCGACGAGATCCTGCGCAAGGCTGGCTACGTCCACGGCCAGAACTGGATCACACGCAAGTTCGAAGGCGCCGAGCACTCGGAGAAGGCCTGGCGCCTGCGCGTCGACCAGCCGCTGGTGTTCCTGCTCGGGCGCTGAAGCGCGGGATGGCTGCCCGCATGGCCGCGCCCGTGCTTCGATCACTCCCGCGGCAGGAACATCGCCCTGCGCAGCGGCGCACAACCCATCGGGACCAGGACGGTCCCCTCGCTGACGAGGTGGACGGACGCACCGCTCCACGGATCGTCGGGATCGCGCGAAACGTCATGCACGACTTCGAAGCCCAGGTCGGCCGCCGACTGGTCGAGCACTGGAACTGCCGCCGCCACTTCGGCGACATCAATGGGCAGCAGCTCCTCGTCGTGCCAGTTCCCGATGGCCGACGCACGCAGCGTTCGTGCGCGATGCCTGATTGGCTGCACGAACTGCAACGGTCCGCGAAGCACCGCAATGCCGCCACCAGGGTACGGTTCAGCGCGCACGGAACTGTCGATGCGCAACGTGAACTTCTCCCTCTGTTGCCAAAGCCTATCGATCACGATCCAGCCGCCCCGCTCCACGCCCGTAACGCCATCCAGCACGACTGCGGTCGTCCATGCTGGCCTGCGCAACCACAGCGCCATCCGCACAGGCGCCGACACGTGCACGTCGAAGCGGATGTCGTCCTCGAACGGATAGCGCGTGTCCTGCCGAACCGTGACGCTGCACCCAGTCACGACCGTCCTGAGCTCGCTCGGCCCGTACAGCAGTGCCGCCAGCCCCGGGGACGCGGCGAGATCGAACCACATCGCCGCGACGTAGTGCGGCAAGAGTCGCGTCGCGTTTGGATTGCAGCAGCAGGCCACGTCGTCATGCGTGGGCGACAGCTTGAAACGACCATGGCGTCCGCTCAGCAGCGAGTAGCTGTCCGGACGTGAAGCAAGCGCATCGACACGCGTGTCGCTGCAAAGGTAGGAAATTGCTCGCCCATTGGGCAGCCTGGCCCCCTGCGCCGCATTGAAGGCGAGCCGCTCCATCCAGTCTCCGAGCCACGGGACCGCCAGGCGCTGTGCCAGTCGTGCCAGGCTGAAGAGCAACTCGGTGAGCGAGCAGTACTCGTAGGCGGCGTCGGGCCGGGGCAACCCATGCAGGCTTTCGTCGCCGATGACCGCTCCGCTGGGCGTCGTGCTGAGCAGCAGCTTGCGCAGCGCCCGGTCCATGCGCGTCGCATCCGGACTGCCGAAGTTGAGCGCACGCAGATGCTCCACGGTATGGACTGCGTGACCGTGGAGGCTCCGCTCCGCATCGGCGAGATTCGCAGCGCAAAGGTCGTCGTTGGGAAACGGAACCTCCCACGCATCGAAGTCCCGCAGCAACCACTGCGCGAACTGCCGGTAGCGCTCGTCGCCTGTCAGCTCGTGGAGCGACTGAAGCGCGTCCGCGTAGCAAAGGCCATGCGTCACGCCCGTGCGATCCTGGACCGTGCTGTGGCGACCGAAGTGTGGTCTCGAGTCGTCGTACTGCTGCAGAGTCAGGTCCACAGCGCTCCGTGCCGCTTCGAGGCTCGCTGGGTCGCCGGACAATTCGTGGTGCGCAAGCAGCAGCAACAGTGCGCGCGACTGGGCCCACAGCTCGCCGTTCTCGGCCTCGCCGGCCGGAAAGCGAGCTGCGGCTGCGTGGATTCCGATGTAGCCGTCGCTATCCTGCGTGGCGCGCAAATCACGCACCAGGCCATCGACGCGCTCGCAATGACTGGGGGCGTCGCCGAGGTGCGCAAGCATCGCGTAACCCCAGAGCCAGTTGCCACGGGACTCCGCATCCCACCATGCCGCATGACCCGTGGCCGTTGCGAGCCGTTGCGCAAACAGGTCACGGGCCACATGGGGGCTGAGTGCATCGAGGCAACCCGCAAATCCCTCGTCGAGATCCCGCCTCATCTGCGCGCGCAGCCAGCCGCGCGGCAGGACGGCACCCAGCGGCAGGCGGCGCAGGATTTCGCTTGCGTTCGTCTCGTCCATGCGGCGATTCTCGACCACCGCGACGGGCCGGGCAAACGGCCGTGACTCGATCCCGCCAGGCACCGGTTCGATCCTTTACACTCCTGCCGTG
>Ga0079037_100002283_pt1 | contig 10442 bp, 10 predicted proteins | sample Mud3Dept4metaG_FD_71479 | JGI IMG/M metagenome (GOLD analysis project Ga0079037, IMG submission 71479) | Freshwater wetland microbial communities from Ohio, USA, analyzing the effect of biotic and abiotic controls - Mud 3 Core 4 Depth 4 metaG | ecosystem: Environmental > Aquatic > Freshwater >... | reverse complement strand
GGCTCGAGCTGGTACTTCGTGCACCGCGCACCGAACATGGTGCGCAACGCCTACCCGCCCGGATTCCGCGTGCGACTGCACGAGAAGGACCTGCGCATCTGCCGCGAGATGGCGGCGCGCCACGGGGTACAGCTGCCGGTGATCGAGATGACCTTGCTCCACTACCGCCGCCTCATCGAGCAGGGCCACGGCGACGAGGACATCTCGACGATCTTCCGGCTCAAGGACGCGCTGTTCGCGGCGGGAGGCGCGCCCGGCGGCGATCCGCCGCCGCGATGAGCGGGCGCGAGCCGGCTCCGGCTGCGGAGGGCCGCAGCGCCTACCTGCCGGATTTCTGCCGCTCGCAGGCGATCCTCACGATCGTGCTGGTCGCGGTGCTGCTCGCCGTCGTGCTGGCGCTCGCGCGCCACGCCGCCCGCGGCGGGTTCCTGGTCGAACTGGCGCGGACCTCCGTTTACCTGCTCTGGACCGGGCTCCTCTGCGCAGCCGTGCTCTGCAAGGCGCGACCGTGGCTCGAACGGCAGTCGCTCCGCACCTCGTCGCTCGTCGCGCTCGTCCTCATCGTCGGCATGGTCGCGGCCGTTTCAGAGGCCGTGTACTGGTTCGGCCGCGCCTGGGAGGGCCGCCTCGGCGTGGCGTCCGGCCTGTTCCCGGGCCGGCACTGGCCGTTCCTGCTCCCGAACCTGGGCATCGCCGCGATCGTCGGCGCACTGACGCTCCGCTATTTCTACGTCGCGCAGCAGTGGCGACGCAGCGTCGAGCTCGAGGCACGCTCGCGCATTCGTGCGCTGCAGGCACGCATCCGCCCGCACTTCCTCTTCAACAGCCTGAACACCGTCGCGGCGCTCACGCGCAGCGATCCCGGCCGTGCGGAAGAGGCGATCGAGGACCTCGCCGACCTGTTCCGGGTGAGCCTGAGCGAGGCTCGAGCCCGGATCACGCTGCGCGAGGAGCTCGAGGTGGCCCGACTGTACCAGCGCATCGAGCAGCTGCGGCTCGGCGACCGGCTGCAGGTCCGCTGGCGGGTCGCGGAGCTGCCGCCCCAGGCCGTCGTGCCGAGCCTGCTGCTGCAGCCGCTGCTCGAGAACGCCATCGGGCACGGCATCGAGCCGCTGCCCGACGGCGGCACGCTGACGGTGTCCGGCCACTGCGACGGCGACGACGTCGTGATCGAGATCACCAACCCCGTCTCCGAGACCGCGCGCGCCGTGCGCAGCGGCAACCGCATGGCGCTCGACAACATCAGCCAGCGGCTCGAGCTCGCGTTCCCCGGTCGCGCGTCCGTGGCGGTCGCCGACGCGGACGCCCTGTACAAGGTCACGCTGCGCTTCCCGGCGCTGTTCGACCCGGCGGTCGCGGCCCGCGGACCATGGTGACAGCGCGGGCCGCCGCGGCGGAGAATGCCGCCCGCCCATGATGGACCCTGCCCCGGCAACCCAGCGCATCCGCCTGCTGATCGTCGACGACGAGCCGCCGGCGCGCGAGCGACTGCGTCGGCTGGTCGAGGACCTGGGCGACGCGGCGGTCGTCGGCGAGGCGGCCAACGGCGTGGAGGCGCTCGAACTCTGCGTCCGCCTGGTGCCCGACGTGGTGCTGCTCGACATCCGCATGCCGGGCATGGATGGCATCGAGGCGGCCCGGCACCTGACGGCGCTCGAGACGCCGCCGGCGGTCGTCTTCACCACGGCGTACGACGAGCACGCACTCGATGCGTTCGAGGCCCAGGCGGTCGGCTACCTGCTGAAACCGGTACGGCGTGAAAAGCTCGCCCGTGCCGTGCGGCACGCGGCGCGGGTCGCGCCCCTGCAGCTGCTGCGGCTGGCCGAGCGGTCGCAGCTCGGCCAGCGACGCGCGCAGATCTGCGCCCGGGTCGGCCATCGCCTGAGCCTGATCCCGGTCGAGGACGTACTGTATTTCGCGGCCGACCAGAAGTGCGTGACCGTGCGCCACCGCGGCGGGCACGGGCTGATCGAGGAGTCGCTCCGCGCGCTCGCCTCGGAGTTCGCGCCCGACTTCGTGCGCATCCACCGCAACTCGCTGGTGGCCGCCCGGCACGTCGAGGCGGTCGAGCGGACCGCCGCGGGCCGGTACCTGGTGCGGCTTGCCGGATGCGACGAGACGCTGCACGTGAGCCGGCGCCATGCCGCCGAGGCACTGCGCCAGCTCAGGGGAGTGCACTGAATGAAGGTCCCGCAGGACGACATCGGCGAGGAGACGGTCACCCTCGATAGCGGCTCTGGCCGCGACGAACGGCGAGTCTACGCACGCGTCGGTGCACTGGTACTGCTCGCCGCGCTTGCCTGGCTCGTGTTCCGCATCGTGCAGCCACTGTGGCAGCCGCTGCTGTGGGCGGTGCTGCTCGGGGCGCTGCTGGCGCCGTGGAACGCGCGTTTGTCGCAACGGCTCGGGGGCAGACCGCGCCTGGCGAGCTCCCTGACGCTCGTGGCGGCCGTGCTGCTGTTCATCGTCCCCGTGGCGATCATTGCGGCTGCGGTGACGGCGCAGTCCGCGCAGCTGCTCCGCAGGCTCGAGCAGAGCATTCCCGGCACCGGGCAGGACCTGTCGCTCGAGCTCGCGCGCCTGCCGTGGCTCCAGCGCGGTCTCGACTGGATGCACGACAACACCGGACTCACGCTTTCGCAGATGCAGGGCTGGCTGCTCGAGGGATCCAAGCGTCTGCTCGAGACGCTGATGAGCTCGGGCGGCTCCGCGCTGATCGGCGCGGTCGGCACCCTGACCAGCTTCCTGCTCATGCTCTTCGTGCTGTTCTTCGCGCTTCGGGACGGCCCGAGGTTCGCGCGCCAGCTCGTCCCGCTGCTGCCGATTGAGGAGCGGCAGCGGACGCGTCTCTGGCAGCACCTCACGGAGGTGACCCGTGCGGTCTTCCTGGGCATCGGGCTCACCGCACTCCTGCAGGGGACGCTGGTGGGCATCGGCTTCTGGATCGCGGGCCTGCCCTCGCCCGTGGTGTTCGGCGTCGTCGCGGTGCTCGTCTCCCTGATCCCGATGGTCGGCTCGGCGCTCGTCTGGGCACCGGCGGTGCTGGTGCTCGCCCTGCGCGGCGAGTACGGCCCGGCGATCTTCCTCGCCGCCTGGGGTGCACTCGTGGTCGGCATGGTGGACAATTTCCTGCGCCCGCTGCTGATCTCCGGACGCGCCGAGGTGCCCACGCTGGCCGTGTTCGTGGGCGTGATGGGCGGTCTCTCAGCCTTCGGGTTCATCGGCCTGTTCGTCGGCCCGATCGTGCTCGGCCTGCTGGTCGCGCTGTTCCGCCTCCAGGTGGAGCATCAGGCAGGCGGCTCGGGCGGCTGACGCGTTGAACTGAGGAGTATCGACTTGTCACAGCCGCTACGCATCGCCACCCGTCGCAGCCAGCTCGCCCTCTGGCAGGCCGAGCACGTCGCCGCGCTGCTCCGCGCAGCCCACCCGCAGCTGCCGGTCGAGCTCGTGCCGATGACCACGCAGGGCGACCGCGTCCAGGACCGGGCGCTCGCGGAGGTCGGGGGCAAGGGACTGTTCGTCAAGGAACTCGAGGTCGCGATGCAGCAAGGCCGCGCCGACATCGCGGTGCACTCCATGAAGGACGTGCCGAGCGAGCTGCCACCCGGCTTCTGCATCGCGGCCGTGCTGCCCCGCGCGAATCCGCTCGACGCGTTCCTGTCGCTGCGTCACGCGCGCTTCGAGGACCTGCCCGCCGGCGCGCGCGTCGGCACCTCGAGCCCGCGCCGGCAGGCGCAGCTCCGGCACGCCCGGCCCGACCTGAACCTCGAGCTCCTGCGCGGCAACGTCGACACGCGGCTGCGCCGCCTCGAGGAAGGCCGGCTCGACGCCATCCTGCTCGCCTGCGCGGGCCTCGAGCGCCTCGGCCTCGGCGCGCGCATCACGCAGCAGCTCGCCCCCGGGCTGTCGCTGCCGGCGGTCGGCCAGGGCGTGATCGGCATCGAGTGCCGCGAGGACGACGCCAGGAGCCGCACCGCGCTCGCGGCCCTGCACCACGAGGAGTCGTTCGTCCGGTTGCGCGCCGAGCGCGCGTTCGCGCAGACGCTGGGCGGCAGCTGCCACTCGCCGATCGCGGCGCACGCGACGCTCGCGGGCGACGCACTGACGCTGAACGGCTTCGTCGGCGCTCCCGACGGCCGCGAGGTGTATCGCGACCTGGAGCACGGCAGCGCGGCGGAGACGGAGGCCGTGGGCCGCCGGCTCGCACAGCGCATGCAGGCCGCGGGCGCCGGCGCCCTGCTCGAGCGACTGCAGCGCGAGGCTGCGACGACCTCGTGAAACCGCCGCTGTCCGGGCTCGCCGTCGCCGTCACCCGCCCGCGGGCCCAGGCGGCGGGGTTCGCCGCCCGGGTGCGCGAGGCCGGCGCGACGCCGATCCTGCTGCCGACCCTCGCGATCGAGCCCGTCGACGTCGACGAGGCGGCTCGGGCGCGGCTCGTGCCCGACGCGTTCGACTGGACGATTTACACCAGCGCCAACGCGGTCGAGTCCTCGCTCCTGCAGTTGCCGCGCCCGGTGCGCACCCGGGTCGCGGCCATCGGTCGCGGCACGGCACGCGCCCTCGCCGACCATGGCGTCGCCGTGCACGCCATGCCGACCTCGACCTCGGACTCCGAAGGACTGCTCGCGCTCGAACCGTTCATCGCGGCGGCGGGCCGGCGCATCCTCATCCTGAAGGGCGAGGGTGGTCGGACGCTGCTGCGCGAGGAGCTCGAGCGGCGCGGCGCGCGGGTGGTGACGGCAGAGGTGTACCGTCGCGTGCCGGCCTTGCCCGATCCCGATGCGCTTGCCGCCCTCGGCAAGGCCTGTGAAGACGGCACGGCCGTGGTCGCCGCGACCAGCGCCGAGTCACTGGCCGCCCTGCTCGAGGCGGTTCCCGACCAGCGCCTGCCGCGGCTTCGCGACGCGGTGCTGCTGGTGCCGGGCGCGCGGGTGGCGGCGGCGGCGCGGACGCGGGGCTGGCGCGGACCGCTCCTGGTCGCACGCAGCGCCGAGGACGCGGCCATGGCAAAGGCGCTGCTGGACGGCCTGCGGCCGGGAGATGCGCCGACGCCGGCGTGCTAGCATCGCCCGCTCACCTCAAGCACGCGCCGCGACGACGATGTCCGCCGAGATCGAATCGCTCTCCACCGACCTCAACTCGCGCCGCCCCGGCCGTGGCGCGAGCCCGATGCTGGTGGCGCTCGCGGCGCTCGGCCTGCTGCTCGCCGCGTATGCACACTGGCGCATCGGCCATTACGACGCCCGCTACGACCGGCTGCGGAACCAGATCGCCGACCTGCGCGGGGTGCAGGACCGGCTCGGAGGCCGGCTGCAGTCGCTCGCGGCCGACCTCGAGTCGAGCCGCGCCACGTGGCGCAACGAGCTGAGGGGACTGCGCGAGGTCCCGGCACAGGTGAACGAGCTCGGCCGGAGCGTCGAGGAGCTGCGCACCCGCACCGAATCGCCCCAGCGCGCGTGGGTGCGTGCCGAGGCGCTCTACCTGCTCGAGCTGGCCGAGCGGCGCCTCGAGCTCGAGGGCGACGTGGAGACGGCGATCGTCGCCGCGGAGTCGGCCGACGCCCGACTGGCCACGCTCGACGACCCGGGCCTGCGGGAAGTGCGCGCCAAGCTCTCCGGCGAGATCGCCGCTCTGCGCGCGGTACTGCTGCCCGATCTTGCGGATGTCATGTCCCGCATCGACCGGCTGGAGGGCGCCGTGCCCGGCCTGCCGGTGATCGGCATGCCGGTGTCCGAGGTGCGTCGCACGCGGCCCGAGCCCGCCATGGAGGGGGCGCTGCAGCGCGCCTGGCGGCGGGTGAGCCAGGCAGCGCGCGACCTGGTGACGCTGCGGCGCATCGAGCCGGCCACCGCCCGCCTCGTCACACAGGAAGAGGACCTGCTGCGCCGCCAGCACCTCGAGCTGCTGCTGTTCTCGGCGCGCATCGCCGCGATGCGGCCCGACGGGGCGGCCTTCGGCCAGTCCCTGCGAGCGGCCGGCGCCTGGATGGGGCAGTACTTCGATACGGCGCGCCCCGAGGTGGCCGCGGCACTGGAGGACATCGCGGCGCTCGGCGAGGTGAACATCGATCCCGATCTGCCGAGCGTCGGCGAGGCGCGCCGCCTGCTGCAGTCAGTCATCCGCGGCAGCGCGTCCGCACCATGAGGGGGTCGGTGATCGTCGCGCTGGCGCTCGTGGGCGGCGGGCTGCTGGCGCACCTGCTGCTCATCGATCCTGGCTACGTCGCGATCCGGCTCGGGCGTACGCTGTTCGAGACCACTCTGCCGATATTCGTGCTGCTGCTCGCAGGAGCGTACGTCGCGGCGGGACTCGTGCAACGCGCGTTCGCGTCCCGCCGCAGGCTCGCCCGGCTGCGCGCTGAGCGCCGCAGCCGACGCGCCCGGGACGAAACGCAGCGCGGACTGCTGGAACTGGCGGCCGGCCAATGGAAGAACGCCGAGGAACTGCTGACCCGCTCCGCGCCGGATGCCGACTCGCCGGCCGCCAACTACCTCGTCGCGGCCCGCGCGGCCGACCTGCTCGACGCGACCGACCGACGCGACGACTGGCTGTCCCGGGCGCAGGAAGAGACTCCCGAGGCGCGCACCGCGGCCCTGATCACGCTGGCCGAGATGCAGATGCGCCGCGGACAGGACGAGGCGGCGCTGCAGACCCTGGAGCGGCTCGACGCATCGGGCGACCTCAACTCGCGCGGGCTCGAGCTGATGGCGCGCCTGTGCCAGCAGCTCGGCCGCACTGATCGGCTGCGCGCGCTGGCGCCCCGGCTGCAGGGCGCCCGGGAGCTGCCGGCAGCGCAGGTCGACGAACTGCTGGCGGTCGTGCGGCTGGCGGAGCTGCGCGCCGCCGGCGAGCGCGCCGACGCGGCCGCGCTCGAGAAGGCATGGTCCGACCTGCCGCGCGCGGCCCGCAAGCTGGCCCAGTCGGTGGTGACCTACGCGCGCGCCGCGATGGCGAGCGGCAACCACGCCGGCGCCGAGCGGGTGCTGCGCGAACTGATCGATCAGGCCCCGGACCCGGCCGCCGTGCGGCTCTATGGCGACCTCGTCCTCGACGACCCGCTGCAGCCACTCGAGCGCGCGGAAGGCTGGCTGCGACAGCGACCGGAGGATGCCGAACTGCTCGCGAGCTGCGCCCGCCTCTGCCTGCGTGCGGAACTCTTCGGCAAGGCTCGCAGCTACCTCGAGGCCAGCCTCGCGCGGCGACCGAGCGCCGAGAACGCACTCATTCTCGCCGACCTGCTCGAGCAGATGGGCGAGCACGGGGCGGCCGTGCGCTGCCTGCGCGAGGCACTGACGCGCTCGGTCGGCCGGCGGCCGAACCTGCCGCGCGTGCGCCTGCGGCGGCTCTGAGCGGCGCAGCGTCCTATCCGGCCCGGGGGCCCGCGCGCAGCGCGAGCGTGTCGGGCGCGTAGTCGAACGAATCGAAGTAGAGCCGCTCGCGCGGCAGGCCTCGCTCGACGAAGCCGGTGCGGATCGCCTCGATCATCGCGGGCGGGCCGCTTGCGTACACGTCGCGGGAAGCGAGGTCCGCCACCTCCGCCAGCACGGCCTCATGTACCAGCCCGCGGCGCCCACGCCAGGACGGCGGCGGCTCACCGGACAGCACGGGCCGGAAGACGAACCCGGGGCGCTCACCCTCCAGACGGCGGAGCCATTCGTGCTCGTACAGTCCGTCCTCGCCCGCCGCGCCCCAGTAGAGCGTGACCGGCCTGCGGTCGCCGGTCGCGATCAACTGGCGCAGCATCGCCCGCAGCGGAGCGTAGCCGGTGCCGCCGCCGACCATGAGCACGGGGCGCGGCGACTCGGTGCGCAACCAGAACTGGCCGAGCGGACCCTCGATGCGCAGCAGGGTCCCGGCATGCATGGAATCGAAGAGCTGGGCGGTGAAGCCGCTCTTCGAAGCGCGACGCACGTGCAGCTCGAGCAGGCGGCCGTCCGCCGGGGCGCTCGCGATCGAGAAGCTGCGGCGGCGGCCCTCCGACAGCATCACGTCGAGGTACTGCCCGGCCAGGAAGTGCAGTTCCTCGACGGCCGGCAGTCGCAGGGAGACTGCCATCACGTCCTCGGCGATCCGCTCCATGCGCTCGATGCGGCAGGGGAGGCTCTTCACCTCCACGTCGGGCGTGGGCCGCACCTCGCGCGTCTCGATGCGCAGGTCGGTGAGGGCACGGGCCTGGCACAGGAGCGCAAAGCCCTCGCGCTCCTCGTCCTCGGTGAGGCCCGCCGGCCGGGGACCCGGATGGGCGAACGATCCCGACAGCACCCGGGCACGGCACGAGGCACAGTGCCCGCCCTTGCAGCTGTGCGGCAGGTTGAGGCCCGCTCGCAAGGCGGCGGTGAGCACCGCCTCCCCGGGGTCCGCGAAGAAAGTCTGGCCGGTCGGCACGAGCGTGATCTGGGGCATGGCGAGAGGATGCCACGGCGCGGGGATGCACCGGGTATGCGGCTCCCTTCGCGTATGCTCCCGGAATGGATCGCTGCTGCCTGATCGTCGGCTGCGGGTACACGGGACTGCGGCTCGCACGGCGCCTGCAATCCGGGTGGCGCATCATGGCGACGGCGCGGTCCGCGGAAGCCGCCGCCCGGCTCGCGGCCGAGGGCGTCGCGACGCTGCACTTCGATCTCGACGCCGGATCGGACGCCGCGACCGACATCGGGGCGTGGGCGGCGGCGGCCGGCGGGGCCGCTGCGATCGCTTACCTCGCGCCGCCACCCGACACCGGCACTGACGACCCGCGGCTGGCCCGGTTCCTCGAGGCGCTCGGGACGGCGCGGCCGGGGGCCCTGCTCTACATGAGCACGACGGGCATCTACGGCGACACGGGCGGCGATCTCGTGACCGAGGCCAGTCCGGTCGCACCGGCCAGCGACCGTGCGCGGCGCCGCGTCGCGGCCGAACGGGCCTGCACTGCGTGGTGCGCGGCACGCGGGGTACGCAGCGTTGTGCTGCGTGTGCCCGGCATCTACGGGCCATGGCGGCTGCCGCTCGCGCGCCTCGCGCGCGGCGAGCCGGCGCTGCGCCACGAGGAGGCAGGCCCCGGCAACCGCATCCACGTCGACGACCTCGTCGCGGCCTGTGTCGCCGCGCTGACGCGCCCGGTGCACGGCGTGTTCAACGTCACGGACGGCGATCCCGCGAGCACCACGGCGTTCCTCGAGCGCACCGCCGCGCTCGCCGGCCTGCGACCACCGCCGCTCGTGTCGCGCGCCGAGGCCGCCGCGCACATCAGCCCGGGAATGCTCGCGTTCCTCGTCGAGTCACGGCGCGTGGACAACCGGCGCATGCGCGAGGAACTCGGCGTGGCGCCGCTTCACGCGCGGATGGACGACGGCATCTCGGCGAGCCTCGCCGAGATGCGCGCGACAGGGGGCTGAGCCGCGGTTTCGGCTATGCTTGCGGCATGCGGCTCGCGTTCACGAAGATGCATGGGCTCGGCAACGACTTCATTGTCCTCGACGCCGCAGGCCCTGCCGATCTGCCGTCGCCCGCCGTGCTGCGACGGCTCGCCGACCGGCGGACCGGGATCGGCTTCGACCAGGCGCTGGTACTCGCGCCGCCGCGGACTGGCGGTACCGACGTCTTCTACAGGATCTTCAATGCCGACGGCTCGGAGGTCGAGCAGTGCGGCAACGGGGCGCGCTGCATCGCGCGGCTGGTCGCGAGCCGTGCGGGAGAGCGCGGGCGCACGCTGGTGCTCGACAGCCCCGGCGGCCTCGTGCACGCGCGCCTGCGTCCCGACGGGCTCGTGTCCGTCGCGATGGGCGTTCCCGACTTCGACCCGCGCTCACTGCCGTTCGAGGCCGACGCCGAGGCGCCCGGATACCGCATCGAACTCCCCGGCGGACCGGTCGAGTTCGGTGCCGTTTCCATCGGCAACCCGCACGTCGTGATCCGGGTGCGCGCCGTGCACGATGCGCCGGTGGACACGGTCGGACCCGCCATGGAGAATCACGCCCGTTTTCCGCGCCGGGTCAACGTCGGTTTCGTCGAGATCGTCGCGCCGGACCACGTCCGGCTGCGCGTGTTCGAGCGCGGTGCGGGCGAGACGCGGGCCTGCGGCACGGGCGCCTGCGCTGCCGTGGCGGTCGGCCGCCGGCACGGCCCGCTCGCGGAGGAGGTCCGTGTGGACCTGCCCGGCGGACGACTCATCGTGCAGTGGCCCGGCCCGGGCGAGCCGATCTGGCTCACCGGTCCGGCCGAGACGGCCTTCGAAGGCCACGTGGACATCCCAGACGCTCCGGGGAGAGCAGCATGAGCAAGCAGCAGATGCGCGACGCCGATCCGGCCCGCCTCGCGGAAGACCAGGTCGTCGAGCACCTCACGGCGCATCCGGAGTTCTTCGAGCGTCACCCGGGCGTGCTCGCCCGCCTGCGGCTTCCGCACCAGCGCGGCACGGCCGCCGTGTCGCTCGTCGAGCGGCAGATGCTGGTGCTGCGCGAGCG
>Ga0079037_100002281_pt1 | contig 10445 bp, 9 predicted proteins | sample Mud3Dept4metaG_FD_71479 | JGI IMG/M metagenome (GOLD analysis project Ga0079037, IMG submission 71479) | Freshwater wetland microbial communities from Ohio, USA, analyzing the effect of biotic and abiotic controls - Mud 3 Core 4 Depth 4 metaG | ecosystem: Environmental > Aquatic > Freshwater >... | reverse complement strand
GATAACGATATGCTCAACCCCCATGAAGCCCTGTCGCTGAACGGATCTCAGGGCATGCCCGAGAGTCGGTCCTTGATTCAGAGAAGCAGTCAAAACCGAAAAAAATGGCCGTGCAGTCATCAATCGTGTATGCCTTCGGGTACCCAATAGGGATTGGCAGGGAGATCCAGGATAGGGTAACCGCTGTCCGTCGTTTTACTCCCTGCACACATTGTCCATAATCCGTATGAGCAAATCAGCGTTAGATTGCTTGAATCGGTCTATCCACTGATGCTTGAAATCAGAATGCTCCGAAGGGTTTTGGCTTTGGAGCTTTCTTATGGCTCCGGCAGCCTCTTCCACATCGGGAGAAAGCTTCAAAACGATGTCGTCAGGTATTTCGGAAGAAAACGCAGAAGGCTCGCGAACCACCGCCGTTCTCGGACTGTAAACGATGGATTTTATCAAAGCCCCTTCAATGGGAGCAGACCAAAGGGATGGCACGAGTGTTATCCGAGCCTGACTGACTTGTTCCTTCAAGCCGCTCTCCCAAGTCATGGGTGAGAATACACAGTTTGAGAAATTGTAGGATCGCAGGTGCCGTAACGGCTTAGCAAAGGGAAAAAGAAAAGAAAGACCCCTGCAAGTCCTTGCAAGCTCCATGGACCATGAAAAACCTTTGGCAGGGAGGTCCGTTCCATGAAACACGACGTCAAAAGGTGTCTGAGACAATGGATGACCATGTCCCATGGATAAGCCATTTACAAGGTCGCCGAAATCGGCCCACATTCCAACCACGCGCACTTCCGCCTGCCTGCCAAAATGAGTTCGAGCCAAATCGGCCTGGCTTTCAGATTGGACAAGAATCTTGAGTTTGCTGCTCGTTGCTGCGTCCAAGAGGCTCCGCAAGAAACTCAAATTGGCTTTGATCGAGTGCCTGGGAAAAGGCTTGCAGCGATGAGCAATCATGTTATCCCATCTGCCGGTCAGACAACGCAGACACGCTTTCCTCTCTCCCGGTACATGGTTGTAGGAACGAACGCAGAAAAAACTCGAATCCATCAAATACAGCCAAGTCGGTTTTTCCCTTTTTTGGATGATCTGGAGAGTTCTTTCGAATCCGATGCTCTGAGGGTGAATGAGAACCAGCGGATCCGGCGTTTCCGTTGCGGAGGCGATCGTCTGTTCAAATTGGGTTTTGATCTTCTTTTGAGCTGCTATGAGCCCAGGGATGAGCTTGAACCTCATTCGCCTTATTGCAGAGGCCACCGTAGGACCCCCTTTGGGCCCGAACCCGAATCGGACGGCGGTGCTCGACTGTTGCTTGGATTGCCTTGCGAGCTCCGCGACGAACCGGCCCACACCTGTTGCCCCGGGTTGAATGCCGCTGATGACGAATAGATCCAATTAAGAAATCCCCTCCATGATGCGAATTCCCTCTTCGAGACCCACTTCAGGTTTCCAGCCCGGCAGCATCGGTCCTTCCCACGGCACCATCACCTCTCTTGCTCTATAAGGCCTGCCTCCCCATTGGACCTCGACCCGCCTTCCTGTGATTTCACTGTAGAGGCGAACCACCTCCCTTAAGCGGATTCTTTGGCGAGTGCAAACGGCAAAGGGCTTCCCGGTTGCAGCAAAGGTCGGATCCTGGATCAGCGTGGAGGCGTGAGCGTAAGCGTTGACCACGTCCGTGATAAACACCAGGTCCATCAACTGCTCGCCTTCCGACATCCGCAACCTATCACCGCTTAAAGAGGATTGGCGAAGAGATTGGAATATTTTCTGTCGAGGGTCCTCAGGACCGTAGGTATCGAAGAGGATCAGCGTCATGGCCTTCAGACTGAAGGCTCTAACGTAGTACAAGAGGATATCCTGAAAGGCCTGTTTTGTCGCCGCATACAAACTGGTCGGAGTGTAGGAAGCGGAGTCTTGGTACTGCCAGAAGGTTCCTGTGTTGATGAAATAGAAGACGTGGTTTCGGACGGCACACTCCAACATCTGCGTTCCGAACAACAGGTTAGAGGAAATAAGCGGGTCAATATCGATCAGGTCATGGTCGTAGCGCCCGGCGGCCGCCAGGTGGAGGACAAGTTGCGGAGAGGCCGTCCGGAAGATTTCGTGCAATTCCTCGCTGCTGCCGTGATGCGTATGAAGTCTCGGCTTCCCAGGAAGGCGAAGCAGTTTGTCTTTTTGGGATGAAGGCCTGACGATTAAGTGGACGTCATCGCCTGTGGTCAAGAAATGCTCTGCCACGTGGTACCCGATGAACCCCGTTGCTCCGGTGATCAAGACCCTCATTTCTCGAAATAGCCTCTTATGGTCTCAAGCGTGTAAAGGATCCGGCTTTCGTCGATTCCCGGATAGTTGCCGATCCAGAAAGTGTTCTTCATGACGAAATCTGTGTTCTCGAGCGATCCCACCACCCGATATCGTTCCTGGTCGAAATAGGGTTGGCGAATGATGTTCCCAGCGAACAGGGGGCGGGTTTCTATTTTCCTTTCCTGCAAATAACGTGTGAGATCCACTCGGCTGACCGGGCAGCTTTTCCTTATGGTGATCGGAAAACCGAACCAGGAGGGTTGGCTGCACGGCGTCGGTTCCGGAAGGATCAGATGGTCCTCCAAGTCGGTCAGTCCCTGCCTGAGGAGGTCGAAGTTCGCTTGGCGGACGGCGATGAACTCTTCAAGTCTGGCCATTTGCGCCCAGCCGACCGCCGCTTGCATTTCCGTTATCTTAAGGTTGTAACCCCTGTGGGAATAGGTGTACTTGTGATCATATCCTCTTGGAAGGGTTCCAAGCTGCCATTCGAATCGTCGACGGCACGTGTTGTCGTGACCCGGGGGGCAAAAGCAGTCTCGACCCCAGTCGCGAAAGGATTCAAGGATCCGCTTCAGTTCAGGGGAATTTGTAGCGACGGCTCCCCCCTCCCCCATGGTGATATGGTGAGCCGGGTAGAACGAGAACGTGGCGATGTCGCCGAAAGATCCTATGAGAGGTCCTTTGCCGTGGGCGACAGTCGCAAGGGAGGGATCCAGAAAGAACTTTGATCCCAGCGCGTCACAGCAGTCTTCAATGATCCACAGGTTGTATTTTGTTGCGATCCGAAGGACTTCATTGATGTCAAAGGGGTTGCCCAGGGTGTGGGCAAGAACAATGGCCCGAGTCTTATCTGTAACGGCTTCTTCAATCTTGTCCGGCTGGACATTGTAAGTGGGGATGGAGATGTCCAGGAAGACAGGGATGAATCCGTTTTGAAGGATGGGATTGACCGTTGTAGGGAAGGCCGCTGCGACGGTGACAACCTCGTCACCCGGCTTCAGCCGCTGGTCTCCCAGTTTTGGAGAAGTCAGCGCCGAAAGGGCAAGGAGGTTGGCCGAGGAGCCGGAAGCAGCGGTCAGGACGTGCTTCACGTTAAGAAAACGGGCAAGCTTCTCTTCGAAAGCGGTGTTGAATCGGCCGGCCGTCAGCCAGAAATCAAGGGCTGATTCCACCAAGGCCTGCATCTCCTCTGCCCCATACACTCTGCCGGACACAGGGACATGAGAGATTCCCGGTTTAAAAGAGGCTTGCTTGGGCTTGTGGGCAAAGTCATAGTAAGCGCGGGTGAAAAACGCGCTCTGAATCCGAAGAAGTTTGTCCACGAACTCAGACCTGGCCTCGCCTGCAACTCGGCAAGTCTCTTTCGGGATCCAAGAGGATTTGTATGGCCGCACCGCGGCGGCTCCTTTGAGTTCCCCCGAAATCAGCTCAGCGCCGGAGATCGGGACGGAGTCCTCTTTGTCCTCCGGCGTCTGTGGGTCAGGGGTGATCGTTGCAATCAAGTATTCCTCAGGATCTTCAGCAAGAACAATGCCGAGAGGCCTTTCGATGCCCGAGGGCTCTTGCTCTATGCAAACGATTCGTCCAACGTGAGAAGTCATCCGCTACCTCATCCAAAAGAAAATCAGCATGAAAGCTGAGCGCTCATGTATTGCTTGATTTGCGCTGCTGTGACTCTTTTCATTGCTTTGGGGTCTCCGCCCGAATAGAAAAGCCGGTACCATTCCATTGTTTTCTGGAGGGCTTCTTCGACGGAGTAAATGGCTTTCCAGCCGAGTCTAACTCTTGCCTTCGAGGAGTCCAGTCTGAGCCAACCCGCCTCATGAGGATGATCCCGCCGGTCCAATTCATAGCTTCCTTTTCCCCAAAGCAAGCACGCTTTCTGTATCAGATTCTCAACCGTGCATATCTCTCCATCCCCAGGACCGAAATTCCATGGGCCGCCATAGGTCGGGCCTTCCTTTAGCAGTCTCGTGCCCAGGAGCAAATATCCATAAAGCGGGTCCAGGACGTGCTGCCACGGCCTGATGGATTTCGGGGACCGAATGAACACCGGATCCCCTTCGCTCAAGGCGCGAACGGCGTCGGGCAGGAGCCGGTCCGTTCCCCAGTCGCCGCCCCCGATGACATTACCGGCCCTGACTGAAGCGAGGCTTACCTTGTGGTCCTTGTTGAATCGGTGGGGATCGAAAAAGGAACACAAATAGGAGTTTGTGACCAGCTCAGCACATCCCTTGCTCGAGCTATAGGGGTCCCTACCCCCCAGCGCATCACTTTCACGATATCCCCAAATCCATTCTCTGTTTTCGTAGCACTTATCACTCGTGACATTAATGACCGCCCGGACACTCGGTGTTTGCCGCACAGACTCAAGCAAGTTGACGGTGCCCATGACGTTGGTTTCATAAGTCTGGTGCGGCTCGGTGTAGGAAAGGGATACCAAGGCCTGAGCAGCAAGATGAAAAACGATTTCCGGCTTGTGGTCGGAAAGCGTTCTTTGGAGTCTGCCCAGATCTCTAATGTCGCCATGAACGAAGTGCAAATCTTTGTCCAGGCGGGTAGCCTTGAAGAAACTTGGCTGACTGGGCGGATCAAGAGAATACCCGGTCACTTCGGCCCCAAGGGTGATGAGCCATTGCGCCAGCCAGCCGCCTTTAAAGCCGGTGACGCCGGTAATCATGACTTTTTTCCTCTTAAAGGAATTCAATAAGTTCTTCATCACTAGACATTCGCTCCAAACATCCAAGGCGCCGCTCCGCCGCGCCAGAGTTCTTCCAGCCTATTCTTGTCTCTCAACGTATCCATGGCGTGCCAGAAACCCAAGTGTTTGTAGGCTAGAAGCTGCTGATCCCGGGCGAGTTTTTCGAGCGGCTCTCTTTCCCAGTAAATGCGGTCATCCTCAATATAACGGATCACCTCCGGCGAGAGAACAAAAAAGCCGCCGTTGATCCATCCTCCGTCTCCCTTGGGTTTCTCCTGAAAACTGGTAATTCTATCCTCCTCCAGCACAAGGGCCCCGAACCTTCCAGGAGGCTGGACGGCCGTCATGGTCGCCAGGCGGCCGTGGCTCTTATGAAATTCGATGAGCTTATGGATGTCGATATCTGCAACCCCATCGCCGTAGGTAAAAAGGAAATCATCGGCACCAAGATAGGGTCCAACACGCTTCAAACGGCCGCCGGTGTTCGTGTTTAAACCCGTGTCAATCAATGTGACCGTCCAGGCCTCACAATGGCTGTCGTGGACATGCATTTGATTGCCCCTGATATCAAAGGTGACGTCGGACATATGCAGAAAGTAGTTGGCAAAATACTCCTTGATCATATAGCCCTTGTATCCCAGGCAAATGATGAACTCATTGATCTCGTAATGAGAGTAGATCTTCATGATATGCCAGAGGATGGGTTTACCGCCGATTTCAATCATTGGTTTTGGTTTTGATTGGGATTCTTCACTGATACGCGTGCCGAAGCCGCCGGCTAGGATGACTGCTTTCATAACACACCCATTCTGAGGAAAAGTTTTATTTTAGTTTTGGTTTTTGTGATGATCGACCTTTTATGGATTCTGCGGAAGCTATTCACTATTTGGTGATCAGCGGAAATGCTGTCCAGTAACCTGTCTGCCGTCCAGTGATCGTCCAATTCAGGGCAGGGAAGGCCTTTTCTGGAAACACCGCAGTGTGTTCCGGACTGATCAAAACCCAGATTCCTGACGAAAGATCGGACCGGATAAAGGCAAAACGCATGGTTCTGGAAGTGGGCATAGCACCATCGAATCGCCCATGAGTCGATTTCGCCTATCCTCTGCAGTTTAAGCATATCCGACAAGTCCTCCCCACCCCGGTTAAAGAGTCTCTGAGCCCTCCTATCCCTAAGAAAACGGTCAAAGTCGGTTACCTCCCAGTCGACGGTTTGCCATCGCTCGAGCCAAGTTGCCCAACCCCAGGACATACAACGGTGACTCAGATAAACATCGTAGGGGTAATCCTTGGGGATAGGGAGGGCGCCTGTCGGGTAGCTGAATCCCGTGACAGAGTAAACTTTTTCAAAGGGCCTGTAGAAATCGAGCATGGCATTCATGAAGGTGAGGAAGTTTGGCGACAGAAACAGGTCATCTTCGACGACGATCACTTTTCCGAAGCGTTGAATAACCTCGGAAACGCCGGATATGACGGAATTGGCGAGCCCCCGGTTTTGTTCCTGCTCAATGATTTGAACTCTCCTGAATCCCGTAATGGAATGGAGAATCTTCCTGACGCGCTGGACCAGAGGAGCATCGGCGGGTTTTCGTGGCCCATCGGAGTATACGAACAGCTCCGTCTCGCCCGCCAGCCGGTTTTTCAGCAGTGAAGCGATGACCCTCTCCGTATGAATCGGGCGGTTGTAAGTGAAAAGGGTGAGAGGAGCCGGGGCCATCATTTTGTCTTCCCTGATTCGCTCAGCATCGCGCACTCCCAGAGGTAGGGGGAAAGCATGGTCCAGGCGCTTTGAGCATCTTGAAAGGTTGCATCAGGATCATCGATCACCTGCCTCACCTTTTGGTGCACCTCTTTGGGGTTGATGAGACTGCACTCTTTGAAGCTCTTTGCGTGGACAGCGTCCATAAAGAACTCTCTGAGAGCGCCCTTCATCCAATCGACAATCGGAGAGTTGAAGCCGATCTTCGACTTCCTGTAGGCGACGGCCGGCGGCAGAAAGGAGGCCATCGCGTCGCGAATGATGCTTTTCGAATACCCATCCCGGATCTTGGAAGTCCATGGCAGGGAAAAGGCGTAAGTGACAATTCGGTAATCCATGAAAGGCATTCGGATCTCAACGCCATTGGCCATGGAATATCGGTCATAGTTTCGGAGAATGGTCGGGAGAATGGTGTGATGTGCCGACAAATAGAGCCGCCGTGTGAGATGATCGAGCCTTTTCCAGTTTGGATGCTGTATGTTTTTCGAAAGAAAAGCGCCGGGATTCAGCAGGTTTTTGGCGATGCGGGCCAGATGCCATTGAATCCAAAATAGAAATGGGGACGGGAGTGGAAATTGGCTGGAATCCTTTGGAAATGAGGCATAGCGCGTTGAGAGGATCATCCGGATCTGACGCAAATTGAGTCCTGCATCCCGCAGGGCGCTGAGGTAATCGAAGTCATATCCGCCGAAACACTCATCCGCGCCGTGTCCATCAAGGGTCACCGTGATGCCCTGAGCGCGCATTGCCCCGTAGGTGAGCATAAAGGGAATGGGGGGAGTGATGTAGAGTTCTTCAAAGAGGTAGAGGTGCTCGTATAACTTGTCGATCACTTTCAACGGATCGATTTCTATGAACGTGGCTTGAATTCCAAGATGATCCGTCATCATTTTCGCATACCCAGCCTCATCCAGCGGAGTTCCGGGGAAGGTGGCAACGAAAGCATGCTGCCAATCCGATGACGATCGTTTTCCGGGTCCGGTGCGGGCGGCATGAGCTAAAGCAGCAAGCGTGCAGCTGGAATCGAGACCTCCGCTCAGGGCTGTACCCAGAGGGACATCGCTCCGCATCCGAATGCGACAGGCGTCAATAAACAGTTCACGAAATTGCTCAACCTGATCCGGGTAAGAAGACGGAACCTGCACGAGGTGGTCCAAAGTGTCCCACCAGCGCCTGAGAGACAGTTTTCCATTCTTATACCATGCAAGAGTTCCCGCCGGGAACCGCCGAATGCCTTGGACCAGACATTCATCGGTGGTTTCATATGAAAAAATCCGGCTTCCGTCGCGCAACAGATCCTGGTTAGGTCGGACTTGGTCAAAGAGAGGAAAGAGCGCCTTCATTTCCGAGGCAAAGGCAAAGCCCGAAGGCAAGGAGGCGTAGAACAGCGGCTTTTTGCCGAACCTGTCCCTGGCCAGGAACAAGGCTTTCTCCTTCCCGTCCCATATGGCGAAGGCCCACATTCCGTTGAATCGGTCTAAACACTTTTCTCCCCATTCGGAAAAGGCTGCCAGAATGACCTCCGTGTCGCTCTGGGTCTTGAAGACGCGTCCCTCGGCCTCGAGATCCTTTCGGAGTTCAAGGAAGTTATAGATTTCCCCATTGTAGGTGATCCAATAACGCTCATTACAGAACGACATCGGCTGTTTGCCAAGGTCGGACAAATCTAGAATGGCCAGACGTTGGTGTCCGAAGGAAATCTCCGGGGTGTGCCATACCCCTGTGCTATCCGGTCCACGATGCTGCAAGGGCCGAAGACAGCGGTGAAGGCTGGCTTGATCAATAGGCCCTACATGTCCGAAGATACCGCACATAGTCCCTTCACTTCTTTCGATAAAAAACGGAGCGATCAGTTTTTAGTCCACTAAGCATGAAACAGCCGTTTTTGTGCAGCAAAAGGGTTGAAAGCCCTTGTCAAGATCCAGAAACCCTCCCTCGTTTTCTTGAAAAAAGCCAAAGAGAGATAAGCAGAGATGCACTGAGAGATGACCGTAGCGACAGCTGCACCTTGGATACCCATTTGCGGAATCAGGATAAAGTTGAGAAGAACATTAACAATGGCTCCGGCTAAGGTGCTGTAAAATGAGTAATGCTGTAAGTTCTCGGCAAGCAACCATTTCCCGCTCGCCACCCCAAGAAATACGAAAACCCCGGCCCAAATGTGGATTTTAAGAACCCCTGCAGCAGGACTGAACGCAGGTCCAAGAAGATGGAGAATAATGGGATCTGCCAAGAAAGTCACGGGGAGAGCGATCACAAGGGCTAGGATGAGCATGAGATCAGACAGGTTCTGGATTCTAAGATGGTAGACTTCTTTGCCCCCTTTCTTGGATTGGATGATGGCGGGGAAAAGGGAGGCGCAGACGGCGATGGGAATAAAATAAAAGGCCTCTGAAAAACGAACCGCAGCGGCATAGTGACCCACCGCTTCATCGTTGAGCAACGCTTTGAGCATGACCTGATCAATGCGCATATAAACCATTATCGCCATACTCGCCAAAATGAGAGGCCATGAATTTTGCAGAAGACTTCGGGCAGCGAGCTTGTTGAAGCTCCACGAGCGCAAAGATGAGGAGTGACGGTAATACAACCAGAAAAGCGCTGCCGCAAAGAGGGCATTTTCGAGAACCACGGCACAAGCGAACCAAAGGAGGGTAGCCTGAAAAAAAATGAATGCCAGCCTCGTTCCAGAGGACAAAACCAAGGAGAAAAACTGAGCAACGCTGAGAAAGCGAGCTTGAACTTGAGACTGAAAATAAGTCCCTATCACGCTGGCCGGCTGAAATAAACAGCCCGAGGCGATGACCATGGTGATAAGGATCGTAAAGTTGTCTGCGTGAGTTAAATGCAAAACCAGATAGACCAGCAATACAAGAAGGATGGACCCCAGAGCTCTCAGCACAAAACCGGTCCCCAAGAGGGTTTCCTTAGAGGTCTGCTTTTCAACGAAATCACGAATAAGAACATCCTCAAGGCCTAAGCTCTCGAAGCAGGAGAAGAGAGCCACAAAACTTAACGCATAACTGAGAAGTCCAAAGCGTTCAGGGCCAAGATACCTGGCCACCAGGATTCCTACAAAGAAGGAAATGAGGATGCGGCTCATTCTTTCGGCCATGAGCCATGATGCGTTTGAGAAGTAACGCCTGAAACTGCTGGAGCGGTAGTCGATCATAGGGTATCTGCTGCTATCTCTTTGCTTCCCATAAGAGGACACTGGGGCGATCTCTTAATTGTGGGAGAAAGTCTCTGTGTTCCTCACGCGTCAAGACGAGAGCGCGTATCTTTCTCCTGATATATCGTTCAGTTTTCTTTCTCAGGTCAGCCAGGTGATGGTCATTGATGTTTCCGACCAAAATCAGGTCAATGATGCCCGTGTCCTTTCCTTCGGCATAGTCGCCGATAAGATAGGCTCGCTCCAGATCTCCCAGCCTCTTCACAATGCCGTCGATGACCTGGTCCATGCCCATCACCTTGCTCACCATGGACTTCAGTTCAGGGAAAAGCGGGTGATCGGGGTTCGCAGCATAGTACACGTTTCGACCGTTTTTTTGTGATTTCAATAAGTTGGTTTTGGTGAGCTGGTTTAGTTCTTCGCGCACTGCATTCGTGGAAAGGTCGAATTCCTTGGCCAGTTCCCTGAGGTAGGATTTGATCGCGGGATTGAAGAAAAAGCGGACCAGGAGCTTG
>Ga0079037_100002280_pt1 | contig 10446 bp, 8 predicted proteins | sample Mud3Dept4metaG_FD_71479 | JGI IMG/M metagenome (GOLD analysis project Ga0079037, IMG submission 71479) | Freshwater wetland microbial communities from Ohio, USA, analyzing the effect of biotic and abiotic controls - Mud 3 Core 4 Depth 4 metaG | ecosystem: Environmental > Aquatic > Freshwater >... | reverse complement strand
ATGGTAGGTGCTCTGATGGGTTGGAAGTCCGTGCTTTTGACAATATTTCTCGGAAGCCTCACCGGTGCTGTTTTTGGAATATTTCTCATGATTTCACAAGGCAAAGGCAGAAAGACCAAAATACCGTTCGGACCCTTCCTCGCTCTCGGAACCGTCATAACACTTTTTTACGGACAGGAGATTTTTTCCTGGTATTTTTACCGGTAACAGAGAATGACCCCGGAGATCATGTTCTTCTATTCGATCATAGTAATTGTCGCGGGAGTAATTCTTCTGTTTTTTTTCCGCTTGCTGATCCGGTTTCCCAGAGCAAAGAAAAATCATGAAGAAAAAGATTCATCACAGGTCGGCTTTGTCGTTGATACATTTCATGAAGTTGTTTCCCAGCTGAAAGAGAAGGAGAAAGAGCTTGAAGTCCTGAGAAAGCAGGCTGAGGACAGAGCAACGGCAATCGAGGGATACAATGAAAACATCCTGCAGAGCGTTCAAAGCGGGGTTGTAAGCCTGGACGAGGAAATGAAGGTCACAAAAATAAATCTTGCCGCTGCAAAGATACTCGAGATTAAGGGAGAGAGCGTTATCGGTCAATACCACGATGTAGTGCTGAATAAACCAATAACCGATTTTCTGCAGGATAAAAAGGTCATTGAAAGGGGTGAGATAAGTTATGTCACACCCTCCGGGAAGAGAATCTGGCTTGGACTCACGCTTTCACCCTTAAAAAACAACGAAGGTGCAACAATCGGTCAGATACTGATTTTCACTGACCTTACCCATCTCAAGGCAATAGAAGCCCAGATGGAACTCCGGAATAAACTCTCAAGCCTCGGAGAGATATCTGCAGGAATAGCGCATGAGTTGAGAAACCCAATGGGTGTCATTGCAGGGTACACGAAGCTCCTGTCGAAAAAAGCCGATGATGCCCTCAGGCCAACGGTGGATGCAATATCACGAGAAATCGTCGTGATGGACAGGATTATCTCTGACTTCCTGACATTTGCTCGCCCTGTTGAACTCAACCTTGCTGATATCGATCTGAAGGCAATTATAGAATATTGTGTCATGGCAACTGCACGGAGACGCGATGATATTGATCTCCAGCTGGATATTGATAATCTGCCTCTCATAAAAGGTGATGAAGTTCTCATGAGGCAAGCGTTTATCAATCTTATGCAAAATGCTCTCGAAGCAATGCCGCAGGGCGGACAGCTGATAATCAGGGCTTCCGCAAGTGGTGATTTTCTGGATATCACCGTGGCCGATACCGGCCACGGCATATCGGAAAATCTGAAAAGCAAAATCTTCCTCCCCTTTTTTACTACGAAAGAAAAGGGAACCGGGCTTGGGCTCGCAATCGTCCATAAGATTGTCATATCACACGGCGGCAGTATTCACGTGGACAGCAGCGAAAAAGGCACGGTATTCAGACTCCGTTTTCCGGCAAAGAACGCACAGACACAATAAAAATCCAGCAGCATTGCCCGCGGGGCTTCCGAAATTGACAACATTTTGGAATAATCTCTGACCCGTAAAAAACTCTTGACATTTGTGAAAAATATGTTGTATTAAAATTAATTAGCACTCACGTACTAAGAGTGCTAAAATATAGAGAAACAATTATTGAAAACAAGCAGTTACATTTTCACAGGGAGGTGAAACACTATGTTATGGTCAGATTTGGAAAGGCTCGGAAGATTTTGGGATCCATGGAATGAATTTGAGCGCATGCAGCGCTCACTGTCACGCTGGGTATCTCCTTCGTCCGCTGAGTTTCCTGCAGTAAATGTATGGGTATCCGGCGATGCAGCTGTTGTAACAACAGAGACACCGGGTGTTGATCCGAAATCAATCGACATTTCGGTTGTTGGAAAAACACTCACCATCCGCGGGAGCCGTAATCCGGAAGATCACAGGGAAGGAGACTCGTATCACCGGAGAGAGCGGTGGTCAGGGCAGTTCACAAAAACCGTCGAAATGCCCTTCTCCATCGAAACGAATAAGGTTGAGGCGAAATTCAGCAGGGGCGTACTGCATATAAACGCTCCCCGTGCAGAAGCCGAAAAACCGAAGAAAATTGCCGTAAAATCAGACTAACTATTGCAGAGGAGGTGATTAAATATGGCAGATACAGTCAAGGAAATCCAGAAGAAAGAAACGGAAACACCGGGAAAAGGAGAACTCACACGAGCCCGGAAAATATATTCCCCTGCTGTTGATATTATAGAGCGGAAGGATGATATTGTTGTGATAGCTGATATGCCCGGTGTGGATGATACATCAGTTGATATAACCCTTGAGAAAAATGTTTTGACCATTTACGGTAAGGTCGAAGCTGATATCCCTGAAAAACACACCTTGTACCTTTCAGAATATGGCATAGGGGATTATCAGAGAGTTTTTACCCTTACTGACGAGGTCGATAGAGAGAAGATTCAGGCAACCGTGAAAAATGGGGTTGTAAAAATACTGCTCCCTAAGGCCGAGGTTGTCAAAACAAGGAAAATCTCAGTTAAAGCTGAAGCATAAAGAACAAAGGAGGTAATTACCATGCCGAAAAAGAATCTCGTACCAACTGAAAAAAAGAGTGTACCAGCGAAACGCGAAGAATATAATCCTTTCTCGCTCCTGCGGCAGGAGATGAATACGCTCTTTGATAATTTTTTCCGCGGATTCGAGATAGAGCCATTCAAAGGTCGTTTTAGTGCTTTCAGTCCGAGCATTGATGTGAAGGAATCTGATAAGGAAATCACTGTCGCTGCAGAGCTCCCGGGAATGGATGATAAGGATATTGACATCTCTTTGACAAAGGATTCCCTTTCGATCAAAGGCCAAAAGAAAGAGGAGAAGGAAGACAAAGGGAAGGATTACTATCGCATGGAACGATCCTACGGCTCATTCAGCCGCACCATTTCCCTGCCATCTGAAATTGATATGGACAGGGTTAAGGCTGAATTCAAGAAAGGGATACTGAGCGTTACGCTCCCCAAGACAGCAAAAGCAATAAAAGAAACGAAAAAGATTCCTGTCAAAACAGAGTAATCGAAAAACTCCACATGAACCGGCATGGAAACATGCCGGTTCATTATTTCATTCCCTTTTCCCATCAATTATAATCAAGCATGTATATGATACCTGCGCCCTCACTGTTTCCCTTTCTTCTCATGGGCCTGACCTCAATGCTTCTCCAAATAACCGTCCTGCGGCTCCTGCTTTCGACATTCTCGGGCAACGAGCTTGATATCGGAATCACCCTCTCCTTCTGGCTCATCTATGCGGGCATAGGAAGCTATGCAGGGAAAAGAATATCGTTCAAACATGCATTCTGGATGTCTTTTGCTCTTATAGCCTTTCTCTCTCTGCCAACCTTCATCGCGATAAAAGCCATCAGGACCCTTTTATCCCTTGAACCGGGCGAAGCAGTATCCTTTATTCATACAATCTCATCAACAGCCCTTACGCTCTTCCCGCTCTGCTTTATCATCGGAGTGCAGTTCCCTCTCGCAGTTTCATATGCAGGGAGCAGGAATGCGGCAGGCAGGATCTATGGTCTTGAAGCACTTGGTGCTTTCTTGGGAGGCGCACTATTTACCTTTGTGATCGCATCGAGGATTAGCGCTCTTGAGCTCTGCCTGATTGTTTCCCTGCTCAATCTCATCGCTGCACTGTATCTTTCAAGAAAAAAATTTGTCCTTATGCTTTGTCTTATCCCGCTTTTCTTCTATTTCAGTTTTAACGCATCTGCCCCTTCTTTTTTATGGCATGGTGCAGAGATTACCCACGTAAGGGAATCAAAATTGGGAGAGATTGCGGTCATCAAAGTAGGGAGTCAATCGAGCATCTATGCCAATGGACAGCTTGCATTCAGCTACCCTGATGCCCAGGACGAGGAAATGACAACCCACCTTCCGATGACAGTGCATCCTTTACCAAAGAATATCCTTGTCATCGGCGGCTCCCCCGGTATACTGAAGGAACTCCTGAAATATCAGGTCGACCAGATAGATTTCATAGAGCTCGACCCCAGGATACTCGATTTTTCTCTCGGACTTCTCAACACCCGGGAAGATGAAAACGCTGTAAAGGATCCCAGAATTCACATAGTGATTCAGGACGGACGGAGATTCATCAAGAGTTCAAAAAAACAGATATACGATCTGATCATCCTCAATCTGCCTCAACCGTCGACAGCAAGCATCAACAGATTCTACACAACTGAATTCTTCAGGGAGGCACAGAGCGTTCTGAGGAAAGATGGCATCCTAACAATGCACATACCTCAATCAACAGGATATATGGGGAAAAGAATGCAGACGGCAAATGGCTCTGTCTACAATTCTCTCCGCGCCGTCTTCCAATATGTCGGCGTAACGTCGCAGGAATATGGAATGCTCTTTTCGTCAGATACTCACATCGATAGCAATCCCGATCTCCTTGAAAGAAGATTTATGGAAAGAGGCTTATCCGTCAGATATTTTCATCAATATATTTTCCGGGATGCTTTTTCGTCTTTCGGCGTGGATTATATTGAACAGAGGCTGAGTGAAACAAAATTCATCAATACAGACTTTCGGCCGTCTGCATATCTCTTCAATCTCATGCTCTGGGCTGAAATCCACGGTGGAAAGTCTTTCTTTCCTTTTCTGAGAATCAAGGTCTGGCATATCTTTTCTGCGGCAGTCATTGTCCTGGTTTTTCTTTCATTCCTCCTGTTCAGACAGAGAATGCGTACCGTCTCTTTTTCCGTATTCACAACCGGGTTTTCCGGGATGTCTTTTGTGCTCACTGCTATTCTGGCCTACCAGTCTCTGCATGGTTATGTATATGAAATGATCGGGATTCTATCGGCCTCGTTTATGATAGGTCTCTGGGCCGGAACTTCAGCAACGAAAACCGCAAGGAAGCCGCTCAAAACATTGTTTCTCTTAGAGGTATGTACCCTTTTCCTCGCTGCTCTCTCACTCTTCTTGTTCAAATCTGATTTCATCCTGTATTTCTTGGTCTTCTGTGCAGGCATCATAAGCGGTGCGCAATTCAGCACGGCAAATTTGTCCATTGGGGAACCAACCGATGGTGGCCGGCTTTATGCACTCGATCTGTTCGGTTCATTCCTTGGTGCATTGATATCCTCACTGATTATTATTCCTCTTTTCGGTATCCCCAGTGCTCTCTTACTCATAGCTATGATAAAAGCTTTCTCGTCAATGATGATACTGAGTCTGAGACCTTTTTATACTCATTAGTTTTATAATACATAATGGCAAAGAGAGTACAATGCGAGCTTTGCCCCAATGGATGCATTCTCGAATTAGGACAGCACAGTAAGTGCCGGGCACGGATGAATAAGGATGGCACGCTTTACAGCCTTGTCTACGGGAAACCATGCGCTGTCCATGTTGATCCGATCGAAAAAAAACCCTTCTTTCATTTCCTGCCGGGTACTACAGCGTTTTCCATCGCCACCGCCGGTTGCGTTTTGAGCTGTAAATTCTGTCAGAACTGGCAGATATCCCAGGCAAAGCCCGAAGATACAGACACCTATGATTTACCACCTGAAAAAGTGGTGAGTAACGCAGTAGCATACAAGTGCAGATCGATAACATATACGTACACTGAACCGACCGTTTTCTATGAGTACATGTATGACACTGCGGTCATAGCAAGAAAACAAGGGATAAAAAACACTATGCATTCATGTGGCTATATCAATGAAAAACCTCTCAGAACACTGTCAAAGTTCATGGATGCCGCTGATATTGATCTCAAAGGCTTCACAGAAGATTTTTACAGCAGGATCTGCAGCGGGAGCCTCAGGCCTGTGCTCAATGCGCTCGTTATATTGAAAGAAGAAGGTGTATGGCTCGAAATAACCAATCTCGTTATCCCGACCCTCAATGATGATCTGAACAATGTCAGGGAGATGAGCAGATGGATAGCAAAAAACCTTGGAGCTGATGTACCGATACATTTCTCACGGTTTTTTCCCCATTATAAATTGACAAACCTTCCGCCGACCCCGCTGGAGACATTGGAAGCCGTGAGAAAGACTGCCATGGATGCAGGTCTGAAATTCGTCTATATCGGCAATATCCGTCACGAAGGTGAAAACACCTTCTGTCCGAAATGCAAGAAGGTGCTCATTGAGAGAATGGGATATTTCGTGAAACAAAATCATATATCGAATGGCAAATGCACGTTCTGCAGTTCAGCTGTTGCAGGGGTTTGGAGTTGAAGAAACAAAGGGGTCAAGGGTTCAAGTGAAATACAATTGCAGGAATGACAAAAATGAAAGGTTGATATTATGAAACGACGGGAATTTTTAAAACTTTTCATATCCGGAGCTTTTTTTGCCCTCTTCAGTAAAAAGGCAAATGCCGAAAAGAAACCGGTGAAACTATTGAAAGAGGCCATGTTCTGGCGGCGGGTGGACTGATCATGAAAAATTATCCGGGTACCTTATTACTAACATTCTGGTTTCTCCTGACATGTCTTGCCACCAGTGGCTGCACAGAAAATATCAAAGAACCATCAGTTGCGGGTACATTTTATCCGGCTGACAAAAAAGAGTTACAGGAGACCATTGATAGCTTTCTCTCAAAAGCAAAGAAAATTCCACGGGAGGGAAACATTATTGCACTCATCTCTCCTCACGCAGGATACAGATATTCCGGACAGGTTGCGGCATATGGATACAGACACATTCAGGACCGTGATATCAGGAAAATTATCTTAATCGGCCAGAGTCATCACGAAAACTTTAAAGGCGCCTCTGTTTATACAACCGGGTTCTTCAAGACTCCACTCGGGAACGTAGAGATCGATGAAAAATCCGCCAAAAAGCTCCTGAATGAGAATGCGGACGTAAAATTTTATCCCGAAGCATTTACAAAAGAACATTCGCTTGAAGTCCAGCTCCCATTCCTACAGTCTGTGCTGAAAGATTTCACCATCATTCCTTTACTCATTGGTTCTCCCACAAAACAGACGTTCGAACATCTCGTATCACAAATAACAGAGATGATCGATGAAAAGACCCTGATCATTGCAAGTACCGATCTCTCTCACTATCACGGGTATCAGAAAGCACTGGATATGGACAGTAAGATTATTGCAGCCATCGAAAGGCTTTCTGTCATGAATGCCGGTGAGCTGGTACAGAGCGGTGAATCCGAGATGTGCGGAGCTGTTCCTGTAATAATCGCAATCGAGGTTGCAAAAAAACACGGAGCTAATACCGGTATCCTTTTTAACTATGCCAACTCAGGTGATGTCACACAGGAAAAAGACAGGGTTGTCGGTTATGCTTCTGTCGGCCTTTTCAGGAGTCCATATACAAATGAGGAGAAGAAAGAATTGCTCTCCATCGCGCGGAATGCCGTCACCGAGTACGTTACAAACAGGAAAACAATGGAATTGGATATAAAGAATCCCAGGTTAAGAACCGATGGGGCTGTATTTGTAACCATAAAGGAAAAGGGCTCCCTGAGAGGCTGTATCGGTCATGTTCAGGCAATCATGCCTCTGTATCAGTCAGTTATAAAAAACGCTATAGCTGCATCGTCGAGTGATCCGAGATTTCCCCCGATGACAAAAAATGAATTACAGGATATCGAGATCGAGATTTCCATTCTCTCCCCAATGCAGCGATTGAAAGACATAAAAAACATTCAGGTCGGCAAGCACGGTCTCGTCATCAGAAAAGGTTCTCAGAGCGGCCTTCTCCTTCCACAGGTGGCAACTGAGCAGGGATGGGACAGACAGACCTTTCTCAAACAAATCTGCGCCAAAGCCGGCCTTCCGGAATATGCCTGGAAAGATGCGGAATTATATATTTTTACGGCAGAAATATTAAAGTAAAGCTTTAAACTATTCCTCAATGTCGTTTTAATCCAAAAGTGCATTTGGTCAAAGAAGATGACAGGCATATATCCATCAAAACCTCTTGAACGCAGGATTTGCGTTTGTAAGGTTATTTGATTGGTAGGAATAAAAATGTGTATGGTACTTGAGTAATGAGACCGCCAACAAAGGTGCTGCCCAAGAGCTTTTTCTTCACATATGCCTGACATGAATTGCATTTTTCGGCGTAACCGGAAATATCTTTATAAATCAACGTGTTAGAAATTTCTTATTTTTCTCTTGACAGGCACAATATATTGTGGTTAAATGTCCCTGAAATTTAATAATAATACAATTTATTGATAATAAAGAAAAAGCAATGGAAGAAGGGGGAACCATGGAAGTGACGCAAAATTTGAGTCTTTCACCAAATGCCTTAAAAGTACTTGAGAAGAGGTATCTGAAAAAAGATGAGGAGGGGAAGGTTGTCGAGACACCGGCAGACCTCTTCGGGCGGGTAGCCAAAAGCATCGCTGCTGCTGATCTGCACTATGGAAAATCGCATGAGGAAGTCGGGCAGGTTGCCCATGATTTTTATCAAATGCTTACCTCCCTCACGTTCCTTCCGAACAGCCCTACCCTTATGAATGCCGGAAGGAGGCTCGGCCAGCTGAGTGCCTGTTTTGTCCTCCCTGTGGATGACTCCATGGAATCCATATTCGATGCTGTTAAATACACTGCAATAATCCATAAATCAGGCGGCGGAACAGGATTCAGTTTTTCGAGGCTGAGGCCGAACGGAGACATTGTCGGCTCCACGAAGGGGATATCCTCAGGACCGGTCTCTTTCATGACTGTCTTTGACACAGCTACTGAGGCGGTAAAACAGGGCGGGACGAGAAGAGGTGCAAACATGGGAATGCTGAGGGTCGACCACCCTGATATCCTCAGCTTCATCACCTGCAAGGACGATACGACAAAATTCAATAATTTCAACATTTCTGTTGCCCTCACCGAGGAGTTCATGCAGGCAGTTGAAGAAGACAAATCCTATGATCTTGTCAACCCGAGAACGAAGAAGGTCGTTAATTCCCTGAAGGCAAAAGAGGTATTTCACCTTATTGTGGAGCATGCATGGAAAAACGGTGAACCGGGCATTGTCTTCATCGACAGGGTAAATGCCTCAAATCCAACCCCGAAAGCAGGAAGGATAGAGTCTACCAATCCGTGCGGCGAGCAGCCCCTCCTCCCATATGAATCCTGTAATCTCGGCTCAATCAATCTCGCAAAAATGGTAAAGCCTGAATCAAAAGAAATTGACTGGGACAGACTGCGGGACACAACATGGAAGGCAGTGCATTTCCTCGACAATGTCATCGATGTCAATAAATATCCTCTCCAAAAGATAGAGGAGATGACCAGGGCAAACAGGAAGATCGGCCTTGGCGTTATGGGATGGGCGGACATGCTCATACAGCTCGGCACTCCGTATAATTCGGACAGAGCGGTGCACCTTGCCGAAGAATTGATGGAATTCATCCAGAAAGAGGGGACGCTTGCATCAGCTGCACTCGCAGAGCAGCGGGGTGTATTTCCTAACTATGAAGGAAGTGTGTATGACGGGAACATACGCCTGAGAAATGCCACCGTCACAACTATCGCTCCCACGGGGACGCTCTCAATCATTGCAGGATGTTCATCAGGCATTGAACCAATCTTTGCTGTCTCTTTTGTCAGAACCGTTATGGAAGGTACCAAACTTATCGAGATCAATCCGTATTTTGAAAAAGTCGCAAAGGAGCGGGGATTCTGGACAAGAGAGCTCATGGAAAGGATTGCGGACAGAGGTTCAGTTCAGGACTTTGATCAGATACCTGATGATGTTAAGACTATTTATATGACTGCCCATGATATTTCTCCATCTGAGCACATAGCAATGCAGGCCGCTTTTCAGAAATATGTGAATAACGCTGTTTCAAAGACTGTCAATTTCCCTCATAAGGCAACGCCGAAAGACGTGGAAGATGTCTATCTCCTTGCATATAAACTCAACTGCAAGGGGGTTACCGTTTACCGGGACGGATCGAGAGAACAACAGGTCCTGACAAGAGGCAAGAAAGGCGAGAAACAGCAGGCGGAAGAGGCAAGGCAGAAGATTGTGCCGCGAAAAAGGCCTGATGTCATTACGGGGACAACCCGGCTCATGAAGACCGGCTGCGGCAACATCTATGTCACCATTAATGAGGATGAAGAAGGGCACCTCTTCGAACTCTTCACGTCCATGGGCAAGGCCGGCGGATGTGCAGCAAGCCAGTCCGAGGCAATCGGAAGGCTGGTGTCACTTGCATTCAGATCAAATATCGAGCCTGATGAGGTTATCAATCAGCTTAAGGGAATTATGTGTCATTCCCCGACGTGGCATGAAGGGGGGAGAATTCTTTCCTGCTCGGACGGAATAGCAAATGCTCTTGAACGATACTATACAAAAGGGTCGAAAGGGAACGGAGACGGCCATAAAGTTGTCATGCTCATGGGGGCCTGCCCTGAATGCGGTGGTGCAATAGAGCACGAGGGGGGCTGCGCAGTCTGCCATAACTGCGGGTTCACCCG
>Ga0079037_100002278_pt1 | contig 10447 bp, 10 predicted proteins | sample Mud3Dept4metaG_FD_71479 | JGI IMG/M metagenome (GOLD analysis project Ga0079037, IMG submission 71479) | Freshwater wetland microbial communities from Ohio, USA, analyzing the effect of biotic and abiotic controls - Mud 3 Core 4 Depth 4 metaG | ecosystem: Environmental > Aquatic > Freshwater >... | reverse complement strand
ATCGCCGAGCGGCTGGCCGACATGCTGGGCGCCTCCCACGAGCTGATGCGCGAGGAGCTCACCGAGCGGCTGCGTTGCGCGCTGAACTGGGTGCAGAGTCTGGAGCCCACCGGCGTGGGCGCCCGCACACTGGCCGAGTGCCTGCAGCTGCAGTTGCGCGCCCTGCCCCCCGACGCGGCGCGCGAACTGGCGCTGCGCATCTGCGGCCAGCACCTCGAGCTGCTGGCACGGCGCGACATGAAGAGGCTGACCGCCCTCACCGGTGCCGACGAGGACCTGGTGCGGCGGGCCCAGGCGCTCATCACCGCCTGCGAACCCAAGCCCGGGCGCCCGTACGCCGCCGCCGAGGCCAACATCGTGGTGCCCGACGTGATCGTGCGCAAGACCGGGCGCGGCCTGGCGGTCACGCTCAATCCCGACGTGATGCCCAAGCTGCGCATCAACGACCTCTACGCCCAGGCGATACGCGGCCAGCGCGGCAACGGCGCGGCGGCCAACGGCGCGCCCACGATGTCCTCGCGGCTGCAGGAAGCGCGCTGGTTCGTGAAGAATATCCAGCAGCGCTTCGACACCATCCTGCGCGTCAGCCGGGCCATCGTCGAACGCCAGAAGGCCTTCTTCACGCATGGCGCCATCGCCATGAAGCCGCTGGTGCTGCGCGAGATCGCCGACGAACTGGGCCTGCACGAGAGCACGATCTCGCGCGTGACCACCGCCAAATATATGGCCACGCCGCAAGGGACCTTCGAGCTGAAATATTTCTTCGGCAGCTCGCTCAATACCGAGACCGGCGGCAACGCCTCGAGCACCGCCGTGCGGGCGCTGATCCAGCAGTTCGTGGCGGCAGAAGATCCGCACAAGCCGCTGTCCGACAGCCAGCTCAGCCTGATGCTCGACGAGCAGGGCATCCAGGTCGCCCGGCGCACCGTGGCCAAGTACCGCGAAGCGCTGCGCATCGCGCCGGCCAGCCAGCGCAAGGACATCTGAGCTTGCCGGCGCTCTTCCTGCCCTGCGCCGCCGGCGTCGAGGAACTGCTCGCCGACGAGGTGCCGCGCATCGTCGGCCGCAGCGCCGAGCGCACGCGCGGCGGGGTCTGGGTCGAAGGCGACGAAGGCACCGCGATGCAGCTCAACCTGGAGAGCCGGCTCGCGCAGCGGGTGTTGTGGCCGCTGGTCGACGGCCCCTATCGCGACGAGCACGACCTGTATGCGTTGGCCCGGAGCGTGCCGTGGCCGTACTGGATCACGCCGGCGCAGACGCTGCGTGTCGAAGTCAGCGCACAGCGCTCGCCGCTGACGAGCCTGAATTTCGCGGCACTGCGCATCAAGGACGCGGTCTGCGACAGCCTGCGCGAAAGCGCCGGGGCGCGGCCCGGCGTCGACACGCGTCGACCGGATCTGCCGATCTTCCTCTTCGTCGGACCCGAACATGCCACGCTGTACGCCGACACTTCGGGTGAGGCGCTGTTCAAGCGCGGCTGGCGCGAGGACACCGGCGAAGCGCCCTTGAAGGAAACGCTGGCCGCCGCGATGCTCGCCGCCGCCGGCTGGCAGGGCCGTGCCGAGGACGGCCCGCTGTTCGACCCCTGCTGCGGCGCCGGCACCATCGCCATCGAGGCGGCGCAGATCGCCTGCGGCATCGCCCCGGGCGCACTGCGCCATTTTGCTTTCGAGCGCATGCTGCCGTTCCGGCCGCACCTGCCGGCCTGGCGCGAGCTGCAGCAACGGGCGCGGCAGCGCGTGCATGCCCCGGCAGCCGCGGTATACGCCGGCGATGTCAGCTTCCGGATGACCGATTTCGCGACGCGCAATGCCGAGCGCGCCGGTGTGCGGCAGGCGATCGAGTTCAAGACCGCCGACGCGCTGCAGCGCCTGCCGCCTGCCGTTGCCGGCACGCTGATGCTGAATCCTCCATACGGGGAGCGCATCGGACCGAAGGGCAGCCGCGCCGACGCCGGCCCGTTGCCGGCGGCCTCGCGCGAGGGTTTTGCAGGCGGTGGTTCGCCGGCCGAATTCTTCAACGCACTGGCCGCGCACTGGAAACGCCACTACAGCGGCTGGACGGCCTGGCTGCTGAGCCCGGAGATGAAACTGGCCGGCCTCATGCGCATGAAGGAGAGCCGCCGCGTGCCGATGTGGAACGGCCCCATCGAATGCCGGCTCTACCGCTTCGACATCGTCGCCGGCGCCGGGCCCGGTGCACGGGCCCGGCCCTCAGCGCCATAGGCTCAGGGCGCCGACGCGGCGGTCGATCTCGGCCATCAGCGCCTCGTAGCGCGGCGCCCCCACGCCGCCGTAGCGGCGCAGAAACTCCGCCTCGGGCAGGAACTCCGGCAGGTCGGCCCAGGCCGGCATCAGGTCGTCGTCGGTGACACCGCGCGCCAGCCGCGCCTGCAGCTGTTCGGGCGCACGCATGGCGAGTTCGCCGAAGCGCGTGCCGGCGAGGTTGGCGGCCATGTCGTTGAAGCTGAAGCCGCTGCCGCCGCGCGCGTCGGTCACCTCCTTGGCCAGGCCGATGGCCTGCGCCAGGGCGCCCGTGCTCTCGACGACCAGCGCCGCCGAGACGAGAAAGTGGAGCGGGAAGTCATCGCGGCCGGCGAGCAGCAGGCGCAACGGCGGCGGGCGCGGCCACTCGCTCGCGGCCGGCAGCACCGAGGGCAGACCCCGCCCGTTGGCAAACAGCGCCAGCACGACGATCGCGGCACGGTTCTCTGCCGCCGCATCGTTGCCCGCTGCGGAACGCTCCCGTGCCAGCGCGAACAGCGGCACCAGCAGGCGCGTCATCGGCACTTCCCAGGCGGGCCGCTCGCGCGCCGCCAGCTCGGCCAGCCGTTCGGCGTAGGCGCGCAGGCGCCGCTGTTCGGCGGCCGGCACGAGCGCTTCCATCATGCGTCGCGCGCTGTCGTCCCGCCAGGCATAGACCACCTGGAGCTGCTGCGGCTCGAAGCGCACGTGCTGGACGACGTCGGCGGTGAGCTGCAACTCGCCGAGCAGCTCGGCGCGCTCGGCCAGCCGCAGGGCGATGCGTTCACCCAGCCAGGCGGGGATCGGCAGGGCGCCGATGCGCAGCGACTCGAGGGCCGGCAGGCCGCCGGTCTGCACCAGCCGCGCCCGGACATTGAGCCAGCGGCCGAAGGGATTGGGCGGAACGCGGGCGCTCATCATCACCGTCGCCACGTTGCGCTCCAGGCTGACCCGGCTGATCGTTCCCAGCCAGCGGCGCGCACCGTGATCGAGCAGCACTTCGAGCTCACGCTCCTGCAGGGTCACGGCACTGACGCGGCCGGTCACCGCCCGCCGCGGGTCGTGGGCACGCAGCAGGGCGGCCACGCGCGCTGCATCGAGCGGTCCGATCTCCGCGCGCACGGCCACGGCCGGCTCGTGCTGCAGCGCCGCCAGCAACGCCCCGGCCGCCGCGGCCGCGGCCAGCAGCAGCACGGCGGTGAACCAGCGCAGCGTGAGTCTCATGCGCTCAGTCTGCCACCCCGCCCCCGGCCTTGCGCCGCCCGGGCACGGCATAATTCCGGACTGCTCTTGCTTCGGAGGCACGTCTTGGACCCGAGTCACCCTCGGTGACCGTCCGTTCCGGGGCCGCCACCGCTGGCCGGCCGGGATGAGACGGGGCACCGCCGCACCATCGCCATCATGCCGCCTGCCAGCCGCCGCCGACGCCATCGGGCGGCAGTGCCCGCAGGCCTGCAACCCGGAGTAAGAGATGCTCAACGTCTTCACGCTGACCAACGGCCGGCTGTTCCAGGAAGAGATCGACAGCCTCGCCGGACTGGCCGACGTGAAGCCGGTCTGGGTCGACCTGGAGAGCCCGACCAGCGACGAGAAGGCCTGGATCAGCGAACGTTTCGGCGTCAACATCCCCAGCGATGCCGTCGACGACGACCTCGAGGAGTCGGCCCGCTTCTACGAAGAGGACAACGGCGAGCTGCATATCCGCTCGGACTTCCTGATCGACGCCGGCGACGGCCCCGACGCCGAGCCGGCGCGCAACGTGCGGGTCGCCTTCATCCTGGTGCGCAACGTGCTGTTCACGATCCACGGCGAGGACCTGCCGGTATTCCGCCTGCTGCGCCTGCGCGCGCGGCGCACACCGGCGCTGATCGAGGACGCCAAGGACGTGCTGCTCAAGCTCTACGACGCCGATGCCGAGTACTCGGCCGACGCGCTGGAGGGCATCTACGACAAGCTCGAGAAGGTCAGCGCGCGCGTGCTCAAGGACGAGGTCAACGACAGCGTCGCCGCCGAGGCGCTGGCGGCGATCGCGCGCGAGGAGGACCTGAACGGGCGCATCCGCCGCAACATGATGGATACGCGGCGCGCGCTCAGCTTCATGATGCGCAGCCGCATGCTCAGCGCCGAGCAGTTCGAGGAGGCGCGGCAGATCCTGCGCGACATCGATTCGCTGGACTCGCACACCGCCTTCCTGTTCGACAAGATCAACTTTCTGATGGACACCATCGTCGGCTTCATCAATATCAACCAGAACAAGGTGATCAAGATCTTCTCGGTGGTGGGCGTGGCGATGCTGCCGCCGACGCTGATCGCGAGCATCTACGGCATGAACTTCAAGGTCATGCCGGAGCTGGACTGGGCTGCCGGCTACCCTTTTGCGCTGACCCTGATGGCGGCATCGGTGGCGGCGCCGTTCATCTATTTCCGCCGCAAGGGCTGGCTGCGCTAGCCTGGGCGGCTTGGCGCGTGCTGTCGTGCCCGGAAAGTCCGGGCCCGGGAGGCTGCGCCGCCGCCGGGCCATCGTGTAACCTCGTGGGTGGTATCGGACGGGGAAGGCCAGCCAGGGGGCAGCGGCAGGGAACATGAAGAGCCAACACACGCACCGCGCCGCTGGCGGCTGGCGCCTCGTCGTTCTCGTCGCGGCGCTGCTCGCGGCGCCGGGCGCGTTTGCCCAGTTCAGCATGGTGCCGGCGCCGCAGGTGAAGGAAGCGCCGCGTGCCTCGCCGGCCGAGATCGAAGCCGAATACCGCATCGACGCCGCGCGCCACGTCTACGCCGCCTACCCGATGCGGGTCTATCGCGGCAAGCTGCCACCGTTGCTGTACGGCATCATCATGCTCGAGACCGAGCTCGATGCCAGCGGCCAGGTGCTCAATGTCAGCGTCGTCCGCAAGCCGGCGGCCGACGAAGTCGCGCCTTGGGTGCTGGCGATGGTCCGCCGCGCCGCGCCCTACCCGGCCCCGGCGGCGATGCCTGGCGCCACGGTCCGTTTCACCGAGACCTGGTTCGTCGACAAGTCGGGGCTGTTCCAGCTCTTCTCCCTCACGGAGGGCCAGCGCTGAGTCGCGTCAGGCGTTGACGCGCCGTTTCAGCCAGCGCATGAGCGCCCCGAGCACGGGCAGTTTTTCGTAGAGCTCTTCCGCTGCGTCCCAGTAATCGCGGTGCGAGGCGATGCGGCCGTCGGCTGCGAGGTGCAGGTGGCTGGCGCCGTGGATGACCTGCTGCTGGCCGTTGAAGCGCTTCATGCGGAAGACGAAGTCCCAGCTCAGGAAGCACTGGTCGCCCTGCACGAGCACATCGCGGATGATGAAGCGCGGCGCCTCCAACGCGCTGAACATGTGCTCGAAGATGCGCCTGATCGCGGCCCCGCCCTGCACCTCGTTGAACGGGTCCTTGAAGCGCGCGTCGGGTGTGTAGATCCCGGCCAGCCGAGGCAGGTCGGCCGGCGCGAGCTGCTCGAAGAGGGTCACGATCCGCTGCACGCGCGGGTCCGCGGCGGCGCCGCTCACAGGCCGGTGACGCGGCGCACCGCGCGGAAGTACATCGCGTCGCCGAGATGGCTGAGCGCCTTGACCCAGCCGGTGAAGCGCTTGGGGAAGTGCATCTGGAACTGGCCGCGCTCCCAGCCCGACATCATGTGCGCCGCCGCCTGCTCCGCAGTGATGAGCGCCGGCATGCGGTAGTCGTTCTGCTCGGTGAGCGGCGTGTCGACGTAGCCCGGGCAGACCACCGAAACCCCGATGCCCTGGTCGGTGAGGTCGAAATACAGCGACTCGGCCAGGTTGATCAGCGCCGCCTTGGTCGGGCCGTAGGCCAGCGCCTTGGGCAGGCCGCGGAAGCCGCTGACGCTGCTGACGAGACTGATGTGGCCGCTCTTCTGCCGCAGCAGCATCGGCAGCACGGCGTCGAGCATGACCAGCGCGCCGACATAGTTCACTTGCGCGTGGCGCAGCGCATCGTCGAGGTCGAACGCGGTGGCGCGCATCGCCTTGTAGTAGCCGGCGCTGTAGACGGCCATGTCGAGGCCGCCCCATTCGCGTTCGATGCGTTCGGCGGCGGCGTGCAGCGCGACGCGGTCGGTGACGTCCAGCGGCAGCGCCAGGCTGCCCGCATATTGGCGTGCGAAGGCCTCCAGCGGAAGAGCGCTGCGCGCCGAGACGGCGACGCGCGCGCCGGCCGCGTGCAGCCGCACCGCGGTGGCGCGGCCGATGCCGGTCGAGGCGCCGACGAGCCAGACGCGCCGGCCCTGCCAGCCGGCAATCTTGGGATTCAAGGGCATCGCCGCGCCTACTTCCTGTGGAACGACAGCGTGACTTCGCCCAGGCGGATGCCGAACTTGCTCATCACCGCCTTGTTCAGCATCACGCGCTCGTCCATCAGATACATCCAGTCGTCGAACTGCACCTCGTAGACCTTGCCGTCCACCGGCAGGCTGAGCGTATAGCGCCAGTTCAGCGCGTTTCCCGAGGCCACGCCCTCGGCGACGCCGACGACGTCGTCGGCACGGCCGCTCCAGCGGCCGCCGCCTTCGTCGGTGAGGCGCCAGACGCGGCGCTCGGTCTTGCCGTCGCTGTAGGTGAAGCGTTCGTCCAGTGTGCCCTGATTGCCGTTCCAGCGACCCGTCATCTGGACGACGAAGCGCCGGACCACCTTGCCCGAGCGGTCGGTGAAGAGGCCGTGCGCGACCAGTTCGCCGTCGAAATAGGTCTTCAGGTCGAGCAGCGGCTTCTCGAGAGCGTAGTCCGCCGGTGCCGGGCCGGCGCAGCCGCTCAGTACGGCGCCCGACAGCGCGACGGCGGCCAGCATCAGGGTGAGGCGTCTCTTCATCTTCATTCTTGTTCCTTGCGGATCCACAGGGTCCAGAGCAGCGTGCCGGCCGCGAGCTTGAGCAGGCAGGGCAGCAGGCAATAGGCGACGGTCAGTGCCCGCAAAGCATCGGCGTCCTGGCTGCCCGGCGTGTACCCGAAGGCGCCGAGCAGCGGCAAGGCGATGCCGGCGGCCAGCGCCAGATTGAGCTTGGTGGCGAAGTTCCACCAGCCGAAATAGGCGCCCTCCAGGCGCTGGCCGTGGCCGGCGCGCTGGATCACGCCGGCCAGCAGCGCGCCTGGCAATGTGAGGTCGGCACCGAGCGCGATGCCGCTGGCCACGCACACCGCGGCATACGCGGCGACATCGCCGCTGCCCAGCAGCGCCGCCCAGGCGAAGGTCACGATCGACAGCACCATGGCAGCCGCCCAGGCGCGTGCGAGGCCCAGTCTCGCCACCGCACGCACCCACAGCGGCATCGACAGCGCGCCGGCGGCAAAGTAGCTGGCGAGGAACAACGGCTCGAAGGCCGGGGCCTGCAGGCGGTCGCGGATGAAGAACAGCACCAGCGTCGCCGGCACCGCACTGGCCACGCCGTTGACGAGGAAGATGACGAGCAGGCGGCGAAAGGCCGGCGTGGCCAGCGGCGCGACGAGGTCGGGCCCCGCCGTCGCCGCCACCTGCGTGCTCGGCTGCGGCGCGCGCGCCAGCAGGGCCAGCGCCGCCGCCAGCGCCAGCGCAAACACCACGCTGGACACCGACAGGCCGGCCACCGAGGGCAGCACGCTGGCCACCAGCACGCCCAGCAGCGACAGGCCCTCCCGCCACGAGACGATGCGTGCGCGCTGGCCCGCGCCGCCGCCCAGGCGTGCGCCCCAGGCCTGATGGATGACCGACAGCACGCTGTAGCTGAGGTAGGTCACGGCCAGCAGCGCGGCGCACCACGCCAGCAAGGCCGTGGTGCCCTGCACGGGCGGAAAGAAGAGGCCGCGGAAGCCGGCGGCCAGCACCAGTGCTGCGACCAGCGCGACGGCCAGCACGCGCGCCACCGAACGGGCGAACCAGCCGTCGACGAGGCGGCCGATCCAGGGGTCGGCCACGGCGTCGAGCAGGCGCGCGAACAGCAGCAGCGCCCCCAGCGTGGCCAGCGGGATGCCGAATTCGCGGGCGTAGTGGTTGGGCAGGATGACATACAGCGGCAGCGCCACGAAGGCCAGCGGCAGGCCCAGTCCGCCGTAGCTCAGGCCCTGCGCCCAGCCACCCTGCCAGCCCCGCGGGGCCGCCAGCGCCGTCATCGGGCGCCGGGCCCGAGCAGCGCCTCGCGCAGAGACGGCTCCGAGGTGTGCGGCGACAGCCAGATGCCGAAGAACAGGCGCGCAAATTCGGGGTCGGGCAATTCGCCTTGCAGGCGGCCATTGACGAAGAAGCGCGCGCCTGCCCCCGGCCGGTGCACGCCGGTGATGCGGTCGCCGGCGCGCACGTCGGGAAAGACCCTCTTCATCGCATCGAGCCAGCGCGTACCGGTCCCGGTGGCGATCTCGGCCTGCCGCCGCATCTCCTTGAGCGAGCGCTCGGCGATCGCGGCGCCCGAGAGGTCGCGCGCATATTCGATCTCCAGCGCCAGCGGCAGCGCGGACCAGGTCGAAGCCGCCGCCGGTTCCCCGGACCACAGCCGGACGTCGTAGATGCGCAGGCCCAGGAATCGCATCTGACCCTGGCCGTGCGTTCGCGCCCCGGGCAGTTCCGCCGCCACTTCCGGCGGCGGTGCCAGGCTCGCCTGCACTCCGCCGGCCGGCAGCAGCGCGGCGGCAAGCAACAGTCGGCGGCGCGACAGCCCTGTCATGCCGGCCGCCGCAGCGTGAACTGCATGACGTTGGTATTGCCGGTGTCGAAGGCCGCTTCGCAATACGCCAGGTAGAACTCCCAGATGCGCATGAAGCGGGTGTCGAAGCCGAGCTTGCGCACCTGCGGATCACGCGCCAGGAAGGCCACCCGCCAGCGACGCAGCGTCTCGGCATAGTCGGCGCCGAAGGCCAGCTCGTTGACCACTTCCAGTCCGGCCCGGCGCGCCTCGCTGCGGAAGGCCTGCGGGCTGGGCAGCAGGCCGCCGGGGAAGATGTACTGCTGGATGAAGTCGGTCGACCGCGTGTAGCGCTCGAACAGGTCGTCGCGGATGGTGATGGTCTGGATGCAGGCGCGCCCGCCCGGCTTCAAGCGCCCGCGCAGGGTGGCGAAGAAGCTGTCCCAGTATTCGCGGCCCACGGCCTCGAACATCTCGATCGAGGCGATGGCATCGAAGGGCTCGTCGGTGATGTCGCGGTAGTCCTGCAGGCGCAGGTCGCTGCGCGCGGCCAGACCGTGGCGACGCAGCCGTTCGGTGGCGAATTCGAGCTGCTCGGTGGACAAGGTGACGCCGGTGACGTGGGCACCGAATTCGCCCGCCGCGGCCTCGGCCAGTGCGCCCCAGCCACAGCCGATCTCCAGCAGCCGGTCCCCCGGCTTGGCTTCGACTTCACGCAGCGCGCGTCGCACCTTGGCCAGTTGCGCCTCGGCGGTCGGGCGCTCGAAGTCGCCTTCGAACAGCGCACTCGAATAGTTCATCGTCTCATCCAGCCACAGGCGGTAGAACGGGTTGCCGATGTCGTAGTGAGCGTGGATATTCCTGCGGCTGCCGTGGCGCGAATTGCGGTTCAGGAGATGCTTGATGCGGTAGGCGAGCGACCCCCACCAGGTGCCGTAGATCACCGACTCGAAGGCCTCGCGGTTGGCGATGAACAGCTTGAGCAGCGCCACCAGGTCGGGGCTGTGCCAGCTGCCCTCGATGAAACGTTCGGCAAAGCCGATGTCGCCGCTCTTCAGCGCCGCCGAGCAGACGCTCCAGTCGTGCAGGCTGATGGCCGCGCGGGGCTCGCCGCCGCTGCCGAAATGGGCCATGGACCCGTCGGGCAGCTGCACGTCGAGCGTGCCGACACGCAGCCGGCGCAGGAGCCGGAAGATGGCGCGCGCGGCGGTCGGAGCGGTCTCGGGCAGCGCGATCGGGTAGGCGGTGGAGGTCGTCATGGCAGGTGCGGCAGGGCGGGTGGGGTTCAGCGGGTGATGAAGGCCTGCGGCGGCGGCGGCTTGCCCACGAAGGGCACACGCTTGAGCCACAGCCGCAAGGCCTGCCAGTGGATGCGGCCGATGACACCCAGGGTCATCATCGGCATGCCGAAGAAGGCGGCCCGCACGCGCCTCTGCGTGAGAGGCTGCAGGTGGCCGGAGACGCTGGTCTGCAGCAGTGCGCCGGCGTCATCGTCGTGGTCGACGCGCGCCACCGTGTGTCCGGCGGTGCGCAGGAAACGGAAGCGGTACTGCCCCTCCACGCGGCAGAAGGGCGAGACGTGAAAGACCTTGCGCGC
>Ga0079037_100002276_pt1 | contig 10455 bp, 8 predicted proteins | sample Mud3Dept4metaG_FD_71479 | JGI IMG/M metagenome (GOLD analysis project Ga0079037, IMG submission 71479) | Freshwater wetland microbial communities from Ohio, USA, analyzing the effect of biotic and abiotic controls - Mud 3 Core 4 Depth 4 metaG | ecosystem: Environmental > Aquatic > Freshwater >... | reverse complement strand
CAACCGACAGGTTCGAACCGGGCCGTGAAGTGTCGCAGCTGCTTTGGCTGCCAGGTGATCCGGAAGCCGTGCAGGCGGCCCCGCAACCGAACCACTTCCTCGAAGACTTCGACGACGTAGTCCGCGTGTGACTGCGTGTAGACACGGCGGGGCATCGCGAGCCGGACGAGGTCCATGTCGGCCGGCGTTTCCGTGCCGTCCGGCCTGACGCCGAACATCACCGTGCCGATTTCACAGGCACGAATACCGCCGAGTTCGTAAAGCGCCACCGCCAGTGCCTGCCCCGGATACTGCAGCGGCGGGATGTGCGGCAGAAACCGCCGCGCATCCACGAATACAGCGTGCCCGCCGACCGGCTTGACGATGGGCACGCCGAGGGCCGTCAGGCGCTCGCCGATGTATTCGTTGCTGCGCAACCGGTACCTGAGGTACTGCTCGTCGACGATCTCGTGCAGGCCGACGGCAATGGCCTCGAGATCGCGTCCGGCCAGCCCGCCATAGGTGGGAAAACCCTCCGTCAGGATCAGCCGGTTGCGCGCCGCAGCGGCGAGTTCGTCGTCGTGCATCGCGAGCCAGCCGCCGATGTTCGCGAACGCATCCTTCTTCGCGCTCATCGTCATGCCGTCGGCAACGGCGAACATGTCGCGCACGATGGCCGGGACCGACCGCGCCGCCTGACCTGGCTCGCGACACTTGATGAAATAGGCGTTCTCCGCGAACCGGCACGCGTCGATGAACAACGGCTTGCCGTACCGGTGGGCGATGTCCGCCACCGCGCGGATGTTCTCGAGGCTCACCGGCTGGCCGCCACCGGCATTGTTCGTCACCGTGAGCATGACGATGGGAATCGCGGCCCCGTCGCGACGCAGGAGTGCCTCGAGCCGCTCGAGGTCCATGTTTCCCTTGAACGGGTGAGGGTTCTCCGGATCCTTCGCCTCGGCGATGACGAGGTCGAGCGCGGTCGCGCCGGTGGCCTCGATGTTGCCGCGCGTCGTGTCGAAGTGTGTGTTCGACGGAATGATCCTGCCGGACCCGCCCACGATCGAGAACAGGATCGCTTCCGCTGCGCGCCCCTGATGCGTCGGAATGATGTGCTTGAAGGGCATCAACTCGCGCACCGCAGCCTCGAAACGGTAGAACGCGGGCGAGCCGGCATACGACTCGTCGCCGCGCATCACGGCGGCCCACTGCTCGGCGCTCATTGCGCTCGTGCCCGAATCCGTCAGCAAGTCGATCATCACGTCGTCCGCGTGGATGGCGAACAGGTTCCACGCGGCCTTGCGCAGGAGTTCGCGACGCTCGTCCGCGGTGGACAGACGGATGGGTTCGACGACCTTGATGCGGAACGGCTCGATGATGGTCTTCATGGACTCACGACCGGTTCGCCCTCACGCTCCGTCAACTCGCGGAAGAGCTGGCTCAGGCGCCCGGTCATCGGGCCGGGCGTGCCGGTACCGATCGCGCGGCCGTCCATGCGCGTCACGGGAGCGAGTTCCCCCATCGTTCCGGTGCAGAACACCTCGTCCGCGCGATAGAACTCGGTCAGCGAGAGATCGCACTCCTCGAACGCGATCGCGTTCGCGCGGCAGAGATCGAGCACGGCCCCGCGCGTGATGCCCTCGGGGCACGCGACGGTTCGCGGCGTGCGCACCCGCGACTGCTCCACGATGAACAGGTTGGTGGCGTTCGTCTCCGCGACGAATCCGCGCGTGTCCAGCATCACCGCGTCGTCCGCGCCGGCCACGTTGGCCTCGATCTTGGCGAGGATGGACTGGATCAGGTTGTTGTGGTGGATCTTCGGGTCCAGGCAGTCCGGCGGAAAACGCCGCACGCTGCTCGTGACCAGCGTGAGCCCGTCCCGTCCATACACGGGCGCCTTGTGCTCGGCCAGGACGATCAGCGTCGGACCGGACTGATTGAGGCGCGGGTCCATGCCCGAGGTGACCTTGACGCCCCGGGTCAGCGTGAGCCGGATGTGCACGCCGTCGAACATGTGGTTCGCGGCGAGCGTCCGGCGGATCTCGGCGACGATGTGCTCGACTGCAGGGATCTGTGCAAACGCCAGCGCCTTCGCGGAATGCACCAGCCGCTCGAGGTGCTGCTCGAGCCGGAATATGCGGCCCTGATAGAGACGGAGTCCCTCCCACACGGCATCGCCGCCCTGCACGGCGGAGTCAAAGGGACTCACGCCGGCCTCGTCGCGATGGACCAGCCTGCCGTTGACGTTGACGATCAGGTCACGGTTGCGTTCGTCGAATCGTTGCTGCATGCGGTCCTCACGGGGGGCGCAGTCGGTGGGCGTGCAGGCGCTGGTACAGCGGCTGGCACTGCGCGTCGAGCGCCTCGAGCCGCGGCGGGAGCCCGCGCAGCACATCGGTTGCGGGTGGCGCCTCGAAGCCCGTCGAACGCTCGACCCGGTCATACCAGTACTTTGCCCAGATGCCGTCCGAGCTGCGGCGGCCCGGCGGCCACGCCAGCATACGCGACGTGAACGGCACGTCGAGCGCCGCACACAGGGCTCGCAGCATCGGCCCCGGTGCGGCGAGGAGGTCGGCGGAATCCACCACCGGCGGGATGCGGCCGGTGGTCCGCACGACGTGGTCGAAGATCTCGACCTGCTGGGGAAGACCGGTGGCCGCGAGGTCGAAATCGCCCAGCTTATCGTCGAGCGATGCCAGCATCGGCCTCGGCTCGCGGATCAGGAAGGCATGCGTCACAGCGCCCAGCCACTCCCGGCCCATCTGTGGCAGCAAATGGTGCGACATCTGCTTCTGGTAGAAGATGCTCACGCCGTCCGGCAACGGCGCGAGCAGCGAATCCACGACACGCCGCCAATCGGACTCGTGGTGGGCAATGACTTCCTCGCGGCCGGGATGGTCGAGGCCAGTCACCTTCAGGTAATGCGCGTAGAACGGCTCGTCGACGACGACCGTGTCCTCCCGGTTCCCCCATGAGCGCATGAGGGCCGTCGAGACATTTCGCGGCCCCGACCACATTGCCAGTCGCAGCAGGCTCATTGCAGCGGTTTGCGGAACCTGAACACGAACTGATCGGTCTTGCCGCGGATTGCAGGGTCGAAGACCAGTTTAGAGTGGTCGTCTTCCGGGTGCGCGAGCACCTTGCTCTCGCCATCCAGATCGAAGCCCGCCCGTGCGAAATCGGCCTTCACCACCGCGGGATCGATGCGATGCAGCTTGTCCACGACTTCGGCCACGTCACCGCCCGCAGTCGCCACGTGGTCCTGGACGACGATCACGCCGCCCGGCTTCAGTGCTGCATGCAGCTTCGCGAGCAATGCCGCGGGGTCCGTCGCCGGCCACGATCCGTCCGCCGGCCGCCAGTAGAGATCGTGATAGGACATCACGAAGATCGCCGCGTCGAGGCTTTCGGGCCGCAGCTGCAGGTCCTCGATCGACGTGGTCTCCTGGCGCACGTTCGGCAGGCGATTGCCGGCGTAGCGCTCGGCAATGCGTTTTTCCGCGAACTTTGCATACGGCGCGTTGTTGTATGCGATCACTTGTCCCTTCACACCGACGACCCGGGCCAGCAGCTCCGTGTAGTACCCGCCCGCCGAGAACGCATCGAGCACCCGCATGCTCGGTCCGACACCCAGAAACTCCAGGATCTCACGCGGCTTACGGCGCGCGTCCTCCTCGAGATCCGCCTTCGGCCGGTCGGGACTGGTCAACGCGGCCGTGATCGGGTCCGCGGAGGCCAGCTGCCACGAGAAAGCCAGCGCCAGCAGCGCCGCGGAAGCCATCGTCAGTCTGTACTTCATCGTCGTTTCCCCCTGGACGCGCCGCCGGTTCGCGGCGCGCGCTGCCTGTTTTCATGATCCGCAATCATTGCTTCGAACGAGCGTGCAAAGGCCTCCGCTTCCGCCGCCAACCAGCTGCGAAATGCTTCGACGGCAGGCTCATTGGCCCGGACCTGGGGTACCAGCAGGTGGTAGCGCAAGTCCATGCGCAGGATAGGCGCAAACGGCAAGCGCAGGCGGCGGGCCGTCAGGTCATCCATCGCATAGGCGAGGCGTCCCAGCGCAACGCCGCGCCCAAGTGCAGCCGCCTGCAGGACCAGGTGCCCGTCGTCGAAGTGCAGGCCGAGCCCGCTGTCCACGTTGGATTCGCCGGCCGCCCGGAACCACTCGGGCCATCCCGTTCTTCGGCCCGCCCGGCGCATGGAATTGTCATGCAGCAGCGGGACGCGCGCCAGGTCTGCCGGGCGGCGGAGCGCGTGCTGCCGGACCAGCGAAGGGCTAGCCAGCGGGGCAATGCGTTCGCCGAACAGGGGCACTGCCAGCATGCCGTCGAGCCCGCCGCCACCGAACCGGACGGCGACGTCGATCTCGTCCCGGTCGAAGTCGACCGGGGCGGTGCCCGCCTGAATGCGGAGCTGGATGTCGGGGAAGCGTCGCGTGAAACGCCCGAGCCGCGGCACGAGCCAGCGCGTCGCGAACGACGGCGTCGTGCCGATGGTCAGCGTGCCGCCGTCGCCGTTGGATCGCAGCAGGTCGACGCCACGCAGTATACGGTCGAACCCCTCGCTGAAGTGCTCGGCCGCCTGGGCACCTTGCTCGGTCAGGTACAGCCGCCGTGTCGTGCGCCGGAACAGCGTCACGCCGAGATACTCCTCGAGTCCGCGGATCTGGTGGCTGACTGCGGCCGGAGTGACGTGCAGCTCGCGCGCCGCCTTCGTGAAACTCAGCAGGCGCGCCGCGGCCTCGAAAGCGCGCAGCGACGTCAATGGCGGCAACGATCGCGGCACTCGTGAATTCCTCTCAAGAGTCGTGTGATGAATTCTCGCTACGTGGTCGCACGACTGCCCCCTAGACTACCTCATTCGAGGCGGGCGACTGCACGGCGCGGTGCCGCGAACCCCACGCGATCGCTGCCCCTGCTGTCGCCCGTTCTCACCAGATGATGACCGCCTCACCGACCTCACACCATTGGTGCCTGTTCCTCGACGTTGACGGCACACTGCTCGACTTCGCTGCCACGCCGGAGAGCGTGCGCGTCGATCAATCCCTGCACCAACTACTGCTGAAGACACGCGAACGGCTGCGGGGCGCGGTGGCGCTGATCAGCGGACGGTCGCTGGCGCAACTGGACCGGATGTTCGCGCCGACATTGTGGCCGGCCGCCGGGCTCCACGGACTCGAACGTCGCGACGCGGACGGACGGACGCACCGCGCGCGCACGGACGAGTCGGTGCTGGCCGACGCGCGTCTCGCCCTGGCCGCAGTCGCCGCCGCAGCGCCCGGCGTCATCCTCGAGGACAAGGGGCTGGCGCTTGCGCTGCACTATCGACGCGCTCCGGGCTTCGAGCAGCACCTGCGTCGCGAGGTCGGTGTGATCGCGCGGCGCCTCGGCGAGCGCTACCACGTGCAGGAAGGTAGCCGGGTGCTGGAACTGAAGCCGGCGGCGGCCACCAAGGCGGATGCAATCCGGGCCTTCATGGCGGAGGAACCGTTCGCCGGACGTCGCCCGATGTTCGTGGGTGACGACCTGACCGATCTCGATGGCTTCGCGGCCGTCGAACGGCTGGGCGGCCTCTCGGTGGCGGTCGGCAATCGCGTGAACGCGATGGAGCGAGTGTCGTCGCCGCGGGACGTGCGCGCACTGCTCGCGGAAGTGTCGCAGGGCAGGGAGGACACCCCATGATGCGACTCGTCGCCGTATCCAATCGAGTGGCCGCGCTCCGACGCGCAGCATCGGCCGGCGGCCTCACAGTCGGCGTACTGGCCGCAATGAAGGCGCACGGGGGACTGTGGTTCGGCTCGAGCGGGGACGTCGTCGACCGCATTCCGGGCGCGCCGGACATCGTCAGTCGCGGCAACGTCACGCTGGCGACCATCGACCTGCCGCGGCAGGACGAGGAGCTGTATTACGCCGGCTTCTGCAACGGCACCTTGTGGCCGCTCTTCCACTATTTCGTCGGCACGTTCCAGTACTCCGATGCCCAGTTCGAGGCGTACGTGCGCGTCAATCGCCTGTTTGCCGACCGGCTGCAACCCCTGCTGCGCGGCGACGACCTGGTCTGGGTCCACGACTACCACCTGATCCCGCTCGGCCGGATGCTGCGCGAGGCGGGCGCCCGGCAGGCGCTCGGCTTCTTCCTGCACATCCCGTTTCCCCACGTCGAGGCGCTGCGGACGCTGCCGGTGTACGCCGAGATCGTCCGCGACCTGCTGGCCTACGACGTCGTCGGATTCCAGACGGCCTCGGACCTCAATTCGTTTCGGTCGGCGGTCATCGACCTTCACGGTCCGGACGCCGTGCACCGCGACGGAAGAATCCGCATCGGAAGCCGGCGTACGACCGCCGGCGTCTTCCCGATTGGCGTGGATGTCGACGCGGTGCAACGCGAGGCCCGGGATTCGCAGGGCGACGAGGCCGTGCAACGCATGCAGTCCGGCCTGCTCGGACGCCGCTGCATCATCGGCGTGGAGCGCCTCGACTACAGCAAGGGCCTGGTCGAGCGGTTGCGCTCCTATGAGCGCTTTCTCGAGCGTCACCCCCACAACCTGAACGGTGTGACCTACCTGCAGATTGCCCCGGTCAGCCGCGGCGCTGTCAAGGCCTATGCCGAGCTCCGCCGTTCGCTCGAGCAAGCCGCCGGCCGGATCAACGGGCGCTTCGCCGACACCAACTGGACGCCGATCCGGTATCTGAACCGGAACTTTCCGCACGACGTGCTGATGGGCTTCCTGCGCGCGGCGCGGGTCGGCCTCGTGACGCCGATGCGGGACGGCATGAATCTCGTCGCGAAGGAATACGTCGCCGCACAGGATCCGGACGATCCCGGCGTGCTGGTGCTCTCCACGCTCGCCGGCGCGGCACGCGAACTCAAGGATGCACTGCTGGTCAATCCGCGCGACACCAGCGGCGTGGCCGATGCAATCCAGCAGGCGCTGCTGATGCCGCTCGCGGAGCGACGCGAGCGTCACCGGCGCATGCTCGAGGTCCTGCGCCGCAACGACATCCACGCCTGGCATACGCGATTCATCGACCTGTTGCAGGCCGCGGGTCGCGCGGCACCGCGGCCGCCGGCGGAAACGAGCGGGTCAGGCCAGCGCCCGGTACAGCATCCGTGCAGCGACGATCGCCAGGAAAAAGCCGAAAGCCGCGGCAAGCCTGCGCCGGTTCATTGAGTGAGCGAGCCTCGCGCCGAGCGGCGCGACGGCCCAGGCCACCGGTGCGATGACGGCGAAGCCAGGCAGACTCACGTATCCCACGGTCAGTGGTGGCATCAGGTCTTCGGGCGTGCGCGCGACCAGGTAACCGATCGTGGCCGGGACGCTGATCCAGAGACCAAGCAGTGCTGCCGTGCCAACGGCCTTGTGCACGGGTTCACCGCAAAGGGTCATCGACGGCACGGACAGCGTGCCGCCACCGATGCCCATCATCGCCGAGACTGCTCCGATCGAGGCCGGCACGATGCCAACCAGAAGTCCGCCCGGCACGGACTGGCGCAACACGACATGATCGAGCGGCAGCAACATCTTGAGCGCTGCGAGCAGCGCCACCGACCCGAAGACGCCGGCCAGCACGCGTGCATCCACGTGCGCAGCTGCAACCGCGCCGATCAGCGACCCGGCCACGATCGGCACCGACCAGCGCTTGATCACCGCATGGTCGACTGATCCGCGTTTCGCATGCGAGCGGGACGAGGAGATGGACGTCGGCACGATAGTTGCCATCGAGGTCGCGACCGCGACGTGCAGTGCCACTGCCGGACTCACGCCGGCGAGTTCCAGCGCGACGTCGAGTACCGGCACGATGATGATGCCGCCGCCGACACCCAGCAGTCCCGCCACCAGGCCTCCGGCAGCGGCGGCACCCACGAGGCCTAGCAGCATCGGCAGCCACTGCACGGCAAACTCGGTCATGGCACGACTGGGTCCATAGTGGAAAGCCGCAGCAGTCTACCGGCATCACCGGGGGTGCCGCCTCCTCCGGTGTGCCGGGAGTTATAGTTCGCCGACAAACAACTACCCGCACTGCCGGGGAACTCCGGGGATACACATGACTGAGACCAGCGGCGGCGAAGTCCTTGCGCGCATGCTCCAGGCGGAAGGCGTCGAGAAGGTGTTCGGCATCATCGACGGTACCTACTTCGGTTTCTATTCGAATCTCCACAAGCTGGGCATCGAGATCGTCACGCCCCGGCACGAGACCTGCGCAGCGCACATGGCCGGTGCGTACGCGCGGCTCACCGGGAAGCTCGGCGTCTGCATGGCCAGCAATGGCCCGGGTGTCGCCAACATCCTGCCGGGACTCGCGGTCGAGAACGCCGAAGGTAATCGCGTCCTTGCGATCACGAGCTGCCGTCGTCCGCAGATCGTCTATCCGGACCGCGGCGGCGCCTACCAGTCATTCGACCAGGTGGGCGCCATTGCGCACCTTTCGAAGTGGAGCCATGCGGTCGTCTCGTTCGACCGCGTCGCGGAACTCGGCCGCACCGCGCTGCGCCACTGCTACGAGGGTCGGCCGGGCGTCGTTCACCTCGACGTACCCGAGACGATCATGAATGGCAAGGTGAAGGCCGAGGTACCGATCTGGCAGCCGCACCAGTACCGCCGCGTCGACCCGATCGTGCCGTCGCCGGCGCAGGTCGAACGTGCTGCGGACATGCTCGCGGCCGCGGAGCTCCCGATCATCCACGCGGGCAGCGGGGTCATCCACGCCGCCGCGTACGACGAGCTGCGCCGTGTAGCCGAGCTGCTTAATGCACCGGTCACCACGAGCTGGGCCGCCCGCGGCGTCCTGCCCGAGACCTCCGAACTCGCCATCCCCATGCCGTTGATCAAGCTGAATCACGAAGTGCGCAACGATGCGGACCTCGTGCTCGTCGTGGGCTCGCGCCTCGGAGAGACCGACTGGTGGGGCAAGGCGCCGTACTGGCGTCACCCGTCGGAGCAGAAGATGATTCAGGTGGACATCGACGGCCACGTCGTCGGCGCCAACAAACCCGCGGCACTGACCGTCATCGCCGACGCGAAGCTGTTCCTGGCGGCGCTGGCCAATGCGCTCGAGGCCCGCAAGTCGCGCATGAACATCGACGCCCGGCGGCGCAAGGCGGCGAACTACCGCGAAACGATTCGCACCGAGCGCGCCAAGCTCGACGAGAAGCTCGCGGACATGGCCGTGCCGATGAACCCGGCGCACATCGCTCACGCGTGCCAGCAGGTCTTTCCGGAAGGCTCGGTACTGGTGGCGGACGGCGGCAACACCGCCGTGTGGGCCATGATGTTCCACGAGATGCGCGTGCCGAACACGATCCTCTCGACGTTCAAGTTCGGCATGCTGGGAGCGGGCGTGGCGCAGGCGACGGGCGCCGCGGTGGCGAGGCCCGACAAACCGGTCTGCTGCATCATCGGCGACGGCGCGATGGGCTTTCACCCGCAGGAGGTGGAGACCGCGGTCCGCAACGGGTTGCGCGTCATCTTCGTCGTCGCCTGCGACAAGCAGTGGGGCATGGTGAAGATGAACCAGCAATTCGCCCTCAAGCCCATCAAGACGCTCATCAGGAAGTCGCTCGGCCCGGACGAGACCATCAAGGCAGATCTCGGCGAGATCGAGTTCGACAAGCTCGGCGTGTCAATGGGCGCCCACGGCGAGCGGGTGGCGGACCCGAGCCGGCTGAAGCCGGCACTCGAGCGCGCGCTGGCGTGCGGCGGTCCCGCGGTGGTCCACGTGGACGTCGATCCCGTGAAGCATATGTGGGCGCCGGGCCTCATGCACTTCAAGGACATGCACCTGGAGCCAAAGGGCAAATGACCGAGATCGACTCGGTCCGGCTGAATTTCACACCGGAGTCGCTGATCGCGCTCGACGTCATCCTCGCCTTCGTGCTGTTTGGCGTCGCGCTGGACATCAAGGTGGAGGACTTCAAGGGCATCGTCACCGCGCCCCGTGGCACGCTCATCGGCCTCCTCGCTCACTCGGTGTTCCTGCCGGCGGTGGCCTGGGGGCTGACGATGATCCTGAGACCGGCGCCGAGCATCGCGCTCGGCATGATCCTGGTGGCCTCCTGCCCGAGCGGCAACATCTCCAACTTCCTCGTGAACTACGCACGCGGCAACACGGCGCTCTCGGTCACGATCGCGGCCTTCTCGATGCTCGGGTCGATCTTCTTTACGCCGTTCAACCTGGCGTTCTGGGGCGAATTGAACCCTCACACGCGGCCGATCCTGCACTCGGTATCACTGAGCCCCTGGGAGGTACTCGGCACGGTCGTCGTGCTGCTCGGCATCCCGACCGTGCTCGGGGTGTGGGTCTCGCATCGCTTCCCGGCTTTCGCCCAACGCTCACGGAAGCCGTTTCGCGTGCTGTCGCTCGCATTCTTCGTGCTGTTCGTCGTCGGCGCGCTGGCCGTCAACTGGGACTTCTTCATGCGGTACGTGCACCGCGTGGTGCTGTTCGTGTTCCTGCTGAACGCATTCGCCCTGTTGAC
>Ga0079037_100002275_pt1 | contig 10457 bp, 14 predicted proteins | sample Mud3Dept4metaG_FD_71479 | JGI IMG/M metagenome (GOLD analysis project Ga0079037, IMG submission 71479) | Freshwater wetland microbial communities from Ohio, USA, analyzing the effect of biotic and abiotic controls - Mud 3 Core 4 Depth 4 metaG | ecosystem: Environmental > Aquatic > Freshwater >... | reverse complement strand
TTCATGTCGATGCCGTCGCCGCCCGACCAGGGCTGGCTGCATTCTTTTGCCACCGCGTTGTTGAAGCCGCCGCGAGGTTTATTTTGCCGGAAGGCCTCGAGAAATCTCATGATACACCTCCCCCGTAAGAATTATTGAATAGAAATGCAATACACATGCCTTTTCGGGAGAAGCGGCAAGTCCCGGCAATCCGTTGAGCCAACCTCCTGTATATCAAGCATAAAATGAGAGGGGGGGAGGTGAGATCGATATCGTTCCTGGTACACTCAACTGCAAAACCGGCAATTCGGGGGCGGAGTATACCCGTTTTTTGACGCCGGTCGAGGCGGTCTTCCTTTACAAACGGGTTGCAGGCGAACATAATAGAAAGATGAAGCGAAGCGATTTTTACAGGAGCACCGCCCTGACACTGGCCCTGCTCTTTCTTGCGGGCGGAGCTGCAGCCCAGGTGGGGCAGGCCCCCGGGAATCTTTCCCCGAAGCCTCCGCCAGGGATATTACAGTCCCCGCCTTCTACGATACCGCAAAGGCCCAAGCCGGAGGTGTACAAGCCTGCCCCCTCGCCTGTGCCGGCCGTCCCGTCTCGTCCCGAGTCTCGCGGTGCCGTGAACCCGAAGACCGGTCAGTTCTATCCCCCCCAGGGCCATGGGGTCTTCAACCCGCACACCGGGGAATTCTACCCCCGCAGCGGAAGCGGCTACATCAACCCGCGGACGGGTGAGTTCTACCCCGGGATCGATCGGGGAGGTGCCCCCGAGAGTTCCGCACCCGCCCGACCCTGAGCAGCGGGTGCAGGATACCGGCTGCCGGGCTTTTCACCGCGGGCAGGATCTGTGAGTCTGCCTGCCCCTCTCACGCCGGAGATACCCGTTGACATCCGGGCGATTTTCCCATATCAAATTCATAGATCCCATTCGACTCTGCTGCGGCTGTTCATCCCGTTCTCGTGGCGCTTTCTGCGACGCCGCGTTGATCCTCTGATTGCCTGCTGTCAACCGATCCGGTTTGCTGCTGTAAACCGGGGACTTATTCTTTGGTCAGAAGCGGCCTGTCCGAAATATCCTCAAACACCATCAAGCGGGTGCGGTCCGCCCCTATCCAAGGAGGTGCTGAAATGTTGAAGAAAGCGGCGCTGGTAAGACAGATCTACGTGACGGTGAATCATGAGATCGGCGTGCTGAACAGGGTGGCCGATTACCTGGCGGATCGGGGGATCAACATCGAAGCGGTCGCCGGCTATGAAATGACGGGGACCGACAAGGCCCGCATCATGCTGGTCGTTGACGACACCCGCCGGGCCACGGACCTGCTGAAGCAGAAGGGATTTACAGCCCTCGAGGAGAGGGAGGAAATCCTGATGGTGCTCGAAAACAAGCCCGGGGCGCTGAAATCCGTGACAAGCCTGCTTGCGGCCAAGGAAATCAACATCAAGCAGATATACGGGACGATGAGCACGGAAAAATCTCCCGTCCGACTGGTCATGGCCACCAGCGACAATCAGGCGGCGCTGGTGACCCTGAAAAAAGCGGTCATGAAATGACAGAGGCTCTTCAGAAAAAAGGCCGTCCATCTCCATGATGGACGGCCTTTCGGCAGCCTGCCGGATCAAGGAGGGCTTCACTCGAGAAGGCCTCCTGTTCTGTTTGTTACTCTTGCGCTACTTGTAGTAGCCGCATCCCAGGACCACGCCGTCGACCTTCTCGACATACGAGGACTTTGCCTCTACCTTCTTGGTCTTGGGATTTTCCCACTTGTAGTCGATGGAACCCTTCCCCTTCTCCTTCGCCACGCCGACCATCTCTTTCATGAACAGCTTCCCGTCGGCGTCCTTTGCCCCCATCATGTCCCTGCCGATCAAGGCTGCATTGGCGCCGTGAGCAAGGATCTTGCCATTCATGTCCAGGGCGAAGATGTAGAGATCCTTGTTGACGAAGGCTCCCTTCGCGTCGTTGAAGGCGGCAAAGGCCTTCGGCTGCCCGTTGGCTTTGTAATAGGCAACGGCCTTGTCCAAAAGGGCCTTTGCCTCGGCGGCGTTGCCCCGGTCCTGGGCCCAGGCGCTGCCCGTCACCAGCATGAGAACGATGATGCACGCAAATAATTTCTTCATACTTTCCCTCCTTGCTTTATTTTTCACCGGTTGGTCCCCGGCGAGCACCCCATGGAGCCGCAAGCCACAAGCCTCAAGGCCATCTCAGGAGTTATTTCACGACAATTTTTTTGTTCTGGACATAAAGGATGAGCAGGACGAGAAGGATGATGATCAGGATCGCCACGACGACTCCTCCGCCGTCCCCGCCGGCCAGAACCCGGTCCGATGCCTGGGCAAGCAGGTGGATCTGCTCGTCGGAGAGGCCCTGCAGGCGCTCCCGTGTTTCTTCGGCGGTGAGCCCGTAGGCCTCGAGCTGCGACTTCACGATCTGTGTCTCGAGAGCGCGCTGGATCCGGCTCAGATCCTCTCCCTTGATTTTGGCCCCGTCGGGATTTGATGCCAGGGCGCCCACCATGCCCGCCGTGGCGGGGGAGGTCAGGAAGGTGATCAGATGGAAGATGACCACCAGTGCAAGCAGCGGGTTTCTCAGCCTTGAAATCATCATTTGCCCCCCCTGTGAACCTGCTGCGGCTCAACAGGTTTCAATTTCCTGAATGTTACGCTGATCGTGTGATTCTCCGTCAGATTGGAGAACATGTAGATGCTCACGGGTCCCACGGAGACGCCATCCACTACGACATCCTCTATGGCATAGCCCCAACGGGGCGTGATAGCGAACATCTTGCTCAGGCCATACCCGATGGCCACCCCGGCCGAAGGCTTGATGGATCCGCCGTGTCCGGCCGAGACGTTAATGGTAATGACTGACCTCATACGACCTTCGAAGACCGATAACTTCTTCCCAGCAATCGCCATGGTGCACACTCCGGGACAGGTTGCCGCATCAGGTTCTCGGCGCCAGTGTCCCCTCCTTTAATGAATGACTACCTTAATCTTCCTCTCCCTTGAGGGGAGAGGATCGAGGTGAGGGTGAATGCTTCCCTTCCTTATGAGATGTCTCCCCTGGGGAAAAATGGGGGGGGAGGGAGAGAATTCCCCAGGGGAGGTATCCATCCGTGCAAGGTCGTACCGGGGCATTCGGCTGCTAACCGGCTGCAGCCCTTTTGGCCCCGAAGTGGTTTTCGATGGCCAGCTGCAGCTCGCTGAACTGCACCGGCTTCTGGTAGCGGGTATGGGCACCGGCCTTGTCGAATTCGAGCATTCTGGATGATCCGGTCAGTCCGATCACAAAGAGGTGGGGAAAGCGGTCTTTTACAACCCGGCAAAGTTCAAATCCCGTCATCTCCGGCATATCGGCGTCGGTGATGAGGATGTCATAGGGTGATTTTTCGAGCTGATTCAAGGCCTTGACGCCGTTTTCAACCGCGATGGCAACGTGGCCCATCCGCGCCATGAAGATCTTCAGGATCTCACGCAAGCCCGCATCGTCGTCGGCGATCAGAACTTTCACCTTTTGCCTCCTCGCATCTTCCTTCTCACATCGTACCTGTTACAGAGCAAGGGCCGTACCACGACGAGTGAATTGAGTATAATATATTGATATTATATGGTATTTATCGTTTTTGATACCTGTTTTGAGGCGCGATTTTCGGGGCGTTGTGAAGGGTTTTCCCTACAGGGAAAAAGGCAGGATCGGTCAAAGGCGTCTGGAATCAACAAAAGAAGGGATGAAGGGTTTACCCTTCACTCCTGTCTGAAATCCAACGGGTTGATGTGGTATTTTTCCAGGAGCTCGTAGAGGTCTGCCCGGTATTTGCCGGCGAGCTTGGAAGCCTGGCTGACATTGCCCCGGCTGATCTTCATGAGTTGGATGAGATAATTTTTTTCGAAGTCCTGTTTCGATGCCTTCAGGGTCTTGAACGCCGTCTCGCCCATTTCCTGGCCCGGCAAGAGGATCATCTCTTCCGATATGACCTCCTCAGGCGACATGACCACGGCGCACTCGATCATGTTCTCGAGTTCCCGCACGTTGCCCGGCCAGGAATAGATCATGAGCTTCTGCAGTGCCGCGGGGGAAAGGGCCTTGATGGGCCTCTTGAGCTTCCCTGCCACCTTGTCCAGGAAGTGTTCCACAAGCAGCGGAATGTCCTCCTTTCTCTCCCGCAGGGGGGGCACCCGGATCGGGATGACGTGGACGCGGTAAAAGAGATCACCGCGGAAAGTCCCTTTCTCGACCTCCTTTTCGATGTCCTTGTTCGAGGCCGAGACGATCCGGACGTCCACCTTGACGGTCCGGTGCGACCCCAGGGGGTAGAATTCCTTTTCCTCGAGCGCCTTGAGGAGCTTGCCCTGCATGGGCGGCGGGATCTCGGAGATCTCGTCGAGGAAAATGATGCCGCCGTCGGCCTGGACGAAGAGGCCTTTCTTGTTCGCGATGGCGCCCGTGAAGGCCCCTTTCTCGAAGCCGAACAGCTCGCTCTCCAGCAGGGTGGCGGGAATGGCCGCGCAGTTGATAGGGACGAAGGGCTTGTCTTTCCGCTCGCTCAGCTGGTGGAGCGCCTTGGCCACGAGCCCCTTGCCCGTCCCGCTCTCGCCGCTGATGAAGACGTTGGAGTCCGTTTCGGCGGCCAGCGCCACCGCCTCGGAGACCCTCTTCATGGCCACGCTCTGACCGATGATGCTCTGCCCCTCGAAGTCGGCTTGCAGCAGGCTCCGCAAGCGCTTCACCTCCCGGGACAGCTTCGCCTTCTCGATGCCGTTGCGGATCTGAATGAGCAGCTCGCGGTAATCAAAGGGCTTGGTCAGGTAGCTGTAGGCGCCTTCTTTCATGGCCTCCACGGCGCTCTCGATCGTCCCGTAGGCCGTCAGGATGATCACCGGGAGGTCGGGGTCGACCTCGCGCAGGCTCTTCATGAGCTCGATGCCGGTTCCCCCTTCCAGCTTCAAATCCAGCAGGGCGATCTCGAAGCCGCCTTCGGTGATCCGCTCCTTTGCTTCCCGGATCTCCGAGGCCGCCACGACGGCATACTTCTCCGATTCGAGGCGCATCTGCAGAACCTTGAGGATGCTCACATCATCGTCGACAACCAGGATCCTCTCCATCGGCGCAACCTCAATTGCCGGCCGGGGCCTTTCTTCGCTTCTCCTCCAGGCTCCGGTCGATTTCCTTCATCTGTTCGATCTGCTTCTGCAGACCCTCGATCTGCTTCTGCTGGCCTTCGACCTGCTTTTCCAGCGTCTCGACCTGCTTTTTCTGGGACGCAGCCTGGCTGTTCCGATTCGCCGCTTCGCCGACAATGGACTGAAAGGCCTCGGCCGCATCCCGGTAACGGCTTTGGGGATAGTCGTTGATCACGCGCCGGAAGGCCTCGAGGGACTTCTGATAATCCCGCTGCGGGTTTCGGGGGTGGGCGTAGAGGCAGCCCATCCCGAAGAGGGCCTCGTCGGCCGCCTGCGGGTACAGCTCGATGATCTGCCCGTATTGCTTCATCGCGGCGTCGAAGTTGCCGCCGGCCCGGTAGTGATCGGCCTGCCAGTAATCCGGTCTGGCCAGGGCCCCCTGAAGGGCGGTGCAACCGCAGATGCCGGCCAGGATCACGCAGGCAATGAAAAGGTAAAGGTGCTTCCCCTGCCGAATTCGCTTTCGGCCCATACATGACCTCCGTGGGCGTTGATGATGTGCTTGACGATGGCGAGCCCGAGACCGGTTCCGCGAACGGCCCCCTTGCCGTCGTCGACGCGCCGGAACTTCTCGAAGACTTCCTTCAGCCCCGATTCGGGTATCCCGCGGCCCGTGTCGGACACCGCCACCTCGACGCGGTTTGCATCGGCGCGATGCCTCGCGGTGATGGTGATGAGCCCGCCGTCGGGGGTGAATTTCAGTGCATTGCTCAGCAGGTTCTCGAGGACCACATCGATCTTCTCCGTGTCCATCCGCAGCTGCGGCAGCTCCGGCGGGATCCGGACCTGCAGGGTGGTGCTCTTGCGCTGGGCGAGTGGCGAGAAGCGCTGCAGGTTCTTCTCCACGATCGGCCGCAGGTCCGCTTCCTGGAGCGTCAGGGGCATCATCCCCGACTCCATCATGGAGAAGTCGAGGAGCCGGTTGACGGAACGGATCAGCCGCTCGCACTCCTCGCGGATGAGGCCCTGCAGCTCCCTTTCCCTCTCCGGCAGAGCCGCGAAGAGGCCCTCCTGGAGCATGCTCGAGGCCTCCTTGATGGCGGTCAGCGGCGTGCGCAGCTCGTGGGAGAGATGGCCGATGTAGTCGATCTTCATCTGGTCGAGCTCCCGGAGCCTTTCGCACATGGCGTTGAAGGCGTCGGCCAGCTCCCGGATCTCCGGGGGCGACGGGATGTTGAGCGGCTCGCCGAAATTGCCCCCGGCGACGGCCTTCGTCTTTTCCCGGAGGCGGGAAATGGGGGCGCTGACGGAATGCGTATTGAACGCAGAGATGACGATCACCATCATGACGGCCACGATGAGCGACACCAGGATCGAGTTTGCCGTCCGCACGGAAACCGCCTCGATCCGGACGAGCCTCTCGTCACGCTCTGCCGAGGCGACCTTCGTGAGTTCCCGAAGGCGCTGTGCCGCCTCCGAGTTGCTCCGGTCGCGCTCCGCCCTCAAGCGGGCGATTTCCCGCTCCGTGACGCTTCGCGAGCCCGTCGGGCCCGCCGTGTCGTCGAAGAGCCTGCCGTAATCGCTCTGCAGCGCCCGGACGCGCGCCAGGAGTTCCTTCTTCCGGGGCGTGTCGGCAAGCGATGCCAGCTCCGTCATCCGCTTTTCGAATTCCTCCCCGAGTGTCTTGAACTGCCTGTAATAGTTCTTGTCCCTGGAGACGAAGAACTTCTCATCGGCAGCCGTGGCGCTGTAGAGAATCTCCAGGCTCTCCTCCGAGATACGGATTTCCCGGGCATCCTCGTTCGTGACGGTCTGGATGAGCCGGTTGATCTCGCTGAGGTTCCAGATGGTGTAGATGCCGGATAACAGAACGACGACGATGATCAGGAGATAGCTGATGATCAGCCGGAACAGGATGGAAAGTTTCGATGCCACCGCATTCCTTCCGAGCGTGATGCGAGCGGGGTTTCGCAGGGGTCAACCCCCGCGGCCCGCTCCATCGTGCTAGTTATCAGAAAACGACTCATTTTCCAACCTTATCTTCCCTTGACCCCCGCGCCGCTCCGCGCGTCGCTGTGAGCCGTCTCCCGGGACGGCCGTTGCCGCAACGCAAGATGGCCGTCCTCTTGAGGGGGACGGCCATGTCGGTTGCGCGTCAGCGAGTCGGACCCGGGGTTCGGGCTGCGCAAGCTTGTGATTTCAGGCCTGCCGGAGAGGTCCCGTCAAACGATCTTCTTTTCCAGGGACCACCCGCATTTGTCGGCCTTGATGCCCCTGCAGGCCTCCAGGTATTCGAATTCGAAGATAATGCTGCCCCTGTGAGGGTCCTCCTGCTTGACCCGGAAACTTCGTATCGACCCGCCGTAGAAGGACGGCTCGGACTTTTTCCGGTGAAAGTAGATGTGTCCCCCGATGAGCTTCTTCGCTTCGTCTTCCGTGAGCACCCACCAGCCGCTTTCCCATACCTTGTCCCGCAGCTTGGTGAAATTGTCAGCATTTTCGATCAAATGGATCTGCATGTGGCCGGCTCCTTGTCTGAACCCGGAAACAAACAACCCTGCCGCATGGCAATGGACAGGGCTTCAGGATTCACGGCGGTTTCCCTGTGCGAAACCAGAGGTCATCTGCTTCTGTTCTCTGCGGATCGCGTTACTTTCACACTATCCACATTGGCAGCAATGTCAAGGCATTTCTCCGCAGCCGCCCTTCCCCCCGGAACAAAAAAAGGCAGAGCCGTTTCCGGCCCTGCCTTTCATTGCGCAATTTCGGCGCCTTCCTGTTTATAAAGGCTTCACGTTTTCGGCTGCCGGGCCTTTCGGACCCTGCTTGATGTCGAAGCTGACACGCTGGCCTTCGGCAAGCGTCTTGAAGCCCTGGGCCTGGATGGCGCTGTGATGTACGAACACGTCGCCGCCCTCATCCTTTTCGATGAACCCGAAGCCTTTCTGATCGCTGAACCATTTGACTTTACCTTCTGCCATCGCTTGCATCCTCCTTTCTTAATCATTCCATAAGTCGGATTTCCACCATGACAGAAAGCAAAAAAACCACCCAGACTCCAAAGAGCGAGGGTGGCCCACCTTTGCACTTCTTAAATGTCTTGATCCGAACTTATTAATTTTGATCAAATTTAGTACTTTGAGGATTGAAAGTCAAGGATTAATCTCCAGGGGGTTCAGACGTCTTTTCCCCGGTTCCGGGGGCATGGCGGCCGGAAGGATAATATTCCTTGACTTCATGGCGGTTCGGATGTTTGATGGAAACGAAGTCTCGATTTACCCGCAGCAGGGATGCCCGTCAGAAAACGATCCGAGCGGATCGGAGATTGTGATTGGTTCCCCGTCTCTCGTTGAAGAGAGATGGGGTTTTTTATCCACCCTGCCTCAAAGGAAGGATCAAAGGCAATGACCGAAGACCTGCTTGATTACTGGGTCAGACTGATCAAGCCGTTTTTCCCGACGAATGCCTGGATAGTCACACGCTACTCGGGGGACGACCATATCATCGAGATCGACTGGAAACTCGACGACGACCCGGAACAGCCCAGCCGGCGTTCCCGGAAGATCCAGATCACGATCTCCGACGGGGCCATCGAAGATTACCTGGACAAGAACAAGAAAGAGCGTGAAGAATTTGAAATCGGCCTCAAAAAGCTGATCCACGAACGGTACAGTCATCCCGCTTCCGATGAACCGATCCGCCGTGGCGCCTCCGGGTCGACGGACAAACTGCTCATCGCGAAGGGCACGCTCAACGCATGATGACGGGGGGGCGGCCCGCAGGGACCGCCCGGTTTCCCCTTGACAATCCCCCCTCTCTGTTTCTTAATAGCAACAAGCCGATACTTCTTTCAGGCAGCGTCCCGCAAGGTTCGGGGACCGATCGACGATTTCCAATCCTGTCTCTTCCGGATCCCTTCATCCCCGACCAGGCCCATCCTGACGAATAACGTTCTACAAACCACGCCCTGCAGGAAACCCGACGCGTCTCATCGGGTCGTGATCCATTGGCTGCTCGTTCCGCTGCGGCGCCTTTCGGCGGGGCGAGCGGGAAAACGGTAACCGAAGAGCCTTCAAGGAAGGAGGGTGTGCCTCATGAGAGCGATATCGAAGATCGTGCTTGCGGCCCTGTTGATCGGGCTCGTGTCCGGCTGCTGCGTCAAATTCGAGGACGTGGCGCCCGGGACGCAGTACCCCGTCGGTCAAACCTTCTACACGAGCGGAACCAACATCACCGTCGAGCAGTTTCAATGGGCAAACACCAACTGGACGACCAGCGGGAAGGCCAGGATCGATGCCACGAACCACGCCAAGGGGACGGGCAGGGAAATCAACGCCAACAATGTCAACCTGCGCTTCAAGTTCGACTACCCCCTGAAGAAGATCACGCTGAAGTTCGCTGAACTGGGCGGAAACAACAACATGATGGTCAACGGTGATTTCCGCAATGTGGGCAATCTGGTCTCCCTGAACGGCTTGACCGTTGGGGGCGTGACCGTGACGGTAACCGCCACCGCCGTCGGGGGCAACTCGTACGGGATCATCGTGCTGGACGGGGCCATCAGGGAGTTCAGCATCGGGGGCCAGGAACTCTGGCTCGACGACATCTGCCCGACGAAGTAATCCGGCCGCAGGGGCCGACCGGAATGCGGCGGCAGGTATTGCCTTGCCCGCGCCCCATCGGAAAGGAGGCAGGCCATGAAAGAGATCAACCGTATCCTTGTCGTCAGCCGGATGACGCGACACTGCCGGAAGGCGGTCCGCTTCGGGGTCTCGCTTGCCCGTCAATACGGCGCCGTCCTTTCCGTGCTGCACGTCGTCGAAAACCCCTTCAAGAAGGGATGGAATCTGCCCACGATCGCTTACGAGGAGCAATACCGGAAGGAACTCGACAGGATCAAGGCGGAACTGGATGAGATCGTCAGCCAGGAGCGGGAGAAGGGCATGACGATCCTCGAGGTCATCGAGGAGGGCGAGCCGAAAGAGGAGATCCTGAAGGCCATCCGGAACGGGAACATCGACCTGGTGATCCTGCTGTCCCATGAAGAGGGCCGCCTGGAGCACTTCCTCTACGGGCGCGGCACCGACAGCATTATCCGCAAGATGCCCTGCTCGATCCTGCTGGTCAGGGAATAGGGTGTCGGGTATCGGGTATCGGGTATCGGGAACCTGGGTTCAAGGCAAAACAGTCGAGAACCTGGAGCCGGGAGGTTTTGAATGCCGGCGGAGGACATGGATTTGTGCCCCTGATGGAATGAGCGTCAGGGGCTTTGCTTTGTCCGGGGCGCCGGCTGCCCGCTAAAATTTCGCTTCAGAATCGAGCCCGATTGCGCTATGAACGATAAATCC
>Ga0079037_100002274_pt1 | contig 10459 bp, 10 predicted proteins | sample Mud3Dept4metaG_FD_71479 | JGI IMG/M metagenome (GOLD analysis project Ga0079037, IMG submission 71479) | Freshwater wetland microbial communities from Ohio, USA, analyzing the effect of biotic and abiotic controls - Mud 3 Core 4 Depth 4 metaG | ecosystem: Environmental > Aquatic > Freshwater >... | reverse complement strand
GTTTTGCTAAAGTATATGTGTTAAACGGTTTGCAGGATTAATAAAATTTGTAACAAAATATATACTGTCGAGTCTAATACTGCAAAAAAGAAATGAATAAATAAAATCCGAAACATTATACCAATGAGAATATTAACAATAATAATCACTGCTACACTGGTATTTTCACCAATATTTTCCCTTGCCGTAAATAAACCGGATTTATCTAACATATCGGTGATTTACAGCGGGTATGTGGTGCGGAAAGACAACATTATGATTTCGATGAGAGATGGTACAAAGCTTTCAACAGACATTTACTTTCCCGTGGATGCAGATAAAAAACTACCAGCAATACTCATGAGAACCCCGATTAATAAAACAAGTATAGGATATATTCCTTATTATTTTGCATCTCAGGGATATGTTGTTGCAGTCCAGGATGTTCGCGGACGGTTTGCCTCTGAGGGTACATGGGAACCATTTATTAATGAAGGAGATGACGGATTCGATGCAATTGAATGGCTGGCAATACAGGAATGGTGTAACGGGAAAGTGGGAATGGTTGGTGGATCATATATGGCTCATGCACAGTTTCTTGCTGCAATCCAAAACCCGCCTCACCTCACGACCATTATCCCGCATAACCTGCCTGCAGATGCATTTAAAAACTCACCTTATGAGAATGGGATTTTCCTACTTGCACCTGAACTTTGGTGGATTAATATCATGGAATCAGATATTGATGTTAATAATCCTGTTGCCTTGCGAGAATCACAGAAAGTTAAGGATGATTCTAACCTGTTTCACCTGCCTGTAAAGGATATTGATGTTTTAATAACAGGAAAAAAAGTACCCTATTTCAGGAATTGGGTAGAGCATAATTCAAATGATCTGTATTGGGAGAGAGCCAGCTATCAAAATAAACTAAAAAATGTAAAAATACCAGTACTGCTTCAAACAGGGTGGTACGACACACATAGCATTGGATCCACTCTTGCATGGGAAGAGCTTTCGAAATCGGGAAATAAAGACAGCAGACTGATAATTGGCCCATGGAATCATGCAAACACACTGACTCCTTATCCATCTGTAAATAAGGTAGGAAAGGAAGCATCAGTTGATTTCCTGTCCCTTTATAAGAATTGGTTCGATTTATGGTTAAAAGGTATTGATAATAAGGCAACTGAAGATCCGAAAGTAAAGTTGTATGTAATGAACGATTTCAGATGGGTCAGTTCAGAGAACTACCCATTTAGTCAGACGACATATAGAAAACTTTACTTCGATAGTAAGGTTGGTGCAAATTCCTTAAAAGGCGATGGGAGGTTAACCTGGGAATCAACTATAGAAAATAAACCATACGATAGATATATTTATAATCCCGGAGATCCTACCCCTGCATTTATTTACAGGAATTCCCAGGGACGAACCAAATCTGATGCAATTACTTCTGGAAGAAAAGATATCCTGGTATATGAATCCAATAAGCTGGATTCTGCATTGACCATATTGGGCCCGGTATCTGTAAAATTATTTGCCTCTTCTGATTGTGCGGATACTGATTGGTTTGTCTATCTATATGCCATTAATGAAGAAAATAAGTACCTGCCTGTGACGCATGGTTGCATCAGGGCCAGATTCCGAAACAGTCTTTCCAGTGCAGAACCTCTCAGGAAGAATAAGGTTTATGAGTATGATTTAGACTTGTGGCATACTGGTATAAAACTTGGTAAGGACTGGAAGATCAGGGTTGAAATTACTTCTGCAGATTTTCCGCAATATTCCAGAAACCTAAATACCGGCGGGAATAATGAAACAGAAAACGAATACAAGTCTGCCGAACAAAAAATATTTCATTCATCCAGGTATCAATCTTATGTATCATTACCCATTATTACAAACTGATATATTAACAATAAATAAAAAGTTATGAAAAAACTATTAAAATCAACTGGTTACATTATGTTCTTTATGATCATTTCTTGTATTACTCAAACTACTTTTGGACAAAACACAAATCCAGGAATTAATGATCCACTTTTAGTTAAATCCATCGGCACCTGGGAAGGGGCTCTATCGGTACAGGGTACTGAAATACCGCTTGTATTTAAAGTATTAACGGGGGATCAGAATAATCTTAAAGTGACTCTCGACAGTCCTCTTCAGAATGCTTTCGATATTCCACTTGGCGGGATTTCCAATACATCGGGAGAGATAAAGATTGATGCCCCGATGCTTCAGGGTAACTATACTGCAAAGTTTGTTAATGATTCCACTCTGAATGGAACATGGTACCAGGCAGGAAATTCATTTCCTCTGAAACTTGTGAAAACCAATTTTAACCGACAAAAGCGTTGAAATGTATATTTTTAATGTGCCTGTTACTGTTTATCTGGCTTCTTTTAACATGTAAAAACTAACTTTGACATGCAAAAATACTGTATCTCAAACATCATTTGAAATAGAATTTGTCCTTGTATTGAAAAGATATATTATGAATCGGGAAGAGATGTTTAAAGAAGCCATCCGTGAAAATGACAGAAGAATTTTCAATATCTGCCGTCATTATTTCGGACCCGCGGATGAAGCAGGTGATGCATATCAGGAAATCCTTCTGAAGATATGGCTTAATATAATGAATTTCCGGGGAGAATCACAGCTGAAGACATGGATATGCAGGATCGCTGTAAATGTTTGTCTAACATCTCTTTCAAAGACAAAAAAGAATTCTTCTGTTTTTAGACCCTTCTCTCACACAGATTATATTGACATAGCTGGAGATGATGAAGAGAATCAACAAGAAGAAGAGGTAAAAATGAATTTTTTTGAGGATTTTAAGCAGAAGTTAAATCCTATTGACAAAACTCTTGTTACGCTGTATCTTGAAGAAATGGAATACAGAGAGATTTCGCAAGTTACAGGTCTTTCCGAAGTAAATGCAAGGGCAAGGATCCACAGGATCAAAAAACAAATCAAACAGGAATGGGAGGAGAAATATGGAATTAGATGACTTCAAGAATAAGAGAAGGCACTCAGGAATTATTGCTACTGATAATGAAAATGTTTATAAAAAGAGAGTGGATGATCTGATTGTTTTATTCAAATCTCACGAGAAAAAAATGAAAAGAAAAACATTAACGGTGATAGCTTTCTTAACTGCTTTAGCTGCAATATATCTGTCAATCGTCTCTCAAAAGGCGGGATTATCAGCTCTTGGCTATTTTATTATAGTAATAGGCTTATTCCTTGGGGCTCTTTATTTGTTTCTCCGATATAAGCCTCTTACTCCTCAAAACTATTCCCTTCCTATGAAGGAGTTTCTGGACGAATTAGAAAAAAAGACAAGTTATTTCTATTACCTGACTGATTATCTTATCGTTGTTATCCTTCTTTTGATTCTCGGAACAGGTGGTGGTTTGGTATTTATAACCTCATTGCTTAAATATACTGACAATGTGGTTCTTCTATTAATCCTCTGGACTATTTTCTTTCTTTCCCTTTCTGTTTTTGGCTTCTGGGCAGGAAGGAAAAACTGGAAAAAGGAAAACGGTGATTTCCTGGAAAAAATAATTGAAATTAAAAATAGCTATTCTGAGAACACAAAAAGCAAAGAATAGAAAATTGCACTTAATAAAAATACCCATTAGTACAAAAGCCGGAAATATGGACCACATTTAGCCGGTCAGGTAATAATTAACATATATAGCTATATAACAGGAATTTAACTGAGGCTTTTAATGGTAACCATTAGCTACATAATGATGGTAAGAGTCATAGGACTTTCCAAAAACAAAAACGCCAGCGGAAATATCGAGAAGTGAGTCGAGATAAAACTATAACGTTAAAATTCAATAAGAGGAGTATTTCCTTTCGTCAATCAATATGACCTTTCATCCTGAAGACTTACAATTCGTAGATTTTATTTCATAGTGGCCGGCTCAGTTAATACCTTTAACCTGAACAATTTTAAAGATAAAATAAAATGTACTAATTATGAAACACTTATTAATAAACTTTATCTGGAAAACTGACAATAATAATGAGAACGCTGATTACACTAAATGCTATACTGTTTATTGTTTTATGTGAAACACCAAATAGTTGCCTTTTTGCTCAGAAAAATAAAGACTTTACTGAAGAGCAATGGATTGAAGACCTTCATTTCGCTGCGAAGATCCTCATTGACAATCATCCGAATCTTTATTACCGGATAACTCAGGCGGAATTTCAGCGAAATATTGCCATTGCTGAAGAAAAGATAAGACACAGCAATTCTGATGAAGAAAGCTTCACGGCAATACGGCAGGCATTCGCCTCAATCTGGGATGGACACACAAGGCTGGGTACCAACACACTCGGGGATTATAACAATATATTTCCGGTCAGGTTTTACGATTTTTCCGACGGTGTTTTTGTAACAGGAATTACCGGTAAATATGCCAAATACCTTGGCGCTAAAGTTGTGAATATCGGACGTTTCTCAGCGCAAGAGGCTTTGAAAATGGCCGGAACACTTGCTTTTGCCGATAACGAATTCGGAAGGAAGTGCCAGGCACCGGTTCTTACAATTACCTGTAACTATGCATTTGGATTAGGCATCACACAATCCGTTGATTCCTTATTACTCGTAGTCGAAACAACAAACGGGAAATTCGAAACTATTTGCCTTTCACGTGAGATCCCTTCAGGGCAGAATACTATGATCTCAACGATGGATATTGCTCCGTCAGGAATACCTTTTACTTCGGCATTCACAGGCACAGGTAAGGAACAACCGCTATATATCAAACATCTTGATGGCAGTCATAACTACTGGTTTGAACATGACAAAAAGAATAAAATACTCTATATGCAATTCAATCAAGTCGTTGATCAATCTGATGAAAGCTTTGAGCAATTTTACCGGAATATGTTCAAATATTTTGATGAACATGCTGCCAGTATTGATAAATTCGTAGTTGATGTTCGTTTTAACGGTGGTGGCAATGGAAGGATGTTACTTCCATTTATAAACGAGATTATTAAAAGAGATAAAATAAACAGCCCAGGTTCGCTTTACATTCTTACCGGACGAAGATCGTTCAGTGCAGCAGTCCTGTTTATTGCAGAAATGATTAATCATACTAATGTATTGCTTGTGGGCGAACCTACTGGAGCCGCGCAGAGCATGTTCAGCGATATTGAACTGAAAGGCACCCTGCCAAACTGTGGTGCGACCCTTCTTCTTTCAACAGCATATTTTAATATAGCATGGCCAGCTAATAAAAAATACTTCATTGCACCACATTTCCCTGCACATTTTTCATCTACTGATTTCTTTTTAGGCAGGGATCCTGCCCTTGAGGCAATTAAGGCCAACAAAATAAGGCCGCTGGAGAGTGTTTTTTACGAAGAAGGCCCAAAAGCAGCAATGGATCATTTCCACAAAATCAATATGGATTGGGGATTACATAGCGAAGAATTGAGTATTATGCCATACCAGTCCCCTGTTACAAAATACAACCTGGGTGAAGGTTATCTGAATAACCTGGGTTATGAGCTATTAAGTAATAATAAAGTGGTGGATGCCCAGGCTGCTTTTGAACTAAATACATTGCTCTTCCCGGAATCCTTCAACGTTTGGGATAGTCTTGCCGAATGTTTTATGAAACAAGGTGATAATCAGTCAGCAATAAAATATTACAATAAGTCGCTTGAATTGAATCCCGGTAACGCGAATGCAAAGGATAAATTAATAGAGTTGAAAAAGAAGAATTAAAAAAATCTACCTGTACTACTTTCACAATTATGAAGAAGTAGTTGTTTTTGACCTGAAGAGTGAACTTGCAAAAGGTGGTAGCAACTATTCATTCCAGGAACTCTTCAAAGTCCAGCCATATGGTTTTTTAACTCACAGAAACATTGGAGTACAATGGTGCGATCAAAGACTGAAGCAAGTAATAGATGAAAAGGAAATAGAGGAAGGAATCAAAGAACTCCAGAAGATGAAAGATGAAAAGCGGTCATACGATAAATACATTATTCAGGAATGGGTTATTAAGAGTGTGGGCCTTCAATATTTGGCAGAAAAAAAATTTGAGGAAGCTATTGAGGTATTCAAGCTAAACGTACAGGAATATCCTGATTCATGGGAAGTCTATTCTGATCTGGCATCAGCATACTTGATAAATTATAATATTCCGCTGGCCATTCAAAACTATCAGGAAGCTTTGGAGAAAAAGCCCGATGAAAAGAAAATTGCAGAAATTCTGAAAAACCTATTGAATACGAAAGAAAACTAAGAAACTTTTAGTAGTAAGTGATAGTAAGAGATTGAATGAAAAAAACATTGCTTTGTATTCTGTTACTTGTTGCAGCTTCAAATCTTAAATCGCAACAGAACAGCTGCTATTCCGGTATTTTTGTTGATCAGGGATGCACTTCATTCTGTCTTGAAAATAATGGATATGCAATTTTCGGAGCAAACTACGATTTTGTGAAGGATCATTATGAAGGGCTTGTCATTGTCAATAAAAGAAATCTATCGAAGTCCTTCGTTCAATCCGATTCACCAGGGAAACATGTGTCATGGATATCAAAGTATGGGAGCGTAAGTTTTAACTTCATTGCGAGCCAGACATCATGGACCGGTATGAACGAATCCGGTCTGGTTATTTACTCAATGCGTCTTGATGAGGGGAGTAAGGGACCTGAACCAGACAATAGACAATGGATATTAATCCAATACTGGCTACAGTACATGCTTGACAATTTCTCTGCTATTGAAGAAATTATTGCAAGCGATTCCACAATGCGAGTCTTTAGTTCAGGCAGGATTCCTCATTACCTGGTAAGCGACAGATATGGGAATTGTGCCACAATTGAATTTATAGATGGTAAAATGGTGACACATACAGGGCATAAACTACCTGTTAAAGTACTGGCAAATAGTTCTTTTGATCGTTCAATTTCAGAATGGGAAAGCATCTTAATGCTAAGGGAAACCGGAAAACTTGTACCCAACAGGGGCAGATCTTCCCTGGGCAGGTTTATTAGAGCAGCTGATAGAGTTGCCACGTTTCAACCAACAGATACTGAAACGGCGATCAGCACTGCATTCGATATCCTGAAAGAAGTCAGCAATCAGACAAATTGGAGTATAGTGTTTGATACGAAAAGCCTTCAGATTCACTTTAAGACTATTATTCATTCTGAAAAAAGAATGATTGACTTTAAGAAGCTTGATTTCTCCTGTAAAACACCTGTAAAAATGATCGATATAAATGAGAACCTCTCAGGTGATATTACAGATAAACTTTTGGATTACTCATTCAAGTATCACTTTGATCATGCAGTGAGTGCAGCTAAGAACTATGAGCTGAAAATGGGCCAGGAGGAATTGATGAAATATATCAGGTCCGTTGAAGAAATGTCGTGTCTTGAACTAAAATAGATATCTTAAAATGATGGACCCTATAGATTTGGCTCACTCAATAACCAGGCAGGCATATAATATTGCTGCCGACAGGTATCACTCTCTTTTCAGGGATGAACTGAAAGAAAAGAAATATGACATGATGCTTCTGGATTTTTTTACAGGCAGACTGAATAAAGGCTCATTGATATGTGATGCCGGTTGCGGCCCCTCAGGGCATATAGGAAGGTATTTAGCAAACAAGGGCATGGTTATTACCGGAATAGATATCTCTGACCGGTGCATTGAACTTGCCTCAAACCTGAATCCTGATATGCGTTTTGTACGGGAGGATATGGCAAAAATGAGTTTTGAAAATGATAGTTTTGATGCAGTTGTTTCATTTTATTCCATTATTCATACTCCAAAGAATCTTGTACAGGAGGTGCTCAGGGAATTCTACAGAGTTCTAAAACCGGGAGGATTACTTTTAATTGCCGTTAAGGCTGGTTCCGGGGAAAGTACTAAAACTGATCTGCTTGGTATTGAAACAGACATATTACTTTCACTTTTTAGCGAAAATGAGATCAGAGAATACCTGACCAGAAATGGATTTGATATTTTTTTTAGTGAAAAGAGAGAACCATATGAATTTGAAAGTAATTATGACAGGATTTTTGTGATCGGGAAGAAACTTGATAGAACATTATAACTGGCAAAATAATAAAGTGAAGATGGGATTGACGTAATTAGTTGAAATCAAAATAATTATAATAAATTGCACTAAGTATCATATATCTTTTTATTTAAAAATGATTTATGAAACCGTTTGAAAGTCTGTACACTTACAATAAAAGGAATTTCTGGATACTTCAGGTAGCCGGATGGTTTATTTTTTCGTTTTATTCCTTCCTGGTTACAACAACCACTGTTTTCACCAGGACCTCCGGCGTACTTCCAATAATCGGAATATTATTATGGTTAGTGACAGGTTTCATGCTTACACTGATGATGAGGATTGTATATAAAAGTGAATTTTTCAGGGAACAAGTCTCGGCATTCCGAATAGGAATAATTGTCGTTTTACCTATAACATTGTCTCTTGTATGGATACTTGAATTCAATTTGATAAGTCCGGTATTTTCAATGAAATCAAGGTACTCGATCTTTGATTCATTCAAGAATTTCATTTTGGATTTTGTATTCGTCCATGGCCCGTTCTATTTATGGACCTTTTTCTACTTTGGAATAAAGAGCTGGTATTCTTTTGTAGATCAGAAAATCAGGGCAGAAAAAGCCAGTTCAATGCTTAACTATGCAAACCTGCAAATGCTCCGTTATCAGCTTAATCCGCATTTCCTTTTTAATTCGCTTAATTCCATTAAAGCATTGATACATGAGAACCAGGAACTTGCAGAACGTACTGTGACATCTTTATCTGAATTTCTCCGGGCTACACTTCAATACAATGAAAGGCTGATGATTCAGGTATCGGAGGAGTTGGCAATAATTGAGAAGTACCTTAGCATTGAAAAAATAAGATACGAGGAAAGGTTAGATTATTCAATAAAATCGGATGAAGATGTGAAGGATTTTGAAATCCCTTGCCTGATTACTCAACCGCTGGTTGAAAACTCAATTAAGCATGGCTTATATAAATCTCCCGAAGGAATCAGAATACTTGTCAGATTCTATAAGAAAAAAAGCAAAACCATCATTGAGGTATCAAATTCTGGTCACCTGCAACCTGAATGGAAGAAAGGAGTAGGATTAAAAAATCTTGAAGAAAGACTGGATAATTGTTATCCCGGAAAATTTAATTTTACAATAGGAGAAGAAGATAATATTGTAATTGCAAGGATAATAATAGAATCGGAGCTATGAAAAGACTCACAGCGGTGATAATAGATGATGAGAGGCTTGCCAGAGTTTCACTATTCAAGGAAATTTCGAGATTCATCGAAATTGATATTATTGGAGAAGCATCAAGTATTCAAACTGCTGTCAAAGTAATTGAAAAACTGAACCCTGATATTTTGTTTCTTGATATCCAGCTGTCTGATGGTAGCGGATTCGACCTTCTTGATAAGGTTGAGTACAAAGGTAAAATTGTATTTGTCACTGCATTTGATGAATATGCAACAAGGGCTTTTGAGATAAATGCTTTAGACTATCTTATGAAGCCTGTATCGCATGAAAGAGTTGAGAAAGTTATTAAAAGGCTTACGGAAAGCAGTCAGGTAACTCAATATAAAAAGCCCAGTGGATTCAGGTACGATGACAGAATAATGATTGAACAGAAAAAAAGCATTCACTTTATCAAGCTTGATACGCTGGTTTGTATAAAAGCTGAACGGGATTATACAATGCTTACGGACAGTACAGGTAAAGAATATCTGGTATTTGAAAATATCGGAGAATGGCAAAAAAAGCTGCCCGACGAACATTTTGCCAGGATTCACAGAAATTCGATTATAAATTTCAACTTTATTGAAAAAGCAGAAAAATATGGTCATACCGCGCATATATTTCTTAAAAGTATCTCTGCCCCTATTCCTGTAAGCAGAGGGTATTATAAACTCATTAAAGCCAGATACTTTTATAAATAACGCGACTTTCCATTAAAACCTTCTCAGTTCAAAGACAAACCAGTAAGACATTAACCTTACTGGTTTTATATTTTCCGAAAGTGTTACAACCACTTTAAAAGCCGGATGTCCTGACCACTTTGGCAGGCTAGATTACACTTAACATAGATAACAATATAACAGGTATTTAACTCTTGTTTTTGTGGTTAATGTCACCATTTAATTATGCTTGAAATATTTTTGTACTACTTTTTGTACTAATAAAATGGCCTTGTAAATATTTGATTTACAAGGCCATTTGATTTTAATAGTCGGGGTGAGAATATTTACTCAAATTCCTTCATTGCTTTCAGCAATTCCTTTTCAATCGGCTTTTCGCTCATCAGATGGCCTGCTCCTTCAACAATAATTAACCTTGATAATGGCAAGTTCTTATGTAATTTGTAGGCTGTAACAGGAGGGCACACCATATCGTATCGTCCGTTAATAATGATTG
>Ga0079037_100002273_pt1 | contig 10460 bp, 7 predicted proteins | sample Mud3Dept4metaG_FD_71479 | JGI IMG/M metagenome (GOLD analysis project Ga0079037, IMG submission 71479) | Freshwater wetland microbial communities from Ohio, USA, analyzing the effect of biotic and abiotic controls - Mud 3 Core 4 Depth 4 metaG | ecosystem: Environmental > Aquatic > Freshwater >... | reverse complement strand
TCGGCAAGAGGCGTCGTCGCCCGCCAGCCGAAAAGCCTCTCGGCCCGGGAGACGTCGAGGCGGCGGCGGGGCTGGCCGTTCGGCTTCGACGGGTCCCAGCGGATCGCTCCCGCGTAGCCCGTTTCCCTCGCGACTAGGGCGGCGAGATCCCGGACGGCGATCTCCTCACCGGAGCCGAGGTTGACCGGCTCGCCGCCGTCGTACCGCTCGGCCGCCGCGAGGATTCCCTCCGCGGCGTCCTCCACGTAGAGGAACTCGCGCGTCGGGGAGCCGTCGCCCCAGAGCGTCACCGGCGCCTCGCCCGCGGCCTTCGCCTCCTCGAACCTCCGGATCATGGCGGGGATGACGTGGCTCGTCTCGAGGTCGAAGTTGTCGTGGGGGCCGTAGAGGTTCACCGGGAGGAGAAAGATCCCGTCGAAGCCGTACTCGGCCCGATAGGCCTGGAGCTGGACGAGGAGCATCTTCTTCGCGAGGCCGTACGGAGCGTTCGTCTCCTCGGGATACCCGTTCCAGAGCTCCTCCTCGCGGAACGGGACCGGCGTGTGCTTGGGGTAGGCGCAGATCGTCCCGAGGCAGACGAGCTTCGCGACGCCCGCGCGGCGCGCCTCCTCGATCAGATCGATCCCCATGACCGCGTTCTCGTAGAAGAAGCGACCGGGATGCGCCCGGTTCGCCCCGATGCCGCCGACGACGGCGGCCGCGTGGACCACGAGGTCGGGCTTCGTCCCCGCCAGGCATCGCCGGATCGCGGCCCGGTCGCGGAGATCCACCTCGGCCGAGCGCGGCGCCGCCACGGCTCCCGCCCCGCGCTCCCGAAGCCCCTTCAGGATCGCCCGCCCGAGGAAGCCGCCGCCCCCCGTGACGAGGACGCGGCGTGCGCCCCAGAAGCTCACGAAGCCCCCTTCATGGGCTTCGAGTCTAGCGGAGAGGTGACGCGCCTCACGCCCCGCCGGGCGGGTCCGTGCGGACCGGACGGTTTTGGGTGAGAATACGTCTCACCTCGACACTTCCTCGCCAGAGGGAAGCGTCGGACCGGACATCGAACGAAGGGGGCTTCATGGAAACCGGATCGGATCGCCGTCTCGTCATCGCCGCTCTCGTCTCGGGGCTCTTCGCCTCTGCCGGCGTGCTCCGGGCGGACGTCATCGTCCCGACGTCGGCCTACGTGATCAACTCCCTCGGCGACGATTTCCAGACGGACGTCCGCGTCTACAACCCGACCAACGCCCCCGTCGTCGTCACCCCGATCTTCTACCGGCAGGCGAACGGCAACGCGGGGATCACGGCGGACACGGTGCAGGGGCCCGACTTCACGATTCCCGCCCGCGGGCAGCTCCCCTTCGACAACATCCTCGTCGGCGTCTTCGGCCAGACCCGGACCCTCGCCGGGGGCCCCTTCGGCCCGATCCGCTTCCAGACCTCCGCCGCGATCTTCGCCTCCTCCGCCACGAACAACGTCAACGGCTGCAGCCACACGGGAGCCGTCCAGGGGCAGTGGATCCCGGGCCTCGACGTCTCCGCCGCGAAGACCTCGGGGACGCTCCTCCAGCTCGCCGCCTCGACCGATCCCGCCACGGGCTACCGGACGAACGTCGTCTTCATGAATCCTTCGACGACGTCGGGCGCCAGCGTGACGGCGACGCTCCACCGGGGGGACGGCTCGGTCGTCTCGACGGCCGGCTTCGCGCTCGGGACCGGCCCGGCGGCGTTCAAGCAGATCAACCGCTTCTCGACCGACTTCTCCCCCCCGGTCTCCCTCACCGACACGGACCTCTACCTCGAGTTCACGAGCGACCAGCCGATCCTCGCCGTCGCCTCGGTCATCAACAACATCTCCGGCGACCCCTTCGCGATCACGCCGATGGCCGCGGCCTCCACGACTCCGCCGGGAAACCCCGCGAGCTTCACCGTCTCGGCGAACCCGACGGCCGGCCAGCCGGTCACCTTCACCGACACGACGCCCGGCGCGCCCCCGGTGCTGCTCTGGTCCTTCGGCGACGGCTCGACCGGGACCGGGAGCCCGGCCGCGCACACGTACGCGGCGGCCGGGACTTACCGCGTCGCCCACTTCGCGGCGAACGGTTCCACCGTCTTCGACCTCGCCACGAGGGACGTCGCGGTGGCGACCGGAGCGCCGCAGCCGATCGCGGTCACGATCACGGCCTCGCAGTGGTCCTGGTCCCCGCAGAACGTGAACCTCACGGTCGGCCAGCCCTACCAGATCACCTTCCGGAACGACCCGACGGCTCCCAACGTCCGCCACGGCGTCGGCGGCCTCCTGATCCTCGGCGCCCCGGCGGCCTGCAACTTCCTCAACCCCTCGTGCACCTGGAACTTCACGCCGACCGCAGCGCACCTCCTCCTCGCGCCGGGCGGCGTCTTCCCGTACGGCTGCACGCAGAGCGCCTGCGGCTCGGGTCACATCTCGATGACGGCGGGCTCCCCCAGCGGGGGCACCCTCACGATCGTCCCCTAGAGGTCACGGCCTCCGGAGCCGCTCGATCACTTCGGTCAGGCGCGGCGCCACGGGAAGGGCCGCGCCGTGACCGGAGGACCACGCCCAGGCCTGCTGTCCGGAGCGGTTCAGGAGGAAGAGGAAGGGGGGACGCCCCCTCTTCGACCCCGCGTCGTACGTCAGGTTGTAGAGAGCGCCGAACCGGAAGTTCCCGTCGACGAGAAAGGTATGCGTCAGGACGAGCTTCCGCTCGGACGCGAGCCGGAGGAGGAACGACCGCGTCGTCCCCGCCGGCTCGGGGGTGACGACGAGGACCGGGATCCGCGCGAGGACGGACGCCTTCAGCTCCTCGAGCTGGATCATCAGGTCGACGCAGTGAGAGCACGAGGAGCCCCGGAGAAACGCGACCACGACGAACGTCCGCCCCTTGAAGTCGGCGAGGCCGACCCGTTTTCCGTCGAGATCGGGAAGGGAGAACGGGGTGAACGGCTCGGCCACGGAACCGACCTCGGAAGGGGGCGGTTCGTCGGCCGCCCGGGAGGGGGCCGTCAGAAGGGAGAGAAGGAGAAGAGCCGGAATCGCGGCGCGGCGCCCCGTCATCGCGCGCCGATTATCGCCCCGGCCCGCCTCAGAACAGGGGGTCGATCGGCGCGTAGACCCCGTCCTTCGCGAAGGGCACGTACTCGAAGCCGCGGCCGAGCGGGTCGTCGTGCCGGACGGTCGTCCAGTCGATCCCGAGGGCCGAGTAGACCGTGCAGGCGAGGTCCTCCGTGTGGAGCTCCGTCCGTCCGGGCATCCCGGCTTCCGTGACCTTCGCCCCGGTCGCGTCGGTCGCGCCGACGACCCGGCCTCCCTTCACCCCTCCTCCCGCGAGGAGAACGGCGTAGCCGAAGAAGTGGTCGCGTCCCAGCTGGCCGTTCAGGGCCGCCACCGTCCGCCCGAACTCTCCCGTGGCGAAGACGAGCGTCTCGTCGAGAAGGGACCGTCCCGGCGTTGCGCCCGGCGTCGCCTTGAGGTCCGAAAGAAGCGCCCCGAGGCCGTCGTCGAGGACCTTGGCGAGCGTGTAGAGGTTCGTCCCCGCAGACCGGTTGTAGATGTTGCTGTGCATGTCCCATCCCCCGAGGGAGAGCTGCACGAACCGGGCGCCCCGGTTCCCCGCGAGGACCTGCTTCGCGACGAGACACGCGTTTCCGAACGACGTACTGCCGTACCTCTGACTGTCGGCCGTCGCGTAGGCGAAGAGAGCGTTGACCTCCGTGTGGTCCATCAGCGACTTCGCCTGCTGGTAGAAGGCCACCGCGTCCGACGCGTCCTTCCCGAGCGGCTGCCCCGTCCGGAGCTTCGCGTCCAGGGCATTGAGGTCCTGCCACCGGAGGGCGAAGCGGGCCGCGCCGTCCTTGTGGGTCAGGAGCGGGAGGCCCGTGCTGGTCGGCTGGACGCCGAAGGGGGCATAGGTGGACGGGAAATAACCCGAGCCGACGAGCCCGCCCGGCGGGTTCAGGGCGAGAAAGCCGGGAAGGACGTCTCCCGCGCCGCGCCCGGCCGAGAGCTCGAGCGCGGCGACGGCGCCGATGTTCGGAGCGATGGCTCCGGTCGCGCCGGTCGGGCTGCGGGAGATCTGGACCCAGGTCTGCCCGAGGCTGTGGACGAGGGCCGGAGAGCGCATCGACCGGACGAGGGCGATGTCGGGAAGGTGGGTGGCGAGCTTCGGCAGGAGCCCCTGCGGCCAGCGGACCGCACCGATGGTCGTCGGCGCGAAGTCCGAGGGGGTCCACGCCCCCTCCTTGAGGTCCCAGAGGTCCGTCTGGCTCGGCGCTCCCGGGAGGTAGACGAAGATCGCGTTGCGCGCCGTGCCGCGCGGCGTGACGGCCGCGACGGAGGCCGCACGGGCCGTGTGGGCGGCCGGAAGGAACCACGAGGCGACGAGGCCGCCGGCCGAAAGCTCGAGGAAGGCCCGGCGGGAGAGCCCCGGGCCTTCGAAGGGCGAGACCGCGGGAGCGGAGCGCTTCTCGTTCATCTGTCGCCTCAGTAGTTGAAGAGGAAATCGACCTTGTTGAGGAGGGCGAACTGCAGGTCCTCGGCCACCGTCGTCTTCGTCCGGCCGGGCGGGAGGTTCGAGAAGAGCGCCACGGCGGCCCCCCTCTCCTCCGAAGCCGGCGGCCGGGACAGGGTGCCGAGATACAGCGTGTCAACGATCTCGGACGGCGCCGCGTTCTTCGCGATCAGCTTCGCGACCGCGGAGGTCGGCGGGATGCTCGAGATCCGCGGCAGGACGACCGCGCTGTCGTTCAGGAGCGAGAAGGCCTGGAGGATCGAGAACTGGGACGAGCGCTCGTCCGTGTCGCGGTCCCCCCGGAGGAAGTTGTTCAGGAAGCTCCGGATCGCGCCGTTCGTCGCGCCCCCCGTCGGCTCGCTCACGTCCGGAAGCTCGGCCGCCCACGCCACGGGAGACGTGTAGCCGGAGACCGTCATGGAAGCCGGCATGTTCGTCGCCTTCGTGAGCGCGTCGAACAGCTCCTCCGCCCGGAGGCGCCGGGGGAAATGCCTGGCAAAGAGGCGCGTCCCCTGATCGCTCCAGCTCCCCGCGTAGAAGGACGAGAGCTGATAGGCCTGCGACTTCGCGAGGAGGCCGAGGAGGTATCGAAGGTCGTACCCGTGCGCGGCGAACTCCGCCCCGAGCTTCTTCAGGAGGGCGGGGTGCGTCGGCTGGAGCGTCCAGCTTCCCGGCGGCGGATTCGCCGGGTCGAGGCGGGCCGGGTCGAGGGCCTCGACCGGCTCGACGAGGCCAAGCGTGAAGAGCTCCTTCCAGAGCCGGTTCACGGCCGCCTCGGCGAAAAGCGGGTCGGCCGTGACGAGGCGCGCGAGGGCCGCGCGGTAGCCCTCCCCGGTCCCGGGCGCGCCCCCGCCCGGATTGGCCGGCGTCTTCACGTAGGAGGGTGAGATAGACGTGAGAGTCGGCGGGTTCGTCGGATAGGGATTGCAGGGACCGGTCGGGACGGGCGGGCAGGGCGTCCGGGCCGTCTTGTTTCCGGTCGTCGTGTTCAGGGAGTAGTTGCCCGACGTCCCGTCCGAGACCGCGTAGTAGGAGTCGGCGTTCGACGTCCCCTGCCGGCGGGCCGCCGTGCGCGAGAAGAACGCCGACATCCCCCAGAGGTCCTGCCGCGTGATCCCCGAGCCCCAGAGGTTGATCGCGTCGAGGTGCCCCCGGCCGTTGTGGCAGGTCGTGCAGAAGAGGGCGTTCGTTCCGAGGAAGACCCGGCCCGTGTCGGCGGCGAGGTTGTCGTAGGTGTCCTGGATCGGCCCGTTCGACTGGATGTTGCGGACGATGAAGTTGGCCGCGCCCGCCGCGTCCGTCGCCCCCGCTCCCGTGATCAGCTCCCGGGCCATCACGTCGTACGGTTTCCGGGCTCTCAGCGCGTCGACGAAGTACTGGTGGAACGCGTTCCGCCCCCGGACGTAGAGCGTCCCGCTGTCGGGGAAGGCCGTGTTCCGGAGGAGATCGTCGAAGAACTGCGCCCAGCGCGAGACGAAGGCGTCCGAGGCGAGGAGCTGGTCGACGAGCCGGCTCCGCTTGTCGGGCGAGAAGTCGGCGAGGAAGGCCGTCACGGCCGCCGGGTCGGGGATCCGCCCGGTCAGGTCGAGGCTCACGCGCCGGAGGAACTCCGCGTCCGAGGCGGGCCGCGCCGGCTCGAAGCCGGCCGCTTTCATCGCCCCGAAGATCTCCGCATCGACGATCCCCTCGTAAACGGGGCGCCGCTCGCCGACGACCGGCCCGCCCCCCCGGGCCGGGCTCCGGCGCACGGGGTCACCGGCGGCCGCGGCGTGCGCCGGGACGGCCAGGAGGGCCGTCCGGGCGACGTCCAGACGGACCCGCTCACCGTCCCGGTCGACCGTTCCCCGGAACGCGCAGTCGGGCGCGGCGGGAGACGGAACGGTCTCGTCGTCGCCCGCCGCCCCGAGCGCGGCGGCGAGGAGAAACGATCCGAGCAGAAGGACGGACCGGCGGCGGCTCATGAGTGGACCTCCCGTTGCGGTGAAGGGACGCGAGAGAATCCCACGGAGTTTACTTTCCTGAGATCGCCGCTCAACTCGGATGTGCGCGGCGTCACGCTCCCCGAACCCGCCCCCGTCCTGCTACGCTTCGACGCGAGAACACTGCCGAACCGCCCGGACCGATGAATCTCGACCGACTCCGCGACCGCTTCTTCGAAGGCGTCCCCCGCTACCGCTGGATCGAGACGATCGGCCGCGGGGGGATGGGAATCGTCTTCCGGGCGAAGGACCTCGAGCTGGACGACGAGGTGGCGATCAAGGTTCTCTCCCCCGACTGGGAGACCGACGACCAGCAGCTCCTGACCCGCTTCAAGCGGGAGATCAACCTCAACCGGAAGATCAAGCACCCGAACGTCGCCCGGATCCACGACTTCGGGATGAGCGGCGACTACCCGTTCATCACGATGGAGTTCGTCCCCGGGGTCGACCTCCGGACCCTCATTCAGCGTGAGGGGCGCCTCACCCCGCAGAATGCGATCTCCATCCTCCGGCAGATCGCCCTCGGGAGCGACGCCGCGCACCGCCTCGGGATCATCCACCGCGACCTCAAGTCCCAGAACGTCATGGTCGAGGACAGCGGCGCGGTCGCCATCCTCGATTTCGGCCTCGCACGGGGCAAGCAGAGCGTCACCCTGACGCTCGACAGCGTCATGGTCGGGACGCCGCACTACATGTCGCCCGAGCAGGCGCTCGGGCGCCCCACGGACGCCCGGAGCGACGTCTACTCGATCGGCGTCATGGCCTTCGAGATGCTGACGGGGAAGGTGCCGTTCGACGGCGAGTCGCCCCTCGTCATCGCGATGAAGCACGTCTCCGAACCGGTTCCGGAGGACCTCGCGCACTATCCCGAGATCTCTCCGGAGCTGAAGGCGATCATCCTTCGCGCGCTCGCGAAGAACCCCGAGGTCCGGTTCCCCTCGGCGGCGGAGCTGGAGGCCGAGCTGGCGATGCTCCGCCCCTACGTCCCCACGACGACCCCCCTCCCGGCCGAGGTCCCGGCCGAGGCCGTCCCCCCCGGCCTCGACTGGCCGCAGATCGAGCCCGACATCGCCTCGCTCCATGCGGAGGCGGGCGTCCCCGTCCCATCCCTCCCGGGGTTGACCTTCGACGTCTCCGCCACCTCGATCCCCGCCGGGAAGACGCCGATGCCGGTCCCCGCCCCGCCCCCGCCGGCGCCGCCGAGGAAGACCCGTCCCCCCGTCATTCTGTTCGTCTCCGACGACGCGCGGGCCCGCTCCGAGATGCGCGACGAGCTGGGGAACTACGGCTGCGAGACCCTCGGCGCGGCGAGCGGCGAGAAGGCGCTGGAGATCCTCCTGAAGGAGGACGTCGACCTCGTCCTGATGGACACGAGCCTCCCCGGGATGGACGGCTTCGACGTGACGCGCATCCTCCGGTCCCAGCCGGCCACGATCGACCTGCCGGTCGTCCTCATGTCGGCGCGGATCGACCGGGGCCGTTTCGCGTTCGCCATCCAGTCGGGAGCGACCGACTACATCACCCATCAGGCCAAGATGGAGACGGTCGTCGGCCGCCTCTGGCACATCCTCGAGCACCACGGCTTCGTCCCGCCCGCCGACAACGAGGCGGTCCAGTCGGCGATGCGGAAGACCCTCCTCGACGCCGTCACGCTGACGCCCCCCTCGGTGCCGCAGAAGAAGTAGCGGTCAGGCGAGGAGGGGCTTCAGGTCGAGAAGGTCCGTCACGAAGACGACCGGGGCCGGGGCGCCCCGCCCCTGGCGGTCGAACCAGATCGGAAACCAGCCGGCGGCTTTCGCCCCGAGGACGTCGGTCTCCCACGAGTCCCCGACGTAGACCCTCCGGACGTCCTCTCCGCCGGCGGCCCGGAAGGCCGCGTCGAAGATCCCGCGTGCCGGCTTCATCACGCCGACCTCCTCCGACAGGATGACGTGCGTCACCCAGCGGTCGAGCCCGAACGTCCGGATCTTGCTTCGCTGCTGCTCACGGAGGCCGTTCGAGAGGATGCCGACGACACCCGTCCGCGCCGCGTACTCCAGGATCTCCTCGGCTCCCGGAACGAGCTGCCAGTGCTGCGCGTAGAAGGCAAGGTACGTCGCGCTGACGGCGGCACCGTGCCCGGGGTCGAGGTCGAGCTCGGCGAGGGGCTCGGCGAAGCGGCGGTGCGACAGCTCGTGCCGGTCGATCTCCCCCCGCCCGTAGCTTGCCCAGAGGGCCAGGTTGTTCTTCCGGTAGCGGGCGAGCCACTCGGGGAAGCCGACGCCGCCGAAGACCTCCGGCATTCCGGCGTGCGTGGCGCGGTGAGCCGCCTCCTCGGCCCCGTGGTGGTCGACGAGCGTGTCGTCCAGGTCGAAGAAGAAGAGAGGCCTCAAGAGCCGGCGGGGTGCCAGGTCGTCTTGATCTCGACGAACGCCTCGAGGGCGGCGAGCCCCTCGGTCTTCCGCGCCGAAAACCAGTCGGCGGGCGTCACGGCCGCCGGGCGTGAGATCCGGCGAACGCGGTCGGCGGCTTCCTCCTCGATCATCTTCGACAGCCGCGGGTCCCCGGAGCCGTCGTCCATGGCGTCGACGTCGCGGTGCGTCGCAAGCGCCCCGACGAGCTCGGCCTTCCGGCCGCAGAGGAGGTTGACGACCCCGGCCGGGACGTCGCTCGTCCCGATCACCTCGCCGAGGAGGAGGGCGGGGACGGGCGTCGTCTCGGACGCGATGGCGACCGTCGTGTTCCCGGGGACAAGAACCGCCGCGAGCCGAGTCACGAGCGGCAGAAGGGCGGGGATCTCGGGGACGACGATCCCGACGACGCCGGTCGGCTCGGGGACCGAGAAGTCGAAATAGGGGGCGGCGACGGGGTTGACCGTCCCGAGGATGGCCGCGAGCTTGTCGGCCCAGCCGGCGAAGTGGACGAGCCGGTCGACGGAGACGGCCACCTCGCGCGCCGCGGCGGCCCGCGTGACGCCGGCCGACCTCGTGAGGGCCACCGCGAACTCGGCGCGCCGCTCCTCCAGCATCTCGGCGGCCCGGTAGAGGATCTGTCCCCGGTTGGACGCGGTCTTTCCGGCCCAGCCGGCGAAGGCGCCCCGCGCGGCCTTGACCGCGTCGCGGACGTCTTTCCGGGAGCCGAGCGGAACGTGGGCGAGGAACTCGCCCGACGGCGCCGTCGCGCGGTACGCCCGCCCCGACTCCGTCCGCACGAACTGGCCGGCGATCAGGAGCTTGTACGTCTTCCGGACCGGAACGCGCGCCACGACGCCGATTCTAGGCCAGAGCCCCCGGATCCCCTCTCCGGTGGATGCTCTCCCGGAAGGTCACGCAGGAAGAGCGCCAGGGACCGGCCGCAACGGTCCGAGGAGGTGCCGCGCGGCATTCGCCACGACAAGGCTCACAAACGCGCCGGCGACAGAGAGGGCCAGCAGACCGGGGCCTGGTACCGCGAAGCCGAAGAGTTCCCGGAGGGACGGCACTCCGAGCGCGAGGGCGAGGAAGGCGGTCGCGCCGGCAGTGACCCAGAGCTGCGGGCGGTTCGGGAGACGCAGGACGGCGAGGAGCGGGCGCGAGCCGGCCCGGTTCAGGAGGATGAGGCCGACGTTCCCGAGGACCATCGTGGTGAATGCGAGCGCCCGGGCCACGGGCTCCCCATGGACCGAAAGCGCCCACCCGAAGAGGGCGATGTCGACGGCGAGCTCGCCCAGCCCCTGCACGAGCCCCAGGAGCAGCCCGCGGCCGCCGAAGATCGGCTCGTCGAGACGGCGCGGCGGCCGGTCCATGACGCCGGCTTCGTCCTCTTCGGCCTCGAAGACGACCGTGCAGGCCGGGTCGATGATCAGCTCGAGGAAGACGATGTGGATCGGCAGTAGGGCGAGGGGCCAGCCGAGCAGAACCGGCACGAGCGAGAGCCCGGCGATCGGCACGTGCACGGCGAAGATGTAGAGCATCGCCTTCCGGAGGTTGTCGAAGATGCGGCGCCCGGTCCTGAC
>Ga0079037_100002272_pt1 | contig 10463 bp, 12 predicted proteins | sample Mud3Dept4metaG_FD_71479 | JGI IMG/M metagenome (GOLD analysis project Ga0079037, IMG submission 71479) | Freshwater wetland microbial communities from Ohio, USA, analyzing the effect of biotic and abiotic controls - Mud 3 Core 4 Depth 4 metaG | ecosystem: Environmental > Aquatic > Freshwater >... | reverse complement strand
TGGCCGAATAGATGCCGCAAAAGTTCTCACCGGGGACATTCAGAAACTGGGGAAGCCCTGCGCCCAACCCTAAGAACACAGCATCATATTCCTTAAGGAGTTCATCGACGGTATCAATTCTTCCGATGACGCAGTTACACTCTACCTTCACGCCCAGTTTCTCCAAATAGTTGACCTCTGCCTGAACAATGGCCTTGGGAAGCCGGAATTCTGGAATCCCGTAGATCAGAACGCCTCCGGTCTTATGGAGGGCTTCAAAGATGGTAACCTCATGCCCTTTAAGAATGAGATCCCCCGCCAGGGTTAAACCTGCTGGCCCGGATCCCACGACCGCCACTTTTTTACCCGTGGCAGGAGCTTTTTCTGGAATGGTGACCTCCCCCTTCGTCCTCTCCCAGTCTGCAGCAAATCGCTCCAATCTCCCGACGGCAACGGGCTGGTCCTTTTTTCCGACGACACAAACTTTTTCACACTGGTCTTCCTGTGGACAGACACGGCCGCAAACGGCGGGAAGGCTGTTTCGTAACTTCAATTTCCGTGCCGCACCGGCAAAATCACCCTCCGAAATAAGTTTGACAAAAGCCGGAATCTCGACTTCTACCGGGCATCCTTCAATACACTTTGGTTTTTTACATTGAAGGCAGCGACTTGCCTCCAGCTGAGCCAATTCGGGCGAGTATCCGAAAGGAACTTCATCAAAGTTCCTGGCCCTGACCTTGGGCTCCTGCTCGGGCATCTTTTGCCTTGGGACTTTTGGTTTTTTCTCTTTCTCTTCTTTATCTGCCATCTCAACCCTCCCTTATTTTCCTGCCGCCGTAAATTGTTCCATGGACACTTTCTCTTCTGGGAGATAGGCCCTTTGACGCTTCACCAGTTCATCATAGTCAACTTCATGGCCGTCGAATTCCGGCCCATCTACACAACAAAATTTTGTCTTGCCTCCTACCGTGACCCGGCAGGCCCCACACATTCCTGTGGCATCCACCATGATAGGATTTAAACTCACCATCGTCTTGACCCCGTATTCCTTTGTCAACTTGCATAAAAACTTCATCATCGGAACAGGACCGATCCCCACGATCAATTTCACATCTTTCCGCTCATCTAAAATCTTGCGAAGGACATCCGTGACGAATCCGTGAACACCATAACTCCCGTCATCTGTCGTCACTCTCAGGTCGTGACTGGCTGCCTTCATTTCATCCTCTAAGATCAGGAGGTCTTTTGTTCGAGCACCAACGATGGCAATCACGTTGTTCCCTGCCTCTTTGTAAGCTTTGGTGATCGGATACATCACCGCAACGCCTGTTCCACCTCCTACACAGATCACCGTTCCAAGATTTTCAACATGAGTCGGCTTTCCCAATGGGCCGATGATATCCTGGATGGTATCGCCTACGTTGAGGGTTCTCAGGAGGGCAGTCGACTTTCCCACGACCTGGAAGATCAGGTCGATCAACCCCGTCGCGGGATCTGTTCCTCCCATGGTCAAAGGAATCCGTTCTCCGGTCTCATTGACCTTTAAGACGACGAACTGTCCCGGCTTTGCCTTCCGGGCAATTCGGGGTGCCTCCACCTTAAAATGGCACACCGTCTTCTCAGCCATTTCCCTTTTGTATGTTATCTTGTGCAATCTCTCCCCCTCCCTTCTGATAAATTTTTCACAAAGCGGTTTTATATATAAACGAAGTAATTTTAAATGTCAAACATTAAATGCAAATACATCGTAATATATATTATGTTTCTTACGCCAAAAAAGCAGAGGAGGTAAAAACTAAATAAATCAAAAACATACAAGAATTTGCGGACTTTCCCTCTTTTCTTCGTTCCTCTTTTTTTGCCAGGAGTTTCACACCCCGCACCCACCGCCCTCATCCTCCCATAGCCCGGAGCAACTGAGGATGGGATTTAGACGCCCTCCGCTTTTTAGAAACAATTTAGCTTGACAGATGCTAAGAATTAGTCCATAAATAAAAGCAACGTAACTTTAGGAACCCCCAGAGGTTCTTTGGAAAAAGGGGGTTTAATTTTTATGGAGGAGAAAAGAGATGAATCTAAAGCTGTATGTAGGGAATCTCGCCTTTGGAGCTTCAGAAGAAGACCTGAAGAAGCTCTTTTCTGAGGCAGGAGCAGTCCAATCCGCGAAAATCGTTACCGACGCCTATTCTGGAAGGTCGAGGGGCTTCGGTTTTGTGGAGATGACCTCCGAGGCGGAGGCAGAGAAGGCGGTCTCCACCATCAACGGAAAAACGTTCATGGACCGGACGTTGATCGTAAGCGAAGCCAGACCTCAGAAGAAAAAGGGCGGCGATTTCAAGGGCAGAAGGGATCGAAATAGATAATTCGATAATTTAATTTGCAATAAAGGAGAAATCGTTGGAAGTCAAAGTTCAAGATAACCAGATCGAGAATGCAATCAAATCCTTGAAGCGCCAACTCGCCAGGGATGGGATCTTGAAGGAATTGAAAAAAAGAAGATCCTATGAGAAACCCTCCGTAAAAAAGAAAAGAAAGCAACAGGAGGCGAGGAGGAGAAGACAGAGAGCAGCTCGCAGATTTTCAAGGTAGGAAGTTTTTCTCTTTGGTTCTCAACAGGCGGGCGGGAAAACTAACTTCGAATATTTGGTATGTTCACAGCAACCCAGAGTTTTCCCTCTTCAGTTTGAAGAAAGCCTTTTCTGGAGAGAAGGGTGATCGCCTCTGAGGAGAATGCGCGAACATCGTTGAAGTCAAGGACCACTTTTTGGATCTCAACATGTAAAGCCCCTTTAAGCCTCTTTGCCAACTCCTTTGCTCCTTCCCGATCGATCGATCCTTCGAGTCTCACAAAAAGTGTTTTAAGCCGCTCATTATAGACAGAGTAAAGTTTGAGCGTGTCGGCCGCTTTTTGACCCAGGAGAAGTTTCTTCTCTACAATCTTCTCCCCCACCCGCTGAATCAAGTCCCGGGTATTCTGGAGAGGGATGGTATCATTCATCCTTTGCAAGATCCGCGAAAGCCTCGGAAGATAACCCTCCGGTGTCTTCTGGGCGATGCTCCGGTAGGCGATGTTTGAGAGAACTCGGGTGAAGAATCGTTGTTGTGGGTGGAAAACCCTCTTGAAGATAGAACCCCAGGAATAACCCTCTTTGCACGCCCAATTGAACCCGTGCTGAAGGGTCTCCTCGGTCATCAACCTTGGCTTGAAAACAACGGTGGCACCATTATATTGACTCCAATCCTTATGCAGGAGCCGTCCCTCTGATTCCATCCTTTGAAATAAGGCCGTCCCGGGTAAAGGGGTGAGAAGGAAGAAACTGGGTAGTTCAATGCGATTCCGTTCGCAGAATCGAAGCGTCCTTTCAAAAACCCCTTCGTCATCATAATCGAGTCCAAAGATGAAGCCGGCCAGGACCATGATGTCGTGGTCGTGAACGGCTTTCATGGCCTCTTCCAATTGATGAACCTGATTAAAGGATTTATTCACGTCCTTCAAGTTTTCCGAAGAGAGGGATTCCACCCCGATGAACAGAGAGACGCATCCGCTCTCTGCCGCGAGTTTCAGCAGTTCAGGATCGCGGGTCAGGGTCATACTGGCCTGGCTGGCCCATTGCTTTTTAAGGGGTTTCAGCCGGGTGAAAAGCTCTTTGGCATAACGGCGGTTTCCGGCGATGTTGTCGTCGATGAACACGAGGAAATCCCCTTCCAAACGCTTCACCTCTTCAATGACCTCATCCACCGGCCGACATCGGTAAGTCTTTCCAAAAAAATGGGTGACATGACAAAAATCGCATTGGTGAGGACAACCCCGAGTCGTCTGGGCACAGTTGATCGTCATGTAAGCATCTTTACGAAGAAGATCGAGCCTCGGGAAAGGGAGTCCTTCCATCGAGCAGAAAGCCTCCGCTTTGTAGAAGGGTTTCAGGCAGCCATTCTTAGAATCTTCAATCAACCCTTCCCAGACATTCTCCGCTTCACCGATCACTACGGCATCCACATGTTCTTTGGCTTCCAGGGGAAGGCTCGAAGCATGGGGCCCGCCCATGACGACAGGGATCCCTCTCTGACGAAACCTCTGTGCGATCTCGTAAGCCCTTGGAGCATGCATGATCATTCCAGTCACGCCGACCAGATCCACGTCCTCTTCAAAGTCGATGGGCTCTACATTCTCATCCGTGATCTTGACTTCAATATCCGGAGGGGTGAGTGCGGCCAGCGTGGTCAGCGTGAGGCGGGCAAACCAGATGTTCTTAATCACCTTCTGTGAGTGGCTGATATAAGGGTGTTGGTACGCTGGATCGATTAATCGAATTTTCAAACAAATTCCCCCACGAAATGATCCCTTCTGAGTGGAACCGGTACGGAGAGGGGATAAAGGGCGAGTCAATACGTAGTCTGTTAGAAATTTTTATAACTTAATTACTGGAGAATGTCAATGATTTTAAATTTTATTCTGGGCTCTCCGACAGGTTGTAATAATTTGCCTTACAGGAATCTCTCAAGTAGGTGAGAGATTCTCTCACTTCATTAAAAGATTTCTTCAAGGTGTCATACTTCTTCTCCAGATCCATATTCAGAGCGAGGGCCTCTTCCAGCTTGGATTGGAGTTCCCGATTCTCCTCGGAGAAAAGGGAAGCCTCTCTCTCTTTTAGTTTTCCCTTGATCTCAACCACCTCGCTCTGTTCGATCTGGGATTCCAGATCACGGATGCGTTCGAAGGCTTCCTCTCTCTCGTGGGTGGCCTTGGTCAAGGTTTCCCTCATTGCTCTCAATTCCTGCTGAAACTCTTTGATTCTCCCCAGGGCGTCCGTGTTCTCCTCCTGGAGATAGATCGATTCAGACTGGAACTCTCTAAGCCTCTGGTGCTCCTTGCTCAGGGCCTCCAGTTGACGCCGCAATTCCTGATTGTCTTGGGCTAACTGGTGAGCCGTCTTCTTGTGGGAAGTCAGGTCCATCTCCAGCGCCCTCTTGGTCTGGGCCGCTGCGAGAAGCTGGGCATGAAGGTCTTCGATCAATTTCAGGACATCCAGGCTCTTCTCTGTTTCGATGCCTTTCTTAGGAGATTCGAAGATCGTCTTCTTTTCTGTCCCCTCCTCTCGCGATCTCATTTCCGGGACCGGTTTTTGATGATCTTCTTCTAAGACCTGGAGGTTCTCTTCCAGGGGGGAAGGGAGAGGTTCTTCTATTCTTCTGATCTTCGGCATCTTTTCGGCGACATTCGTATCGAACCCGTCGGCCGTCATCCATTGACTTTTTGGCTTCATCCCGCACCCTCCTCAGCCGCTCGGCCCCTCCTTCCTCTTACCCTCTAAGAAAGGAGGAAGGAGATCACTTGATTCGTTCTTTCATGTATTCATCCATCACCCTCAACATCTCGACGATCTTTTCCACCTCTGCCTTGACCCGGTTTACCTCGTCCAGAATCCGATTGGCCTTTTTCAAATCAAATTCAAGGGCCGACCGCACGGTCAAAGAGGAACGAAGGTCCGAATAGAGCGTATCGATCCGCTCGGTCAAATCATCCCTTTTGGATTCTTCTACCAGCTTCTTCACCGTAGAAATGGATCTGGATTCCGCAACATCCCAAGGCCTTTCAATCGGCTCTTTGTTCAGCGTGTTGGGGAATTTCTGTGCAACGTTGTTCGTGAATTCATCCGACATGATCAGCTCCTTTTGGCTGTAATATTTCATCAATCAGGCTCTGGATATCCACTGCACCTTTTGACGATTGAGCGAATAGGAAAATGGGAGTCCCTTGACTGGTCGCCTCTGCAATCTTGGTGTCCTGGCGGATCACTGTGTTGAGGAGATATTTGTTATAGTGGGTTTCCAGGGCCTTCTTCGAACGTTTGCAGATGCGATGGGACTCATTGAAACGGTTGAGAAAGATGAAGATATTTTCAAAGACGAAAGAAAAATCCTCTTCGATCGTGGAGAGTGTTTCGAAAAGAATTTTGAGCCCGTGATAGGAAAGGAAATCGGCCAAGACAGGGATGATGAGGTCGTTGGAGGCAAGGATCGCGTTAAGGTTCAAGAGTCCGATGCTTGGGGAGGCATCCATGACAATCAATTCATAGTTCTTCTCCACAGAACTGAGAAGCCTCTTCAGCCTGAACTCTCTCGAATTCATCGAAAAGAGCGAGAGTTCTACCGGTGAAAGGTTCAAGTTGGAGGGGATGACATCCAATGTGGGAAGATCCGTTTTGACAATGATCTTTTCAAACTCCTCCTTCTCAATCAGGGCATGAAACAGAGTCTTTGGAAACTGCTGACTGTTAAGCCCCAAACATTGTGTGAGATGGCCCTGTGGATCCAAATCGATCAAGAGGGTTCGCACTCCCGTCTGGGCAAGACGAAAACCATAAGAGGCCGAGATCGTACTCTTCCCCGTCCCCCCTTTGAAGTTCAGAAAGAGCTGCTTCCTGAGGGATTTGAGAGGAGACGGAAATCCCAGATAGGCCCGGTATTTGCTGACGTCCCCCGGCTTGTAATACCGTTCTCGCTTTGAATTCCTTTTGGCAGGAGGGAGGATCCCATCGGCCTCTTTCTCAAGGAGTTCGTGTTTCGAAATCCCGAGGAGCTTTGCAAAGGCCATTGGCGAATAGACCGTGCCTCCTAAAATCTGAGCCTTTTGAAGAAGAGGTAACGATTGGGTTCCTGTGGGCACTTGTTTTTCCTCAACCTCGACGCGCAAGGGAAATCGTTTTCCCTTTCAATGGTCTCTCTGCGATCTTCTCCAAAATCACCTTTGCCCATTTTCGAAGGGCTGGATCTGAATCGGTCATGGCCTCCATGAAGCGGTTCTCGCTCTCGTCCGGATAAAGGATGGCCAGAGAAAAAAGAGCAGCCCTCCTCACCATGGAATCCTGATCCCTTGACAACTCCATCAGGATGGGCAAGGAGCCCTCTATCTGCGTCCACCCTATTAAGGTGGCTACTTTCCGCCTGACCCAGGAAGATTGATCACTCAGGAGCTGAAGGAGGATGTTGAGTTCGATTTTTTCCTGGTGCTGGAAGATCCCTCGGAGGGCAGCAATCCTGACCTTTGGATCGCTATCTTTCAGGTGCTTTTTTAATAAAGAAGAAACGATGGGATTTCGAAATTTGATAAGAGAACGGAGAGCCTGAGCCCTAACTTCTGAATCCTCATCGGACAGGATTTCCTGAAGGAAAGACACAGGGATGGAGGGAAAAGATTTCTCCAAATAATATCTTATCGCCCAAAGTCTGACCTGCGGATCAGGATGTTTGATATCAGCTTTGGCCTGTTTCAGAATAGCTTCGGAGGAGCAGGTTCCTGGAATGTTATATTCCGGAAAAGGAGAGGCCGAACTTTTCGTTTTTTCGGCGTCGCGGGATGAAAAAGATTCATCGAAGTCTGATCTTCCTAATGCCGACGATTTTAAGTAGGTCAACCGGAATCGATCTGCCACTTTACCTTTCCACTCAAACCTTTGGACGTCTTAAAGGAGTTACCCTTTGAAGTACCCTTCAAACTCGAATTTCAGCTGTTGCGAATATTTTTCCAACAGCATATCCAAAGCCTCCCTTACGTAAACGGACTGGGGGACCTTGGTCTTCTCGGATAACCTCTTTAAAGCCTCCATTTGTTCGTCTTCAATATATATGGTACGGGCAACCTTTTTCAAAAAAACCCCCTCTAACCAATTTGAAATGCAATATAATACAATATGTTTATTGTGTCAAGATAAAAATTACAGAGAAAAATTATAAAACTTCTTATATAAATTCAATACCTTGTAAATTAATTTAATTATTTAAAAGATCTCTCCGAACCACGTCCACTCCTTCCCTCCCTTCATCAAAGGCCCTCCCTCGCGCTCCCACCTCACCGTCATCCTCTTATCTTTTTATCTTTGGTTTAGTTTTTTTCCATTCCGTAATCCCTGGCCCGTGAAGTGCTGGTCAAACTTCACTGGGCTGCATTCCCTGCCTGTCCCTGCCTGCCGGTAGGCAGGGACAGGCAGGCGCACTCCGAATTTTGAGATGCCCTCCACTTTCCTATCACCCTCCAAATAGGGCTGTCCCCTTTTCCGCCCTGAGAAAGTCCTCATCCCCTAAAAAAACTCTTGACTTTTAAAAAAGAATTTCTGATAATGATTTCGAATTGTAAGTTGTAAGGAGTAGTTGTTTGGATCACAAAAGAAGGCTACAGAAGTTTAAGTTCCATACTTTTGTGGCCTTTTTTATTTCGGACCAAGGCTATTACAACTTACGTCAGTTAGAAAAGAAAGGAGGTGAGTTGTAGTGGCCAAAGGTCGTGTCAAATGGTTTAACGAGAAGAAGGGCTATGGATTCATTTCCAGAGATGACGGCAGCGATGTATTCGTTCACTTTTCAGCCATTAAGAAAGATGGATTCAAGACGCTTTACGAAGGCGATGAGGTAGAATTCGAGATCTCAGAAGGTCCGAAGGGCCCACAGGCGACGAACGTCAACGTTCTATCCTAAGTGGAAGCTCGTTAGGCTAAAAGAAAAAGAGACCCCAGGCTTCATCCTGGGGTTTCTTTTTGTCCTTGTTCATGCTTCAATTTCTATGCTCCACGCGCTATGCGCTTTGCAGGAGTCGTCCATGGGAGAGATTAAATCCACTTTAGAATTAGCCATGGAGAGGACAAAAAAGTTTGCCCTCTCCGATAAGGAAAAAGAAGAAATGAAACAAAAGGAGGTCTTGCAGAAAGCGAGCAGCCTCTTTCACCGTTACCGCGATGGCCATCTCTCCTTGAACGAAGTTCGGAAGGAGGTCGAAAAAATGGAGGGGAAGAAAGCGACGATGGTGAAACAATCGCTTCTCTCCCAATGGATCGATGCCCTCTCTCTGAATGACGACGACGAAAAAACCCTCAAAGGAATTGAATCCTTGAAGCAGCAAGGGATCGATGAGATAAAAGAAAAATTCCACCATCTGCTTTCTCAATATCAAGGAGAAAAGGAAAAGGTCAAAGAGAAGATGAGGGGCCAATTGGCTGAGGCCTTGAAGAGAGAGGGGATCTACGGGAGCGCGGTGGAACCCAATCTTGAAAAGAGTGATCTTTGGAAAAAAGAAAGCGAGAAATTAGATCTGTCCTATAAAGCGAAATTGGAAGAGATCAAGAAGGGATTGAAAAGTTTATAGCTAATACTGGCTGCGTTTGCCAGGTGTTGCAGGATTAATCCCCGGCTGGCGATTTTTTTCATTGTTCGTGAGAGATCACCTCATTATGAATAATTAGTTCGAAGTTAGTTCCTTGTTTATTTTTGAGGTGTTCGTTATGCGAGTCCTTGTAGTCGAGGATGACGTCAAGGTCGCTTCTTTCATTGTCAAAGGGTTAAATGCCGCGGGTTATGCAGTGGATCACGCCCTCGACGGCGAGAACGGCCTTCATATGGCCCTCACCGAGCCGTACGACACCGCCATCATTGACATCATGCTTCCCAAACTGGACGGGTTATCCCTTATTGAAAGAATGCGAAAGGAGAAAATCAGTACACCGGTGATCATCCTGAGTGCCAAAGCGTCGATTGACGACCGCGTCAAAGGACTCCAGAGAGGAGGAGACGACTATCTCACGAAACCTTTTGCCTTTTCTGAACTCCTTGCCCGGGTGCAAGCTCTGATTCGAAGGGCAAGCGGCCTATCTGAGCCGACCCGTCTGACCGTAGGGAATTTGTCCATGAACCTCCTCACGCGGGAGGTGAAAAGAGGGGATAGGAAGATTGAACTTCAACCCATTGAGTTCTCCTTGCTTGAATATCTCATGCGAAGCGCAGGACGAATCGTCTCAAGAACCATGATCATGGAGCATGTCTGGAACTACAACTTTGATCCTCAGACCAATGTGGTGGAGGCGCGAATCTGCAGGCTGAGGGACAAGATCGACAGGGATTTTGACAAGAAGCTGATCCACACCGTCCGGGGAGTGGGGTATGTCCTTAAAGAAGCCGATTAATCTTAGAAATACCCTAGCCTTTCGGTTGACCCTCTGGTATGCCGGAATCTTTACTGTTTCGTCTTGCGTCGCCTTCCTCTTGTTTTACACCCTCATCACTTCATTCATTCGAGAAAGGACCGATCAGGAACTCTTGAGTCAGGTGAATCGATTTTCAACGCTCCTTGCCGCAGAAGGCGTTGAGGCAGTCAAAGGTGTTGCCGTGATTGAGGCGCAGGCGGCCGGAGTGAAAAAGGTTTTTTTTCGTTTCCTCTCTTTAAACGGGCAGGTCTTCTCTTCATCCAACATGGCTTATTGGAAAGACATCCTTATTAGTGAAACGGCCGTAAGGGAGTTGCTTCGTGGCAACAGCCATGTTTTTGAAACCATTGCTATCCGAGATCGTGATGAGGAAGTCCGCATCCTTTATGCCATGATCAGTCCCAGCATCATCTTGCAGGTGGGCCAGGCTATGGAGAGCTATTCTCGATTTCTCGATGCCTTCAAAGGAATCTTCATCACCACGATGACCTTTCTGATCGTTTTGGCTGCAGG